>Ga0075421_100000391_pt1 | contig 45077 bp, 33 predicted proteins | sample SoiMetdeltSBSDD5_FD_75292 | JGI IMG/M metagenome (GOLD analysis project Ga0075421, IMG submission 75292) | Bulk soil microbial communities from a Populus tree surrounding site in Tennessee, USA - Soil MetaG P. deltoides SBSDD5 | ecosystem: Environmental > Terrestrial > Soil > Tree plantation... | reverse complement strand
GGGAGGATCTCGACTTTCGGGCCGAAGAGGGAGCGCGCGGCCAGTTCGGAGAAGGCGCCGCGCTCCCCCTGGATGGCGACGCGGGCGGGGTGCTTTCGGCTCACGGGCGGCGCCCGGTGCCCTCCGCCAGGGCCTTCTCGAGCCGCCGCTCGAACACCTTCGAAGCGCTGAAGTCCTCGAGCTGGAGCCTCCGGGCGGGGTCCTCCGGAAGGGCGTCGGCCGGCACCAGGCCGACGATCTCGCTCGAGCCTATGGCCACGCCCCGCTCCGCGGCCAGGTCGCGCACCCGGTCGAAGACCGTCTGGAGGGACGTGGTCCGGAAGTCGGTCATGTTCATCGACACCTGGGCGACGCCGCGGTCCTCGAGCATCACCCCCATCGCCTTGACGCAGGGGAGGCCGCCGCTGCTCTCCCTGACGGTCCGGGCGATGGTCTTCGCGAGGTCGAGGTCGTGGGACTCCAGGTTGATGTTGTAGGCGATCAGGAACTCGCGCGCCCCCACCGCCACGCAGCCGGCCGTCGGGTGGACGCGGTCCGGCCCGAAGTCGGGCTTCCAGAGGGGATCCCGGATCTTGTCCGCGAACCCTTCGAACTCCCCCTTGCGGATCTCCGCGAGGTTCCGGCGGTTCGGGGCGGTCGCCGCCCTCTCGTACAGGTAGACGGGAAGCCCGTGGCGGTCGGCGAGGGCGGCCCCCAGCTCGCGCGCCAGGCGCACGCAATCCTCCATGCTCAAGCCGCGGATCGGGATCAGGGGGATGACGTCGACCGCCCCCATGCGCGGGTGCCCTCCCCGGTGATCGCGCAGGTCGATGCGCTCGACGCAGGCCGCGACCATCGACTCCAGGGCCGCTCGCACCGCGGCGGGGTGTCCGGCGAGCGTCAGGACCGAGCGATTGTGATCCGGGTCGGACGAGACATCGAGACGCGCAACCTGTCCGCCGCCGGTGGCCGCGTCGACGATCGCCTCGACCACCTCGCGCCGCCGCCCCTCGCTGAAGTTGGGGACGGTCTCGACGAGCGGCGAGGCCGGCGACCCCGGGCCCGCGGGGCGGCCCTCGAGAGCCATTCAGGTCGCCTCGGACGAGAAGTTCCCCAGGGCCTCCACCAGCTTGACGGGGTTGCGCCCGAGGGCCCCCTCCCAGTCGGCGGCCAGCCGCGCCGCCGGGCAGCCCCCTTCTCCTCCAAGGCGCCGGTCGAGCAGGCCGAGGTATTCGGACTCCTCCGGGCAGCCCTGGTTGTTCAGGCCCTGGCGGGCGAGGCGGACGATCTCGATGAGCAGGTCCCGCGCCACCACGGTGCCGCGCGGTGCCGCGTCGCCGCGGCCGGAGCCCGAAGCGGCGAGGCGGGCGGCCGGCCCGACGCGGCAGACGTCGTCCAGCAGTCGCTCGCGGTCCTTGAAGGCGAGATCGCGGACCAGCTCCCAGGCGTGTCGGCGCGAGGCGCCGTCGTAGAGGATCCCCTTGAGCAGCGCGGCGATGGCGAGGCACGAAGCGGGCTCGCCCGAATCCATGCCGCGCACCTCGATGTATTTCTTCAGCCGCACCTCGGGGAACAGCGTCGAGAGGTGCACCTCCCAGTCGGCCAGCGTCGGGCGCGTCCCGTCGAGCCCTTTCTTGATGAACTTCCGGAAGGACATCCCGCCGGATGGAAGGTACTCCTCGCCGCGCACGACGAAGAACATCGGCACGTCGAGGGCGTAGTCGAGATAGTCGGAGAATCCGGCCCGGTCCTTGAACACGAACGGGAGGAGCCCGCAGCGGTCCGGGTCGGTGTCGCGCCAGGCCCAGGCGCGGTAGGACATGAAGCCGTTGAGCTGCCCGTCGCTGATGGGGGAGTTCGCGTACAGGGCCGTCAGGAGCGGCGAGATCCCCATGGCGGTCCGCAGCTTGTCGGCCGCGTCGATCTCGCTGGCGTAGTCCAGGTTCACCTGGATGCCGCAGGTCTGCTTCATCATGACCAGGGCGCGGCTGCCGCGGCGCGGCAGGTACTCGCGCATGACGGCGTAGCGCTTCTTCGGGATGAAGCCGATCTCGTCGAGAGGGGTGAACGGCTGCACGCCGATCCCGAGCCAGGTGATGCCGTGGGGACGCGACGTCTCCTCGACCTCGGACACGAAGCCCATGAGCTCGTTCCGGAGCGAGCCCAGGTCCCGGTGCACCGCCCCCGACAGCTCGAGCTGCGCCCCCGGCTCGAGGGTGATGCGCGTGCCGCCCTTCGTCAGGCCGAGGACGCGGCCCCCCTCGTGGATGGGCTCCCATCCCCGGTTGCGCGACAGGTTTCCGAGCAGGGTCTCCACGGAGGCCGGGCCCTCGAACGGCACCGCGCGCCCGTTGTCCCTGAACACGCCGGCCCGCTCGTACTCCAGGCCGATCCCCCAGCGCTCACGGGGTTTGGACCCGCTGTCGAAGTAGTCGTGCAGGTCCTCTTCGCGGCCGATGATCGGATCCATGCATCTCCCGGCAAAAGAATGGAATTCTATCACCAGGATCGGCGGCGCGGACGGCACGGTCCGGCCAGGCGGACTCCTAGTTGTGCGACCAGGGTGGGGCGGGAGCGGAGGACTGGCCGCGGGATTCCTGCCAGTCCCGATGGCGCTTCATGTAGAGTCCGGTGACCTCGTCGCCCGGCAGGCCGAGGCAGCGCGCGTATTCGCGCAGGAAGCCGCGCACGAAGACGGCGGCCGGGAGGTCGCCGAAGCGCTCCTCCTCGATGGCCTGCAGATAGGCGCGCCGGATCTTGGTCTTCTCGGCGATGGTCTCGACCGCCAGGTTCAGGCGCTGCCTCGTCTCGCGCAGCTCGGCGCCGCTCCCGGGAGTGGGCAGGGACACCGTTTCCTGGGGCTCGCCCCGGTCGGCGGCCTCCGGGCCCGGCGTGTCGGGGGAGGGGACCGCGGTCGCCTCGGTCCCGGCGGGATCCGGCCCGGACGCGGGCTCGGAGCCGTCCGGTGCTGCGGCCTGCGCCCCGGCGGTCGGGGCCGCGGGCGTGTCTCCGGCGGGTGTTGCGACCGAGTGGCCTCCCGCCAGCTCGAGCGCCGCGGGCGGCTGCCCGGGGGCGCCGGAGGCGGCGTGCAGGCCGCGCACCTGGTCCTCACGCAGGGCCCCCGAGCCCAGGAGACGGCGATCATAGTCGGAGCGGCTCTCGAGGAAGATGAGCGTCCGGTAGGCGGCCTCGATGCGGGCCTGCAGATCGCGCAGGCCCGGGGCGTCCATGAGGGAGGACAGGCAGGTCGTGTCCGGGTCGTACGTCTTCTTCAGCAGCTGGTACGCGGACTGCACTTCCTTGGGGGAAGCCTTGGGAACGACCTCCAGGACGCGGTAGTGATCGAGGGCCTCGAGGTCTTCCCACTCCTCGTCAGGGTCGCGCAGCGGGCCCACCCCCACGGACAGCAGGCGGGACGCGGCGCGCGAGATCTCCTTGGTGGAGGCGGCGTTCGGGTACTGCTGCGAGAGCGGCCGCCGCTTCTGGACCGCCTGCAGGACCGACAGGTCGTGCTCGATGATGCCGGCGGTCGACAGGTTGATCCCGAAGCACTTCCGGAAGCCGCTGGCCAGGCAGGCCGCCGCCTCCTCGTCCGCCTCGGTCCGGACCTGGTTCAGCAGCAGCTCGAGGCGCGTCCGCCGGACCACGGCGGCGATCGCCGCGCGGGCGGCGGAATCGATCCCCTCGAGACGGGTCATGAAGCTCCGGAAGCTGAGTCCGCCCGGATCGACTCCCGACTCCTTGAGCCGGGCCTCGATGGCGGACATCTTCTCGCCCGTGACCGCGCGTACCACGCACCAGCGCAGGTACGATTCGGTGAACAGGTAGGCCGACTCGAGCGCGACCGGCTCGGGCGTCGTGACCAGGATGCCGATCGTCGCCTCGGCGAACGCGGCGACCGAGGCGGGCCAGCGGCCGGAGCCGCAGTCGATCAGGATGTGATCGGCCGCCAGCGTGCTGAACTGGCCGGCCACCTGCCGCACGAACGCGACGGCGTCGTCGCGCAGATCGCTGCGCTGGAGGCCCCCGATGATCCGCAGCTGCGCGGTGGTCGTCTCGCACGCCAGCTCCGAGAGAAGCGCCGCCTTTCCCGAGGCGAGATCGGACAGCGTCCGGGGCAGCCGCTGGTATCCGAGGAAGGCCGGCAGATTGCAGCCCTGCAGGTCGAGGTCGATCAGGACCACGCGCCGGCCGGCGCGCGCCAGCTGGATCCCGAGATTCGCGGCCAGCAGGGAGCGGCCGACGCCGCCCTTGCCGCCGGCGAAGGCCCAGATCGACTGCCGCGCTTCGCGCGCGTCGCCCGGCTTCGCCGAGACCGATGGAGCGGGCGTCGCTCCCGAAGTGTCCGTCGTCGTGTTCATCATGCCACCTTGTCCGTGATGTCCTTCTCCTCGAACTCCTCGCCGTCGAAGCTGATCCGGCGGGGCTTCTCGTCCACCAGGGTGTCCACGTTGACGGGGCGGCCCCAGATCCGCTGGATGTTCCGCAGGGTGTCGCGGGCATAGTCGTGCTTGAGCTCGGCCCCCTCGAACTTGTGCTGCAGCAGGAGCTCCCCCTTGTTCCGGAAGTTGCCGTCCAGCACGAAGATGAACGGCTGGCCGAAGTTCGTGAGCTGGAAGAGCAGGCGCTGCTTGACCTTCTTGAAGTCGCGGTCGCTGATCTGGTACATGCCGGTCTTGGGATTGAAGTCGTAGATGAACATCTTGTGCTCGCGGCAGAAGTCCTCGGTCAGGTAGTTGTCGATGAAGGTCACGTCGGTGCAGTGCCGGCGGACCTCGAAGATCTTCTCCCGCCCGAGCCCCGTCTTGCGGTCCCATCGGGCCCGCTCGACCAGGTCCTCGCAGTCGTCGAATTCCTTGCCGAAACGTCCCTTGTTCCAGCGCTCCTCGATGTTGCGGTACAGCTCGACGCCCAGCTTGTAGGGGTTCAGCCGGCCGCTCCGTCCGCCCAGCGTGCCCGAGTGGTGGTCGGCGTAATCGATGATCTCGGCGTCGGTCAGCACCTTCTCCGTCATCAGCTTGGAGTGCCAGTAGGTCGCCCAGCCCTCGTTCATGATCTTCGTCTGCGCCTGCGGCGCGTAGTAGTACGCCTCCTCCCGGACGATCGACAGGATGTCCCTCTGCCAGTTCTCCAGCGGCGAGTGATCGATCAGGAACTTCAGGACGTCGCGCTGCGGGGCCTCGGGGAAGCGCTTCTTGCGCCGGGCCTCCTCCTCGAGCTTCTTCTTGTGCGCCTCGATGAACTCCGGGGGATTGACGAAGTCGTTCATGTACGACTTGCTCTTCATGCGGCGGACTTCGGGCTTCGGCTCGTCGGCCCCGGCCGCCCCGCGATCCCGCGCGCGCTCGCGCACGATGAAGGGGGAGTGAGGGTCGATCAGGTTCTCGAGCGACAGGCAGCCGTCCACGAAGTTCTCGACCGCTTCGACGCCGTGCGCGTCCATGTAGCGCCGGATGCGCGTCGCGTGGTTGGCCATGACGTCCATCATCTTCCGGTTGGTCTTCGAGAACGCCTGGTTGTTCTTGAAGAAATCGCAGTGGGCGTAGACGTGGGCCATGACCAGCTTCTGATCCACGATCTGGTTGCACTCGAGAAGGTACGCGTAGCAGGGATCGTTGTTGATGACCATCTCGTAGATCTTCGACAGGCCGTAGGAATAGGACTTCTGGAGGTATTCGTACTCCATGCCGAAGCGCCAGTGGGGGTAGCGCGTCGGGAAACCTCCGAAGGCGGCGACCTGGTTGAGGCCCCGGTAGTCCAGGAGCTCGAAGATCACCGGGAAGAAGTCGAGGCCGAAGTCCCGCGCGTGCCCCTGGATCTCTTCCTGCAGCGCGTGCAGGTCCTTCGGCAGGTTGGCCACGGTCAGCGCCCCCGTCCGAGGAAGTCCTTGATGGACTGGTAGATGCCTTCCTTGTTCTCGATCTTCGAGAGGGCGATGCGCTCGTCGTCGGCGCACCCTTCCTTGAGGTCCACGAGAAACTGGCCGGTGCCGTAGGGGCTCTCGACCTGCCCGTAGCAGAACAGGTTGACGCGCGGCAGGACCTGGGCCTTGAGGAGGGTGATGCACTCCTCCGTGTCCCCCTGCGACCAGTTGTCGCCGTCGGAGAAGTGCAGGCAGTAGATGTTCCACTCCTCGGCGGGATAGTCCATCTCCATGATGCGGGCGCACAGCTTGTACGCCGCCGAGATCACGGTGCCGCCCGACTCGCGCGTGTGATAGAAGGTGTCGCGATCCACCTCGCGCGCCTCGGCGTCGTGGATGATGTAGCGGATCTCCACCCCCTTGTAGTGGTGCCGCAGCCAGGTGTCGATCCAGAACGACTCGATGCGCACGATCTCCTTCTGCTCTTCGCCCATCGATCCCGACACGTCCATCATGTAGATGATCACCGCGTTCGCCTGCGGCATGACGGCGCTCTTCCACGAGCGATAGCGCTTGTCGGCGCGGATCGGGATGAGGATCGGATTGTCCGGGCGGTAGGTGCCGGTCGAGATGCTGCGCTTCAGCGTCTCCTTGTAGGTCCGCTTGAAGTGCCGCAGCGTCTCGGGCCCGTAGCGCGAGATGCCGGTGTAGCGGTCCTTCGAGGACATGATGTTCTTGCGGCCCTTGGGCTTGATCTCCGGGAGCTCCAGCTCCTCCCCGAGCATCTCGGCCAGCTCGTCCAGCGAGAGATCGACCTCGAGCAGGTGCTCGCCCGGCTGGTTCCCGGCCTCGCGCTTGCCCCCTTCGACCTCGCCGGCCCCCAGGACGGTGCCGACCGCCCCCTCCCCCTGGCCCACGCCGCCGGTCTGCTTGGGGCCGTACACGAACTGGGGAATGCGGATCTGGGGGAGGGGAATCGAGATGTAGTCCTTGCCGCGGCGGCCGATGAGCTCGCCGCTCGAGATGTACTTCTTGAGCTCTTTCTTGATCCGCCCGCGGATGATCTGCTTGAAGCGGTTGTGGTCCTGCTCGATCCTGAGGATCACGCCGATCCTCCATCCGAAAGAAACGCCCCTGCAGGGCTCCCGGCGACCGTCCGCCCGCGGCCCGGCAGGGGCATGAACTCCACGTCTGGGAGCCCGTCAGTCCCGGGCGTCGCCCCGGGCGAAGATGCTGGCCACGTAGTGCAGCACGTCGGTGGCGCAGATGTCGCAATAGCCGTAGTCCTTCTTCAGCCGGCTCTTCACGACGTCGATCTTCTCCTGGGTGTCCTTGTCCACGACCGAGGAGACCAGCGAGGTCAGCTTGATGGAGTCCTTCTGGTCCTCGAAGAGCTTGAGTTCGAGTGCCTTGTGCAGCCTCTCGTTGGTCTTGTAGTTGAACGATTTGCCCTCGACCGCCAGGGCGCCGATGTAGTTCATGATCTCGCGGCGGAAATCGTCCTTGCGGTTGTCGGGGATGTCGATCTTCTCCTCGATCGACCGCATCAGGCGCTCGTCCGGCTCCTCGTCCTGGCCGGTGTACTTGTTGCGCACCCGCTCGCGCTGGGTGTACGCCTTGACGTTGTCGATGTAGTTGCTGCACAGGCGGGCGATCGCCTCCTCGTCGGCCGAGATGGCGCGCTGCACCTCGTTCTTGGCGATGTCCTCGTATTCCTGCTTGACGTTCCCCAGCAGGTCGCGGTAGCGCTTGCGCAGCTCCTCGGAGGTGAGGAGCGAGTGGTGCCTGAGACCCGACTCGAGCTCGTTCAGCACCATGAAGGGATTGATGCAGCCTTCCCCCTTGTCGGACACCAGGGCGTTGCTGATCTTGTCCTGGATGTAGCGCGGGGAGATGCCGTCCATGCCCTCGCGCGAGGCCTCCTTGCGCAGCTCCTTGATGTTGTCCTCGGTGAAGCCGGGCAGGGTCTTGCCGTTGTACAGGCGCAGCTTCTGCATCAGCGTCAGATCGGCCTTCTTGGGCTCCTCGAGGCGGGTCAGGACCGCCCACATGGCCGCCATCTCGAGGGTGTGCGGCGCGATGTGCTTCCCCTTGATGCGCGCCGGGTTGTAGTCCTTCTCGTAGATCTTGATCTCCTCCGACAGCTTGGTGATGTACGGGATGTCGATCTTCACGGTCCGGTCGCGCAGGGCCTCCATGAACTCGTTGTGCTGGAGCTTGCGGTACTCCGGCTCGTTCGTGTGCCCGATGATCACCTCGTCGATGTCGGTCTGGGCGAACTTCTTCGGCTTGATCTTGTGCTCCTGGGACGCGCCCAGCAGGTCGTAGAGGAACGCGACCTCGAGCTTGAGGACCTCGATGAACTCGATCAGGCCGCGGTTGGCGACGTTGAACTCGCCGTCGAAGTTGAAGGCCCGCGGGTCCGAGTCGGAGCCGAACTCGGCGATCTTGCGGTAGTTGATGTCCCCGGTCAGCTCGGTCGAGTCCTGGTTTTTCTCGTCCTTCGGCTGGAAGGTGCCGATCCCGATCCGGTCCTTCTCGGAAAGGATGATGCGGCGCACTCTCAGGTGCGAGACGATCTTCGTCCAGTCGCCGCCGTAGCGCAGGTTGAGCTCCTTGTAGTTCTGCCGGCAGGCGGGGCAGAGGTCCCCTTCGATCAGGACCCGCTCCCCCTCGGGGCGCCCTTCGTTCAGCATCCGCACGACCTCGGGGCGCAGCCCCTCGGGGACCAGGTGCAGCGGCTCCTCGTGCATCGGGCAGGAGATGATCTCGTTCTGATCCGGCCGCTTGCGGCCGATCTCGGCCGGCAGCACCCAGGTGAAGGTGTACAGGGCCCCCTCGGGCGTGCGCGAGTATTCCTCCAGCCCTTTCTTCAGGAGCCTCACGATCGTCGACTTGGACGACCCGACCGGTCCGTGCAGCAGGAGGACGCGCTTCTCGGTGCCGTACCGCTGCGCCGCCGACTTGAAGACGTTCACCAGCTTCTGCAGCGGGATGTCCAGCCCGAAGATCGCGTCGACGCCGCCGTAGTCCTTGTCGTCGAAAAAGTTGTAGTGGATGATTTTCTTCTTGTACTCGTAGTACTCCCGCGTCCCCTTCGACAGGATCATGTCGTACATGCGCTGGAACGCCGTGCGCGTGACCTTGGTGTTGTGGCGGACGATCTGGAGGTAGTCCTCGAAGCTCCCCTCCCAGTGCTGGTCCTTGAAGCCCCGGAGGTCCTGGAGCCTCCCGATCATGTTCACGATCTCTGAGCCTGTGGGCACCGGTTTCACCTCACGCTCGCTGGTCGTGTCTCGGGTGGGAGAATGTGATGTATCTCTTTGGTAGGCCATGTCTTCCTCTATCTCAAATGACCTCAACGTAATATAAGGCTGAGTCAAGGAATTGTCAAAGCCGTTTGTTGACAGCCCCATGGGGAGCCATTAACATCGCGGCGCGAGCATCCCTGGAGTGACCGTGGACCCGCGGGACCTGAGACGCAACGTCCAGGACGACATCCGGAAAATCCTTGCAGACCCTGCCGCGCGGGGCGAGCGCCTGATCGAGGCGCTCGCGGACCTGGCTGTCCGGCATCCCATCGAGCCGTCCCGCGCCGCCCTGGCCTGCTCCGTCGCCCTGGACTGCCCCGAGGACGAGGCGGCCCGCCTGATCCGCGCGATTGACGGGCATCGATCCGGCCTCGAGGAGGCGATGGGCCGGGACCCCGGCTTCATGGTCGCCGCCTGCGACCTGCTCCACGAGGTCGACCGGAGCCTGCGGGAGCCGGTGTTCCGCTCCGGCGCCGACCCCATCCGATCGGCCGCGGGAGAGGTGGGGCCGTCCCTCGAGGACTCCATGACGCGGGAGTCGCGGCGGGCGCGACGCTTCGGACGTCCCCTCGCCGTGGCGGTCCTGGCGCCGCACGGGGAGGCCCCCCTGGCTCCCGGGGACCTCGATGCGGCCCGCCGCGGCCTGTACGACTGCGCGCGCGACACGGACGTCGTCGGCGGCATCCCGCCCGACGGCATCGTGGTCGTGCTCCCGTCGACCGGCGGGAGACAGGGCCTTCAGGCCGCCGCGCGGTTCCGCCAGTCGCTCCTCGCGGCGACCGGTGCGGCCTGGAGCGCCGGAGTGGCCTCGGACCCCGGGGAGGTCGCCGACGCCCTGGATCTGGCCCGGCGCGCCACCGAGGCGCTGGCGGCGGCCCGCGCCGAAGGCTCCGGACAGGCTCTCTACCGGCAGGAGCGCCGCCTGCACCCCCGCACGGTGGTGCGGGTCCCGCTCGAGGCCCGGCTGCGCCGGGACGGCGTCGACTGGGCCATCGAGCTGCAGGACCTGTCCCTGGGAGGGGCGCAGTTCACCGTCCACCAGAGGATGGACCCCGGATCGGAGGTCACGCTGGCGGTGCGGCGCGGAGCGGTGCGCCCGGCGGCCGCCTCGATCCCGTCGCGCGTCCTCAGGGTGGCGGACGGGCCTCTCGCCGGCCGGGCGCCGTGGACGGCGGCCGTGGCGTTCGGCGAGGAGTCGCGGCTGCATGTCGCGGGTGTCCTGGCCGAGATCGACCCGCGCGGTCCGGGCGAGGCCCCGTGATCACCCTGGAGGAGGCGTCGCGCCATCGCGAGGAGCTGGCCGAGATCCTGCGCGAGGACGCCCACAACGAAGAGAGAATCCTGAAACGGCTGGACCAGATCAGGACCCAGAGCGGGCTCCAGGTGTACGCCGCGCTCCTGCTGATCCTGACCGGGCTGGGTTTCGAGGAATCGGAGGCCCGGCTGCACTGGGAGGAGGTCCTCAAGCACCGGCAGCGGCTCGGCCAGTCGCTGCAGCGCAACGTCGGCCTGCGCGTGGCGGTGCTCGACTACTTCGTCAACGTCAACCGGCAGCTCACCAGCCCGCGCATCATCGACCTGTCCCTGCACGACCGCCAGGAACCCTCGTCGCCGATCGATGCGCGCACCGGGCTGTGGAACGCGCGCCAGTTCCTGTCCGCGCTGCAGAAGGAGATCCGCCGCGCCAAGCGGTACAGGCTCGAGCTGACGGTGCTCTATCTCGACATCGACGATTTCCGGGAGATCAACGAGCGGCACGGCGAGCTGGTCGGCGACATCCTGCTGCGCGAGGTGGCCATCCTGGTGAAGAACAAGATCCGCGACATCGACATGGCGGCGCGGCTCTCCGGCGAGGAGTTCGGCCTGATCCTCCCCGAGACCGAGCGCATGGGCGCCTTCCTCGTCGCCGAGCGGATCCGCAAGGAGATGGAGCGTCACTTCCTGCGCCGCGACATCGACGGCCGCCCGATTGCCATGACCGTCACCATCGGCATGGCGAAGTACCCGGCCGACGCCGCGATGCCGGACCGGCTGGTGCGGCGCGCCGAGGAGGCGATGCACCAGGCGAAGGCGCGCGGCGGGAACACGGTCGGCGTCTACTACCGCGAGCGGCGCAACTACATCCGGTTCGACGTGATGCGGCAGCACGTCCAGATCCGCGTGACCCCGGCCGGCCGGGACGCTTCGGAGTTCCGCGAGGAGACCGAGGCGCCGGTCAACATCAGCCGCAGCGGCCTGCTGTTCGAGAGCGACCGGGCGTTCGCCATCGGCGACGAGCTGGTGATCGTCTGCCAGGACGGGCGGGACCAGGCGCGCGTCACGCTGCGCGCCCGCGTGGTGCGCATGGAAGAGATCGAAGGGCAGCCGCTGCGCTACGAGGTGGGGGCCGTCTTCCTCCTCGAATGGGACCACCAGGAGGCCCAGGTCACGGAGTTCCTGCGGCGCGGCGGCCTGGCCGCCGGCTGACGGACACCGCGATGATCGTCCTGGGTCTCGACACCGCCACAAGACGCTCCAGCGTGGCCCTGGCGCGTGCCGGGCGGATCGTTTCGCTCGTCCTCCTCGACGGCCAGAACGGGCGCGCGGGCGACCTCCTGGCCCGCCTCGACGAGCTGCTCACCGGGGCTGGACTCCGTCCGGCGGACCTGGGGGGCATCGCGGTCACGGTCGGCCCCGGATCCTTCACAGGCGTGCGCATCGGGATGGCCACGGCCAAGGGGCTGGCGTACTCGCTGGACGTGCCCCTGGCGGGACTCTCCACGCTCGAGGCCCTGGCGCGGGCCGCCCTGCCTTCGGCGGGGGACGCGCCGGGCCTGTGCGCGGTGCTCGAGGCCGGCAAGGGGGAGGTGTACGCCGCGCTCTTCCGGCGCGAGGGGGCGGAGCTGAGGCGGGAGACGGAAGACCGGTCCTGGAAACCGCGCGACCTGGTGCGGGAGACCCCGGCCGGGACGATCCTGGTGGGGGACGCGGTCGCCACCCTCCGCCGGGAGGCGGGATGGGACGGCGCGGACCTGCAGGGGATCGAGCCGCAGCCGGCCCTGGCGGGGGCCGTGGCCCTGTGGGGCGGGACGACGCTCAGTCCCGGCGGGGGATACGAGGCGGGGGCCCTGCGCCCCAATTACGTGCGTCCATCCGACGCGGTGAAGGCGCGCCGATGATCGCCAAGACACGGAGGCAGAGGGGCGGCGCCTCGGCGCTCCAGTTCGGCGCGATGTCGCTGGAAGACATCCCCGGGGTGATGGAGATCGAGAACCAGTCGTTCCCGATCCCCTGGAGCGAATCGTCCTTCCGCTACGAGCTCCTCGAGAACCCGTACGCCAGCCTGTTCGTGGGACGGTTCCGCGCCGACCCGTCGGTCGTGACGTTCGCCTGCATCTGGATCGTCGACCAGGAGATGAAGATCAACAACATCGCCGTCCACCCCCGGGTCCGCGCGCAGGGGGTGGGGACGCGCTTTCTCCGCTTCCTGCTGGATCACGCCGCGGCCCAGGGCTGCCGCGAGGTGACCCTCGAGGTGCGGCCGAGCAACGGGGCGGCCCTCGCCCTGTACCGCACGGCCGGTTTCGTCCCGATCGGACGGCGCAAGCAGTACTACACCGACACCCATGAGGACGCCATCGTGATGTGGCGCCGGATCGACCCCCGGACTGCAGGGTGAAGCCGTCCGCGCCCTTGCACCAACCGATCCGGGATGCTAGACTTGGCCGTAAACATGGACGCCTGTGCGGCTCAACCGCCTTCGCTCGAACGCCCTCAAAAACCAGGAGGTTTAGGACGATGGTGCACATCCAGGAGGACCTGAAGAGGACCCTTTCGGAGAACCACGAGGAATATCGAAAGCTGCTGGCGGAGCACGCCAGCTGTGAGTCCCGTCTTCAGGAACTTCAGGGGAAGGCCGCCCTCGACGACGCTGAGCGGGTCGAGAGCGTCAACATCAAGAAGCAGAAGCTGCAGCTCAAGGATCGCATGGAAGCGATCCTCCGGCACCACATGGAGCGCACCAGCGGCGCCGGAGTCCGGTAAGAGGACTCGGAGGTCCGGAGCGCACGGCATGAGGGGGCGCCCTGGGGGCCCCCTTTTTGTACGGGAGGCACAGGTGCCTGTGGCACGAGAGGCGTTCCCCTTTCTCCTGGGCCTTCTGGCGGCCGCCGTCGTCCTCGGCGTCATCATGGGCCCCTGGGGTATCGTCCCCGCCCTCGTCCTCATCCTGTTCGTCCTCTTCTTCTTCCGCGACCCCGCGCGCGTGTCACCGGGCGGAGAAGGCCTGGTGCTTTCGCCGGCGGACGGCCGGGTCACAGAGGTCGAGCGCGGCCCGCAGGGCGCGCGGATCTCGGTGTTCCTGTCGCTGTTCGACTGCCACATCAACCGCTCCCCGGTGGAGGGGACGGTCCGCGAGGTGACCCATACGCCCGGCCGCTTCCATCCGGCCTGGCAGGGCCGCGCGAGCCATGAGAACGAGCGCAATCACCTGGTGATCGCCTCGCGGACGGGCGAGTACGGCGTCACCCAGATCGCCGGCGTCGTGGCCCGGCGGATCGTCTGCGCCAAGACGATCGGCGACTCCGTGGGGCGGGGCGAGCGGATCGGTCTCATCCGGTTCGGCTCCCGCACCGACCTGCACCTGCCGCCGGGCGTCGAGCCGGTCGTCGCCGTCGGCGATCGGGTCCGCGGCGGGCTGACGGTGCTGGCGCACGACGCCGCGGCCGCGCGACGCGCGACGGCCGCGGGGGCCCGGTCGTGAGGGATCCCGCGCGGCTGAAGGATCGCGCCCGCTTCCGCCGGGGCGCCTACCTGATCCCGAGCCTGTTCACCACCGGCAACTTATTGTGCGGCTACATCGCGGTCGTGCGCAGCATCCAGGGGGAGTTCGAGTGGGCGGCCATCGCCCTGTTCATCGCGGCCCTCCTCGATCGCGTCGACGGCTGGGTGGCCAGGCTCACGGGGACGACGAGCGACTTCGGCGTGCAGTTCGATTCGCTCGCCGACGTCATCTCGTTCGGCATCGCGCCCGCCATCCTGGCGTACCTGTGGGCCCTGTCGTCCCTTCCCAGGCCCTGGTCCCTGGCCCCCTTCCTGCTCCTGGCCACGAGCGCGGCCCGGCTGGCGCGATTCAACATCCAGGGCCCGACCCTGGACAAGCGCTACTTCGTGGGGCTGCCGACCCCGGCCGCCGCCTGCGCCATCGCCGCCTGCGTCTTCTACGACCCCGAGCGGGTGACCGACCGGATCACCGCCATCCTGGTGATGTGCCTGATCGTGACGCTCTCGGTCCTGATGATCAGCAAGGTGCGGTACCGGTCGTTCAAGGAGATCGACCTGCGCCGCCGCGTCCCCTCGGTGGTCGTGATCCTGATGGCCCTGGTGTTCTTCGTCGCGGCCGGGTATCCCAAGGAGGTCGGCCTGTTCCTGAGCTTCGCCTACCTGCTGTCCGGGCTGGTCCCGCGCCTGCGCGCCGCCGCGGCGCAGAAGGAGCCGCGTCCCGCCGCGGCCGGAGGCCGCGATGGCCGTGGTTGAGACGGCGCGCTTCCGCCGCAAGGCGCACCTCGCGCTGTTCGGCGCCACGAGCCTGGCCGGCCAGGGGGTGAAGGATCTTCTGGCCGCCCGCGGGTTTCCCTCGGCGTCCCTGCGCCTGTTCGCCTCGTCCACCGACGAGGGATCGAACCTGACGGAGTTCAAGGGGGAGGCGATGCTGGTCACCGAGCCGGACATCGACACCCTCGACAACCTGGACATCGCCTTCCTCTGCGGCAGCCCGGAGGAGGGGGGCCGCTACCTCGACTGGCCGGCCCGGGCCGGGTTCGTCGCCGTCGATCTCACCGGCGCCTCGATCCAGGGGACGGCGCCGCCGGTGAACGTCTCGGTCAACCCCGGGGCGATCCCGGCGGGGCCCGGAGTGATCGCCACGCCCCACCCGATCGCCCAGCTCCTCTCGACCCTGCTCGCGCCTCTCGGGAAGGGCTGCGGTCTCAGGGAAGCGATCGCCGTCGTCCTGCAGCCGGCGTCCCAGCGTGGAGGGCCGGGCATCGACGAGCTCTACAAGCAGGCCGCGAGCCTCCTGAGCTTCTCGGAAATGCCCAGGGAGGTCTTCGGGCGCCAGCTGGCGTTCAACCTGATTCCCGGCTTCCTCGGCGAGGGTCCGCACGACCGGGAGGCGGCCCGCCTCCTGGAGGACCAGGTCCGGCGGATCACCGGAGGGAGCTTCGCGCTCGGCATTCAGGAGATCCAGGCGCCCGTGTTCCATGGGCACGCGGTCATGGCGCACGTGGTGCTTCAGGCGGGCACGAGCGCGGACGACCTGGCGGCATGCTTCGAGGGGAAGGACGAGTTCCGCCTCGATCGGCGCGGCGAGACGGCGACGCCGGTCGAGAGGGCCGGTGAGGCGGGGATCCTGATTGGCGGCATCCGGCCGGGAGCGGGCCCCTCGTCGTTCTGGATCTGGGCGATCTGCGATGACCTGGCGGGAGGGACGGCGCTCAATGCCGTGCGCATCGCCGAGCTGCTCCTGGAGCGCGGCACGGCAAAGGGGCGCGCATGAAGTGGATCGGCCGGCTCGTGCTCGCGACGCTCCTCCTGCTGGGGATCGTGCCGGGCGCCGGGGCGCAGGACATGAAGCGTCCGGAAGAGCAGCTGGCGGCGATCTACAGCCTGAAGGTGCAGCTGGAGATCGAACAGCGGAGGCTGGACGAGGCGCTGCAGCGCCACTCCGAGCTGTCGCGGGCGCGCGAGGACGCGCGCAGCCGCCTGCAGCGTATGTACGGGGAGCTCGATGCCATGGTGGAGGGCCGGGCGGAGGGGGACCCCGATCTCATCCAGGCGCGCGAAGCCGACATCCAGAAGACCGAGCAGGAGGTCACGGTCCTGAGCGCGGAGACGCGCCGCATCCGCGAGACCATCAAGGACGCGCACGATCGCATCGATCTCCTGGGGGACCGCATCGGGCGGTTGAGGAAGACGCTCCCCTCCGACACGGAGTCGCTCACCGGGTCCTGGGAGGTCAGCTACCTGCCGAGCGGCGACAAGGGGATCTTCATGCTGCGCCAGTCCGGGACGCTCCTGGCGGGGGAGTACACCCTGGAGGGAGGGTGGAAGGGGAGCCTGCAGGGGACGTTCGTGGACGGGAAGGTGCTCCTGCACCGTATCGATTCGAAGCTCGGGCGCTCCTCCGATCTCGAGGGGATCCTGGCGCCCGACGGCCACACGCTGCGCGGCACCTGGCAGAACTACATCCTCTCGGGGGGGACGCCGACGAACGGATCGTGGATCGCCAGGAAGCGGCAGGAGAAGGCGGAGCCCTGAACGGAAGCCGGGGGAATCAGCTCCCCGCCCCGGAATCGGCGGCGCCGTTCGGGGCGGTCAGCCGGAACGGGATCGAACCGAGGTCCGGGGCGCTCTCGTCCCCCTTCACCGCCAGGACGTAGTCTCCCGCCGGCAGGTCCGCGGTCGGCAGGTTCATCTTGATGGTCCCCGCCAGGGGTCCCTTCCCGCCGGCCTCTCCCTCATTCCCCTGCGGGACCTGGATGCTGCGCAGGACCTTCCCTCCGTCCCTGATCTCGAGCCGGATGCCGGCCGCATGCTCCCTTCGCTCCAGGCGGAAACCGGACGCCAGGGGTTCGCCGACCGCGAACGTGGACTTGAGCGCCGGGCCCGTGCTGAAGAGGGTCGTCTCGCCGGACCCCTTCCCCGCCGATGCGGACGGCGGCACCTCCACCCACAGACTCTTCTCCTGCAGGGAGTAGATCGACAGCCCCACCACGTCGCCGGTCTCTCCCGCCGCCGGGATCGACAGGTGGGCGGCGCCGATCGTGCCGCCGTCGAGGTCGGAGACGACCGCGGTGACCTTCTGCGGGCCCCGGGGGAGCAGGGCGCGGCTGAAGAAATTCACCCCGGGGAGCCGGGGGTCCCGATCGCGTCCGGGTGCTATCCGCACCTGGCGCGCGGTGCGCAGCGTCTCGTTCTGCGACTCGTCGAGGGCGACGAAGCCGATCTCGAGCCGGGCGACCGGTCCGTCCGGTCCCGGGACCGCGAGCAGGCGACCGGGGGGGAGGTGGACGACCAGGTCGACGACCCGCCCCCCCGGGTCGCCGGGGCCCGCGATGGCGCAGATCTCGATCCCCATCCCGGGATACAGGTCGGGCAGCAGGTAGGCGGCCTGCAGGGCCCGCTCGCGGGCCTGCTCCGGCAGGAGGCGCGTGAAGCCGCGTCGCCATTTCAGGCGGGCGCCGCTTTTCTTCACGCGCAACTGGACCGTGTGGAACTGCCCGTCGGGAGGCCCTTCGGGAGCGTAGCCCAGCAGGTAGTAGCTGCGACTTGCTGCATCGGCCTCGACCAGCGCCTGCTGGACATCGTTCGAGGTGGACGCCGTGCCGCCGGTCTGCAGGGCCAGGGTCGACAAGGTGTTGCCGCGGCGCGAGGCGTGCCGTCCCTCCTTCGTGCCGGTGGCGAGCCCTGTCGTCTGGACGCTGTGCAGGGTGACACCCGCGCCGGCCGCCTGGTGAGCCAGCTGCTTGATCTCGAGGGTCAGGTCGAAGTTGGCCGCGCGGGCCAGGGTCCTCGCATCCGGGGTGCCCTGGGAGAAATAGTCCATCATAGGGTTCTCCGGCACTCCGTCCCCCATGAAGACGATCGCCTTGTAGCCCGGGTAGGGGGCGAGGGAGTCGACCAGCGTCTTCAAGGCGGTCAGGATTGAGCGCATCTTCGGCGCCTCCTCCTGGGCGAATGCCGTCGCCAGCATGAGCGCCTGCAACGGCATGCCCGTCTTCGAGACCTCCTCGAACTCCCGTTCGTGATCGCTCTTCTCGGTCGCGAACCCCGTGTTGCGCGCGGGATCGTTGAGGCTGGCATCGATCGTCTTCTGGAGCGTTTCCCGATCCGTCGTGAACTCCTGCAGCACCCGCAGCTTCCGGTCGTAGGACACCAGGGCGACCAGGTCGCCGGGAGCGAGGCTCGTGCTGAGGAACTTCTGCGCCGCCCGGCGGGCCTGGGTGAGGCTCTGGTAGACCGAGGTCGCGTCCTCGAAAAACAGGATGAAATGACGGGGGTGCTGCGGCGCGACCACGGGAACCGGCGCGGCGCCGGCGGCCGGACCGGGCGAAGCGGGGCGCGCGGTCGCGGGCACGGCGGGCGCCGCCGCGACGGTCCTGAACTCGACGGAGGCGATTGGCTGCTCGTGGCTGTCCACGCGCAGGGAGAAGTCGCCCGCCCCCAGCCCCTCGATCGTCCGGCCGCTGCCGTCGGTGACGTACGCCTCGATCAGCACCAGCTCGACGGTCGAGCGCTCCACCAGGGGAACGGTCGGGCGGGCGGGCTCCTTGTCCTTCGGCGCGGCGCGGGAGGCCGCGGCCCCCGGCAGTGCCAGGGCGATCGCCGCGGCCAGGACTCCGAGGAGGGCAATTCCGCGATTCACCGGCCGGCCTCCCGAAGAGGAACGTCCCCCATTATCCACCCGTTTCTTGATTTGTCCTGCCGGGGCGCTGTACGATCATCCGCCTTCGAGGCAGTTCTCCGGATTGGGGCCGCCCTCCATGTCGTACCCGTTGTTCATTGCAAGGCGCTACCTGCTGGCGCAGCGCAAGCAGGCCATCATCTACGTCATCTCCCTGATCTCGGTCGTCGGCGTCATCGTCGGTGTGGCCGCCCTGGTCGTGGTCCTGGCCCTGATGACCGGCTTCCAGGACCAGATCCAGGCGAAGATCTTCGGCGCCAACGCCCATCTCACGGTGTTCTCCGGCTCGAGCGGCCGCCCGCTCGACGTCCCGGCGGCCCTGTCCCGCCTGACGCGATGCGCGCCGATCCTCGCCGCCGCTCCGGTCATCTACGAGAAGGGGATGGCGCAGAGCGAGCTGAACGCTTCGGGGGCCGCCGTCCTGATCAAGGGGATCGAGCCGTCCGCCGAGCGATCGATCACCGACCTGGCGGCGCAGGTCCGCGGCGATCTCGGCATCCTGTCGCTGCCGGGACGGGACGGGCGCGACCGGGCCATCCTCGGGAAGGACCTGGCGCTCAACCTGGGCGTCGGACCGGGGGACGTGGTGCGGGTGATCATCGCGCAGGCCAACGTCTCGCCGTTCCTGACGGTCCCGAGGAGCCGCGAGTTCGAGGTCGCGGGCGTGGCCGACGCGGGGTTCTACGACTACGACAGCAGCCGGGTGTACATCACGCTGACTGCGGCCCGGAAATTCATGGGACTGTCGCCGGTCCAGGCGACGGCGATCGAGGCGCGCGTCCGGGAACCGCGGCGCGTCCAGGAGGCCTCGCGCGCCGTGCAGGCGGAGCTGGGGAACGCCTATTACGTGAACGATCTGATCCGGATGAACCGCACGTTCTTCTCGGCCCTCAGGCTGGAGAAGCTGGGCATGTCGATCGCCATCGGCCTGATCGTCCTGGTGGCGGCGCTCAACATCATCTCGATCCTGGTCCTCATGGTGATGGAGAAGGTGCGCGACATCGGCGTCCTGGTTGCGATGGGGGCGGCCCCCGCCGGGATCCGGAGGATCTTCCTGTTCCAGGGGCTGATCATCGCCTCGGTCGGCACCCTGACCGGAATCGTGCTCGGGGTCGCCCTCGCGTGGATCCTCGATCGCTACCACCTGGTCGGCCTGCCCGTCGACGTCTATTTCATCCCGTACGTGCCGTTCCACATCCGCCCTCTGGACGTGGTGATGGTTGCCGTCTTGACCGTGGGCGTGTCGTTCCTCGCCACCCTGTACCCTTCGTGGCGCGCCGCGCGGCTCGATCCGTCCGAGGCGCTGCGCTATGAGTAGGGAGTCTCCCGAGCCGATCCTGCGGTGCGCCGGCGTGGGGAAGTCGTTCGGGCCGCCCAGCCGGCGGGTCGAGGTCCTGCGCGGGCTCGACCTGGCGGTGGCGCGGGGGGAGATGGTCGCCGTGCTGGGAGAGTCCGGCACCGGCAAGACGACCCTGCTCCACCTGGTGGGGGCCATCGACCGGCCCGACTCCGGGGTGATCCTGTTCCGAGGCCGGGACATCGGGGCGGCGTCGCCGCAGGAGCGAGCCGTCTACCGCAACCGCGATCTCGGCTTCGTCTTCCAGCTGCATCACCTGCTGCCCGAGTTCAGCGCGGTGGAGAACGCCATGATGCCGCTCCTGATCCGGGGGGAGGACCGGGGGAAGGCGCGGGACCGGTCCCTGGCCCTCCTCCAGGAGCTGGGCCTGAAGGACTGCGCCGATCGGAGGCCGTCCGAGCTGTCTGGCGGGGAACAGCAGCGGGTCGCCATCGCCCGGGCCATCGCCGGGTCGCCGGCCCTCCTCCTGGCCGACGAGCCCACGGGCAACCTGGACGAGCGGAATGCCGAGGTGGTGTTCGGCCTCCTGTCCGAGCTGCACCGGCGGCGCGGCATGACCACCCTGTTCGTCACCCACAGCGCCCGGCTCGCCGAAAAGTGCAGTCGAATCCTCAAGATGGAGCACGGTTCCTTGACGGATCCGGCGGGCACCCGTTACAATGTTGAGGCTTCGACCACCCAGGCTCCCCGCTAAAAATCGAACGGGCGGGACGGAAGCGAGCGGGCGGACCCCACATGTTTGAGAAGTACACGGAGAAGGCCAAGAAGGTCCTGTTTCTCGCCCGCTACGAGGCCAGCCAGATGGGGAGCAAGGTCATCGGCTCCGAGCATCTGCTCCTCGGCCTGATCAAAGAGGGCGACGACCTGGTCCGTGACCTGTTCGGGCGGTCCGGCGTCAATCTCGAGCTCTTGCGCGCCGAGCTGGAGGCGCGCGGCCCCAGCGGCGAGAAGCAGGCCGCCCCGATCGAAATCCCCTTCAGCGAAGAGACCAAGAAGATTCTCGCCTGCGCCGAGGAGGAGGCGGAGCGGCTGCTGCATCCGTACGTCAGCGACGAGCACATCCTGCTCGGCCTGCTGCGGGTGGAGGACTCGGCGGCCGGGCGCATGCTCGCCGAGAAGGGGATGCGCCTCTACGCCCTGCGCGAGGACACGGTCGCGGTCTGGAAGCAGCGGGCGCTGCCGAAGAAGGTCAAGGAGACGCCGTTCCTCAACGAGTTCTCCCGCGATCTCGCGGACATGGCGGCCCGCCAGGTCTTCGATCCCCTCATCGGCCGGGAGAACGAGCTGCAGCGGATGATCCAGGTCCTGTCCCGGCGGCGGAAGAACTCGATCGTTCTCCTGGGCGAGCCGGGCGTCGGCAAGACCGCCCTCGTCGAGGGGCTGGCCCAGCGCATCTCCGAGGGCAGCGTCCCCGTGTCGCTGTCGCGCAAGCGGATCCTGGCCCTGGACCTGTGCCTGATCGTGGCGGGCACGAAGTACCGCGGCCAGTTCGAGGAGCGTCTCAAGGGGATCATCTCGGAGATCATCGGCAACGAGGACATCATCATCTTCATCGACGAGATCCACTCGCTCATCGGCGCCGGATCGGCGGAGGGCTCGCTCGACGCCGCCAGCATCATCAAGCCCGCGCTGTCGCGCGGCGAGGTGCAGTGCGTCGGCGCCACCACCCCGAAGGACTACCACCGCTACATCGAGAAGGACCGCGCGCTGGTGCGCCGGTTCCAGCCGATCCGGCTGCACCCGCCGACGGAGGACGAGACGATCCTGGTCCTGCGGGGCATCCGGGAGCGCTACGAGAAATTCCACCAGGTGCGGTATTCGGACGAGAGCCTGCGCGCCGCGGTGACGCTGTCCAACCGCTACATCACGGACCGGTTCCTGCCCGACAAGGCGATCGACGTCATCGACGAGGCCGGCGCCCGGGTCAAGCTGCGGCGGCGCATGAACTATCGCGAGATCCGCGATCTGGAGAAGGACATCGAGCGCGCCGTGAGCAGCATGAAGAGCTTCCTGTTCCGCAAGGACTTCGAGAAGGCGGTGCGGCAGCACGACGAGGAGATCGCCCTGCGCCGTAAGTACGACGAGTTCAAGCTGCGCGAGGAAGAGGAGCGCCGCGCGGTGCTCGAGGTCGCGCAGGAGGACATCGAGGAGGTCATCTCGAAGTGGACCGGCATCCCCATCTCCTCGGTGAAGAAAGAGGAGGCCGAGCGGCTCCTCAAGATGGAGGAGTTCCTCCACAGGAGGATCGTCGGCCAGAGCGAGGCGATCTCGGCGCTGGCCCGGGCCACGAGACGCCAGCGCGCCGGCCTGAAGAACCCGCTGCGGCCGGTCGGCTCGTTCATCTTCCTGGGGCCGACGGGGGTCGGCAAGACCGAGGTGGCCAAGGGGCTGGCCGAGTTCCTGTTCGGGGACGAGAAGGCGCTGGTCCGGTTCGACATGTCGGAGTACATGGAGAAGCACGCCATCGCCAAGATGATCGGGTCCCCGCCGGGCTACATCGGCTACGAGGAGGGGGGGCAGCTCACCGAGCGGGTCAAGAGGCGCCCGTACAGCGTCGTCCTCCTCGACGAGATCGAGAAGGCCCACCCGGACGTGCTCAACGTGCTGCTCCAGGTCCTGGAGGACGGGCAGATCACGGACGCGTTCGGGGACAGCATCGATTTCAAGAACGGCCTGGTCGTCATGACGTCCAACATCGGTTCGAACCTGATCATGAAATCCCGCACCATGGGGTTCCGCGATCCCGGCGACCGCGAGCGCGGCTACCGCGAGCGCCGGGAGACGGTCCTGAAGGAAGTGAAGTCCGTCCTCAATCCTGAATTCATCAACCGCGTCGACGAGATCATCGTGTTCGACGCGCTGTCGGACGACGACCTGCTGGCGATCGCACGACTCATGATCAGCCAGCTCAATGCCAGCCTGGCCGATCGGGGGATGCGGCTGACGCTGACCGACGAGGCGTACCGCTGGCTCATCGACACCACGTGCAGCGATCGTTCCTACGGCGCGCGCCCGCTCCGCCGTGCCATCCAGAAGAACATTGAGGATGTCCTGTCGGAGAATCTCATTCTCGGGAAATTCCCCGAGAACGGGGAGATCGAGATCTTCGTCGATCAGGAGAAGCTGGCGTTCCGGGAACCGATCCAGGCCGCCCGCTGATTCCAATTCCCGCCACAATCGCATGGCCACGGCTTCGCCTCGCGTAGGAGCCCGCGTGCTCGGCTTGTCCACGACATCCGCCCGCTTGTGCGCCTGGGGAGCGGCCCTGGCGATCGGGATGGCCGTTCCCCCGGCCTGGTCGGCCGCCGTCCCGGAAGCCGCCGCCACCGGGGCGTCGCAGGAGCCCCAGCCGGCGCCGACCCCCGTTCCCGAGCCGCCCGCGTCCCAGGCCCCTCCTGAAGGCGGGGCGCCGCCTGCCGCCGAGGCGCCCGCGGGATCCCCGGCCCCCGAGGCGGCCCCCGAAGGCAAGCCGGCGGAGGAGGCGGAGCCGGAGGAGGGGAAGCCGGCCGGCGCGGGGACCATCGGCCGGATCGTGGTCGACGGCAATGTCCGGGTGTCGGACAGCGCCTTCTTCAACAGCCTGAAGCTGAAGACGGGCGATCCCTACGACGAGGCGGCGATCCAGGACGAGTTCCGCCGTCTCTGGGACCTCGGACTGTTCGACGACATCAACGTGGAGTCGCGCCGCCGGGAAGGGGACGTCTACGACCTCATCTTTCACGTCCGCGATCGTCCGCTGATCGGCACCGTCTCCTTCGTGGGGATGAAGGCGGTGACGGAGGCGAACATCCAGGAGCGGCTCAACCAGACCAAGGCGGAGGTCCGTCGCGGACAGCCGGTCGATTTCTCGCTGCTTCGAAAGGCGGAGGCCGCGATCCAGCAGCTCCTGGCGGAGAAGGGCTACCTCGAGGCGCGCGTCCACGCCCGGCTGACGCCCACGACACAGGGGCAGCGCGAGGTCACCTTCGACATCCGCGAGGGCTCGAAGACGAAGATCAAGGAGATCAATTTCACGGGCAACCACCTCTTCAAGGATAAGCGCCTGCGCAAGATGCTGAAGCTCACCAAGCAGGCCTTCTGGCTGACGTCCTGGGCATCCTCCAAGACCCTGTATCACCCGGCCAAGTTCGACCAGGACTCCGAGAACATCCGCACCGCCTACAAGAGCGTGGGCCACCTGGACGTGGCGATCCAGCCGGAAGTCGTCGAGCTGGTCCCCAAGGACAAGCCCAAGGCACGGCGCGGCAAGAACGACGGCGCCGCGGCCGGGCCGCCGGGCGCCGGGGAGGAGGTCCTGGAGGAGGACGAGCCCGAGCCGGCGGCCCCTGCGCCGCCTCCCCCGGGGGAGACCGAGAAGCAGCGGAAGCGCAGGGTCAAGGCCGAGGAGAAGGCCCGTCGCGAGCGCGACAAGCGGCCCAAGAAGTGGGTCAAGCTCACCGTGCCGATCGAGGAGGGACCGCAGTACAAGGTCGGCAAGATGATGATCGAAGGGAACAGCGTGTTCAGCGAGCCCGAGATCCTGGCGCGCCTGCCTCTGCGTCCGGGGATGGTGTTCAACGACTCCGCCCTCAAGTTCGGCACCAAGAGGCTGGAGGAGGACTACGGCGAGCGCGGCTACTTCTACGTGTCGATCGACCCGCGGGTCGAGAAGCACGAGCAGGTGGCCGACCTGACCCTGACGGTCACGGAGGACAAGAAGTACTTCGTCAATCGCATCGAGTTCTCCGGCAACACCACCACGCGGGACGGCGTCCTGCGCCGCGAGGTGCCTCTGGGCGAAACCGAGCTGTTCAACGTGCGGAGGCTGCGGCTCGGCATCCGCAAGATCGCCCAGCTCGGCTACTTCCAGGTCGGAGACGATCCGGTGGTCAAGCCGCAGGGGCAGGCGGACCGCGTCGACATCGAGGTGCAGGGGACCGAGTCCAGCCGCAACGAGATCCAGGTCGGGGGCGGCGTCTCGGGCCTCGAGGGGGGGTTCTTCCAGGCGTCCTACTCGACCCGCAACTTCCTCGGGAAGGGGGAGATCTTCTCCGCCTACATCCAGACGGGAACGCGCGCCAACCGGTATTCGCTCAACTTCACCGAGCCGTGGTTCATGGGCCGACCCTGGACCCTGGGCTTCTCGCTGTTCAAGCGCCAGACCGATTACGTCGGGTTCCGCCAGATCGGCAGCGGCGGCACCGTGTCCCTGGGACGGCTGCTCGGTCCCTTCAGCCGCTTCGACCTGGCCTACGGCTTCGAGACTGTGGACCTGGTCACGAGCCAGTCCGGGTTCCCGATCAACCGGCAGAACAGCACGACCAGCAGCGTCACCACGCTCTACACCATGGACACCCGCAACAACTTCTTCCGCCCGACCCGCGGGTTCCGCCTGCAGGGGAGCTTCGAGTATGCCGGCGGCCCGTTCGGCGGGGACAACTACTTCAGGAAGCCCCGCATCGACGGCACGCTGTACCTGCCGGGATTCCTGCGCAAGCACTACATCGGGCTGAACGCGTCGTACGGTTACGTCGAGCCGTTCGGCGGCCGGGTGGTGCCGGTCTACGAGCGCTACTTCCTGGGCGGGGAGAGGAGCCTGCGCGTCTTTCGCAGCCGCGAGGTAAGCCCGGCGCGGCGCGATATCGACGTCAACAACAACGGCTTCATCGACTTCCCGGAGGACAGCCATCCGGACGGCACGTTCGAGCCGTGCGAAGATCTCAACCACAACGGCAGGCAGGACGCCAACGAGCCCGACCGGGGCAACTGTCTCCTGGATCCTTCGGAGGACCTGAATCAGAACGGCCTGCTCGACAGCGAAGATCTGAATCACAATGGCATCCTGGACCCTGGAGAGGACCTGAACGGCAACGGCGCGCTCGACGTCGAGGACGCCAACAACAACGGCCAGCTCGACCTGGGGGAGGACCGCCCGGACGGACAGTTCACCGCGTTCTGCCCGGCGGATGACCTCAACATGGACGGCCAGGACAACGACGGGGGGGTATACGGCGGCAACTGCCGGCTGGATCCGGGGGAGGACACGAACGGCGACGGCGAGTTCAGGGCCATCTTCCCCGGCGGCAACCAGTTCCTGCTGTTCAACGCCGAGTACACCATCCCCCTGGCGGACGCCGTCGAGATCGCGATGTTCTACGACGCCGGCAACGCCTTCGATGACGGCGAGCGCGTCCAGCTGAACGGCATGCGCGTGGACTACGGGCTGGAGCTGCGCTTCTATCTTCCCGTCTTCCAGGCGCCGTTGCGGCTGATCTACGGCTTCATCCAGAACCCGAGGCGGGGCGAGGACGCCTCGAACTTCATCTTCAGCATCGGCACGACGTTCTAGCCTCCCGGGGGGCCGTGAACCCTTGGAATCCCTGTGATATAGTCAATGTCCTGTGCCGTGACCCAAGGAGAGACTCGATGCCCCGATGGATGATGGTGCCCCTGGCCTTCGCCGTGCTCGTGGTTGGAATCGCGCGGGCCTCTGCCCAGCAGGCCGAGCCGATGCGGATCGGCGTCTACGACCAGGAGACCGTGTGGAAGCTGACGGACGTCGGCAAGAAGTCCAACGCGGATCTGTCCGAGGCGCGCGACAAGCTGCAGGGCGAGATCGACAAGAAGCAGGCGGAGATCGACGCGATGCGGGACAAGCTGCGCCAGCAGCAGGCCAGCCTGAGCGACGACAAGGCGGCGCAGATGCAGAAGGACATCCAGAACCGCGTCATCGAGCTGAACCGGCTGACCGACGACGCGACGCGCGAGATGAAATCGCAGCTGGGCGAGGTGCAGAACAGGTTCGCGCAGATGCTGTCGGACACGGTCGAGGCGTTCGGCAAGGAGAAGAACTACACGCTGATCCTGAACAAGGGGGTCATCGACTACAACGCCCCGCAGATCGACGTCACCCAGAGCCTGATCCAGAAGTTCAACGAGATGCACAAGGCGCCCCCCTCGAGCACCGCCAAGCCGCAGCCGAAGAAGACCCCCGACAAGCCGAAGGACTCAGGGGGAGTCTGAAGGACGGCCGTTTGGGAGCCTACACGCTGGGCGAGATTGCCTCCCGCATCGGTGGACACGTGCGGGGAGACGCCGGCCGCCCGGTGTCCGGGATCAAGCCGCTCGACCAGGCCGGTCCGGACGACCTGAGCTTCGTGGCCAACGTGCGCTACCGCCGGGCGGCCGCGGCCTCCCTCGCCGCGGGACTCATCGCCGGCGACGAGGAGGTGGCGCCCGGCCGCAATCTCATCCTGGTCGAGCAGCCGTACGCCGCCCTGGCCGTGGCCATGGGGCTCTTCCACCAGCCGGAGCGCCCGGCCGCGGGCATCAGCCCGCAGGCCGTGTTCGGCGAGGGGACGACGCTGGGCAAGGACGTCGCCATCGGCCCCTTCGTGGTCGCGGGGCGGGACTGCCGGATCGGGGACCGGGTGACGCTCCGGCCGGGAGTCGTCCTGGGGGACGATGTGCAGATCGGCGAGGATTCGGTCCTCCACCCGGGTGTCGTGGTGTACCGCGGCTCGATCCTCGGGGCGCGCGTGATCGTGCACGCCTCGAGCGTCATCGGCAGCGACGGGTTCGGCTACGCCGAGGCCGCGTCGGGCCGTGTGAAGATCCCCCAGGTGGGGAACGTGGTGGTCGGGGACGATGTCGAGATCGGCGCCTCGGTCACGATCGATCGCGCCACGTTCGGCAGCACGGTCGTGGGCCGGGGGACGAAGATCGACAATCTGGTGCAGATCGCGCACAACGTGACCATCGGCGAGGAGTCGGTGCTGGTCGCGCAGTCGGGAATCGCCGGCAGCACGCGCCTGGGGCGCGCCGTGATCCTCGCGGGCCAGGCGGGCGTCGCGGGGCACCTGGAGATCGGGGACCGGTCGGTCGTCGGCGCCAAGTCGGCGGCCCTGCAGGACCTGCCGGCCGGGTCGTTCGTCGTCGGGCATCCGGCGGTCGATCATCGCGAGTGGAAGCGCAGCCAGGCGGCGCTGCGGAGGCTGCCCGACCTGGTGAGGGCCGTTGCCCGCCTCGAGACCAAGAAGGGGCGGGGCGCGTCGCGCCGCCGCCGCGGCCCCGCGTGACGAGGGAGGCATGAGCGAACCGTCCGGCGTGCTCGACATCCGCAAGATCCTCGGCATACTGCCGCACCGCTACCCGTTCCTCCTGGTGGACCGGATCGTGTCCATCGAGGAGGACCGGAAGGTCGTCGGGATCAAGAACGTGACGTTCAACGAGCCGTTCTTCCAGGGTCATTTCCCGGGAAACCCGGTCATGCCCGGGGTCCTGATCGTCGAGGCGATGGCGCAGGTCGGGGCGGTGCTCCTGCTGAGGCGCGTCCCCGATCGGGAGAAGAAGCTGGTCTATTTCGCCGGCATCGACAAGGCCCGGTTCCGTCGCCCCGTGACCCCCGGCGATCAGCTGAGGTTCGAGGTGGAAGTCCTGAAGCTCCGCTCCCGCACGGCCCTTCTCCGGGGGGAGGCCTTCGTGGACGGGGCCCTGGTGGCGGAGGCGGAGCTGTTCTCCTCGATGGTGGACCGGGACGGAGAGCCCCGGCCCCCGGAGACACCGTGAGCGCCCGCGTCACGATCCACCCGACCGCGCAGGTCGATCCGGGGGCCCGCCTCGGTGACGGGACCACGGTCGGTCCCTTCAGCGTCATCGGCCCCGACGTGGTGATGGGGGAGGGCTGCCAGGTCGGCCCGCAGGCGGTCGTCGAGGGGCCCACCACGATCGGCGCCCGCTGCCGCATCTTTCCGTTCGCCTGTGTCGGCATGGAGCCCCAGGACCTGAAGTACCGCGGCGAGAGGACCACCCTCGAGATCGGCGACGACAACGTCTTCCGGGAGGGCGTGACGGTGCACAGGGGAACGGTCGGGGGCGGCGGCATCACGCGCCTCGGATCGGGAAACCTCCTGATGGCACAGACCCACGTGGCGCACGACTGCCGGGTCGGCAGCGGCGTGATCTTCGCGAATGCCGCGACCCTGGCGGGGCACGTGACGGTGGAGGACGGCGCCACCATCGGGGCGTTCTCGGGCGTCCACCAGTTCTGCCGGGTGGGGGAGCACGGCTACATCGGGGGCTACTCGGTCATCACGCAGGATGCGCTGCCCTTCGCGCTGACCGTCGGCAACCGCGCCAGGAGCTTCGGCATCAACGTCATCGGGCTCGAACGCAAGAAATTTCCGGACGCGACGATCCAGGCCCTGAAGCAGGCGTACCGCGTGCTGTTCCGGTCGAAGCTCGGCCTGCAGGCGGGGATTGAGCGCCTGGAGAAGGATTTCCCCGGGCAGCCGGAGGTGGGGCGGTTGATCGGATTCATCCGTTCGAGCCAGCGCGGAGTCATCCGCTGAGCGCGCCGGGCACCGGCCGCCCGGTGCGCCTCGCGGTGATCGGCGTCGGCAGCCTGGGCCAGCACCACGCCCGGATCCTCGCGAGCCTTCCGGAGGCCCGCCTGGTCGCCGTGGTCGACCGGGATGCCGCGCAGGCCGGGGCGATCGGGGCGCGGCACGGCGTGCCCGGCCTGACCGACCACCGCGACCTGCCGGGCGACCTCGACGCCGTGACGGTCGCTGTGCCGACCTCCCAGCACGCCGAGGTGACCCGCGACTGCCTGGCGCGCGGGCTCGCGGTCCTGGTCGAGAAGCCGATGGCGGCGACGCTCGACGAGGCGGCCTCGATGACGCGGGCCGCCGAGCGTGCCGGCCGTCCCTTGCGCGTGGGCCACACGGAGCGTTTCAACCCGGTGGTCCGCGCGACCCTGGATCGCGTCCGCGATCCGCGCTTCATCGAGACCCACCGCCTGGGCGTGTTCACCGCCCGGAGCACGGACGTCGACGTGGTCCTCGATCTGATGATCCACGACCTCGACATCATCCTGAGCCTGGTGCCGTCCCCTGTCGCGTCGATCGATTCGGTCGGTGTGCACGCCCTGACCGACAAGGTGGACATCGCCAATGCCCGGATCCGCTTCGAGAACGGCTGCGTCGCGAACGTCACGGCCAGCCGCATCAGCACCGACCGGGTGCGGAAGCTGCGTATCTTCGAGGACGACTCCTACGTGTCGGTCGATTACGCGCGCCAGGAGGGGGTCGCCTACAGGCTGAAGAGGACGCCGGGCGCCGCCCCGGAGATCGTGCGCGAGCCGCTCGCGGTCGAGTCCGAGGAGCCGCTCCAGGCCGAGCTGCGCGCCTTCGCGCGCACGGTCCGGGGGGAGGAGGCTCCGGGTGTGACTGCGGCCGAGGGGGAGCGGGCGCTCTCGACCGCGCTCGGGATCGTCGAGCAGATCGCCTCCGGCGTGCGCCGGGCGTCCTGAGCATGCGCGGCGCGGACCGCCTCGCGGACTTCCTGCGGCACCACGTGGACGCCGGGGATTTTCCGGGCGCAGCCTGGCTGGTCGCCGAGGAGGACCGCATCCTGGCCGAGGGGGCCACGGGCCTCGCGGTTTTGACCCCCGAGCGCATCGAGGCCTCGCCGGAAACGCTCTACGACCTGGCCTCCCTGACCAAGCCCCTGGCCGGGTCCCTGCTGGCCGCCCTGCTCGAGGAGGAAGGGCTCCTGGCCCTCGACGACGCTCTCGGGCGCCACCTGCCCGGATGGACGCCGGAAGGCCCGGCCTCGAGCATCACCCTCCTCGATCTCCTGACGCACCGATCGGGCCTGCCGGCGTGGAGACCCCTGTACCTGCACGCTTCGGACCGGGCCGGCTGCGTGGCCTGGCTGGCGCAGCAGCCGCTGGAGCGGGCGCCCGGTACCGGCGTCGTCTATTCCGATCCGGGCTACGTGCTGCTCGGGCTGGCGCTCGAACGGGCCGGCGGAGACCCGCTCGACCGCCTGTTCCGTCGCAGGGTGGCCGAGCGGCTCGGGCTGACGGACATCCTGTTCCGGCCCGGGCGGGACCTGCGCCGCCGCATCGCGGCGACCGAGGCGGGGAACCGCAAGGAGCGGCTCCTCGCCGGCCCGGAGGGGGACCGTTACAATGGGTGGCGCACCGAGGTCGCCTGGGGAGAGGTGCACGATCTCAACGCGCGCCTCCTGGACGGAGTGAGCGCGCATGCCGGCCTGTTCGGCACCGCGCGCGCGGTGTACCGGGTCGCACTGGAGATCCTGGGTCCGGGCGCGGGCCTTCTGGACCCGAGGAGGCGGGCGCTGTTCGCGACGAGCCTGACCGCGGGACTGGGTGACGATCGGACGCTCGGGTTCCGCAGGGCGGGCGATCCGGCCGGCGCCGCGGGCGCGGGAATGTCGCGGCGCTCTTTCGGGCACTCCGGGTTCACCGGGACGTCCCTCTTCATCGACCCGGAGAGCCGGCGGCTCTACGTTCTCCTCACCAACCGGGTCCACCCGGAGTTCCGGGAGTTCGACATGAACGCCGTCCGGCGAGGGTTCCACGAGGTCGCCGCGTCCCTGTAAGCCCCCCCGTCGCAGGGGAGGATCAGGAGCCATGTCCGATGCCGTTTCTCTCCCTGGAGGAGCCGGTCGAGCGCCCCATCACCCGCGTGAGCCGCGCCGGGGGGGTCTTGATCTCGCTCGGGGTGCACCTCCTCGCTGTCCTCGCGTTCCTGTTCGCCCCCGGGGTGGCCTCCCGCCTCCTGCCCGAGACGTTTCTCGACTTCCTGCGCTCCCGGCCGCCGGTCGCCACGCAGACCGAGGTCGTGGCGACTCCCGTCCCTCCGGTCAGTTCTCAGAAGCCCCCCTCGCAGAAGATCCCTCTCCAGTTCGCCTACGTCCGGACCCCGGACGACAACGAAGTCGAGAAGAATCCCCAGGCGAGACTGCTCTCGGACAAGAGCCGGCGGGCCAGACAGGAGGTCCCGACCCCGCCGAACATGAAAAACCTTTCCCGCGACCCGCACTCGAAGGGGGACACCGTGGATCGGGTCCGGCCCGATCCGAGGATCGCCGAGGGGCGGGACTCCCTGGAGCGCGCGCGGCCGCGGAGCGACGCGGGGAAGGGAACGGACTCGGCCGCAGACACGACGTCGAGGGAGACCGACAGGGCGGAGCCGGATCGTCAGGGGGACGGGAAGCCGATCGAGAACGGGCAGGACCGCTCCGACACGGCGGGGAACGGGAACGACGACGCGAAGACGGCACGCCGGGACGACGGGGCGGGGATCCCGGTCGAGGCGGTCCCGGATCCCGGAGGAGCCGGCCGCCCGAAGCGGGACGTTGGAACCGGGCGACTCTCGGCCGAGGCGCGGGACAGCCTGCAGCGGGCCCTGGCCGGCGAAGGAGCGGAGAGCAAGCGCCTGTTCGACAATCCGGGCTACCTGACGCCCGGGATGGCCTCGGGCACCATGTCGTTCGACACCCAGGGGTTTCCGTGGGGAGACTACGCCCGCCGCGTCCACCTGATCATCCAGAACCACTGGGAGGACCGGCTGCCCCTGGCCTTCCGCGAGGGGGTCCGGGGCTACACCTGCGTCCATTTCGTCATCCAGAAGGACGGGACCATCACCGACATCCAGGTCGTGAAGCCGTCCGCGGTCCCGCCGTTCACGCGCGCCGCGCTGGACGCGATCCGCGCCAGCAGCCCGCTCCCTCCGCTCCCCAAGGACTTCCCGGAGGGCCAGGAAGGGTCGAGCTGGTGCTTCTTCTACAACCTGCTGCCGCAGGAGACGCGCGACGTCATGGGGGATTGAGCGCGGTCAGAACGTGTCGCCGAACCGGCTGGCGAGCAGGGCGAGGTCGGTCCCGTCCACCTTGCCGTCGAGGTTGATGTCGACCGGCAAGCCGTACAGAGCCGGGCCGGGGTTGAGATAGTTCGGATCGGTCGGGACGCAGTAGTTGGCGTTCTGCGCGGTCATCGGATTCAGCACCCGGTCGCACTGGAACACCCCGAGGAGGGACCCCGTCCGCGGCAGGTCGAATCCCTCCTGAAGCGCGCAGCCGCCCGGCACCAGCGTCCTGGTGGCTCCCGATCCCGCCTGCGACAGCGTGCCGTCCGGGAGGAGAGTGAAGTTCTCCCCGCGCTCCGCCGCGAACGAGCGCGCCAGGATCGCCAGGTCGTAGCCGTCCACCCGGCCCGATCCGTCCACGTCGGCGCGGTCGGTCAGGATGTTCGTCAGGATGACCGGGGCCTGGTCCGTGCCGCTGAACAGCGCGACGTCGGGATAGGTGGCATCGCTCACCAGGTTGATGTTGCCCGCGGCCAGGAGGGTCATGCCGTCGGGAACACCGGCCGGGTTGAGAGTCGGATCGGTGAAGAACAGGCCGTTCCCCATGCCGATGTAGACCGTCAGGTTGGGGGCGGAGGTGCTCGCCCCGCCCGTGGACAGCACGATCAGGTCCTGCACGTCGTCCTGGTTCAGATCGACGAATTGCGCGTCCACCGGGGGGAAGGCGACCGGCAGCGGGCCCGGATTGCCCGGCGGCGCCTGCAGATCCAGACTGCCGGGCAGGACGATCCCGACGCTCGACGTCCCCGGCTCGACCGCGGCCAGGACCGCGGTCGTCAGGTCCTTGTCGAAGCGGGAGCGCGGGTCCGTGGGGCTGAGCCAGGGGTTCGCGCACACCCGCTGATCCGGCGCCAGGAGCAGGCGTGTCGGATCGCCCGTGAGAGCCGTCTGGGGCGTGACGGGTGCCGGGGGGGGCGTGAACGAGCCGTTGCCGTTGCCGTAGAACATCGCGAGGAGGTCATCGCCGCTTCCCGCGGCCCCCTGCTCCAGGACCACGAGGTCGTTTTGCGTCCTGGAGCTGCAGGACGGTCCGAACGTGGCGTTTGGGATGCAGCTGTACGCCAGGTGACCGACGGCCACGCCCACCGGGTTCGACAGCCCGGTGACGGACGACCAGGATGGCGGGGCGGCGCGGAACTCTCCGGATGCGTCGCCGATCAGGAACGACAGGGTGCCGTTGCCGGGGGACTGGTCCCCCGCATTGACCGTGACGATGTCGTTGACCGGCGGGTCGCAATCGACGCCGGTCACGCACGTTGCCCCATTCCGGACGCCCCCCAGGCACACCTTGGTGAACGGCACGCAGGTGCCGCCGTCGCACGAGTCCCCGATGCCGTCGCCGTCCGAGTCGAGCTGGCTGCTGTTGACGACGAACGGGCAGTTGTCGACCGCATGGGTGATCGGGTTGTAATCGGGGATCGAGTCCTGATCGGTGTCGATGCTCTGGCAGACCGCATTCAGGACCTGGCACTGATCACCGACGCCGTTGGCATCCCCGTCGCACTGGCCCGCGAGATTGGGATTGGTGCACGTGGTGAACGCCGCCGTCTGCTGGGTCGCGCAGGGGGTGTCCAGGAAGCACTCGGGATGGCCGGCCTGGTCGTGGGACGGGCACCCGGGAGGGTTGTAGCGCGTGGGGCAGTTGTCGTTCACGTCCGGGACGCCGTCCTTGTCGAAGTCATTGCTGTGCACGATGAGCGGCGCGACCGAGGCGGCGACGGGATTCACGCCGACGGCCAGGACGTCCCCCTCCGCCTGGAGGCCGGTCGGTTCGCTGGTCACGACCTCGACCTGGTTTCCGGGGCCGTCGAGGACGAGCAGGTCGAGGGCCCCGTCCTGGCGCAGATCGGCGAGGGTCATGCCGCTGGCGGTCGGGACCCCGGCGAGCGACTGCGGGGGGAGCACGCGGAACGTGGTGCCGGTCCCGGACATCACGTCGAGGCGCGGAGGGGACGAATTCAGCAGCACGAGGTCCTGGCCGACCGAGACGTCGGCCGGGAAAATCGACATGGCCTTGATGTTCTTCCAGGGGGATGCGGGGTTGGTGGGCGCCGCGCTGAAGGTCAGCGTGCCGGGGGAGCAGGACGGTCCGGGGACCCCGTCGTTGTGGAACAGATCGACCCGGTTGCTGGCGTAGGAAAGGACGGCGAGATCGGGGGCGGGTCCCGTGTCGGGGTCGTAGTTGAGGAGCGCCACGGCCGACGGGCTGGACAGTCCCGTGAGAGAGGGGGTCGCGGCGGGGACGAAGCCGCCGCTCCCGTCCCCCCTGTAGATGAGGACCTGCCCGGCGGTGAAGTCGACGACCGCCAGGTCGGCGGCGCAGTCCCCGTCCATGTCCGCGAACACGCCGCCGCGCGGCCTGTGGCCGGCCCCCAGGGAGAGGGTCGTGGTCAGTGTGAGCGATCCCCCCGAAACGCATCCGGGATTGGTGAACACCTCGATCGCGCCGACATCGGCCGAGGCGGACGAGCAGGTGCCGAACCCAGGCGTCGACAGCGGGCAATCGTTGTTGGTCTGGCACAGCGCGCCGTCCCGCGTGCTGCCGCCCGTGCAGACCGGCAGCCCCTGGTCCAGGGCGACGAGCGCCGGGCAGGCCGCCCCCTGGGACAGCGGGGCGGCGAGCAGGACCGTGGGCCCCGGCCGGGTGGCGATCGTGGACGAGACGGTCAACGGGAGAGCCGTGCCGGCGTTGGCGAACAGCCCGATGGTCCCGGCGCTGCGGTTGGCCACGGCCAGGTCCCGGTCGCCGTCCGCGTCGAAGTCACCCGAAGCCATCCCTTCCGGTCCGTCCCCGGCGGTCAGGATCTGGGTGACCCCGAAGTCGCCGCCGCCGAGGCCCGGATAGAACAGCAGGACGTCGGTGCCGCTGTTGGAGACCACCATGTCGGGGAAGCGATCGGCGTTGAAGTCGGCGAGGAGGACCTGGGCCGGGCCGATGCTGGATTGCAGCGACGTGCGGCTCTTCATGCCCCCCGCTGCGTCGTCTACGCGCACCCTCGTGACGCCGAAGCTCAGTCCGCCTCCGCTCGTCTCGACGATCGCCAGGTCGGGGCTGCGCGAGCAGGCGGCGCCGACCTTCGAGACCAGGGAGCCCCCTCCGCAGCCGTCGGTTCCGAAGAGGAATGTATTGTCGTCCTCCGTGCCGCACACCCCATCTGCGCCGGCCTCGTCCTCGACCTGCTGTCCCGGGTTCGGAATCAGCGGGCAGTTGTCCAGGAGGTCGGTGGCCGGATTGAAATCCGGGATCCCATCGCCGTCGGAATCGGTCGTCACGCTCTCGCACGCGTCGCCGACGCCGTTCGAGTCGCTGTCGAGCTGCGTCGTGCCGGTGGTGATCGGGTTGTAGACGTTCGCGCAGTTGTCGAGGACGTTGCTCACGCGGTCCCCATCGACGTCCTCGGGGTTCAGATCGGCGGTCGCCAGGTAGAGCGGACCGGCGGACGCCGTGGCGATGGTGGCCGCCCCGACGCTGAACGGCGAGTCCTTCTGCGGAGCGAACGTCCCGTTCTTCTGGTTGATGAGGATGGTCACGGTGCCGGCCTGGAAATTGGCGATTGCCAGATCGTCGAAGGCGTCCCGGTTGAAGTCGGCTGCTGTGAGGCTCAGAGGCCGGTCGATGGGGCCGGGTCGGATGGCGAGCAGGGCGGCGGAGGCGCCGGGCGCATCCAGGAGAAGAGCGATCCCCGCGTACGCGAGGGGAAGGACCGAGGCCAGGAGGCCCGCACGCATCAGCCTTCGCATCACGTTTGGGGGTCTTCCCTCAGCCTGCCCTTCAAGAAAAACTCCAAGCTCCTGAAAGAGTTACGAGACATCGTACCGGTGAGATCCCCGGAAGTCAAGAAAGGGCGGATGCCCGGCTGCGGTGTATAATCCACAGCCCGCAAGGGATAGAGCGGAGGGCAGTCCCCCAATTGCGAGTCACGGGAGGGGAGGCCAGGGGGCGGCGTCTGAAGGCCCCGGGGAGCCTCCTCATCAGGCCGACCGCCGATCGAGTGCGCGAGGCATTGTTCGACATTCTCGGGGCGCGCGTGCACGGGTCGCGCTTCCTGGACGCCTACGCCGGCACCGGCGCGGTCGGCTGCGAGGCGCTCAGCCGCGGGGCCGCGCGGGTGGTCTTTCTCGAGCGGCAGCGCGGGGCCCTGCGCCTGATTCGCGACAATCTCGGCCTCGCCCCCTGGTCGGGCGCGTGGGAGGTGCTCGAGGCCGACGCGTCCGCCTCGCTGCGCGACCTGGCGCAGGCCGGGACGCGATTCGACGTCGTGTTTCTCGATCCCCCGTACGACGAGCCGTCCCTTCCGGGTGCCCTGCGCCTCGCCGCCCGGCTTCTCGATCCGGCCGGCCTCCTGATCCTGGAGCACCGCTCCTCCGCCGCGGCCGCCGGGGTGGACGGCCTGGTTCCGGGCAGGACGTACCGCCACGGCGACACCAGTCTCTCCGTCTTCCGTCCGGCCCCGGAGTCCGTCACCCGGCATGACTGATCGGCTGTCCCGGGCCGCACTCCTCCTGGTCGCGCTCCTCTGCGCGTCGTTCTGCCTGACCGAGCTGGCGGAGGTCGACCTTCACTGGCACCTCGCGACGGGGGAGAGCATCCTGGGCGGGTCGGGCGTCCCCCGCGTCGACGACCTGACGTACACGTCGGCCGGAAGGCCGTGGATCGATCTGCACTGGTTGTTCCAGGTCGCCCTGGCGGCTGCGTACCGCTCCGGCGGCTGGATCGGCATCGACCTCCTCAAGATCGGCTGCGTGACGGGCGCCTTCCTCCTGGCGCTCTGGACCGCCCGGCGGCGGGGCGTCTCCGTCTCCATTCTGGCGCCGCTCGGGCTGGTCGCGGTGCTCGCCTCCCAGGAGCGCTTCGCACCGCGCCCGGAGGTGGTGTCGTTCCTCCTTCTGGCCGCGCTCCTGGCGATCCTCGAGGAGCGCACGAGGCACCCGCGCCTCCTGCTGATCCTCCCCGTGCTCCTGGCGATCTGGGCCAACGCGCACGCCCTGTACATCGTCGGCCTGGCGGTCCTCGTGCTGACGGCCGCCGGCGACTACCTCGAGTCCCGCCGGGCGGCGGCGCAGGCCCCTGCGGGCCGGGCCTCTGCGCCCGCCCTGCGACTGGCCGGGATCGCTTCTGTGTCCCTCGCCGCCACGGCCGCCACCCCCTACGGCCTCGGCGGATGGATCCTCCCCTGGCGTCTCCTGTTCGAGCGGATCGCCTCCGACAACGTGTACTCCCGCCATATCGCCGAGTTTCAGGCCCCCTTCGGCGGGTTCGGTCCCACGACGTCCATCTCCGCCTTCGCGCTCCTTGCGACGGTGACGATTGCGGCAGTCGCGATCGGCCGCCGGGTCGTGCGGCCGGCGGAGGGGCTGTCGCTCGGCGCGCTGTTCGTCCTGGCCCTTCTGGCCCGCCGCAACATCCCGCTGTTCGCGCTGGCATCGCTGCCGCTCGCCGGACCGCCGATCCAGGCGGCCATGGCGGATCTCGCGCGCCGCCTCCCGGGCGGGGGCGGGGAACCGGGGGCCCGGATCCATCGGCTCTCGAGCGCGGGCGCCGCCTTCGTGGTCCTCGCGAGTCTCTTCTTCCTGGCCGACACGTGGTCGAACCGGTTCTACGAGCGCGACGGCACGCAGCGCTATTTCGGGAGCGGAGCGGCCCCCGGGTTCTATCCGGAAGGGGCCGCGGAATTCGTCCTCGCGCGGAAGCCTGCCGGGGAAGTGATCCACGACATGACCATGGGCGGGTTTCTCGCATGGCGCTGGCGCCCGGCACGGCGCTCGTTCATCGACGGGCGGCTCGAAGTGCACGACGAGTCGCTGTTCCGCGCCTATCTCGGCCTGCAGGACGACCCGGCGCTGTTCGAGGAGACCGCTCGCAGGTTCGGCGCGCGGACGGTGCTCTGGAGCCACAGGCACAGCCCCGAGGCCGCAGGCCTCCTCCGCTACCTGGCGGACAGCCCGGACTGGCGCCTGGTGTACGTCGACCTGGCCGCCTGCGTGTTCATGCGGGAGCCGGAGGGGACCTCGGCCGAAGTGCCCGAGGCGATCGACACCGCCAACCCCGGGCTGGGAGAGCGGATCCTGCAGGAGATCCGGCAGGCCGAGGCCGCCCGGACGGATCCGGCCCCGGCCTTCCTGCGCCGGCTCCTGCCTCGGCGGCCGGTCCCGGTGGCCGCGGTGAACGCGGGCCTGTTCTTCGGCATCACGGGGGCGGAGCGGACCGCGGAGACCCTGTTTCGCGCCGCCCTGGCCCAGGCCCCGGCCAACGCGGTCATCCACTACGATCTCGGGCTCGTACTCTCGCGGGCCGGGCGGGGCGGGGAAGCGACCGTCGAGCTCGAGGCGGCGCTGCGCCTGGATCCGGGCCTGAGCGCCGCCCGTGAGGGCCTGGCGCTCCAGCTGCTGGAGAAGGGGGACGAGGAAGGGGCCTTGCGAGAGTGGGCGGTTGCCGAAGACAGCGGGCCGCTGGCGCTGGCCTCGTTGCGGGCGCGCGGCGCCCTCCTGGCCAGGAAGGGGAAGATCGACGAGGCGATCCAGGACTACCGCAAGGCGATCGACGTCGCGCCGCGCGATCTCCGCCTTCGGTCCGACCTGGCGCTCCTGTATCACCGCCGAGGCATGGGGCAGCAGGCCGCCGCCGAGATCCGTCGCGCCCTGCTGCTCGACAACCGGGCCTGCGCCCCGCGTGTCGTGCTCGGCCGCATCAACACGGACGAAGGCCGGCTGCGGGACGCAGAGGCCATCTATCGCGAGGCGATCCAGATGGCCGGCGGACACTGTCCCGAAGCCGAGAAGGCCCTCGAAGAGCTCCTCTGGAGCGGCGCCCCGAAGTGACCACCATGCCGGGGACGGCCCGGGCCGATCGGCCCGGGGGGCCCCCGCGCGTTTCAACTCCGTAATCGCCCCCGCCCGCCGTGCGGCCATCCGGCGCGCTCTCCTTGACTTCGGGGATTCGATACATATTTTTGTAGCCGGGGCGCCCCGCCGTTCTCGACACGGCAGGCCGTCAGGAGACCGGAGCATGCACAAAGAGCGCGTGGCGTTTCTGATGTCGGCGGGGGCTCTCGTTCTGGCAGCCGGGTTGATCGGGACGGCCCGTCCGGCCGCGCAGGAGACGCAGGGCGATGCCTCTGCGCCGGCGGTCGAGAGCCGGGGGCAGGGCGTGGACCGGGATGCGCCCGGTCGGACGGATGAGAGGAAGCCGGGAAGCGGCCGCGGCGACGGTGTGGCGCTGCAGCCGGGATCGACGGCCCCTCCGAAGAATCTGAAGAAGGTCGGCGATCACTGGACGCCGTACGACCCGCCCGATCCGGAGTCGTTCCCGCCCGAGGCCACGCTGCACATCATTGTCCCGGGCGACACGCTGTGGGACCTGGCCGACCTGGTGTTTGGGAACCCCTACCTCTGGCCGCAGATCTGGAACGAGAACCGCTACATCCTGGACTCGCACTGGATCTACCCCGGGGACCCGCTGCTCCTGCCGGCGAGGCCGACGGTGGTCGGCGAGGTCGTTCCGCAGGGACAGGAAGGCGCTCCGCCGGCCGCGCAGACCGTCCCCGAGCCGGCCGGGACCACCGAGGCCGAACCGGAGGAAGAGGCCCAGGTGGCGGCCGAGCAGCCGGCCCCCGCGTCGAAGGACTCGGACACGGCGCATGCGGCGCGCACCCTTCCGAAGCTCGAGCTGCTGACCGACGACTACGATCTGCGCTGCTCCGGCTACATCGCGCCCCGCGAGGCGAAGCCCGACTACTTCATCGCCAACCAGGAAGACGAGGCGAAGATGGGGCTCACCGAGGGAGACATCGTCTACCTGAATCGCGGCCAGACCAACGGTCACATGGAGACCGGCACCGAATACAGCGTCGTGGTCCGCGAGGGAGAAGTCCGGCACCCCATCACGCACAAGTTCCTGGGCTACTACTACAAGCGGCTCGGCTCCGTGAAGGTCCTGGCGGCGCAGGAGACGACGTCCATCGGCACCGTTTCGTACGCCTGCGACGAGATCCGGACGGGAGACGCGCTCGTGCCCCTGATGATCACCCCGATACCCGCCAAGGCGATCCCGGAGTTCAACAAGCTCACGCTGGTGGCTCCCGACAAGGAGACCGGGTACGTCGTGCACGTCGGGGACAACCAGGAGCGGGCGTCGGCGGGCCAGCTGGTGGACATCGACATGGGGTACGACGACGGGCTGAAGGCGGGCGACATCCTGACGGTGTTCCTGCCGACGGAGCCGTTCGACAAGTTCCCGAAGGTGAAGTACGACTACACGGTCCGGAACCGCCGCTTCCAGAGCCGGCCGATCTGGAAGGACGACAACGACAACATCCCCCCGGCCAAGACGATCGGACAGGTGGTGGTCATCTTTGCCGAGAAGAAGACCGCGACCGTCAAGATCCTGCAGTCCGTGCGCGAGATCGAGATCGGGGACTCCGTCGTCGTCTACTGAGACGTCGGCGGGCCTTCCTCGAAGACCTGCGCGGTGAACGCCTCGACCACGGCGCGCTCTCTCCAGGCGTGCCCCGGCAGGCCGGCCTTCAGGCAGGTTTCCTCGAGAAACGTCGCCGCGTCCCATCCCTGCTGCACGGCGACCTGAGGCAGGAGGACGCCGCGCTTCCCGCCGGCGCTCACCATCAGGCCGTGCAGCCCCACCGTGACATCCGACGGCCCGTGCACGCGAACGAGGGGGTCGAGGGCCGAAATCTCGATGCTCAATGCCGCGAGATCCGAGGGGGCAATCGCGTCGAAGCGGGGGTCCTGCGTCGCGGCGGCCAGGGCGCAGGACGCCACGGTCTCGGCGAGAGGCTGCCCGGGAGACACCATGCCGACGCAGCCGCGCAGGGACCGGCCCCGGTGCAGGCTGACGAAGGCCCCCTGCTCGCGGCGCAGGCGCGCCGGCGGATCGTCGAGGACCGGGGCGGCGTCGCCGCGCAGCCCGGCGGCGATGGCCCGGCGCGCCAGGTCGAGCAGGATGGCCTGCTCCTCTTCGGACAGCCTCGGGAGCGCCTCCGGCACGACGATCACCTAGATCATCATGATCTTGTTGCGCAGGATCAGGATCTCGAGCGCGATCGAGGCCTTCTTCAGCAGTCGGCGGAATTCCTGCACGTCCGGAGCCATGGACGAGTCGGGGCCGTTGTCCGCGTACAGAATGCCGGCGGGGCGCTCGGCGATCGTCAGCGGCATGAGCAGGACGCGAGCCGGCGGAGGACACCCGAGGTCCAGGTAGAACTTCGCGTTGGCCGGCAGGTCGGGGACCGGGCCGTAGAAATAGTCGCCGCCCGATCGGACGAACAGGAACAGGGACGGCCGATCGAGAGGCACGATGACGTTGCGGACCCGCGTCGGGGCGAGGCCGCCCCCCCGGCCGCTCCATCCCAGGACCCTGTCGGGCTGCGCGACGAAGAGGGCGCCGCGCAGGAAACGGTTGGCGGTGAAATCGAGCACCGCGTCGAAGACATCATCCCGTGTCTCGGCCTCGCGCAGGCGGGCGGACGCCGATTCGATCGCCAGGAGCGGGGCCGGCGCCGGGGCGGCCTGGGCACCGGGCGATCGAGGCGGGGCCGCGGACGCCGCGGGACGGGGGACGAGCGTCGGGCCGGCTGGACGGGCGGCGGTCCCGGGCGCAGCAGGGCGCGCGACGGGGGGCGGCGCGGCCGCGAACGGCCGTGTCGTGGCGGTCCCGGGGACCGGTGCGGCGGCGCGGGTCGGGCCGGGGTGCGGGATCTCCGCGACCGGTGCCTCCGCCGACTCCTCGCGCCAGGCGTCCAGGGAACGGGGGAGCGGTCCGGATGCCTCGAGATCCGCGTGGGGCGCCTGCGGGCCGGAATCCATGAACGGCTGGTCGTGATCATCCGGGTCGGCATTGAGCGGCAGGCCGTCGAGCCCTACCTCGGGCATCGGGGCCCGCGGCGCCGCCTTCAGCGGGGCCGCGATCTTCGATCGCGGCTCGGGCGGCCCGGGAGCCACCGGGATCGCCTTCGTGCCGAGGCTGATGTTGTAGTAACGCTCGATCGCCTGGATGAGGCGGAACTCGGTCGCGACGTACGGCTCGATCGGCAGTCCCGTCAGGAAGGCGATCTCGTCCAGGGCAATCAGGTCCTTCGGGTCGCGCATCGCCAGGTGCAGGCGCCGCCCCTCGATGGCGATCGGCACGATGCAGTACTTGGCGGCCAGGCGCCCGGGAACGGCGGCGAGGACCTCGGGCGAGACGGACTCGAGGCGCCGGCCGGTGGCGTAGCGCGTGCGGGCGATCTCGGCGAGGTACTCTCCGAGCGTGTCCTCGTCGATGAACCCGAGCTTGACGAGGCTGTGGCCCAGGCGCTCGCCGAAGAACGTCTTGTCGTGCAGCCCGCGCTGCAGCTGCTCCTCGGTGAGCTTTCCCTTGCTGATCAGCCACTCGCCGAGCTTCTGGGTCACGTGCGCTCCCGGGGCTCAGGCCCTTCGTGTCACGGGGCCCGGCCCCGTCCGGAGGCGGCCTGGATCCCTAGCGGTTGCGGGACGAGTTGTGCCTGCGGCCGTGGCCGCCCGAGCCGCCGCCGCCGCCGAACGGACGGCGGGATCCTTCGCGGCCGCGCTCGGCCGCGGCCGGCTCCGGCGGCACCGTCTCGCCGGCTTCGATCCGCTTGTCGCGCAGCACGGCCTTGCGGCTCAATCGGACCCGATCTCCGTCCACGTCGATCACCTTGACCAGGATCTCCTCGCCTTCCTTGATCTCGTCCTGGACTTCCTTGACGCGATGCTCGGCGACCTCGGAGATGTGCAGCAGGCCTTCCATGCCGGGGAGGATCTCGACGAAGGCCCCGAAGTTGGCGATGCGGGTGACCTTGCCCAGGTAGGTCTTCCCGACCTCCGCCTCGGCGGTGATCTCCTTGATGATCTCGATCGCCTTGAGCGCCGAGCCCTCGTCGACCGAGGCGATGTTGATGCGGCCATCGTCCTCGACGTCGATCTTGCAGCCGGTCCTCTCGATGATCGAGCGGATCATCTTGCCGCCCGGTCCGATCACCTCGCGGATCTTGTCCTTGTTGATACGGATGGTGAAGATGCGCGGCGCGAAGGTGGAGATGTTCGCCCGCGGCTTCGCGAGAGTGGCGTCCATGGAGTCGAGGATCTGCATGCGGGCGTCGCGCGCCTGCGACAGCGCCTGCTCCATGATCGCCTTGCTGATCCCGTCGATCTTGATGTCCATCTGCAGGGCGGTGATCCCCTCGCGCGTGCCGGCGACCTTGAAATCCATGTCGCCGTAGTGGTCTTCGACCCCCGCGATGTCGGTGAGAATCACGTAGTTGTCTTTTTCCTTGACCAGCCCCATGGCCGCGCCGGCGACCGCGGAGCGCAGGGGCACGCCGGCGTCCATGAGCGACAGCGACCCGCCGCAGATCGAGGCCATCGACGAGGACCCGTTGGACTCCAGGATGTCGGACACCAGCCGGATCGTGTAGGGGAACTCGTCCTCTCCCGGCATCAGGGGCAGGAGGGCCCGCTCGGCCAGGGCCCCGTGGCCGATCTCACGCCGGCCGGGGCCGCGCAGGAATTTGACCTCCCCCACGGAGAAGGGGGGGAAGTTGTAGTGCAGCATGAAGCGCTTCTCGGATTCGCCTTCGAGCCAGTCCAGCCGCTGCGCGTCCTCGGACGTCCCGAGGGTCGAGGTGACCAGCGCCTGCGTCTCGCCGCGCGTGAACAGGGCCGAGCCGTGCGTGCGGGGGAGCACGCCGACCTCGCAGGTCACCTTGCGAACCTGGGTGGCGGCGCGGCCGTCGAAGCGCCGGCGCTCGTTCAGGAGCTCGTGGCGCGCGATTTTCTTGTGCAGGTCGTTCAGGATCAGGCCGGCCTCGGCTCTGCGCTGCGGCTCGCTCTCGGGGATCGCCTGGATCTGGGCCTCCATGAGGGCGGCCACCGCGCGGTACGACTCGATCTTCACCGGCATCTTCATCGCCTGGTACAAAGGCGCCCGGGCCGCCTCCTCGAGCTGGCGATACAGGTCCTTGTCGAGCTCCCTGGGCTTCGCCTCGCGCTTCGGCCGGCCGACCTCGCGCCGCAATTCCTCCTGAAGGCCGACCAGTGTCCGGCAGTGTCCCTGGCCGAACCAGATCGCCTCGAGCATCTCGCGCTCGGAGACCTCGCTCGCGCCGGCCTCGACCATGACGATGTCCGAGGCGCTGCCGACGACGATCAGGTCGAGCCGGCTGGCCTCCATCTGCTCGTAGGTCGGGTTGAGGATGTACCCGGTCTCGTTCAAGCCGACGCGGACCGCGGCGATCGGCTTGTTGAACGGGATGTCGGACAGGTAGAGGGAGGTCGAGGCGCCCGTGATGGCCAGGACGTCCGGGTCGTTGGCCAGGTCGGCCGACAGGACCAGGGCGATCACCTGTGTCTCGAACGACCATCCCTTGGGAAAAAGCGGGCGGATGGGACGGTCGATCATCCGGGAGGTCAGGGTCTCCTTCTCGTTCGGCCTTCCCTCGCGCTTGAAGAAGCCTCC
>Ga0075421_100000390_pt1 | contig 45099 bp, 36 predicted proteins | sample SoiMetdeltSBSDD5_FD_75292 | JGI IMG/M metagenome (GOLD analysis project Ga0075421, IMG submission 75292) | Bulk soil microbial communities from a Populus tree surrounding site in Tennessee, USA - Soil MetaG P. deltoides SBSDD5 | ecosystem: Environmental > Terrestrial > Soil > Tree plantation... | reverse complement strand
GCGGGGCGACGGAGGCGTCCCGCTCGAAGACCTCTACGAAAAGACCGTCGGGATCGTCGGCATGGGGGGCATCGGGTCGGAGACCGCGCGCCGCCTGCACTACGGGTTCGGCATGCGCGTGCTGGCCACCGACGCGAAGCCTCTGCCGAAGCCTGACTTCGTCGCCGAACTGCGCGAGCCCGCATGGCTGGCGGAGATGGCGCCGCAGGTGGACGTGCTGCTGAGCGCTGCGCCGCTAACGAAGGAGACGCGGCTGCTCTTCAACGAAGGCGTCTTCGGCCGTATGAAGCCGACCGCGTATTTCATCAACGTCTCGCGGGGCGGCCTCGTCGATCAGGACGCGCTGGTCAAGGCGCTCAAAGAGAAGCGCATTCGCGGGGCGGGACTCGACGTCACCACGCCCGAGCCCTTGCCGCCCGAGAGCCCGCTCTGGGACTGCCCGAACCTGGTCATCACCCCACACAACTCGGGCGCGGCCCCGATCCGCCAGGTGCGGCTCATCGCCCTCGTCGCGGAGAACGTCCGCCGCTATTCGCACGGCCTCCCGTTGCTGAACGTCGTCGATAAAGCGCGGGGCTACTGACGACCCGGGACGAGAACACAGATCGGACGGATACTACAGATGACGACGGGTCTGATCCGTGCCGATCTGTCCCGTCCGTCCGATCCGTGTTCTCGTCCCCTGTCCCACTGAACAATTGCCTATGGCCGTCCCCATTCCCGTTCCTGAATCCGTGCCCGAGCGCCCGAGCGGCGTCCGGCATCGGGTGCTGTGGCTCACCGTGATCGCCTACATGATCACCTACATGGACCGCGTGTGTATCGGGCACGCGGCCCCGGCGATCCGGCAGGAGTTCGGGTTCGACGTGGTGACCATGGGGTGGATCTTCAGCGCCTTCAATTGGTCCTATGCGCTCTTCCAGATTCCCGGCGGCTGGCTGGGGGACCGCTTCGGGCCGCGCCTGGTGTTGACCGTGATCGTGCTCTGGTGGTCGGTCTTCACCGCGGCCACCGCGCTCGCCTGGGGCAAGTGGTCGATGGCCGGCTTCCGGTTCCTCTTCGGCATGGGCGAGGCGGGCGCGTTCCCGACGGCGACGCGGGCGCTCTCGCGGTGGCTGCCTGCGAGCGAGCGCGGCTTTGCGCAGGGGATCACTCACTCCGGCGCGCGCCTCGGCGCCGCCCTGACCCCGCCGATCGTCGTCTTTCTCATGACGACGCTCGGGTGGCGCAGCGTCTTTTACATCTTCGGCCTGGTGGGCGCCGCATGGGCGGTATTCTGGTACGCCTATTACCGCGATCGGCCCGAGGAGCACCCGGCGGTCAATGCGGCCGAAGTGGCGCTGATCCGGCACCGCGAGGCGCCCGCCACGAGATCCCCGGGGCGGGTGCGGGTGCCGTGGAAGCAGATCTTCAGCAGTTTCAACCTGTGGCTGATCTGCGCCATGTACTTCTGCTACGCCTACAGCATCTGGATTTACCTCACCTGGTTCCCCACCTACCTGCTGGAGGCGCGTGGGTTCACGCTTCAGGAGATGGGCTTCTGGCACATGATCGCGCTCGGCGCGGCCACGGTCGGCGACTCGGTCGGCGGGTGGTTCTCGGATCACCTGGCGCGGCGCACCGGGGATTTACGCCTGGCGCGGCGCGCGGTAGCGATCGCCGGGTTCGCGGCGGCGGCGGTGTGCATCGTGCCGGCGACGCTGACAGAAGACCGCTACCTTTCGGTCGCTCTCACGACCGTAGCGCTGTTCTGCCTAGAGCTGACCGTCGGCGTCTCCTGGGCCGTGGCCATGGATGTCGGGCCGGAATACGCCGGCTCAGTCTCCGGGGTCATGAACACGTGCGGCAACCTGGGCGGGGCGCTGGCCTCGATCGCGGTAGCATACATGGTGAAGCACATCGACTGGCAGGCGCCCTTCCTGGTGGCCGGCGGTCTGTGCCTGCTCGGCGCGTTCCTCTTTTGGCGCATCGACCCGAATAAAAAGGTATTCAGCGCGGCCGCGGTTTAGTATAGTCACATCCGCCCCGGGCAAACCCCGGGGCCGCCGCCAGACAAGGCCGCTCAACTTGTTTTCGCGAGGAGGGTCGCGGTGTTCACGACACGTCGAGAGTTCGTCGCTTCCGCCCTGCTGGCGGCCCTGGCTGCGCCGGCCCGGGGGTCGGCCGCGCGCTACCGCGTCGGGATCACGACGAACACGCGCGGCGGGTGGGAACAGGACGTCTTCCTCTCTTTCCGCGAGGCGCGCGAAGTCGGCTACCGCCACGTCGAGTCGTTCATCCACTACTTCCTCGACTACTACGACGGTCAAGCCGACCAGCTCCTCCGGAAGGTGGGCGAGGTCGGCGTAAGCTTCGTTACGGTCTCCAACGGCAGTCCCATGGAGATGCACTTCGAGGACCCGGCCAAGCACCCGCAAGTGATCGCTGACCACGTCCGGCTTGTCCGCTTCGTCAAGAAGCTCGGTTGCGGGCACCTCAAGATCAACATGGGCGCGCGCCGCCAAACGGGGACCACCGACGAGGACCTGAAGCAGATGGCCGGGGCGCTCGGCGAGATCGGGAAGCGGAGCGCGGACGAGGGGATCAAGTTCGCCGTCCATGCGCACATGTGGAGTCAGCTCGAGAATCGGCGCGAGATCGACTACATCATGGAGCACACCCGCCCCGAGCAGGTCTACTTCGTGCTCGACACGGGCCACATCACGATGGCAGGGATCGACCCGGTGGAGTTGACCCGCGCCCTGGGCCACCGCATCGTTGAGTTTCATCTCAAGGACACCGCGCCGGAGCACCGCGGGGGCGCCCGGGCCCGCCTCGAGCGGCCCGACGTCATGAAGCATCCGCCCTTCTTCCCGCTGGGCCTGGGCGGCGTGGATTTCCCGGCGATCAAGGCGCACCTCGACAAAATCGGCTGGCAGGGGTGGCTCACCGTGGAGCTCGACTCCTCGCCCGACCGGCCGCCCAAGGAGAGCGCCCGGGTGAGCCGCGAGTACCTGGAGAAAAAACTCGGTCTGACGGTCTAGCGCCGGCGTCAGCCAGCGTTTGAAGGATGCGAGATGGCGGTGAAGCCGAGACTGCTGGTGGTGGCCGGGCCGATGGAGGGCACCTCCTTCGTCCTGTCCGAGGAAGAAGCCACGGTCGGGCGCGACCTGACGGCGCAAATCTGTCTCGCGGACCTGTCGGTCTCGCGCCGCCACTGCCTCATCAGGAAGGAGGCGCAAGCCTTCCGCCTCGAAGACCTCGGCAGCCTCAATCAGACCTCGGTCAACGGCCTCCCGGTCAAAGACCACGATCTCAAGAGCGGCGACCGCATCCGGCTCGGCAACTCGCAGCTCATCTTCCTGCTCGACGAGGAGGCCGCGCTCCCCGCCGCGAGTCTCGTCGGTTTCACCGAGCGGCGGATCATCACCAAACAGACCCTCGCAGTCCCGCCCGGGGACGGAACGGACCCTGTCGGGCCGGGCCGTGGCGCGGTGCCCGCCGCCTCGCGCTCGACGCGGGACCTTCACATGCTCCTCAAGATCAGCGGGGCGACCAACTCGATCCGCCAGCTCGAGGCCTTCGAGCGCCACCTGCTGGAATCGACCTTCGAGGTCATCCCGGCCGAGCGCGGGGTGATTCTGCTCCGTGACGGGAAGACCGGCGAGACCAGCTCGCTCTTCGGTCTGCACGCCGGCCATGATCAGGCCGAGCCGATCAAGGTCAGCCGCACGGTCACCGAGCGCGTCTTCGGCGAGGGGGTCGCGCTCCTGAGCAATAACGTCTTTGACGAGGTCGGGCTGCGCACCGCGAGCAGCCTCATGGCGCCGGGCGTCAAGGCCCTGCTCGCCGCGCCCATGCTCGCCGCCGAGAAGGCGGTCGGCTTAATCTACCTCGACACCAGCGACCCGCACGTCAACTTCGACGAGCACCACCTCCAACTGCTGCGCGCGGTGGCGAGCCTCGCCGCCGTGACGCTCGAGAACATTCGCCTCGTCACCCGGCTCGAGAGCGAGAACCGGCGGCTGCAGGCCGAAATCTCGATCGAGCACGACATGGTCGGCGATAGCCCGCGCATGCGCGAAGTCTACCAGTTCATCCCCAAAGCCGCGCGCGCCGACTCGACGGTGCTCATCCGCGGCGAGAGCGGGACCGGCAAGGAGTTGGCCGCGCGCGCGATCCACCTCAACAGCGCGAGGGCCGCGCAGCCGTTCGTCGCCATTAACTGCGCCGCGCTGACCGAGACGCTCCTCGAGAGCGAATTGTTCGGCCACGAGAAGGGGGCCTTCACGGGGGCGGTCGCGACCAAAAAGGGGAAGCTCGAGATCGCCAACGGCGGCACGCTCTTTCTCGACGAGCTTGGTGAGATGCCGGCGTCGCTCCAGTCGAAGCTGCTGCGCGTGCTCCAGAATCACGAGTTCGAGCGGGTCGGCGGCAACCGCCCGATCAGAGTCGACATTCGCCTGGTGGCGGCGACCAACCGCAACCTCGAACAAGCGATCAAGGAGGGGCGCTTCCGCGAGGACCTCTACTACCGCCTCAACGTCCTCTGCCTGACCATGCCGCCGCTGCGCGAGCGCCGCGGCGACATCCTCCTGCTCGCCAACTACTTCGCCACCCGCTACAGCCAGAAGTGCAAGCGGCCGTTCACGGAGATCTCGCCCGAGGCCTACGCCTGCCTCATGAATTACTACTGGCCCGGCAACGTGCGCGAGCTGGAGAACGCCGTGGAGCGGGCAATCGTCCTCGGGGCGACCGACCGCATCCTGGTCGAGGACCTGCCCGAGGCGATCATCGAGACGCGCGCGCCGTTGGCCTCGCCCGCCGCCGCGCAGAACTTCTACGAGGCCGTCAATACCGCCAAGCGCGGGCTGATCTTCGACGCCGTCCGCCAGGCGCGCGGCAACTACACCGAGGCGGCCCGCCTGCTCGGCATGCACCCGAACCACCTCCACCGCCTGATCCGAAATTTAGACATCAGAGGCGAGCTGCAGAAGGAAGGCTTCTGATCAGCATGTCAGGATTTTCGACTACAACGGGAAGATTCCGAGCAGAATACAGGCGAACGTCATGAGCACTGATGCGCCCAACAGAAATGGGGCAGTAAATTTTTGGTGTTCGCCGAGTTCAACCCCGGTTAAGCCCACGAGCAAGTACGTCGCCGGGGTGAGGGGGCTCACCGGGAATCCGGTAGTCATTTGGCCGAGCAGGGCCGCCTGGGCCACCTGGGTGGGCTGAAGGCCAAGCCCCTCGGCCACTTCGGCGACGACCGGCAGCACGCCGAAATAGAAAGAATCCGGGTCGAACAGCAGGCTCAGCGGCATCGACACCAGCCCCAGTACCAACGGAATGTGCATGGCCATTCCAGCCGGCACGTAGCCGGCCGCCCCCTTGGCCATCGCCGCCAGCATCCCGGATTCTTTCATGATGCCGGTAAACGCGCCGGCCGCCAGCAAAATGCTCGCCATCATCAGTGATGCTTGGGCATGAGAATCAATCCGGTCCCGCTGCGAGTTTACGTCCGGGTAATTGATCACCAGGGCCAGAACGACGCCGATCATGAAGACCACTACAGGCTCCACCCTACCGCTCGCCATGACTCCCATGAGGGCGATGGTCAGGATGATGTTGATCCAGGAGATTCTCGGGCGGCGCAATCGCTTTTCTGCTTCATTCAGTTCCCGGCGGAAAACAAGATCCTGGCTCTCGCCACCCTTCAGACCGAGCCGTTTTTCCTCTTTCTTGCCGAGCCAGTAGGTGACTGAGAAGAGGTAGATCAGTCCGATGAAGAGAACGGGGACGAGCGGGTTGAAGATCTCGGTCACCGGAAGCTGAAGGGCGGCAGCAGCCCTGATTGTCGGTCCGCCCCACGGCAGGATGTTAATCAGGCCCGCGGCCAGCGAGACCGCGCAGGCGAGTACCCGCCTGTCCATCCCCAGCCTCTGATACAAGGGCAGCATAACCGGTATTGTGATCAGAAACGTGATCGCGCCCGAACCGTCCAGCATGACGACGGCCGCCAACAGTGCGGTGCCCATGACGATGCGCGGCGGACGGCCCCCCACGGCGCGCAAGATGCTGTCGATCATGGGATCGAACATCCCGGCGTCAGTCATGATCCCGAAGAACAAAATGGCGAAGACGGTCATCCCCGCCACAGGAGCGATATTCTGGATCCCCTTGACGATAAATGCTCCCGTGCTCAGCCCGAACCCGCCGACGATCGCCGCCACAAGTGGAACGGCAATCAGCGCCACGAGCGGCGACACCTTTTTACTCATGATCGCCGCCAGGAGAACCACAACGGTCAGCAACCCGAGTAAGGCGAGCATCCTCCAACTCCTACAGCCGGCAACTCCTACAGCCGGCAACTCCTACGGCCGGGCGTCGAGCGACCTGGCGATTTCCGCCGGCACTTTGACTTCGAGGGTCAGCAATAAGAAGGCGAGCGTCTTGCCGTGCGAGTCGAGGTTGAGCGAGTCGTTGACGCCTCCGTCCAGGACGTTATCCAGCACGAAATTCAAGGCGCCCAGTTTCGGCAGCACGTAACGCCGCACGGCGGAGGGCTGGCGATGGAGAAAGAGGGCCGATATTTTCTCTTCCGTCACCTGCTCGACCAGCAGCGGGAAATACTCCGCCGCGTAAGCGATGACGCTGATGTTGGCCGTGTCGCCTTTGTCGCCGGTGCGGCTGTGGGCCAGGCGGTGCAGCGGAACCCGAGTCAGATCACTGTTCATGACTCACTCCAAAAAGGTAAATGTCGCCGGGACGAGTTCGCGCGGCACGAAACAGGAAACAGAATTGAGTCGCGGTGTCATCGAAGTTCGCAAGCCGCCGCCGCCCGCAGGGCCGCAGGTGTAGAGCGCGGTCACTTCGCTGAGCAGGCGCTCGACCTGGGCATGGTCGGCATGAGCACCGGCGACGCGCAATCGCACGTCGCGAGCGTCACTCGGCGGCAGATCTGAGAGCGTGCCTCCCCGGTCGTCTCCGAACACGCTCAACACTCCGATCAGATCGAAGCGTAAACTCAGCGCGTCGCCAATACGCCGCCGGATGATCTCCGCCGCCAGCCGGGCGCGCGCTTCAGCGTTCGGACCGGCATAGGAAATCTCACCCTCACCCAGCCAGCCCCCGGCGAAGCAAACCGTCGCCTTGAGGGTTTCCGGGCGCGGATGCCCGCGCACGCCTCTGACGGTGACGCGGTTCGGGCCGAGCTCGGCAATTTCCGCATCGGAAATATCGGCCACCACGTCAGGCGTCAGGTAGGCTGCCGGGTCGTGCAGTTCATAAAGCAGTTGCTCTTTCACGGTGCGCGCGTCAACCACGCCGCCGGTCGCCCCGGCTTTGGTGATGATGAATGACCCGTCCGCCGCGATCTCCGCAATGGGAAAGCCGACCGCATGCAGGTCGGGCACATCTTTGAATCCGGGGTCGGCGAAATAGCCTCCCGTGACCTGCGCCCCGCATTCGAGCAGGTGCCCGGCCACCGTCGCGCGGCCGAGCGTATCCCAGTCGGTCTCGCCCCAGTTGAAATGCGCCATCGCCGGGCCGACGGTCAGCGACGGATCGGCGACGCGCCCCGTGACCACCACCTGCGCGCCGGCGCGCAACGCTTCGGCAATCACTCGCGCGCCGAGATAAACATTTGCGCTGACCATCTCGCGCCCCGGGTCTGCCGGGGAAAGATAGCGGCTCAATAACTCCGGCCCGCGGGCGTTGAATAAATCGTCGCCTTCGACAAGCGCGATGCGTACTTTTGAAATTCCTTGTTCTTCAGCGAGCCGCCGGATGCGACGGCCGGCGGCGCGTGGATTGGCTGCTCCGAAATTGCTCACCAGGGGGATGCCGTTCTCCAGACAACGACGCAGCACGGGCCGCAACATGGGTTCGAGCAAGGGCGCATAGCCGTGGTCAGAATCATTGCGACGGTCAAGTTGCGCCAGCGCGAGCGTTCGTTCGGCAAGCATTTCAAAGATCAGTACGCCGGGACCGCCGCGTGCGATAAGCGTTTCCACAATCGGGGCTGCGGCGTCGGTCCGGTCACCGCCGAATCCCGCCGCACAACCGATTGCCAGCGTGTCTTGACGCATCCTCCTCCTCAGCGCACAACGCCACTCTCTTCGGCTTGATCAACGAGGCGGGCGGCATCTTCGGGCAGTAAAAACCGCTGGCGCACTAAACGATCGACCGCATCCCGCACCACAGCAACATAGCCGGCATGGTCGCGGTATCGTTCTTCGAGCGAGAGGCGCGGATCGCCGGACGCCATTCGCTCCGCCTTCGTTTTGGCGAACGGAATGAATCCGCCCGCAAACCCGCAGCCCCGCCCTTTGTAAAAGCCGTTCCGGGTGACGTTCCATCCAAGGTATGTGCCCAGCGGCGCCTGGTGCAGCGGTGACGGTATGCCGCCGACTTCGTTCCCGTCGGCATCCACTTTCGGGACGAGGCTCGGCAACACGCGTTTGATGGTGGGCGGTTGCAGCCGGATGACACCTGACAAGTCGCTGTCTTTGAATTCCGGCCCGAAATCGTAATCGAGAAACGGATTGATCAGGTTGTCCGGCAACGGCGCTCCCGGAATCAGGGGGAACCCCATGGCCCGGTGGTCGGGCCGTACCAATTGCGCCTGGTCGAGGCGCGGATACCGGCTCGGCGGCGGCGCAGCGTCTTTGACGACCCAGTCTGTCAGCGCAACCATCAAGGCACGCATTGTCTCGGACTGTGAGTTAGGATTGGGAGGCAACTCACAGGCGCCAGAGGCGGCGGGCGCTCCCGTGCTGAAGCCGCCGCGCCCGCCGCCGTGCGTCGTGCCCGGAAAATAATAGCGGCGCACGTTCGGCGGCAGTGCGATGTCGACATCGGCTTTCGTGCCGAGCAGGTTTGGCGACATCCGCAATCCCCAGAATTCGGCGGAGCCGAATGTCTCGAAAACCTTTGGGCAACTGTGCGTCGCGCCGCACCGGTCGAGCATACTTGCGGCACTCCGGCCGCGCGCCGTGTCCTCGTATTTGCCCCACCAGAGCACGCCTTCACTGCCCGGCTCGTAGAGATTCGCCGCGCCCCCCGGAGTCGCAAACCGGATATTCATCGCCAGCTGTCTTCCGGCGATGTGAACATTTGCGCCGTCCCACACGATTCTGTTGGCTTCGTCCTGATTGAAGCCGAGGTGGATAAACGTCTTGATGAAATTGCCCGATTGTGAAATGCCCTGCGCGATCGCGTGCGTCATGCGCCCGGCCACAGGGTTGGCCGTGCCACTGTCGTCTTTCGTTGCGCGGCGAAAGAAGGACACGATGTCCCGTGTCGCGGCAAAGCCGATGCCCAGCACCAGCGGGTCTTTCGCGGTGTAAGTCAGCTCGTAGAGGTACGCCGGATCAAACCCGCCGTCGAGACAAACCCTGTTCGGATCGGGCGTGCCGGGGAAAGGCGTTTTAGCGCAATCGGCAAACCTCCAGGCTGAGCCGGAGAGGGGGATGATCGCGCCTTCTTCGGATGCGCGTTTCGTCAGTGTAGCTTTGGCCGTGTCCAGACTCGCGGCTTCGTGAGCAACGGGCAGCGGCAGTGTGCTCGCGCCGGCGGGCATATTGCTGAATCGCGCCAGTGCCATGCCCGTAATGCTGGAACCGTCCGGGTTCCTGGCTATCGGCACCGTGATCGTCTCCGCCCCAGGGCGCGGCTGAAGATCGCCCTGCCAGCCGCTGTGCACAAGAATGTAGCCGCGCTTCAGAAAAAACTCTTCGCCCGATTCGCCCGCCACTCCGAAGGCGCCCGGCGTAATGCGGTTGCCGCGGTTCGGCACGGCGTAAATCAGCACGCCGTTCGCTTTCGATAGATCCACCGGCTTGATCAGCGCGAAGGTCGCCGCGTATTCGACCATGCCGCGCGCATTGCGAGGCGCGAACCGGATGTCCGTGATGATCGTGTTGTGCGGGTCTTCAGGGTCGAGTTCGCCGAAAGCCCGCCCGGTCAACATTTCGTACTGGCCGGCGTTGCCGAAGGATCTCCCTTCATAGATCGGCGATTGTTTCTCATCAATCACGATGCGCGTCACCCGCGCCTTGGCTGTGACAGCACAAACGAGGGTGACGGCGATCGCCAGACAAACTACGGGAGTCGATTTTTGAACGAAGTCGGGGGGCTTGAGCGGCGCGTTCATTTTTTGATGTAGAACTGATCCAGGAATTGATAGCGCGCCCGCACCTTCTCACGCTCGGCGCGGGTGTCCACATCAATAATCAGGCGCTGGCCGGTGTCGTAAGCCGGCCAGGCCGGCAGGCCCGGGCCGTTCGGATCGCCGGTCTTGATGAAGTTGGCGAAGTGCTCCTGCAGGACCTTGGAGACTTTATAGTCGTCCGGCGTCCAGGCGTAGACCTTGTTCGAGTCGAGATTGCCCATGGCGTACTCGATCTCGGCCGAGTGCACCGCGCCGCGAGGCCGGGGCCGCTGATTGGCCGCGGCAGCAGGCCCGGTCACCACGCCGCCGGCTAAACCCGCGGCGGCGTTCCCCATCTCCGCGCGCATCGCCGGGCGGGGGCGGGCGTAGAGGTAGTAGTAGGTCGGCTTGCCGCCGGTCTTGGTGGCCAGATCCAGCCACTTCCAGGTGCTATAGCTGATGAAGCGGTCGCTGGCCAAATCCTGGGCGGCGTCCATGACCTCGGTCTCCGTGGACGCCGGGTAGAGTTTGAAGACCTCGTCGGCCTTGTCGCCGTAGAGTCTTTGCAGCGCCTTGCGGTAATTCTCCGCGGTCGGCGCCTCCCGCCCGAGCACGCCGAAGTAGCCGGTCTCCTCGGAGTTCGATCCGACCAGCAAAGGCACGTGCGCCTGCTCGCCGGCGGCGTAAATCTCTCCCGGGTCTTTCGGGAAGAAATAGCCGTCAACGGTCGGGGCGAAACGCGGGAGGCCGGGTTTCGCCGTTACTTCGAGGAGCTGCTCGGCCGGCATCGCGCGGAGGGCTGTCAGTGTTGTCGCCCCGGTGGCGGCCGCAAACTTGACCCCGTTCTGCTCCCCTTCGGCGAGAGGAACGGCGGATAGTGCGCCGATGATCGATCCGCTCTCCCCGATGGCGCCGGCGATCAAATCTTTCGACAAGGGCGAGGCCATTTGCGCACTGACCGAGATGGAGCCGGCAGACTCGCCGGCGATCGTGACTCTCTTCGGATCACCGCCAAAGGCCGCAATATTCTGCTGCACCCAGCGCAAGGCCGCGTGCTGATCGAGCAGGCCATAGTTGCCGGAGGCCCGGCGCGGGGACTCCTTCGTCAGTTCGGGGTGGGCGAAGAATCCGAACGCGCCTAAACGGTAGTTGACGGTGACCGCGACGATCCCCTTGCGGGCCATGCTTTCGCCGTCGTAGCGCGGCTCCGAGCCGTCACCCGCCACGAACCCGCCGCCGTAGTAGTAGACCAGCACCGGCAGCCGCTCCCGGCCGCTTCTGGCGGGCGTCCACACGTTGAGGTGGAGGCAATCCTCGTTCATCCCGTTTGACCGAAATCCCATGTCGCCGAAGATGGCCCGCTGCATACAGCGCGGGCCGAATTGGTCCGCCCGGCGCACGCCCTCCCAGTTCTTGACCGGCTGCGGCGGCTTCCAACGCAAATCGCCGACGGGCGGTGCGGCGAACGGAATCCCTTTGAACGTGCGGACCCCGGGACTTGTGGCCGAGGCCCCTTCGACCATGCCGTTGGTGGTCTTGACGCGGTCTTGGGCGGAGACGCCCCCGGCCAGAGTTGTCGCGAGTAAAGTCGCAAAGGTGAGGAGGGTAGGACGGTTTGTTGGTTTCATCTCGACTACTCCATGGGCGGCCGGGCCGCCGAACGACGCGCCTTCCGGCGTGACACGATTCGGGTTCACGAACGGGGTTCAGCGAAAGAGCAGCGGCGCAAATTCACTCAGGTAGCGCCGCCAGTTGATCCACGTGTGGCCGCCGCCGCTGACGTGGACTTGATGTTCGATCCCGCGCTTCTTGAGCAGTTCCGCCAGGTTCTTTGAGCCGGCGAGGGCGAAGTCTTTGTCGCCGACGCTGATCGAGAAGAGCTTGATCTGCTTGTTGAGCTTGTCGGCGCTCGCGAGGAAGGCCGCGTTGCGCTGCTCGAAGTCCGCATTAACCTGCGGGTTAACGCCCGCGCTCCAGACGGCGACGTAGGCGAACTGATCCGGGTGGCTCGTCACGACCCTGGTCGTCTGGCCGCCGCCCATCGAGAGCCCCGCGATCGCCCGGTTCTCCCGGCCGGTCAGCACGCGAAAGTTCTTTTCGACGACCGGCACGATGTCCTTCATTAACTCGTTCGTGAATCGGTCCTGGAGGGCGGCCGTCACCGCCGGGTCCGGCGGCACGCCGGGCGTGGCCGGCGGCAGGTTCGCCGGGCGCGGCAGGCTGCCGTTGGGCATGACGACGATCATCGGCCTGGCCTTCTTTTCCGCCAGCAGGTTGTCGAGGATGAACCCCGCCCGGCCGATCGTGCCCCACCCGGAATCCTCGTCGCCGCCGCCGTGCAGCAGGTAGAAGACCGGGTAACGATCCCGGCCGGCGTCATAGCCGGGGGGCGTGTAAACGTGCATGCGCCGCTGCTGGCCGAGCGTCGATGACTGGTACCAGACCTGCCGAATCTCGCCGTGCGGCACGGGTCTGTTTTCGGCGAACGCGACCTCCGCGCCCGGCAGCAGGAACATGTTGTCGAGGCTCGCGACGCCCTGCTTGATCATCGCGTTCTTCGGGTCGAGGGTGCGGACGCCGTCAACGGCGAACGCGTAGCTGTAGAAATCCGGCGTGAGCGGACCGACGGTGGCCGCCCATACCCCTTTCTCGTCCTTCTCCAGCTTGACCACCCCCGGCCCCTCCATCCAATCCCCGCGCAGGGTCACGTCAGTCGCCTTCGGGGCGTAGATGCGGAACGTGACGCGGCGGTCGGACAGGACTTCGGGTGAAATCAAAGTGTCGTTCGGCGTCGGCGTCCGCTGCGGCGTCGCCTGGGCGCGCGATTCTGAAGGGGCGAGTAAGAGAACGGAAAGGGCGGCGGCTGGCAGGAAACGTCTGAATTGAGTCATCATCTTGGCCTCACAGTTCAAAAGGACAGGCCGGGGCCGGCCCCGGCCTGTCGTCTGCCGGTCGACGCGTTAGAACTGGAACCGCGCCGAGAGTTGCAGGTTGCGCGCCGGCCGCACCGAGTTGACCGCGCCGAAGCCCGTCCACAGACTCCGGGTGGATTCGGAACCGAGGTTGGTCGGCGTCCGGTCGGTCAGACTGGTCACGTTGAGCGTCGTGTTGACCGCGTCGAACTGCGTGTGGTTGAACGCGTTGAAGGCGTCGAGGCGAAACTCGAACTCCGCCGTCTCCTTGACCCGGAAGCGTTTGGAGAGCGACAGGTCCCAGCTGTTGATCGGCGCGCGGTAGAGGAAGTTGCGCCCCGACTCGAACCCGAGGCTCCCCGGCCCCGGCGTCGTGAAGGCCGAGACGTCGAACTGCCGGTACGGGTCGGAGCTGTTGCCGCTCCCCGGGTTCTTGAGCAGGACCATGCGCGCGCCTTCGATGTTCTGCGTCCCCGTCAGCGTGTAGGCCGAGAGCCCCGGGATAGTGAAGCCGACGTTGTAGGGCTGCCCCGTGACGTAGTGGTAAATGCCCGAAAGCTGCCAGTCGTTGAGCACATAGCCCAGCGCCTGGCTCCGGGTCGCGTTCGGCAGTTGCCACACCCAGTTGATGTTGAAGTTGTGCCGCCGGTCGAAGTCCAGCGGCCCGTAGTTGGCCCGACGATTATCGAGGATGTGCGGCGCGCCGAAGTTGGTGACGTTCGGCAGGTCGGCCGACTGTGTCCCGAGCGCCTTGCTCCAGGTGTAGTTCACGCCTAGCAGCAGCCCCCTGAAGAAGCGGCGGTTGAGCGAGGCCTGCAGCGAGTGGTAGTTCGTGCTTGTCGACGGCTCGATGTACTGAATCTGCCCGAAGCCCTGGTGGGGCCGCAGGAAGTCCACCGGCAGCGCCGCCGCCCCCGGCACCGTGCTCGGCGCGGCCGTCGGGTCCTGATTCTGCGGCAGGTATGCCGCCCCGTAGTTCGGCGCGTTGATGTTGCGCCGCTGGAGCAGGTGCTGGCCCGAGGTCCCGACGTAGGAGACGTCGAGCACCGACTCGAACGGCAGCTTGTACTGCACCCCGAGGTTGTAGGCGTAGGTCGTCGGGATCTTGCCTTCGCGGTCGATGGCGACGAGGTTGGGCGGCGCAATCAGCACCTGCCCGGTGCCGATGTCCTGCACCCGGCCGTAAAAGAACGTCGGCTGGATGGTCGTCGGCGGGTTCTGCACGAGGTCGAAGACGGTGTTGCCCTGCGGCCGGTCGTAGAACACCCCGCCGCCCCCGCGCACGACCAGCGTCTGGTTCCCCCACACGTCGTAGGCGAAGCCGAAGCGCGGCGCGAAGTGGACGCCGCGGTTGCGGTAGAGCCCGCGCTCGATGCCCGACCCCGCCTGGAGGACGCCGTTGGTGATCTCGCCCGTGTTCGGCACGAGCCGCCCGATGAGGGCGCCGGAGATGGTGTTCGCCTCCGTGGCCACAAAGCCCGGCACGAGCAGCCGGGGGTCGACCGCGCGGCGGCTGGCCCCGCTGCACGTCGCGGCATTGTTCAGGCAGACGGGGCGGTAGAGCAGCGCCGCGTCGGCCGGGTCGAAGAGCTCCGGGAGGAAATTCGCCGTCTGCAGGTCCTCGTCGTACTGCGGCTGGATCCAGTAGAAGCGCATGCCGAAGTCGAGCGTCAGCCGGTTGGTCACCTTCCAGTTGTCCTGCACGTACCACTCGAGGTTGTTGTAGCGGTACTTGCCGATGACGTAGTCCGACGCCTGCTGGAAAGTGTTGTAGACGCCGATGGCCGCGTTGGCGAACCCGAAGCCCGTGTCCAGGGGGTTGTTCGCGTCGTTGACGAAGTTGTAGACGCCGTTGTTGTTGGCGAAGCTGCTCTGCGGCTTGAAGCTGTTCTGCCAGAACCAGCCGAACTTCAGGTTGTGTGCCCCCCAGATCTTCGAGAGGCTCGCCGACCAGTCGCGCGTCGTGTTGAAGTTGTAGAACGGCGCGTTGTTCGAGCCGATGTTCGGGCCGTTGGCGATGCGCCCGCCGTTGAAGACGAACTGCGGCGGCGAGTCAATCTGCACCGCGCCCGGGTAAAGCAGCGGGATGCCCGTCAGGTTGAGCCCCGCCCGGTTGAAATTGGGGTTGTTCGGCAGGATGTCGATGAAGTTGTGCGTCTGGCCGAAGGTCACCTCGAGCACGGTCGTCGGGTTGAGCGACCCCGTCACGGTCGCCGAGACGCCGTAGCGGTTGTTCGGGAAGATGGTCGCGTACTGCGGAAGGTTCGTCCCCAGGACGAACGACCCGTAGGGCTGGATCGGCGAGTTCTTGTAGTAAATGTACTTGCCGTTGGCGCGCCACGAGTCGCTGATGTTCCAGTCGCCGCGGTAGAGGTCCTGCCGCTGCGGCTGGTTGGTCGGCTCCTCGGTCTGGTAGTTGAAGCCCGACCCGACGGCGTTGGGCAGGGGGTAGATCTTCAGGATGTTAAGGCCCAGCCCGTAGAGGCGGCTCGCCGGAATCCTACCGACGACGCCGCCGTCCTGGAAACAGCCGCGCGTGTCAGCGGCGCTGCAGGGCAGGTTGGTCGTGGAATCACGGATGTAGGGGAACGGGTTGCCCGCGTTGTCCCGCGTCTGCGAGAAGTCGCCCGCCCGCTCGAGCAAGGTCGGCACCGTCACACGCATGGGGCCGGCCGGCGGCGTGAACCGCTTCTGGTGCTCCTGGCTGAAGAAGAAGAAGAGCTTCTGGCGGTCTTCGTTGAAACCGCCGAGCGGGCCGAAGACCGACTTCGGCAAATAGACCGGACCGCCGATGGTGTAGCCGATGTCGCGCTGGTCGAGGCGCGGCTTATTGATCCGGTTGGTCTCCGTCGAGTCGCGGTTGTTGATCCAGGTGTTGGCGTTCATCCCGTCGTGGCGGCGGAAGACGTAGAACGAGCCGTGGAAGTCGCGGGAGCCGCTGCGCGTCACGGCGCTGATCTGCGCGCCCGCCGAGCGCCCGTACTCGGCCTGGTAGTTCGAGGTCAGCACCTTGAACTCGGCGATCGAGTCGAGGACGACGGCGAACATCTGGCCGTTATTGCCGGTGTCAACCGTGGCCACGCCGTCGAGCTGCAGGTTGTTGGCGCTCGTGCGCAGGCCGTTGGCGCTGAGGTTGGTGATGTCGCCGGGCGTGCCCGTGTTGGTCGTCGTGACGACGCCCGGGGCAATGGCGGCGAGCGCGATGGCCTGGCGCCCGTTGACCGCGATGTTGCGCACGATCTCGCCCTCGACGGCGTAGGAGCGCTCGGCGCTCTCGGCCTGGACGAGCGTCGCCTCCGCCGTGACCGTCACGGTCTCGCTCGTCGTCCCGACCTCGAGCGTCAGGTCGCCGAGCGTGAGCTTGTCGTTGGCCACGAGCGAGATGCTCGTCCGCTGCAGCTTCTTAAAGCCGCTGGCCTCCACCGTCAGCGTATAAGTCCCCGGAGGCACCTGGGGGAAGACGAAGCGGCCCTCTTTGTCCGTCGTAAGCGTCAAGGAAAACCCTTTGGCCTCGTCGTTCACGATGACGGTGGCGCCGCTGATGGCGCCTTGTTGCGGGTCGGCGATATTGCCCGCGATCGAACCGCTCGTGGTTTGGGCGTGGCCCGTCACGGCCAGCAGCAGAGCACAGATGAAAAGACACATCGGCCTGAATATCCGGATCATTTCTTGCCCTCCGTTGGTGATCGAGGACACGCGCCAGGAATGACGCACGTCCGATTAAGGGGCATCGGCAGCCTGTTGGCAGGCCACCCGACTGCTTATCGTCAAAATTACCTGGAAATCCCAGGTCGGCCTTTCATCTCAGCAATGCCACCTCGCCCTGTCCTCTAGGGCATCCTTCGGTCTGACGGCAGTTGTCACTTGGGTGGGCAGGCAGACCAATCACTAGGTCACGGGGGAGGCTCAGCCCGCCTCTCCCCCATGGCTCATTCTTCCCGCTCATTCAACTGCAAACCGCTCGCAGAAGATGCGAATGGGATGCGACTTTATCACAAAGTGGGTGAGACCTTAAGAGTAAGTCGCCTTTAAGAAAATTGAATCATTAGTGTGACTCAGGCGAAGAGGAGCGATGGTCACAGCCGGGGGTCTCTCGCCTAGACGACCAAGACGATCGAATCTTTGAGCATGTCACTGCGCAAATCGATCTGACACCTCTGTCCAGTTGTCATCCGCGTCATCCGCGATCCCGTTCTCAGACCATCAACTGCCCTCCGTTGATCTCAATCGTTTCGCCGACGATAAAACTCGCCGCGTCCGAAGCGAGAAAGGCGATGACGCCGCCGACCTCCTCGGGCGTCCCGACGCGCCCGAGAGGGATGCTCGCGGCGAACTGCCGCATCATCTCCGGCGTCGAGACGCGGTCGTGAAACGGCGTCGTGATCACGCCCGGCGCCACGCCGTTGACGCGGACGCCCTGCGGCGCCAGCTCCTTGGCCAGCCCCTTGGTCAGGCACATGACCCCCGCCTTGGCCGCGGCGTAGACGGCCGCGCCCGGGCCTCCCCCGTGGTGCCCCGCGATCGACCCCACGTTGATAATTACGCCGCGCCCCCGCGAAGTCATTTCGTCGATGACCGCCTGCGAGCAGAGCAGGATGCTTTTGAAGTTGAGGTCCATGACCTGGTCCCACAACTCCTCCGTATAGTCGCGCAGCGCGCGGCGCTCGAGGATGTCGCCCGCGTTGTTGACGAGGATGTCGACCGGCCCGAGGCCTGCGCGGACCTCAGCTACCAGACTCTCGACCCCCGCGCGCGTCGAGACGTCGGCCCTCACGACCAGTGCCCGCCCGCCGCGCCCTTCGATCGCCTCCCGCCCCTCTGCGGCCCCTTCCTCATTGCGCAGGTAGTTGATCGCCACTGCGGCGCCTTGCTCCGCCAGCGCCAGCGCCGCCGCCCGCCCGATGCCGCTGCTCGCGCCCGTGACGAGCGCCACCCGCCCGCTCAAACCCTGAGTATTCAATGCTCATCCCTCCGGTAAACGATCTCCCCATTGATGACCATGGCCCTGACGCCGAGCCCGGCCGCCGCTTCGTCCCAGTCGAAGAGTAAGACATCCGCGGCGCGACCCGCGGCGATCAACCCGCGATCCGCTTCGACGCCGAGCAGCCGCGCCGGCTGCGAGGTGGCCATCTCGAGCGCCTCGCCGAGCGTCGCATCGGAAAAGCGCACCGTGTTGCCGACCGCCGTATCCATCTCGAGGACCGAACCCGCCAAGTAAGGCGTGCCGGGCAGACAGACGCGTCCCTGCGGCGTCACCTCCACCGCGGCCCCGCCCAGGCGGTAGGCGCCGGGCGGCCTGCCCGCCGCTGCAATCGCGTCGGTGACGAGCAGGCTGCGCGCGCCCGTCTTGCAGCGCAGGAAACATTTGACCACCTCGGGCGGCAGGTGGTGGCCATCGACGATGAAGCTTGCCCACAGCTCGTCGGCCGCCAGCTGCTCCCAGATGTAGTTTGGATGCCGGTCGATCCGCGCGTGCGACCCGTTGCCCAGGTGCGTCGATAAACGCGCCCCGGCCCGCACGGCGGCGCGCACCTCCTCCGGCCGCGCCGCCGTGTGGCCGAGCGCGACGATCACGCCCGCCGCCGCCGCGCGCTCGATGAACTTGACCGCCCCGGGCCACTCTGGCGCGAGCGTCAGGATCCGAATGCGCCCCCCGGCGGCCTCCTGCCAGCCCTGGAACAAATCCCAGTCGGGCGGCCGCACGTGCTCCCCGGGGTGCGCCCCGCGCGGCCCATCCTCGGGCGAGATGAACGGCCCTTCGAGGTGGATGCCGAGCATGGCCTGCCCGACCCCCGGCACCTCGTCGGCCGCGCGCGCGAGCGTCTTCAGGCAGAGCGTGATGTGGTCCGGCGCGCCGGTGATCACTGTCGGGCAGAGCGCCGCCACCCCCGTCCGCCACAGCGCGCGCACCGCCGCGGCGATCTCACCGACGCTCGCGCCGGCCTCGTTCCAATCAACGCCGTCGTAACCGTTGATCTGGACGTCAATCAGCCCCGGCGCGAGTCGGACGTCCGCGCCGCCGAGATCGGCCGGCCGCGCCGGGTCGGCGGGCGTGACCTCACTGATGCGCCCGCCGGCGGTCAGTAGATCGACGACCTCTTCACCCGCTCCCAGCTTTCCCCTGATCCTCATCCAATTTAGACCGCAATTGAGATAGATGACGATGACTGCGAGGTCGAGTCGCGATAGTCCGGTCAAGAAGTGGCCCGCCCGCCCTGAAGTTCAGTGCGGCCGCACTCTACCACGACCGGTTTTACCAGGGGAAGAATTTGAAGCATAATTCGATCATCCCCCGCGAGAGTTATGCACTACCTGCTTGCATCCCGGTCGCGTCTGTTCCTGACTGCTGCCTGCTGCCTGGCGTTGGCGGCCTGCTGGGGTGCGCGCTTCGCCCCGGCGGCGGGCCAGGTACCACTCGGGGCCGACGCGCTGGCCGTCATCAGCGAGCGAGCGCTGGCCGAGACGGCGCGGCAGCTCATCGGCCTCGAAATCAAGCTCGCGAACGGCGCCCTGCTGCGCCTCACCGGGATCGAGACCGAGATCAAACCGGCGGCCGCGCTCGTGCGTCTCGCCGTCCAGGCGCGCCCGGCCCCCGACTCGCCGACCGCTGTCAGCCTCCAGTTGACCGGGCGGCTCGAGAGCGGCACGGGGGGCGGCGCGGCGTGGCGCATGCCTTTCCGGATTGACCGCGTCGCCCTCGCGTCGGCCCCGGCTTCGTGGCTCTCCGACCTGCTCAGCGATTGGCTCTCGCCGCAGCGCTGGGATGCGGCCCTCCCGCCGCTGGAAATCCCGCTCGAGCTTTCCGAAACTCTCGAGATTCCGGCCGGCCGGTTCGACGTCGGCGGCGAGTTCCCCATGGAGATCGCCACCCCGGCCTCCCGCGTGCGCGTTGACTTGATCGTCTCGGCGCTTCACTTCCTCGATGGGCGTGCGGCGCTCGCGCTGCGTCTCGCGCCGGCGCCGCCCGGCCCCGCAGCCGCGGCTCCCCGAGACGCGGCGACGCTCGCCGGCGAGGTCGCGCGACTCGGCCGGGAGTTGCCGGCCGACCGCGACCTGCTGCTCTGCCTGCGCCGCCCCCTGATCAACGCGCTGCTCGAGCAGGTCGCCTCCGCGCACCAGACCGACCTGACCATTCGTTTGAAACCATCCCGCATCCGCTCGGAGCAGACGAGCGGGACGATCCAAGTCCTCAACTACACGGACGTCGAAGGCGGCGACGGCCGCGCCGATGTGCGGCAGTTGCGCCTCGAGCGTCTTGCGGGCGGCCTGGCCGAGTTGCGCCTCGAGGCCCAGGGCGAGCTCACCGCCAGGCTGCGCGGCCGCGAGTACGGCATCCCCTACCGGCTCTCCCCGACCGGCCTCTTCGCGATCGACAATCAAGCGCTGCCGCTCGAAATCGTCAACGAGGGCGACCAGCTCTTGCTGCGCGCGCGCCCGGGATCGCGATTGCCGACCTCAGTCAGCCTCGGACTCAACCTCGCCGGCCAGCGGATCGCCATTTCGCACACGATCGAGCTGCCAGCCGACCGCTGGCTCAGCCGGATCGTGCTCCCGAATTTTTTTGATCGCGAACTTTTGTTGCCCAACCGCCTCGAAGTCGCCGAAGGCGGCGGCGCGCGCACCGCCGGCACGCGACCGCTCCGCTACATCTTGTCGCAACTCGACGCCCGGATACACGATGATGCGGTCAACCTCTCGGCCATCCTTCTTCTGAGGTCGCCCGAGTCTCCCGCGAAATGACTTTTCGCCGGGAAATAATCACCTCGGCGCGAGCCGCAAGTCGCCTAACCCGTCTTCAAAAGAACTATTTACTCGACATGAATACAAAGATTCTGGCCCTGTGGAAAACCTTTGACAAACGCTTCTCTCTGGCATTAAGTAGGTTGGTACAGTTTTGCAATCCTGGTCACTACGATTCAGCGAGAGCCAAATCGACCGGCACCAATAAATTGAATAACTAAGCGAGAGAAAATCATGCTAGGCACCCAAAATGACGAGCGAGTTGACCGAGGCAGCGCAGTGAGCCATGCCAGCGTCTGGGAATCCGTGCTCTCGGCCGTCGAGAAAAGAATCAATCACGAAAGCTTCACGACCTGGTTCAAGCCGATCACCTTCATCGGCAGCGACCCCTCGACGATTCACCTGCGCATCCCGGACCAGGTCTTCGAGGATTGGATTCTCAACAACTACCGCGACGTGCTCGAAGAATCGCTTGAGGAGGCTGACCTCATCGGCCGCGAAATCAATTTTGAGGTGTCCGCCGGTCAACAAGTCCGTCAGCGGGAGGGCGCCGCGCTCATCAACGGCAGCCCGAGGGCTCACCCTGACCTCTTGCAGAACGGCGATGAGCAGCAGGATGTGCCCGGCCCGGCCGCCGAGGTCCCGCTGACGACTACCCGGTTCGTCGATCTGGAGCCGGTTGAATTGCCGCTCAACCACAAATACACCTTCGACACCTTTGTCGTCGGTTCCTGCAATCAGTTCGCCCACGCGGCGGCGCTGGCCGTCGCCGAAACGCCTTCAAAGACTTACAACCCTTTGTACGTCTACGGCGGGGTGGGACTGGGCAAAACCCACCTCATGTGCGCCATCGGTCACCGGATCAAAGAGAGTAATCGCCACCTCCGGCTTTCTTACATCTCCGCCGAGAAGTTCATGAACGAGCTGATCAACGCCATCAGGTATGACAAGACCATGACCTTCCGGGAGAAGTACCGCTCGATCGACATCCTCCTGATTGACGATATTCAGTTTATGGCGGGCAAGGAACGGACCCAGGAGGAGTTCTTCCATACCTTCAACGCGCTCTACGACGCCCAGAAGCAGATCATCATCTCCTCGGACTGCCCGCCGCGCGAAATCCCGACCCTCGAAGAGCGCCTGCACTCCCGGTTCGAGTGGGGGCTCATCGCCGACATTCAACCCCCCGATCTCGAGACCAAGGTCGCCATCCTGCGCAAGAAGGCCGAGATGGAGAAACTCGGCTTGCCCGACAACGTGGCGCTCTTCATCGCCAGCAAGATTAAGTCCAACATCCGCGAATTGGAGGGCTCGCTTGTCCGCCTCACGGCGCTCTCGTCGCTGCGGGGTGAGCCGATCAGCCTCTCGCTTGCCCAGGAGGCGATCAAGAACATCATCGACGAAGAGAACCGCTCGGTGACCATTGAGATCATTCAGAAGGTCGTGGCCGATTACTACAACCTCCGCGTTGCCGATCTCAAGTCGAAATCAAACGCCCGAACCATCGCCGTCCCGCGCCAGGTGTCGATGTACCTGTGCAAGATCTTGACCAAAGCCAGTCTGCCCGAGATCGGTCGCGAATTCGGCGGGAAGCATCACACGACCGTCCTTCACAGTATTAACAAGATCAGCAACCTGTACGAGCAAAAAGGTAGTTTCCACAGGCTTATCAACAGCCTAATTGCTAGTTGCAAATAGTCTTATTGTACTTTTCCACACCCCGGCCTGTGGATCCCTGTGGATCTCTGTGGAAAACTTTTCGGGGCTCTCTTTTTTTCCACAGGTTTTCTTTTTTTCCACAGATTTCCCACAGCGATTTACACAGCTAATATTGCTCCTAAGTCAATGCTCATCAATAATTTCGCTGAAGTTTTCCACATTTCCACAGGCCCTACTACTACTACTAGATTAATACATGTGATTTAATTCAGTTATAGTAGTAAAAGCAATTTCAGTGAAGACGGAAGCTCACATTGGAGGAGAGTTCAAGATGCAATTGACGGTCAGCAAATCGTCGTTTCTAAAGGAACTCGGGTTCATCCAGGGGGTCGTCGAGAAGAAGAATACGATTCCGATTCTCTCCAACCTGCTGCTCGAGGCACAGGGCGGGAATCTGAGCATTAAAGGGACGGACCTCGACGTTTCGATCTCAACGGCTTGCGAGGCCGAGATGAAGCAGGGGGGCGCCGTCTGTCTCCAGGCGAAAAAGCTGTTCGAGATTGTTCGCGCGCTCCCGGACGCAGCCATCGAGATCAAATCCGGGGAGGGGGATCAGGTAAACATCCTCTGCGAGCGCTCGCGATTCAAGATGCTCGGGCTGCCCAAGGAGAATTTCCCGGAGATCGTCGAGTTCAAGGGCGAGTACGTCAGTTTTCCGGCCGAGCTGCTGCGCACCTTCATTGCCCGGACGATCTTTGCGATTACCAACGAGGAGTCGCGCTACACGCTCAATGGGGCGAAGCTCGAGATTTCGGAGAAGGGAATTCGCATGGTGGCGACCGACGGTCACCGCCTCTCGTTCATCGAGAAACCGGACCATCCGTTTGACGGGATTAAAGTTGATGCCATCATTCCGAAAAAGACGCTCGCCGAGCTGCTCAAATTGAGTTCGGAAACGGAGGAATCGATCGAATTTGGGAAGGATGAGAACCACCTATTCTTCAAAGTCGGCAAACGGCAGTTGACGTCGCGGCTCCTGAGCGGGCAGTTCCCGAATTACGAATTGGTGCTCCCAAAGGAGAACAACAACCGGGTCGTCGTTGATAGCGAGCGCATCTCCGGCGCGATCAGGCGCGTCGCGCTCATGGCCGATGAGCGCTCACACTCGATCAAATTCGATGTCGGCGACGGTCAATTGAATATCACCTCACAGGCGGCCGACATCGGCGAGGCCGGAGAGACGTTGCCGCTAGAGTATCAAGGACAGGCGATCACCGCCGGGTTCAACGCCCAGTATTTACACGATTTTTTCAGCGTCTTTGAAGAAGGCGAGGTCGCTTTCGAGTTCAAGGACGGAAATTCACAAGCCCAGATCAGACCAGGAGCTGACGGCGAGTATGACTTCCGCTACATCATCATGCCCATGCGACTTTGATTAAAATTATTCTTAACTGCAATTAATCCGGTGATTTGTGGAACCTTTGGCGGATCGAGTCGTTATTAATGGCACGGGTGAACCTCCTGATAGTGGCGACCATAGCGAGTCTGGGGTGGGTTCTTAGCTATGGTCGCCTACTTTTTTGACCAGAATCCGACGCGGAAAAATAAACGAGACTTGCGGCTAGTCGCCCTTACCCACTAATTTCGGTTGCTGAGGGTCGCTGGCAGAGAGCAGGTAATCATCCAAGTTGAGCCGGACGGTCCCGCCGGCATCGCTGAAGAATTCGTCGATGCCGAGTTTACGCCTCCGGTACCGACGCCAGTAAAAGACGGCCCCGCCAGTAACAATCCCGACACCGATCGCCCCAATCAGGAGCACCCCGATCGCCAGGAAAGTTGTCACCAGAATGTGAGCTGTCTGCGCGGCTTCTTCCAGCGCCACCGGGTCTGGCGCGCGAAAGGGAAGCGGGATCGCCGTGACTTTTCGGCCTTCCCAGTAAACCCTAGGAGTATATTTGATCTTTCCGATCAGCGCCTGGGCTGCCTCCACATCCCGGACCCCCACCGCCTCGACGATATAATTGCCCACCCGCTTGAGCAGACGCTGCCCCTTCTCCTCCTGGCTCAGCGACTCAACGTGGCCTTTCAACCGTGCGTAGGCGTCTGAAGCCAGTTGGGGGGTGTGGTACTCGATGATCGCGAGGCTCATCTGACCCCCGGCGTGCTCATAAGCCGCCAGGGCCGCTTCCGCGCCGCCCGTAAAGCCGATGACCTCCTTGAGGTCACTGAAAGCCGGAATCCGGGACAGACCCGCAGGGCCGACCACGTACTTCTCGGTGGCCGCAACCTTGTCCTGTGCCGGGAGGTTGTCCGGCAGAGGGGGCAACTCAACCTCCCCCGAAGCGAGTTGCTGGCGCAAGGCTTCGATCAAACCAGGGTCTATCGTTCCGCCCTCTGATCCTGCCGTGAGGCTTACCAGATAGCGGCCGACGTGAAATTCCTGACGGTCAGGGGACAGCGAGCCGCGATTGAAAGTATAGAGGCCGTAGGCCCCGGCCGGATATTTCATCTCGAACATTTCGACCGTCACCTTTTCCCGCCCGCTGGTGTAGGCCTGCGTGATCAGCCGTTGGAGCCCGTATTCAAGGTAGAGGTCGGCGTCCTGGAGGACGGTAACCTTCTCGGCGTCCAGAGAGCGCGACTCTCCGAGTGCGCGCCAGGCGGCGCCGAGACGCGGGGGCAGCACTTCGCGGGATAACTGATCACCCTCCGCGTGCTGGCCGTGAATGGGAATGGGGACGAGCCAGACGGTTAGAGCGAGAGCCAGAGTTAGTAGGCGCCGACCCTGGGAGCAAAGTTCGACTATCGAATTGAGCTGATGCAATGCAACCCCCCTGATAATACTTGGACAACACTTGGATAAAGCTTGTGCCGATGGGTCGCCGCGCCGCTCAGAGCAAGTCGAAATTGAAGTCCGGCGCCAGGGGATGCTCAATCCCAACGGTGCAACTGATCCAGAATCAAATCTGCGTACTTGCGCGGGTCACGGATGTTGCTCATTGGTATTTTACCAGCCTCCGAAGCGCTGTCAATCACCACGTCCCCGACCCCGAGCAGCCGCTCGCCGAGCGTCGCCCGGGTCGTCACGTCCTGGATGTTGCGCAGCGGGATATTCCGGATCGTCTTGGAAAGCATGCCGTACTCGATCTCGATCTTGCTCGTGGTCAGAGTGTAGACGACACGGTTACGGCGCACGTGGCGGTAGAGGGGGAAGAGGAAGAAGATGGCGGCGAGCGCCAGCACGGCCCAGAGCGGCCCCCCGAAATAGCCGATTGCCCCGGCGGCCAATAGAGAACAGATGACCGCGCCCAGGTAGGCCGCGCCCACCCCGTGGAACGATGGCGTGGTGCGAAAAACCACCCGGTCCTCGGAAGGGACGACCTCCGCCCGCTCGGGCGGAGCCGGGGCGCCGCATTTCTGGCAGTATCTCCCCCCCGGAGGCAACGGCTTTCCGCAAACATGGCAATACATAACCTAGGGAACACGGATGCCACGGATGAGACGGATGACCGCAGATCGATCCATGCCGATCCGTCCCCGTCCGTCTCATCCGTGTTCTGTTCCGAGAAATTCAGCCAGGTGGCGATTGAATGCCTCGGGTTGCTCCAGATTGCTGAGATGACCCGCCCCGGGAATCACCGCCAGGCGCGCGCCAGGGATAAGACGACTCATTTTTTCCGAATCACTCGGCGGGGTGAGCTGATCTTCATTCCCGACGATGACGAGCGTCGGGCAGGAGAGTTGCCCGAGGAGCGGGGTCGCGTCCTCGCGCTCGGCCATACCGAGTGATGCCTGCGCGATTCCCTCGGGGCGGTTGGCCTCGATCATCGCCCGCACCTGTGAGAGCACCTGCGGCCGGTCCCGGCACGTGGTCGGCCCGAGCAGTTTCGGGAGCATCCGCTCGGCGATCGCAGCGGGCCCGGATTGGCGCACCAGTTCGGCAGCATCCCGCCTGCCCTGCTTGCCTTCCTCGGTGTCCGGGGTCGGGCGCGTGTCGGCCAGGATCAGCGCCTCGACGCGGTCGGCATGCCGGCGCGCGAAAGCGAAGGCCGCGTAGCCGCCCATCGAGAGGCCGCAGATGGCCGCGCGCCCGATCTGCAGCTCGTTGAGCAGCCCGGCCAGGTCGTCGGCCAAGACATCCATGCCAGAAATCCCGTCCCCGGCCGAACTCGCCCCGAAGCCGCGCCAGTCGAACGTCACGACGCGGCGCCGGCCGGCGAAGGCGGTCACCTGCCCGTCCCACATCGTTTGATTGAGCGGGAAGGCATGTAGAAAGACGAGGGGCGCGCCCACGCCTTCGTCGCGGTAGGCCAGCTCGACGCCGTTGACTCTTGCCTGCTTCATGGCTCGATCACCTCCGAAATTACTCTACCGCGGGCGGCCCGCAACTCCAAGCCGAGCAGCCGCGCGACGGTCGGCGCCAGGTCGATCAACCGGGCGTGCTCGATCTTCGCGCCCGTCTTCAGGCCGCGCCCGGCGGCGACGAGCGCCGCGCGCATCTCGGAGCGCTGCGGGAGGTAACCGGCGGCGGCGCGCGCCGGCGCCCGGCCGGTCGTCGACCCGGTGGCGCGTGACGAGAAGACATAGCCGGGGGCGGCGTCGAGAAAGAGCGTGGCCCGCGGGTCGGCGCCGACCCGCACCGCGTCCCGGCGCGTCACGACGCGCCAGACGGGGCTCTCCGGCCGCTCGTGAACTTCGCGCCACAGCTTCTCCACCTCCTCGGCCGTCTTCACGTCCTGCGGGTCTTTGATGAAGACCGCCGCCGCGCCGCCCGTCGCCCGCGCGACCGCGCGCCAGGCAGTGATCCGGCCTTCGCCGTTGACTGTCAAGAGTCCCTTCTTCGCGAGCACGACGTTCGGGCGGAACTCGGTTTCGCTCCGCATGGAGCCATGATCGGAGACCACCCAGAGGGCTGTTTCGCCGGCCGCGGCCGACCTCTCGACCGCGTCAGAGATTTGGCCGAGGAGGGCGTCGGCCTGCTCCAGCGCGGCGCGTGCTTGCTCGGACTGCGGGCCATGCGCGCGTTGCGCCGCCGCAACCGCGCCCAAACTTATCATGAGCAGATGCGGGCGATGTTTCTCGATGAGGTAGGCCGCGGCGGCGGCCCTCAGGCGGTCCTGTTTCTCGGCGCTGACGGGGTCTGCCGCCGGGCTGACTATAGCCGCGGCGTCCGCCTGGAGCGCGGCAGATATCTCTGCCAGCAGACCCGGCGGACTGACGTGATCGCGAACGTGTGACTCGGCGGGGACGGGCGGGAGGTTAAGAGTGATGGGCGCGCCGGCGGTCACCGGGTAGCCGACGGCCGCGGTTGTGAGCCCGCCGCGCCGGGCCGCCTCCCAGAGCGTCTCGGACTTGATCTGGTGCGCCAGCCAGTACGGCTCGTCCGACGCCGCGCCGCTCTGTTCGTCGAAAGGATAGTCACCTGTGACGCCGTGATCCGCCGGCGGCACCCCGGTCGCGATCGAGGTGTGGGCCGGGTTCATCAGTGAGGGGTAAACGCTCTCAACGCCGACTGCGTAAATGCCGCGCCCGCGCAGCGCGCTCAGGCGGGGGAGCCGCAAGCGCCCATCCCCGGGCCGCGCGCCGTCGTCGGCCCCGAAGCCGCTGATCGAGACGACGATGACATGCGAGGCGATCCTCGGAGGCTGTGGCTTGACGGACGGCGCCTGCGGGGTTTGCCGGGCAGGGCTGAAGGCCAGCGAGAGGAGGGCCAGCGGGATCGCGAGCCAAGGGCTGACGGCTCTCAGTGACATGACTCGATGGGTTCAGCCGTCGCGGCCCGCCCCCGTTGCCCCCCCCGCCTCTCGGATCGCGGCGAGCATCTCGCGCACCGCCTGATCGAGCCCGACGAGCGCCGCACGGGCGATGATGTTATGGCCGATGTTGAACTCTTCGACCTCTGCCAGGCGCGCCACTGGGGCGACGTTGCGGTAGGTCAGCCCGTGCCCGACAGCAACCTTGAGCCCGTCGCGCGCGGCGGCGCGTGCGGCGGCGCGAATCCGCCCCAACTCGGCCTCGATCTCCGCAGTCCGCCGGACCGTCGCGTCGCCCGGCCCTTCGTTCAGCCGTGCGTAGTGCGCCGTGCAAATCTCGATCTGGAAGGCGCCGAGCCGGGCCGCCGCCTTGATCTGCTTCGGGTCGGGATCGATGAAGAGGCTGACGAAGACGCCCGCTTCGCCGAGCCGCGCGGCGGCGGACTTGACCGCGCGCTTGTGGCCGATGACGTCGAGCCCGCCCTCGGTCGTGATCTCCTGCGGGCTCTCCGGCACGAGCGTCACCACGTCGGGCTTGACGCGCAGCGCGATCTCGACCATCTCGTCAGTGGCCGCCATCTCGAGGTTGAGGTGCGTGATGACGACCTGCTTGAGCGCGATCAGGTCGTGGTCCTGGATGTGGCGGCGGTCGCTGCGCAGGTGCGTCGTGATCCCGTCGGCCCCGGCCAGTTCGCAGATCACCGCCGCCGCCACCGGGTTCGGCTCGTTGGTCCGCCGTGCCTGGCGGATCGTCGCGACGTGGTCGATGTTAACGTTCAGTCGGCTCATCGTCTCTCCTCGATCGCCCGACACTATAGCATAGGCTAAAGGGCGCGACGAATTGGGCGTAGCTTGAATGCGCCGGGGGCCGATGCTAAGATGCCGCTGATTCTGACGACCCTCTATGCGCGAACCCGACCCCCAGTTGCTTGCCTCGCTCTTCGCCGAGCGGCGCGTCCTCGCCGTCAGCGAACTGACCGAGCGGATCAAGGACCTGCTGGAGGGCGAGTTTTTCGACCTCCGCGTCCAGGGGGAGATCTCCAACTATAAGCGCCACCACTCCGGCCACTGGTACTTCACGCTCAAGGACGCGGGCGCGCAGCTCCGCGCAGTCTTCTTCAAACAGTGGAACCGCCTCCTGCGCTTCGAGCCGGAGAACGGGCTCGAGGTGCGCGCGCGTGGCCGGCTCGGCGTCTACGCCGTGCGCGGCGAGTATGAGCTGCTCGTCGAGACGCTCGAGCCGGTCGGGATCGGGACACTCCAGCTCGCCTTCGAGCAGCAGGTCAGGCGGCTCGCGGCCGAAGGCCTCTTCGACGAGGCGCGCAAGCGACCTCTGCCGTTGCTGCCGCGCCGGATCGGCATCGTCACCTCGCCGGTCGGCTCGGCCCTGCGCGACCTCCTCCAGATTCTCGCGCGGCGCCATGCGGCGATCCCGGTCCTCGTCGCGCCGGCGCGCGTCCAGGGCGCGGGCGCGGCCCGCGAGATCGCTGCCGCGCTCCGCCAGCTCAACCGGCGCTCGCGAGAGCCGGGCGAGGAGATCGACGTCATCATCATCGCCCGCGGCGGCGGGTCAGCCGAGGACCTCTGGGCCTTCAACGAGGAGCAGGTGGCCCGCGCCATCTACGCCTCGCAGGTCCCCGTCGTCTCGGCCGTCGGTCATGAGACCGACGTCACGATTGCCGACCTCGTCGCCGACCTACGCGCCCCGACGCCCTCGGCGGCGGCCGAGTTGGTCGCGCCCGACGCCGCGGATCTGCGGCTGCGCGTCGCCGACCTGCGCGCGAGTCTCGGCCGGGTCATGCATTACGACTTGCTGCGGCGGAGGGCCGAGCTGCGCGACCTGACCGAGAGCCGCGGGTTCGCCGAGACGGCCGGGGCAGTGCTGGCGCTTGCGGCGCGGCGGCGCGAGCTCGAGGCGCGCGCCGCGCAGGCACTCGGCGACAATCTGCGGCGGGCGCGGCTCCGGCTCGCGGGTGCGCGGCGCGGCCTCGAGGTCGCCGATTTCCGCGCGCCGCTCTCGCTCGCCGCCGCGCGGCTCGCCGCGGGCTCGGCACGGCTCGCGGGCGCGGCCGCGCGGGCGCTCGAGCGCCGGCAACATCAACTCGAGATGACGGCGAGCCGGCTCGACCTCCTCTCGCCGCTCGCGGTGCTCGGCCGCGGTTACCTGCTCGCGCGGGACGGGCAGGGCCGGCTCGTGCCGCGCGCCGCCGGGCTGCGCCCGGGCCAGCCGCTCACCCTGCGCTTCGCCGACGGAGAACTCGGGTGTCGGGTCGAGGAACCATAGCACCCGAACTCATGACGTGACAGCATGCCGAAGACGAAAGAACGGACTCAAGGGTTCGAAACCTCACTCGCGGCGCTCGAGAAGATCGTCGCGCAGCTCGAAGCCGGGGACCTCCCGCTCGAGCGCGCGCTCGAGCTCTTCGAGGAAGGAGTCGGCCTCGCCCGCCGCTGCAAATCACAGTTGGAGGAGGCCGAGCAGAAGGTGGAACTGCTCCTGCGCGAGCGCGGTGAGATCAAGGCCGTGCCGCTCGACCTCGCCCGCGCCGGGCAGGACGGCGCGGAGAGAGTTGCGCACGCCCCGGGGCACGACGCCCCGGAGGATCCCGAGGAAGCTGACGGAGACGACGTTGATGAGAGCATTCCCTTCTAATTCTGCGGCGCCTGTGGCGGTCGGCGAGTACTTCAGGCAAAAGAGCGCGCAGGTCGACGAGTGGCTCGACCGCCTGCTCCCGCGCGAGGCGGAGCCGCCGGCCGAAATTCACCGCGCCATGCGCTACAGCACTTTCGCCGGGGGCAAGCGGCTGCGCCCGATTCTGGCCATCGCGACTGGCGAGATTTTCGACGCCGACGAGCGCGCCTTGCTCCCCGCGGCCTGCGCGCTGGAGATGATCCACACCTACTCGCTGATCCACGACGACCTGCCCGCCATGGACGACGATGGCCTCCGTCGCGGGCGGCCCACTTGTCACGTCGTCTTTGGCGAAGCCATGGCCATCCTCGCCGGCGATGCCTTGCTCACCCAGTCGTTCCGAACCCTCGCCGAGCCGGCGGGGCTCGGGCCCGAGCGGCAGCTGCAGGTCATCGCGGAAGTGGCTCAGGCGGCCGGGACCGTGCGCGCGCTCATCGGCGGGCAGGTCCTCGACCTGCAGTCCGAGGGGAAGCCGATCGACGGGGGGCGGCTCGACGAGATTCACCGGGCGAAGACCGGGGCCCTGATCCGCTGCGCGGTGCGCGTCGGCGCGCTCGTCGGCGGGGCGGGCGAGCGCGAGTTGGCGCACCTCACCGAGTACGGCGAAAAGGCGGGGCTCGCCTTCCAGATCGCCGACGACGTGCTCGACGAGACTTCGACCAGCGAGCAACTCGGCAAGACGGCCGGGAAAGATGCCGCCAAAAATAAAGCCACCTACGCCGCGCTCTACGGCATCGCCGGCGCCCGCGAGCGCGCCGCCGCGCTCTGCCGCGAGGCGATCGAGGCGGCGAGGCGCGCCTCGCGCGAGGCCCGCCTGCTCGAAGAGATCGCCCGCTTCATCGTCGAGCGGAACTCCTGATGGTGCGCGGCCGGCCGAACCCCACAAGATGTAGGTCCGCCTCCCGCCTCCTTCCTGACAAAACGTGGCGGAATCGGCAGGGCCTCCTTGACAACCCCGGACCCGACTGCTAATCTCTTTATTTTCAAACAATAGCATCTCATTCGAGGAGAGCAAGTCATGAAGCGTACCTTTCAACCGAACAATCGCCGCCGCGCCAAAACGCACGGCTTCCGCGAGCGCATGAGCACCAAGGCCGGGCGCCTGGTGCTCAAGCGTCGCCGCGCCAAGGGGCGGAAGCGCCTGACTCCCAGCCACTACTAATCGCTCGGCCTCGCCGGAGAGATGGTGGCTGGACCCACGGACAATCTGCAGACGCTCCGCGCCCGTCGGGATTTTCGCACCGTCTATGATCGGGGCCAAAAATTCAACTCCCCCTTCTTCGTCGCTTTTGCCCTGCCGACCGGGGGCGTGGCGCCGCGAGTCGGCATTACGGTGACGCGCAAGATCGGCGGGGCGGTGGTCAGAAATCGGTGCAAGCGCCGAATCAGGGAGATCGTCAGAAGGCAGCAGAATCTGGCCTTGAAAGGGTTGGGCTGTGATATGGTGATCAATGCCAAGGCCGCGATGGTGGGCGCCGACTTCGGGCAGCTCGAGCAAGCCCTGGCGCGCACCCTGGCGCGGGTTCGCCAGTCGGTCGGCCGGCCGGGCAGTTGAGGCGGAGATGAGGGCCGTGGCTTTGCGCGCCTTGCGCTTTTACAAGTATGCGATCTCGCCGCTGCTCCCGCCGGCGTGTCGCTTCACCCCGACCTGTTCGGAGTACGCGGCCGAGGCCATCTCGCGGTACGGATTCCGGAGGGGCGTCGCGCTCGGCCTGCGCCGTCTGGCGCGCTGCCATCCATTCAGCGCGGGAGGTTATGACCCGGTCCGGTGACGGCCGGCCCGGCCGTCGATCTCGGCCTCGTTGCTTTGAGTTCATAGATGCAAAAAAGATTTGCCCTATTCCTGATCTTATCGGCGGCGATTTTTCTGGGATGGCAACTCGCCATCGAGAAATTCTTTCCGGGGCAGGTCAAGAAGCAGCCCCCACTAAGTGCGGCACTCCCCGAAACTCCGGCCCCGTCTCCTGCCGCCACCGCTGCGGTTTCGCCGGCCGCGCCCGCGCCCGTCGCGCCGCAGGCCCAGGTCGAGGCGCGCCAGGTCAAGCTCAAGACCGAATTCTGGGAGGGGACGGTCTCCAATCAGGGCGCGGTGCTGACTGAGTGGACGATGACCAGGTTCACCGACGGGAAGTCGATCGACCCGCCGCACGGGGTCAATCTCGTCTCGGCCAAACACAGCCAGGAGATCGGCGCCCCGCTGCGCCTTTTTATCCCTTCTGACCGCGGCCTCGAACAGGCCCTCAACGCCGCCGCCTTCGCCGTCGAGAATGTTCCCGAGGCGGAGGTCTTCATCGGTCGGGGGGAGCAGAAAGAACTGCTCCTGAGCTATAGCGGGAACGGGGTTGTCGCCCGCAAGCGGTTGCTCTTCAACGGCTCCGGGTACGATTTCGATTTCCAGGTGGAGGTCACGCGCGACGGCCAACCTGTCGACGTCTCGGTCGTCGTCGGCCCGAACTTTGGCGACCAGGGGATCACGGTTTACGGCTACTACAAGCCCGCGCCAGAGGTCAGTTACGCCGTCGGCACGAGCGTCAAGCGGGAGACGCCGGCGAGCGTCAAGGGCGCGGAGCCGCACCGGGTCGATGGGGCGCCGGTGGGGTGGGCGTCGGTCGACGACAATTACTTCGCTATGGCGCTGGTCCCGGGCCGCCCGGCGGCGGGAATCCACCTGATCAACGAGAAGCGTCGCGAGAAGGTCGGGGCCGACGAGGTGGAGCGGAACTTCATCTCGGTCGCGATTCCGGTCACCGGCCAGACCAGTCATGTCTACGCCGGCCCGAAGGATCCGACCACGCTCGAGAAGATGAGCGAGAAGTTCGGGCTCGGCGCAGGCAGCGGCAACCTCGAAGACCTGATCAACTACGGCTTCCTCTCGACGATGGTCAAGCCGCTCGCGCGCGTCATGCTCCGGGCCTTAATCGCGCTTTACGGCTTCACTCACAACTACGGCTGGGCGATCGTCATCCTCACCGTGGTCCTCAACATGTTCTTCTTCCCGCTGCGCTGGAAGAGCTCGGTCTCGATGAAGCGCACGGCGGCCATGCAGCCGAAGATGAAGGACCTGCAGGAGCGGATGAAGAAGCTCGATAAGAATGATCCGCGCATGGCCGAGCTACAGCGCGAGCAGATCTCGCTCATGCGCGAGGGCAACCCGCTCATGGGGTGCCTCCCGCTGCTGCTCCAGATGCCCTTCTTCTACGCCGTCTTTACAATCCTGACGGTCGCCATCGAAGTCCGCCATGCGCCCTTCTTCGCGCACATCCAAGACCTCTCCTCGCCCGACCGGTACTGGATCCTGCCGATCGTCATGTGCGTCACTATGATCGTCCAGACGGCGCTCACGCCGACCACGGCCGACCCGATCCAGAAGAAGATGGGCTACCTCATGCCGCTGATCTTCACCGGTATGTTCTTCATCTACGCCCCGGCGGGCCTGGTTCTCTACTGGATGGTCGGGAATCTGGTCGGCATCGCCCAGCAGTACGTGATCAACAAACTGAGCCCGCGGGTGCCGCCGGCCACCCCGAGCCCGTCGCCTTCAGACAAGCCCCAGGCGGATAGATCCCCGAAGTCGCAGGCGAAAGGAAAGAAGTCAAAGGAGTTACTCCCCAACCCCCGGGCGTAGTTCCCTTTCTCGAGATCGGTCATGGCACAGGAAAGATTGGCAGAAATCAGGGTCAGGCTGGAGCAGTTCATCAACCAGCTGATCGACAGTTCGTCGCTCGACCTCAAGGCCGACGTCAGGGTGAGAGACGACGAGGCGGTCGAGGTCATGTTTCAGGGCTTCGACCTCCCGCTGCTGCTCGGTCACAACGCCGAATTGCTCGACGCGCTCCAATACCTGGCGCGGCGTGTCCTCGCCGACGATGTCGCCGACGGGGTGCAGATCGACTTCGACGCGAACGGCTACCGCGGCGCGCGGCGCCACGAGCTGGAGTTGATGGCCCAGAAGGCGGCCGAACGCGTCCGGGTCTCCCGGGTGGCCTTCGTCTTCGACCCGATGAACGCCCAGGACCGCCGCATCATTCACATGGCGCTAGTCGATCATCAGGGCGTGAGGACTGAGAGCGAGGGGGACGGCCAGATGCGGCGCGTTAAGATCGTCCCCGCCTAGATCGCCCCGCCTTCCCCTCCCCGCCGGGCCCTCGTCCATGTCTCTGCCCGAGTCCAAGACCATCGCCGCGGTCGCCACGCCCCCGGGCTACGGTGGCATCGGCGTCATCAGGCTGAGCGGAGCCGAGTCGCTCGCCTTGACGCGCCGGCTCCTGACGCGCGGTGAGGATCTCAGTTTCGTCCCCCAGCAGGCCGCACTCTACCACCTCATCAATCCGGAGACGGGGCTCTCCATCGACGAAGCAGTGATCACCTATTTCAGAGCCCCGAATTCGTTCACGGGCGAGGATGTGGTGGAGATCTCCTGCCACGGCTCCCCCGTCGTGCTGGCCGAGGTGCTCCGCCATCTGACTTCATTCGGGGCCGGCCTCGCGCAACCCGGAGAGTTCAGCCTCCGCGCCTTTCTCAATCGGCGGATCGACCTCAGCCAGGCTGAGGCGATTAAAGACTTGATCCATGCCGAAACCACCGCCCAGGCGCGCATCGCCGCCCGCCAACTGCGGGGCGAGCTCTCAGGGCAACTAGCACCGATCAAGGCTTCGCTCGTCGATTTGATCGTCCACTTCGAGTCCACGGTCGAGTTTGTCGAGGACGACCTCGACCCGCTTGACTTGAAAAGATTCATCGCGCGCCTCGACCAGGCGATTGACGCCATCACCCGGCTAACCTCCAGCTACCAGGTCGGTCGCCTCATCCGCGCGGGCGTGAGGGTCGCCCTGGTGGGCCGTCCAAACGTTGGGAAATCCTCGGTCTTCAATGGCCTGCTCGGCAGGGATCGGGCCATTGTGACTCCGGTCCCGGGGACTACGCGGGATACATTGAGCGAATCTTTCGTGGTTGAGGGGGTGCCGGTCGATCTCGTCGATACGGCCGGAATCCGCGAAACTACCGATCTGGTCGAGCGGATCGGTGTTGAGAGGACTCACACCGCGATCAGTGAAGCCGATCTGGTCATGGCCGTCGTCGACGCCAGTGCCCCGCTGACGGGCGAAGAAATTGATCTGCTTGACCGCTGTGGGGCCAAACTTTACCTCCTCAACAAGTCCGACCTGGCGCCAGAAATTCCACATGAAACGCTGGAGGAGTTGGCCCGAAAAGGCCCGCTGCTGCGAATTTCGGCACTCACCGGCCAGGGCTTCGATGACCTCAAACAGTGGATCTTTGATCAGATCACCTTCGGCGGCCCAACTCAAATCGAAGGTGCTATAATCACCAACGTGCGTCACTACACCGCGCTGGAAGAAGCCCTGACCGCACTGCGACAAGCGCGGCAGGACCTGGTCTCAGGTTTTACCGAAGAAGTCGCACTGGCCAATCTTCATCAGGCCCTCGGCAGCCTCGGGATCATCACCGGCGAGACACTCATGAGCGACATTATCAATCAGATCTTTTCCACATTCTGCATCGGAAAATAACCGCCGGCTGTGGAAAACCCGGTGGAAAACCTTGTGGAAAAACCTGTGGAAATCGCTGTTAGTTATTTTGCAATCAATGGTTTGCGACGAGGAAGATTAACCACGGGCTGAGCTTTGGATGTGGCAGTTCGATGAACAATTCGATGTCGTGGTGATCGGCGCCGGGCACGCCGGATGTGAAGCCGCGCACGCGGCCTCGCGGCTCGGCGCCCGCACGGCGATGATTACTTTTAATCTCGATCTCATCGCTCAGATGTCCTGTAACCCGGCGATCGGCGGGATCGCCAAGGGGCACCTGGTTCGCGAGCTCGACGCCCTCGGCGGGTTAATGGGGCGCGTCATTGACGAGACCGGAATTCAGTTCCGGTTGCTCAACCGCAGCCGCGGACCGGCGGTCCAGGCCCCGCGAGCCCAGGCCGACCGAGCGCTTTACCGACAGCAGATGCGACGCGAGCTCGAAGCTATCCCGAACCTTTTTCTCCGTCAGGGAGAGGTCGTCCGGCTGCTGGTCGACGGGGATTGTGTCGCCGGCCTCGAGCTCATGGACGGTCGCCTGATCTCGAGCCGCTCGATCATCATGACTACGGGGACGTTTCTCAATGGGCTGATCCACATCGGCGAGCGCCGCTTCCCTGCCGGCCGCTCCGGCGAGCTCCCGTCGATCGAGCTCGCCGAGAATCTGCGCCATCTGGGCTTTCGGATCGCCCGTCTCAAGACTGGCACTCCTCCCAGGCTGGATCGCCGGAGCATCGACCTCAAACAATTCGAGGAGCAACCGGGGGATCTCTCACCGACCCCTTTCTCTTTCACCACCAAGGCGATCAGCCGGCCGCAGATCTCCTGTTACATCGGGTACACCTCGGCCCGGGTGCACCGGATGATTCACGATAACTTGAGCCGTTCCCCGCTCTACAGCGGACAGATTGTCGGCATCGGGCCGCGCTACTGCCCCTCGATTGAGGATAAGGTAGTCAAGTTTCCGGACAAGGAGCGGCACCAGTTATTCCTCGAGCCGGAGGGCTATCAGACTTACGAGACCTATCTCAATGGTTTTTCGACCAGCCTCCCCGCCGATCTGCAAAGAGAGCTCGTCAGACAGATTCCGGGGCTGGAGCAGGCTGTCATGTTGCGGCCGGGCTACGCCATCGAGTACGACATGGTCGACCCAACCGAACTCTGGCCCTCGCTCGAAACCAAGCGCTTCCGCGGCCTCTTCAATGCCGGCCAGATCAATGGGACGACGGGATATGAAGAAGCTGCCGCCCAGGGCATCGTCGCCGGCATCAACGCCGCCCGGGCTGCCCACGGCCAGGCGCCGCTGACCTTGCGACGCGATGAAAGCTACCTCGGCATCCTCATCGACGATCTGGTCACCCAGGGTGTCGACGAGCCCTACCGGATGTTCACCTCGCGCGCCGAGCAGCGGCTCAAGCTGAGGATCGACAATGCCGACGAACGGCTCACCGGGATTGGCTTCGAAATCGGACTGCTGCCCCCCGACAGGTATCGGGATTTTACCGTAAAGACTAAACGGAAGAATGAGTTGCGGGATTGCTTCCGGCGCCTGACGGTCTCTCCCAGGACGCCCGGATACGATCGTTTTGCGGCAGTTTCGGGTGTTGAACTTCCGGAACCGGTTCAGATGAGCCAGTTGGCCAAACGCCCCGAGATCGCGGCCGAGCATTTGATCCACCTGCTGCCGGATCGATTGCGTGACCTCTCGCGGCTCGACGAGCTGGCTACGGTAGTCACCGATTTCAAATACGAAGGCTACCTGAGCGCGCAAGAAAATTTGACTGCGCGGCTCGCCAAGGCCGCCAACCGCCCGATTCCGGCCCAGATAGAGTATGCGCAGTTGCCGGGTTTGTCCCGCGAGATGGTCGAGCGGCTCGACCGGATCCGGCCCGGGACTCTCGGCCAGGCGATGAGAATCCCGGGTCTCACCCCGGCCGCGCTGTCGCTGCTCACGATCCACGTCGAACTGCTCTCGCGCCAGAGTTCGTCATGAACGAGGCCTCGCACGAGTTCGAGCAGATTCTCGGCGAAGCCTCCCGTCACGGAATCCCCACCTTCTCAGGGGCCGAGATCGAGTCCTTCTCCAAATACTTCTCGCTCGTCCGGCGATGGAATGATCGCCTCCACCTGACCACGCTCTCCGGGCCACGGGAATTTGCCGAGCGACATGTTTTCGAGTCAGCGTTCGCCGCGCAGCGCCTGCTTCCGGACGTCGGTTGCGTTTGGGACCTGGGGGCGGGTCTCGGTGTGCCCGGGATTCCCTTCGCCATCCTGCGCCCAGACCTGCGCGTGACTTTGGTCGAAGCTCAGAAAAATAAGGCCATCTTTCTCAAAGATGCCGTGGCCGAATTGCGCCTCACGCAGGCCGAAATCCTCAATTCCCGTTTGGAGACGATCGAGACGGCGGGGCCTGATGCCTGCGTCACCGCCCGCGCCCTCGAACGGATGGAGAGTTTGCTGCCCGAAATCCTCCGGATCGGATCTCCCGGAAGGCAGATACTGATCTTCGGGGGGCCAAATCTTCTCGCCGCTCTCCGCCCGCTTGTCTCAGGAAGCTGGAATCTCATCCCCCGGTCATTGCCTTTCTCCGAGAAGCGTTTGGTCATCGATCTGAGATGTTTCACGTGAAACAATCCGGACCGCGCTGTGTGAACGCATCTTGATCTGGCCACAGGGGCACCGCAGGCACAAAGAATTTTTGAATTCCTCTCCGTGTCTGCGGTGCCTCCGTGGCAATTTCTTAGAGACACATTATCTGCCCAGCCCTTACCCATGTTCCACGTGAAACAATGCCCTTCTTCCCTTGCCTGACGAGTTATGCTAAGGTGCCACCCACGGCATCAGCGAGTTTCGCTCACATTTCCACGGGCAAGTCGACAAACTCAGATTTGATCGCCGCCCCGGGGCGATCGGGTCGCACTCGAAGCGCATGGGTAAAGTCATCGCGATCTCGAATCGAAAAGGCGGCGTCGGCAAGACGACCACGGCGATCAATCTATCGGCCGCTTTCGCCGCCGCGGGGATGCGGACCCTATTGGTCGACATGGACCCGCAAGGGAACGCGACAAGCGGGATCGGGGTCAAGAAAGGCTCCTACAAGCAGGGTCTCTATCAGGCCCTCGTCTTAGGCGACCCATTGGACGGAATCATCCTCGACACCGAGATCGAGCACCTCAAGATCGCCCCGGCCGATCGTAACCTGGCGGGGGCTGAAGTGGAGTTGATCGAGCTCGAGGAGCGCGAGTATGTGCTCCGCAAGATGATCGCCGGGGTCCGCGACCAATTCGAGTACTTGATCATCGACTGTCCGCCGAGTCTCGGTCTGCTCAACCTCAATGCCCTGACCGCGGCTGACTCGATTATCGTGCCGATCCAGTGCGAGTACTTCGCGCTCGAGGGGGTGACCGATCTCTGGGACACGCTGGTGCGCATCCGCCGCAGCTTTAATCCCAATCTCTCCGTCGAGGGATTTCTGCTGACGATGTTCGACGAGCGGACCAATCTGGCGAACCAGGTCGTCTCGGATTTGCGGGAGTTTCTCGGGCCACAGGTCTTCAAGACCATCGTCCCGCGCAACATCCGGCTCGCCGAGGCGCCCAGCCACGGGAAACCGATCAATCTTTATGACAAGAAGTCGCGCGGGGCTGAAAGCTATCTCAATTTGGCCAAAGAGGTGATGGAACATGACCAGAAGAGCGCTCGGCAGGGGGCTTAGTGCCTTACTCTCCGACACGACGGCCAACGGTGATGAGCTGCTCGAGGTTGACATCGGTCTCATCGAGCCGAACCCGGATCAGCCGCGCACCCACTTCGGCGAAAACCGGCTCGAAGAGCTGGCGCAGTCGATCAAGGCCAACGGCCTGGTCCAACCGATCCTTTTGCGGAGGACGGCGAGCGGGCGTTATCAACTCGTCGCCGGGGAACGCCGCTGGCGCGCCGCGCAACGGGCGGGGATGCAGCGCATCAGCGCCGTAATTCGCAATATTCCCGACTCCAAGCTGCTCGAACTGGCCCTCGTCGAGAATATCCAAAGACAGGAACTCAACCCGATCGAAGAAGCGCTCGCCTATCAGCGCCTCATCCAACAGTTGAATCTGACCCAGGATGAGGTCGCCGCGCGTGTCGGCAAGGAACGCTCCTCCATAGCTAACTACCTGAGATTATTGAAGTTACCGGAATCAATCCGGGCCCTGCTGGAAGCCGAGACGATCAGCATGGGGCATGCGCGGGCGTTACTCGGGTTGGCTTCTGACGCAGAGCGGGCGCGTCTGGTTGAGGAGATCGTCACGCGCGGGCTGACGGTACGGGAGACGGAGCAGGCGGTCAAACGCTCGCTCTCCGGTGAAAAGACACGGGTTAGCTCGACACCGGTGGAGAATGATGCTAACATCCGCGCGGCTGAGTTGAGGATGAAGAGACTGCTGGGGACCCGGATCCGGATTCAGCTCAGCCAGCACGGAGGCAGGATCGAGATTTCCTTCAGCTCGATGGGTGAGCTGGATCGGATCTACTCGATCATCATGCGAAAGTCAGAGGCTCCCACCTCACCTGAAAATGCGACCTAAGCTCCGGGTTCACCGTCCGGGGATTCCCCTGGTCCCGTTCTTTAGTTTCAAGAGAGTATGAAATAGGGAGGCGTGCGATTATGAAATTCAGTAAGAGCCCAGGCGATGTTCAGTTCCCGACCGAGTACCCTAACGTCACGCACGAGCCGCGGGGCGCGTCGCTAGGTGAGCACCGGAACACCCCGACGGGCGAGCCGCGCAGCTATTTGGGCGAGGGCACAGACATCAACGGCGAGGTCAGATTTTCCGACGTCCTGAGGGTGGATGCCAACCTTTCCGGCTCGATCATCTCGGAGTCGGGGAGCCTGGTCGTCGGCGAGAAAGGGCTGATCAAAGCCAACATTGAGGCCGGGTCGGTCGAAATCAAAGGCCGCGTCGAGGGGAGCATCACTGCCAAGACCAAGGTGGAGATTCAGGCAAGCGGCCGGGTCCACGGCGATATCTTTACCCCGGCGTTGATCATCGAGTACGGCGCGGTCTTTGACGGGAAGTGCCACATGGAGGCCAAAGAAGCAAAGAGGGAAGAGCCGTTCGCCAAGAGCTCCAAGGTTGAGCGCAGCCTCGGCGTCGCGGAAGGCAGTCTCAAGACGGCGGACGCGGTCTGAGATCACGCCCTGATGTTCGCCCCAGAACCTCAGTCTCCAGGCGGGGCCATCGGCACGGAGCACGGGGACAGAGATGATCCTACTTTCTCCCCGTGCTCCCGCGGCTCTCTTCTCGGATTCACATTCCCCGTAAGAATTTGGCGAGCAGATTGCCCGTCACCGCGCGCCGGTAATGCTCGGTCGAGCGCAGGTCGGTGATCGGCGCCACCTCGCGCATGATCAGTTCCCGGGCCGCGTCGGCGAGTGCCGGCGTCAACCGCTGCCCGGTCAAAAGCCGCTCGGTCAGCGGCGCGCGGACGACGGTCGGCGCGACGCTGCCGAGACCGATGCTCACCGCCTCGATCCGCCTGCCGGCCACGCGCGCCCGCGCAGCCATGACGATCTTCGAGATCGCCTGCGCGCGCCGGGTACCGACCTTATAGAAGTCCGCGCGCTCGCCGTCGCGCAGCTTGGGGACGCGCACGGCGAGGACGAGTTCGTCCGGCCCGAGGACCGTCTGCCGGTAGCCGGCGTAGAACTGGTTGAAGGCGACGCGCCGGGTGCCGCGCGCGCTGCCGATCTCGACCTCGGCGTCGAAGGCGGCGAGCACCGGCAAGGTGTCGCCGGCCGGCGAGGCGTTGACGATGTTCCCGCCGATCGTCCCGCGGTTCTGAATCTGCAGCGCCCCGACCGTCCGCGCCGCTGCGCCCAAGGCCGGGACGTGGCGCGCGACGAGCGGCGACTTGATCAAGTCCGTGTAGGTGGTCAGCGCGCCGATCCGGAGCGTCTCTCCCTCATCAGCGATGCCCCGCAATTCGCCGACGCGCCAGATGTCGAGGAACTCGGCGGCCGGCAAGGCGTACGCGTTGAGCGCGACCATGAGATCGGTGCCGCCGGCAATGACGCGGATTCCCGCGCGGCGGGCGGCCAGGATCGCGAAGGCGTCGGCGAGCGTCGCCGGGGAGTGGGCGGTGGGGGGTGCCGGCATAGACTTCATGTCCCGGTCAAGCTCGGCCCGGCGGCCTGCGCGATGGCGTCGATGATTTTGACGTAGCCAGTGCAGCGGCAGAGATTTCCGGCGATGGCCTCTTTGATCTCGTCGCGCGTCGGGCGCGGGTTGGCGTCGAGCAGGGCGCGGGCCGCGATGAGCATCCCCGGCGTGCAAATCCCGCATTGCGTCCCGCCGCACTCCAGAAAAGCTTGTTGCAGCAGGTCGAGGCGGCTGTCGCGCGCGAGGCCCTCGACCGTGACGACCGCCGTCCCCTGCGCCTGGCAGACGGGGATGAGGCAGGCGTTGACGACTTCGCCGTCGAGGAGCACGGAGCAGGCCCCGCACTCGCCCTCGCCGCAGCCCTCCTTAGTCCCGGTCAGCCGCAAATCTTCGCGCAGCACGTCGAGCAGCCGCCTCATCGGCGGCGCCTCGGCTTCGCGCCGGCGGCCGTTGACCTCGAAGACTACTCGCATGACTTCTCCGCCGACCGTTCGATGGCCGCCTGCAGCCGCTCGGGCGTGACCGGGATTTCCGAAACGAAGGCCCCAGTGGCGTGGAACACGGCCGCGGCGATCGCCGGGGCCGCGCCGTTCATCGGCAGTTCGCCGACGCCCTTCGCGCCGAAGGGGCCGTGCGGGTACTCCTGCTCGACGATGATCGTCTCCATCTCGGGGGCATCGAGCGTGGTCGGGATGATGTAGTCGGTGAGCCGGTTGTTGACGATCCGCCCGCCCTTCCAGACCAACTCTTCGAGCAGTCCGTAGCCGACCGCCTGGAGCGTCCCGCCCTCGATCTGCCCGGCGGCGAGCACGGGGTGGATCGCGCGGCCGATGTCCTGCGCCGTCGTGATCCGGAGCACCGTGACCTCGTAGGTGTCCATGTCGACCTCGACCTCAGCGACGTCGGCGCCCCAGGAGAAGACCGGGTAGGCGTCGCCCGTGTAGGTCTCGTCGTCCCAGTTGATTCCGGGCGGGCTTGCGTAACGGGCGAAGGCGCGCAGTTCGCCATACCGCTCGAGGTAGGCGGCGGCGATCTCTCCGAAATCGGCGAGGAATTTTCCGCCGGCGACGAAGCGGCCCGCGCCGAGTTCCGTCTCCGGCGCGCCGTAATGTTCGGCGGCGAAGCGCGTCAGCTTCTCTTTGATCTCGCGCGCGGCCAATTGCAGGACGCGGCCGACGACCATGCAGGTGCGCGAGGCGACGGTCGGCCCGCTGTCGGGGACGCACGAGGTGTCGGGCTCCGCGATCTCGACCGCGTCGACGTCGATGCCCAACTGCTCGGCGACGATCTGGGAGAAGATCGTCTGCGTCCCTTGTCCGATCTCTGTTGAACCCGCGAGGACGCGCGCCCGCCCGGCCCCGGTCACCTCGACGCCGGCCTGCGCCTTCATCTTCGTCTCGCCGCTGCCGGTGAAGCCCGCGCCGTGGAAGAAGAAGGAAAGGCCGACGCCGCGGAGCTTCTCGCCCGTCTGGGGCTGCCGCCGCCGCTCGTCATAGCGCGAGCGCTCGACCGCCGCCTCGAGTACCTCTTCCGAGCCGACACTCCAGGTCAGCCGCTGCCCCGTAGCCGTCGTGTCGCCCGCGCGCAGCAGGTTGGCCCGGCGCACGGCCAGCGGGTCGAGGCCGAGCGCGGCCGCGATCTTCTCAATCTGCATCTCGTAGGCGAAGGTGACCTGCGGCACGCCGAAGCCACGGAAGGCTCCGTTCGGCGGCGTGTTGGTCGCCACGGCACGCGCCGTGATCCGCACGTTTTCGCAGCGGTACGGCCCGAGGGCGTGGATCGCCGCGCGCGAGAGGACGACCGGCGTGAGCGTGACGTAGGCCCCGCCGTCGAGGATGATCTCGATCTCACTGGCGACGAGGCGCCCGTCGCGCGTCACGCCGGTGCGGTGGCGGATGACCCCGGGGTGACGCTTGGGTGTGGCCGCGATGTCCTCGGCGCGGTCGTAGACGAGCTTGACGGGCCGCCGCGCCTTGTACGCGAGCAGCGCCGCGTGCGCCGCGATGACCGAGGGGTATTCCTCCTTGCCGCCGAAGCCGCCGCCCGTCGTCGTCTGAATGACGACGGCCTGCTCGTCGCTCAGGTTGAAGATCGGCTTGAGCGCCTTGTGGACGTAGTAGGGGCACTGCATCGAGCCCATGACCGTCATGGTCCCGTCGCCAGGGACGGCGATCATCCCCTGAGGCTCGATGTAGAGCTGTTCCTGGTGGGGCACCCGGTATTCGCCCACAACGATCAGATCGGCCTCGCGGAAGGCGGCCTCGGGGTCGCCGCGGGCGATGAGGTAACGTTGCAGGACGTTGTCCGGGGCGCGGATGAGCTCGCGTCCGGCGAGCGCCTCCTCGATCGTCAGCACCGGGGGCAATTCTTCGCAGTCGAGGTGAACGTGGCGGGCCGCCTCCTCGGCGAGGTGGCGGGTCTCGGCCGCGAGCAGCAGGACGGGCTCGGCCCAGTGGCGCAGCTCGGAGGCGGCCAGGAGCGGCTGGTCTTGCTCGATCAGCGCGACACAGTTCTGCCCCGGGATGTCA
>Ga0075421_100000387_pt1 | contig 45183 bp, 44 predicted proteins | sample SoiMetdeltSBSDD5_FD_75292 | JGI IMG/M metagenome (GOLD analysis project Ga0075421, IMG submission 75292) | Bulk soil microbial communities from a Populus tree surrounding site in Tennessee, USA - Soil MetaG P. deltoides SBSDD5 | ecosystem: Environmental > Terrestrial > Soil > Tree plantation... | reverse complement strand
CTAGTTTGTCTTCAACTTCGCGAGCTGCGCTCGCACCTGCTCCAGCGTCCCGCCGAACTGCTCGAGACGCTCTCTTTCCTGCTGCACGACCGCTGCCGGTGCGCGTTCGACGAACTTGGGATTCGCGAGCTTCGCCCGCGCTTTCTCGACTTCCGATTCCAGCCTGGCCACTTCCTTCCCGAGCCGCTCCCGTTCGGCAGCGACGTCGACGTCGACGCGCAGCATGAGCTTGCATCCCCCCGCGATCGCAACGGGTGCTTCGCTCGCAGGAAGCTCATCCACGATCGTAACCTCACTCAGGCGCGCCAGCGCTGCAAGGTAAGGCGTGAATGCCTTGAGACGGTCGGCGTCTTCCTGCGCGAGCAACGGCAGCTTCGCGCCGGGCGGAAGCGCCATCTCGCTGCGCAATGTGCGGCACGCCGTGACGATCTCCTTGAGAGTCGCGATCTCGAGCTCCGCCGCTCCATCGAGCTTTTCGGGCTGCGCCTGCGGATAGCGCTGCAGCATGATGGTCGTGCCGCTTTTCCCCGCGAGCGGCGCCACTTTTTGCCAGAGCTCCTCGGTAATGAAAGGTATCACCGGATGCGCGAGCCTCAGGATCGTTTCGAGCACTCGCACGAGCGTGCGCCGGGTGGCGCGTTGCTGCGCATCGCTACCGCTCGCGAGCTGAACTTTCGCGAGCTCGAGATACCAGTCACAGTACTCGTCCCAGACGAGCTCGTAGATCGCGCGCGAGAGATTGTCGAAGCGATATTCCGAAAAGCCGCGCTCGAGCTCCGCTTCCGCCCGCTGCAGCACGCTCTCGATCCAGCGGTCGGCCGTGGACATTTCGAGAGGCGCTGCCACGTCGAGTCCGACGTCCTTGCCTTCGCAGTTCATGAGCACGAAGCGCGTCGCATTCCACAGCTTGTTGCAGAAGTTGCGATACCCGTCGCAACGGCCGAGATCGAACTTGATGTCGCGACCGTGCGAAGCGAGGCTTGCGAACGTAAAGCGCAGCGGATCGGTACCGAAAGCCGGGATACCGTTCGGGAAATGCTTGCGAGTCGCGGCTTCGATCGCGCGGGCCTGACGCGGATCCATGAGGCCGGTCGTGCGCTTCTCGATGAGGTCGTCGAGACTGATCCCGTCGATGATGTCGAGCGGATCGAGGATGTTGCCTTTCGATTTCGACATCTTCTGGCCCTCCGCGTCGCGCACGAGCCCGGTGATGTAAACCTCGCGGAAAGGGACTTTGTCGGTGAAGTGCAGGGTCATCATGACCATGCGCGCGACCCAGAAGAAAATGATGTCGAAGCCGGTGACGAGCACCGATGAAGGCAGATAGAGATCCAGGGCAGGGTTGGAGCGCTGCGGATACTCGGGCGTCCAGTCGAGCGTCGAAAACGGCCACAGCGCGGACGAAAACCACGTGTCGAGCACGTCTTCGTCCTGCCTCAATTCTGCGGACGCATTCGCGGCCGAGCCCCGCGCCTGGCCGTACTTCGCCTGCGCTTCCTCGCGCGTGCGAGCGACATAAGCGTTTCCTTCCGCGTCGTACCAGGCAGGGATGCGGTGTCCCCACCAGAGCTGGCGGGAGATGCACCAGTCCTGGATATTTTCGAGCCACTGGTTGTAAGTCGCGGTCCAGTTTTCCGGCACGAAGCGGACTTCGCCCTGTGCAACCGCGGCGAGGCCACGCTTTGCCAGCGACTCCATTTTCACGAACCACTGGTCTGTGAGCATCGGCTCGACGACCGCATCGGTGCGGCCGCAGCGCGGCACCATCAGCTTGTGCGGCTTCACTTCGGCGATGAGGCCTTTACTTTCGAGATCGGCAAGGACGAGCTTCCGCGCTTCGAACCGATCGAGGCCGCGATAGCGCTGCGGCGCGTTGTCGTTGACCTTCGCATCCAGCGTGAAGATGTTGATCGCGTCGAGCTTGTGGCGCTGCGCGACCTGGTAATCGTTGAAATCGTGCGCAGGCGTGATTTTTACGCAGCCTGTGCCGAACTGCGGATCGACGTAAGTATCGGCGATCACAGGAATCGTGCGGTCGGTGAGCGGCAGCGCAACGCGCGCTCCGATGAGGCGCCGATAGCGCTCGTCGTCCGGATGCACGGCAACCGCTACATCGCCCAGCATCGTCTCGGGGCGGGTCGTTGCCACGACGAGCTTGCCTCGGCGGTCCGCGAGCGGATATCTGATGTGCCAGAGCTCGCCTTGCTCCTCGCGCGACTCGACCTCGAGGTCCGAAACGGCCGTCTGCAGCACGGGATCCCAGTTGACGAGCCGTTTGCCCCGGTAAATGAGGCCCTGCTCGTAAAGGCGCACGAAGACTTCCGTGACGGTGCGCGACAGGCCTTCGTCCATCGTGAAGCGCTCGCGCTCCCAGTCGCACGAGGCGCCGAGCCGGCGCATTTGCCGCGTGATCGTCGAGCCCGACTGCTCCTTCCATTGCCAGACGCGCGCCAGAAATGCTTCGCGTCCGATATCCCGGCGCGTAATGCCCTGCGCTTCCAGCTGGCGTTCGACGACGATCTGGGTCGCAATGCCGGCATGGTCGGTCCCGGGCTGCCACAACGCGTTGTGGCCAAGCATCCGGTGGTAGCGGGTGAGCGCGTCCATGAGCGTATGCTGAAACGCATGGCCCATGTGCAGCGTTCCCGTGACGTTCGGCGGCGGAAGAAGGATGCAGTAGCTGTGCGGGTTGGCGCGATCGAGGCCGGCTTTGAAATACCCGCTGCGTTCCCACACCGGATACCAGCGCGCTTCGATCGCTGCGGGTTCGAAACTCTTTGCAAGCTCCATAGAGGCGGGAGCGGAGGGTGCTGCGGAAAAAGGCGCGATTATACCGGAGCGCTCTCCCGACCCGGGCGGCGAGCTCGCCGGGATCTGCGAAGGCGGAGCCAGTGCTTTGAGCTGAGCCTGCACGGCGTCCCGGACGGACGCGCGCACCATTTCGCTCAATGTGCCTTTCAGCTCCTGCGTGATGTGTTCGACGGCAGAGTTGAGCGCCGAGCCGACATCGGGCATGAACTGCTCGCGTACGACCTGTGCAATTCTCGCGTCGATGTCCTTGCGCAGTTTCTGGTAGACGCCGTGCTCGAGATTTTGGGTCTGGACGCGCGATATCACTTCGCCCGTCGATGCGGCCGCCGGGTCGTGGTCAAACGCGGCCGCATCCCCCGGCGCCATCAGCTCGGGATCTGGCGCGATATCGGTCAGAACCGGGATGTCATCGACGCCCGAAAGCGAATCGGTGTCGCGCTTCGGCGTGTCGTCGCGGCCACCCGTCGCCATCTGTAATCGGGTCAGGCCGTCGTACGCAGATCGTGCGTACGGATCTCGTAACCGCGATCGCGATAGAACTTGTATCTCTCCCGCGCACGTTGCCTGTCTTCATCCTCCATGCTCACGATCTCGATCAATCGTTCGAAGCGCGAGAAAAATGCAGGCCATTCATCGCGAAGATTGAGCAGAAGCTCGTCGTGTACGGGCTCGTCTCCGCGATGATCGATGATAACCGGCGTCAAAGACGCAAGCGGGCTGGAAGCGGTGCAGTGCGGAACGAAACCCGTTGGCGGCGTGCTCCAGAGCAGCCGGTCGATGTGCTGCGCGCGTTCGGCGTCAGCACAGAAGATCACGACACGGTGCTCGAGGCCGTAAGCCTTCGCCACGATTCTGCAGGCCGTTACGAGCTTGTCCGCGACGTTCGTGTAGAAATCGATCTGCGTCATCCCGGCCGTTGCTCCCGAAATCGCATGGGAAGCGGTGCGCCTGCGATCACCCGTTCGCCCGCTTCAGGAGAAATTCCGTCAGCATCGGGACCGGGCGGGCCGTCGCGCCTTTTTCCTTGCCGCTGCGCCACGCCGTGCCCGCGATGTCGAGGTGGGCCCATTTGAATTTGCGCGCGAAACGCGCGAGGAAGCACGCAGCCGTGACGCTGCCGGCGGGCCGCCCTCCGATGTTCGCGAAATCCGCGAAGTTGCTTTTCAGCTGGTCCTGGTAATCGTCCCAGAGCGGCAGGCGCCACGCACGGTCGTGCGCGCTGTCGGCAGCCGCAAGCAGCTCCTGCGCGAGCGCATCGTCGTTCGCGAAGAGGCCGGAAGCGACGTGACCGAGCGCGATCACGCACGCGCCAGTGAGGGTCGCGATGTCGATCACGGCGGCGGGTTGGTACCGTTCGGCGTAGGTAAGCGCATCGCACAGGATCAGGCGGCCTTCCGCGTCGGTATTGAGAATCTCGACCGTCTGGCCGGACATGCTGGTGACGATATCTCCGGGTTTCGTGGCATGGCCACCGGGCATGTTCTCGGTCGTGGGGATGAGACCCACCACGTTCAGCGGCAGCTTCATCTCCCCGACTGCTTTCATGGTACCGAGCACCGTGCCCGCGCCGCTCATGTCGAACTTCATCTCGTCCATTTCGGCTGCCGGCTTGATCGAGATGCCGCCCGTGTCGAACGTGATCCCTTTTCCGACGAGCACGACCGGCTTGCCGTCTTTAGCGGCACCCCTGTGCTCGAGCACGATGAACTTTGGGGGCTCGTGACTTCCGCGCGCCACCGCGAGCAGCGCGCCCATGCCCAGCTTCTCCATGTCCGCGCGCTCGAACACCTGCACTTTCATGCGGTAGCGTTTCGCGACATCGCGCGCCTGGTCCGCCAGGTACATCGGCGTGCACACATTGGGCGGGAGGTTACCGAGGTCTTTCGTGAGCGCCATGCCTTCCGCGAGTGCGACGCCGACGCGCAGGCCTGCTTCGGCGGCGCGCGTATCTCCCCGATTGGTCACGGCGAGGGCGAGGTGCTTGAACGGCGGCTTCGCGGGATCTTTCCGGCTCTTCATGAGCTCGAAGCGGTAAGCAGTTTCCTGCGCGATCGTCACGGCCTGTCGAGCCCTCCACTCGATGTCGCGTTCGTCCAGATCGAGGGACGTGAGGTGCAGCTCCGCGTCGGTCGCGCCGGTTGCGCTCACCGCGCGCACGCTCGCCGCGACTGCTTCGCGGTACTGCTTTACACCGAAATCGGGCTCACGCCCGAGGCCTACGAGGAGAACGCGTTCGGATGAAACGCCGGGAACGTTGTGCAGGAGAAGCGTCGTGCCGCTTTTACCTTCCATATCGCCGCGCCGCAAAAGCTTCGCGATGTGCCCCTGCGCAGCTTCGTCGAGCTGCGCGGCCGCGGTGGAGAGCTTGCGTGCTTCGAACACACCGACGATCACGCAGGCCGCTTTGCTGCGACCTGGCTGCACATGTTTTATGCTAAATTCCACGCTGTCTCGCTCCTGTGCGGCAAGTGTAGATACGCTTCGGATTATCCGCACAACGTTGAGCAAAAGCAAAACCTGGCATGATCTTTCACAGGGCTCTCGTACGCGAATTCGCGAACGCTGCGGCCGCAACGTTCTTCGTACTCCTCGGCATCACTCTGGCGATGCAGCTCGTGAAGCTGCTTGGTCAGGCGGCGATCGGCGTCATCACTTCTACAGGCGTCCTCGCGCTGCTCGGATTCGCGCTGCTCAACTATCTGCCGGTGCTGCTGTCACTCACCACGTTCATCGCGGTGTTGCTCACGCTCACGCGCAGTTATCGCGATTCGGAAATGATGGTCTGGTTCTCGAGCGGCATCCCGCTTACCCGCTGGATTCGGCCCGTGCTCGCTTTCGCGCTGCCGCTCGTCCTGGTGGTGGGGCTCCTCTCGCTCGTTCTTTCACCGTGGGCCGCAAGCCGCTCGGAAGATCTGAGGCGGCTGATGGAAAGCCGCGATGACGCGTCCGCCATCGTGCCCGGTACGTTCCGCGAATCGAGCCGGGCGGAACGTGTCTACTTCGTGGAAGAGGTCTCCGGCGCCGAGAACATGGTCGCGAACGTTTTCGTCAGCTCGAGCCAGCACCAGAAGCTCGGCGTCATGGTCGCGCGCCGCGGCTACCAGGAAATCGCCGAGAACGGCGATCGATTCCTCGTCCTCCTGAACGGACGGCGCTATGAAGGCGCGCCAGGCACGCCGGAATACCGCGTGTACGAATTCGAGCGTTATGCCATGCGTGTCGAAATCGCCGAGGCGAGGGCGAGGACGCCCACGACGAAAACGATCCGCACGACCGAGCTCCTGACGGATCCGACGCCGCGCAACCTCGCGGAGCTTTCATGGCGGCTGGGACTCCCGGTGAGCGCGCTCATGCTGTCCCTGCTGGCGATTCCGCTCTCGTTCGTGAATCCTAGGGCGGGCCGTTCGATGAACCTCGTGCTCGCGCTCCTCATTTACATGACTTACAGCAACATGGTGTCCATTATCCAGGCGTGGGTCGCGCAATCGCGCGTGCCGTTCGCGCTTGGGCTTACCGTGCATGCGGTCATGTTCGCTGTGCTGGTGCTGCTTTTCTACCGGCGGATCAGGGTCGTTTCGCTCATGCGGATGCTGAGATGAGGACGCTTCGGCGATATCTCGCTTCGGAAATCATCGCTTCGACGGGGCTCGTCGTCCTCGCGCTGCTGATGCTGTTCGCCTTCTTCGACCTCGTCGACGAAATGAAGGATCTCGGTCGCGGCGGTTATCGCATGCAGAACCTCGCGCTGCACGTGCTTCTGTCCGTTCCGACGCATGTCTACGAAGTGTTTCCCATCGCGGCGCTGATCGGGACGCTTTTCGCACTGGCCCAGCTCGTAGCGAGCACGGAATACACCGTGATCCGCGTGTCGGGTGTGTCGTTGTGGAGGTTCAATGGGGCTCTTCTCAGCGTCGGCGTGCTTTTCGCGGTCCTCACGTTCACTTTCGGCGAGTTCATCGGGCCTCCGGCTGAACAGCTGGCCCAACGGCTGCGATCGCTCGCCATTGCGGGCATTGTTGCCCAGGAGTTTCGTTCGGGCCTCTGGATCAAGGACGGCCGCAATTTCGTGAATGTGGGCGAGGTAACGCCGGACGTTCACCTGAAACGCGTGCGCATTTACGAATTCGACGAGGATTATCGGCTACGAACGCTCAGCCTTGCCGATACCGGCACGTATCTGCAGAACAAGACATGGGCGCTGACTGGTGTGGTGCGCACGACTTTCACCCAGACGCGCGCGCAGGTGCAGCATATCAACAAGCTCGAGTGGACGAGTGTCCTCGAGCCGCAACTCCTTTCCATGCTGGTCGTGCGGCCCGATCGCATGTCAGCCTGGAATCTCTATTCGTACACGCAGCATCTGAAGGAGAACCGACAACGCGCTTTACGCTACGAAATCGCGCTCTGGACCAAAATGATGTACCCGATCGCGGTGATGATCATGATGGTGCTCGCCGTGCCGTTTTCCTACTTCCAGAAGAGGCAGGGTGGCGTGGGCGCGCGCATATTCACCGGCATCATGCTCGGCATCTCTTTCTATATGCTCAACAGGCTGTTCGGGGCGCTCGGACTGCTGTATGACTGGCCTGCCCCGGTTGCCGGCGTCACGCCTACGCTGATGTTCCTTGCGCTCGCGATCGGGATGATGTGGTATCAGGAGCGGCGCTGAGCTGAGCTCGTACTCTGACGCGGACTGCCGTCGTTCAGCACGTACGGACGATCCGCGTGGCGGCGAGGCGGTCGTGGAGGAAGCTGCGATTCCTATCCACAAGCGCCCACAGGAAGCCCGCACCGAAAAAAGCTGCGCCGATGAGCGCAGCCACGTAACGAAACACCGCTTGGCGTCCCGTGATCGCTGACCCGTCGCGCGCGACGAGCTTGAGATGCCATGTCTTCATCGCCAGCGTCTGGCCCCCGCGCGTCCATTGCAACGTGAAATAGATGCCTGCGACCACCGTGAGGTACAACTGGTAGAAAGCGCGGTGTGGTCCGAAGTGGAGGTAAGACTGCAGGGCAGTGAGAGGAAGCATCGCGCACCACAAGACGGCGGCAAGCAGCAGCGCTTCGTAAAAGAGCGAAGCCGCACGGCGGGTAAGCAGGGCTTCGACGACGGGCACGACAGGCGCTGACATGAGCGGCAGCGGGCTCTCGCGCGAAGAATCAGCTAGTGCCGGCGGGCGTCTCCGGCGCTGGCGTAGCGGGTGCCGCAGGGGGCGTGACGGACTGCTGGTACTCCTGCCACTTTTCTTTCACCTCCCGACGCTGTTGCGGCGGGAGCTTCTTCAGTGTCTGATACCGCTCGCGCGCCGCGCGCCGTTCCTCGGGCGTGAGCTGCGCCCATTCCTGCATGCGCTTCTGCAGACGCTGCTGCTCGGCCGGTTTCATCGTGGGATAGCGGTTGGCGATCGACACCCATTTCTTGCGGCGAGTCGAGTCGAGCTGCTCCCAGTCAGTCTGCAACGGGGCGAGCACCTGCTGTTGCGCGGGTGTGAGCTCCGTCCACGCCGGCTTCGGCGGGGCCTTCCTAGCGTCGGCTCTGGTTTGTGCTACAGCGGAAAACGCGATGCATAACGAGGCAATCAGCGCGACGAGGGTTTTAGCCATGAATCGAAGCCTTGGTCCAGGTAGGCGCTGATCGGCAGCTCATCGGTGAGCAGCCCTGCATCGATATTCGCAATCTCGCTCGCGACGCCGCCGGTATGCACGTACACGACCCCGATCAGCCCCAGTAGCAGGGCTGCCAACGGGATCACGTAACGCACGCCCAGCATGCTTTGCTCCGTGAAGCGCGAAAATGGTCCCGCGAGGACCGGGGCCCGCACCGGCTCGGTGCGAACCTGCTGCCGGGACAGCGCGAGCTTACGCGCCCGCGCGAGGCGTTCGCCCTGATCCGGCGTCAACCCTCCAGCGCCTTCATCGAGGAGCCTGGCAATGCGGCGAGCCAGCTCATCTTCCTGATTCATAACTTAATCCCCTGTTTCTCCAGCATCGCAGCGAGGGCGTGGGTTGCCCGCGAGCAGTGCGTTTTCACGCTTCCCTCCGAGCAACCCATTATTTTCGCCGCTTCGGCGACGTCCATTTCTTCCCAGTAACGCAACAAAAAAGCCTGACGTTGACGGGCCGGCAGCTTCATCAGGGCTTTTTCAATCTGCGCAAGCACTTGCGTGCGGGCAAGTTGATCGGGCGGAGGCTCCATCGTTTTGGATGCACTTTCCACCTCCAGAGTTTCGAGCGGATCGTGATCTTCGTCACTTTCCGTTCCGAAGAGCGCCGACACGGGGGTCGTCCAGATCGCCCGTACGCGCGCGCGGCGATAAAAATCGCGAATTACGTTCTGCAGGATGCGCTGAAACAAGAGCGGCAGCTCCGCCGCCGGGCGGGCGCCGTATTTTTCGGCCAGCTTGAGCATCGCATCCTGAACGACGTCGAGAGCGAGATGATCGTCGCGGACAGCGAACAGCGCCTGCTTGTATGCACGGCGCTCCACTGCTGACAGGAAATCCGACAGTTCCTTTTGGGTAGCCAGTGGCTTGCCTTGGACGAATCACCGGCCAGCCTTCTGGGCGGTCCACACCGCCTTGTTTTGGGCGCTGCCGGGTGGCACGCATCTTGAGCTAAAACACGCCTTTCGCGCAAGCCGTGAACGCCTCGGGGCGAGAGCATGAAGAGACAGCGAATGGCACGCGTATCATGCTGTTTAATGAGGCGTTTTGCTTGACCGGGTACGGCGCAGACTGTAATGTTGCGGGTTTCCCCGTGGCATCCCGCAGCTAAAGCTGAAGCTCCTATGACTATGACCGGTGCTGAGATCGTTGTGCACTGCCTCCAGGCAGAAGGCGTCGAATACGTCTTCGGCTATCCAGGCGGCGCAGTGTTGTTCCTGTACGACGAGCTCTTCAAGCAGGACAAGGTCAAGCACGTTCTGGTCCGGCACGAGCAGGGAGCCATCCACGCGGCGGACGGATATGCCCGTTCGACCACTAAACCGGGCGTTGCCCTGGTCACCTCGGGACCGGGCGTGACGAACGCGGTGACCGGGATCGCCACGGCATACATGGATTCGATCCCGCTCGTGATCCTGACCGGCCAGGTACCGACGCAGGCGATCGGCGAGGACGCTTTTCAGGAGTGCGACACCGTCGGGATCACCCGCCCGTGCGTAAAGCACAACTTTCTCGTGAAGGACGTGAAGGATCTCGCCGAGACGATCAAGAAAGCGTTCTACATCGCCTCGACGGGACGCCCCGGTCCCGTGGTCGTCGACATCCCGAAAGATGTCACGACGCACAAGACCGAGTTCCATTACCCCGAGAAGATCTCGATGCGCTCGTATAACCCCGTTACGAAGGGTCATAGCGGTCAGATCAAGCGGGCGATCCAGGCGTTGATGGAAGCGAAACGCCCGATGATCTATACCGGCGGGGGCGTGATACTCGGCGATGCCGCGCCTCAGTTGACGAAGCTCGTGCGCCTGCTCGGGTTCCCGTGCACCAATACGTTGATGGGTCTCGGCGGTTATCCGGCAACCGACCAGCATTTCCTCGGCATGCTGGGCATGCACGGGACGTACGAAGCGAACATGGCCATGCAGCATTGCGACGTGCTGCTTGCGATCGGAGCCCGCTTCGACGATCGCGTGATCGGCAATCCCAAGCACTTTTTCGAAGAGCCGCGAACCATTATTCACGTCGATATCGATCCGTCATCGATCTCGAAACGCGTGAAAGTGGACGTACCCATCGTCGGCAATGTGCGCGAAGTGCTGGAAGAGCTGCTGCGCCAGCTGGAAAGCTCTCAGGCGCGACCTGACACGGAAGCGCTGAAAGCCTGGTGGACGCAGATCGAGCTGTGGCGCGGACGTGATTGTCTCAAATACGATCGCGCGAGCCCTATCATCAAGCCGCAGTACGTCATCCAGAAGCTGTACGAAGTCACTGGCGGCAATGCATACGTCACATCCGACGTCGGGCAGCACCAGATGTGGGCGGCGCAGTTCTACAAGTTCGACCAGCCGCGGCGCTGGATCAATTCCGGCGGGCTTGGCACGATGGGTTTCGGTCTGCCCGCAGCGGTCGGCGTGCAGCTCGCGCATCCGGAAGCACCGGTGGCGTGCGTGACGGGCGAAGCGAGCATCCAGATGTGCATACAGGAGCTTTCGACCTGCAAGCAATATCGTCTGCCGATCAAGATCGTGAATCTGAACAACCGGTACATGGGCATGGTGCGGCAGTGGCAGCAGTTCTTCCACGGCAACCGCTACGCCGAATCGTACATGGATGCGCTGCCCGACTTCGTGAAGCTCGCCGAGTCGTATGGCCATGTCGGGATGCGCATCGAACGGCCCGACGATGTCGAGCCTGCGCTCCGCGAAGCTTTTTCGCGCAAGAAAGATCTCGTCTTCATGGATTTCACAACGGACCAGACCGAGAACGTTTTCCCGATGGTTCCCGGCGGGAAAGGTCTCTCGGAGATGATTCTCGTATAACGAACACGAACAAGAAGAATCATGCGGCACATCGTTTCAGTACTGCTCGAAAACGAGGCGGGGGCGCTCTCGCGCGTGTCGGGGCTTTTCAGCGCCCGCGGCTACAACATCGAATCGCTGACCGTTGCTCCCACGGAGGATGCAACGCTTTCACGCATGACGATCGTCACCTCCGGTTCGGATGAAGTGATCGAACAGATCACGAAGCAGCTGAACAAGCTGGTCGACGTCGTCAAAGTCGTGGACCTTTCGGACGGCGAGCATATCGAGCGCGAGTTGATGCTCGTGAAAGTTCGCGCCGTCGGAAAGGACCGCGAGGAAATGAAGCGCATGGCGGATATTTTCCGCGGCCGCATCATCGACGTCACCGACAAGGATTACACCATCGAGCTTACGGGCACCGGCTCCAAGCTCGATGCATTCCTGAAAGCGATCGACCGCTCGGCCATACTCGAGACCGTGCGCACTGGCGCGTCCGGCATCGGCCGCGGTGACCGTCTTCTGCGGATCTAGCGGTCATCACGGATTTCACCCACGATACACACTCACGTCCTACGGAAAGCACATGAAAATCTATTACGACAAAGACGCCGATCTTTCGCTGATCAAGCGCAAATCCGTCGCGATCATCGGCTACGGCTCGCAGGGGCATGCTCATGCCAACAATCTCAAGGACTCCGGCGTGAAAGTGACCGTCGGTCTGCGCAAAGGCGGCGCCTCCTGGAACAAGGCGAAGAACGCCGGGATTCCCGTGAAGGAAATCGCCGAGGCGGTGAGTGCAGCGGATCTCGTGATGATCCTCCTCCCGGACGAGCACCATCAGCAGGTCTACGAAGAAGAGATCGAGCCGAATATCAAAACGGGCGCGACGCTCGCGTTCGCCCACGGTTTCAACATTCACTTCAAACAGATCGAGCCGCGCGCCGATCTCGACGTCATCATGATCGCGCCCAAGGGGCCGGGCCATCTGGTGCGGTCGACCTACACGCAAGGCGGCGGCGTGCCGTCACTCATCGCGATTCATCAGGATGCGTCCGGAAAAGCGCGCGATGTTGCGCTCTCGTACGCTGCGGCCATCGGCGCTGCGCGGGCGGGTGTCATCGAAACGACGTTCCGCGAAGAGTGTGAGACCGATCTTTTCGGCGAGCAGGTAGTGCTGTGCGGCGGTCTCACGGCGTTGATACAGGCCGGCTTCGATACGCTGGTCGAGGCGGGTTACGCGCCTGAAATGGCTTATTTCGAGTGCCTGCACGAAGTGAAGCTGATCGTAGACCTGATCTACGAAGGCGGCATCGCGAACATGCGCTACTCGGTGTCGAACACGGCGGAATACGGCGATTTCACCCGCGGGCCGCGCATCGTGAACGAGCAGGTGAAAGCCGAAATGAAGCGGATCCTGCAGGAGATCCAGACCGGGCAATTCGCGCGCGAATTCATACTCGAGAACAAGGCGGGCGCGCCCACGCTGAAAGCGATGCGCCGCATCGGGGCCGCACAGGAAGTTGAGACCGTGGGCGCGAAGCTCCGGGATATGATGCCGTGGATCAAGAAGAACCGCCTCGTCGATCAGACCAAAAATTGATCCGGCGCGCCCTCACGGTTGGGCGCGCGTTTTGCCCGCCGAGCGATGAAGGAGGCCGATGACATGCCTTATCCTCATCCGATCATCGCACGTGAAGGCTGGCCGTTCGTTGCCGGGTCGCTCCTCGCGGCCATCGTGGTCCATGTGTGGGCGGGATTCTGGTGGGCCTTGCCGCTCTGGATCGTCGCACTCTTCATTCTGCAGTTTTTTCGGGATCCGCCTCGCACGCCGCCAGCCGATCCGAATGCGGTAGTCTCGCCCGCGGATGGTCGCATCGTCGTCGTCGAGCGGGCGCGCGATCCCTACCTCGACAGAGACGCGATCAAGCTCAGCGTTTTCATGAACGTCTTCAACGCGCATTCGAACAGAATCCCGTACGAGGGCGACGTACGCAAGAAGTGGTACCACGCAGGCAGCTTTCTCAATGCGTCGCTCTCGAAAGCATCGCTCGAGAACGAGCGGGCGGCGATATGGCTGGCCACCGACCGGGGGGACATTACGGTCGTCCAGGTCGCCGGGCTGATCGCGCGGCGCATCATCTGTCACGCGAAGGAAGGCCAGCACCTGAAGCGCGGCGACCGGTTCGGTTTCATACGCTTCGGTTCCCGCGTCGACGTCTACCTGCCGCTCACGGCCGTGCCAAAGGCGAGCGTGGGAGACAAGGTTTACGCAACGAGCACGACGCTCGCGGTCCTGCCCTGACCAGATGATGCTCGAGCCGCGCGAAAGCAAGCTCTTCATCAAATCGCGCTTCGCACGGCGCGGCATTTACTGGCTGCCGAATCTCTTCACGATCATGGCGCTCTGCGCCGGTTTCTATGCGATCGTGCAGGCGATGGGCGGTCGCTACGTGCAGGCCGCCATGGCGATCTTTGCGGCCCTCGTGCTCGATGGGATGGATGGCCGCATCGCGAGGCTCACGCGCACGCAGAGCGCGTTCGGCGCGGAGCTCGACAGTCTTTCCGATATGGTTTCGTTCGGTGTCGCGCCGGCACTCGTCGTATATCACTGGGCGCTGCAGGATTTCGCGTCTCAGCGTGTGCCCATGCTCGACCCCTGGCTTTCCACGAAGCTCGGGTGGATTGCCGCTTTCGTCTACTGCGCGTGCGCGGCATTGCGGCTTGCACGCTTCAACACGAATATAGAGGTCGTCGATAAACGGTTTTTCCAGGGCTTGCCGAGTCCGGCCGCGGCGTGTCTGGTGGCGGGCCTGGTATGGGCCATGGAGCAGTACGACGTGCACGGCCCGGACATACGCTGGCTCGCCTGGGGCGTCACGATGTTCGCCGGACTGTCGATGGTGAGCAACATCCCGTTCTACAGCGGCAAAGATATCAACTTGCGCAAGAGCGTTTCCTTTCCGGTCGTCGTCGGAATCACGATGGGTCTCGTCTTCCTGATCGCATTCTCGAGTACGCTGCCCGAGATGCTGTTCCTGCTTTTCAGCGGCTATGCGCTTTCAGGCTACGTCCTGCGCGTGCTCGGTGCGGTGTACCGGAAGCGTTCCCCGCCGTCAGCTCCGCCTGAACCCTGACGCCGACTCGCTTGCACGCAAGTGCAAAACTCTTTATATTGGCGCGTCATGACTCCGTTCTCACAGGCCCTTGTAGCTTCCGTTTGCACCAGCCTTCTGCTGGCCGGCCTGCTGCTGCGCGTTCGCGCGCGCTAAACTCCTACCCCACATTTTGCAGTGCACGCCGGTTCGGGCAACCGATCCGGAGTAGGCATATCCCCGCCGCACGTAGCTTTACGCGCGCGGCATGACTGGAGGCCGCCATGGCTAAAGAGCAATTGATCATATTCGATACGACGATGCGGGACGGCGAGCAAAGCCCCGGCGCATCGATGAACCGCGAGGAAAAGATACGCATCGGGCGTCAGCTCGAGCGCATGAAAGTCGACGTGATCGAGGCTGGCTTTCCTGCAGCGAGCGACGGCGATTTCGCTGCCGTGCAGGCCGTTGCGCGTGTGGTGAAGGACAGCGTGATCTGCGGGCTCGCACGCGCGAACGAGCAGGACATCAGGCGTTGCGGCGAAGCGGTTCGCGTGGCCGCCCAGCCGCGCGTGCACACGTTCATCGCGACTTCGCCCATACACATGGAGAAGAAGCTGCGCATGGAGCCCTCGCAGGTGATCGATCAGGCCGTGCGCGCAGTCCGCTGGGCGCGTGAGTACACGGACAACGTGGAGTTCTCGCCGGAGGACGCCGGCCGGTCCGATCTCGACTTTTTGTGCCGCATACTCGAGCAGGTGATCAAGGCCGGCGCGACGACGATCAATGTGCCCGATACCGTGGGCTACACGCTGCCCGATGCGTTCGGGAACCTTATCCGCCAGCTCCGGGAGCGCGTGCCGAATTCGGACAAGGTGGTGTGGTCCGTGCACTGTCATAACGATCTCGGGCTTGCTGTCGCGAACTCGCTTTCGGCCGTGCTGAATGGCGCGCGCCAGGTCGAGTGCACGATCAACGGTCTCGGAGAGCGCGCCGGAAATGCCGCGCTGGAAGAAATCGTAATGGCCGTGCGCACGCGGCAAGACATGTTCCCGTGCGAGACACGGATCGATGCCACGCAGATCGTGCCGGCCAGCAGGCTCGTGGCGGGTATCACGGGCTTTCCCGTACAGCCCAACAAAGCCATCGTCGGCGCGAACGCTTTCGCCCACGAATCCGGTATTCACCAGGACGGCGTGCTGAAGAGCCGCGAGACCTACGAAATCATGCGCGCGCAAGATGTGGGCTGGAACGCGAACAAGCTCGTGCTCGGCAAGCACAGTGGCCGTAATGCCTTCAAGACGCGGCTTGCGGAGCTCGGCATCGTCATCGAATCGGAAGAGGCTTTGAACGCCGCGTTCAAGCGTTTCAAGGACCTCGCCGACAAGAAGCACGAGATTTTCGACGAGGACCTTCAGGCCCTCATTTCGGAAAGCGCCGACGAGGTCGCGGCCGAGCACTACCGGCTATTGTCGCTGACGGCCCATTCCGAGACAGGCGAGTTGCCTTACGCGGACATCGTGATCGCCGACAACGGCCGCGAAGTTCGCACGGAGTCGCGCGGCAGCGGACCGGTGGATGCGTCCTTCAAGGCGATCGAAAGCGTCGCGAAAAGCGGCGCGGAGCTGCTGCTCTACTCCGTCAACAGCATCACGACGGGAACCGACGCGCAGGGTGAGGTGACCGTGCGTCTTTCGAAAGGCGGCCGGATCGTCAACGGTCAGGGCGCGGACACCGATATCGTCGTCGCTTCGGCGAAGGCGTATATCGATGCGCTCAACAAGCTGCATACGAAGCTCGAGCGCGTGAACCCTCAGCTTTAGAACCTACGATCGACCGGCCCTGCGGGCCGGTCGGTACCCTCTAGCGCGCCGGAAACATCTACGCCGCTCCTCCGCTCCTTCGGGCGCGACGCCACCCTCTAGCGCGTCCGCGGCGCGGAAAGATCTACGCCGCTCCTGCGCTTTGCTTCGGGCGCAACCCCACCCTCTACGCGCCTCGCGGCGCTAGGTACTATCCTTCCTGCGGATGTAGGCGATTGCCGTAACGAAAAATGTGGCGGCAAGCGCGATTTCGGCTGCCGCCAGCACTGAAGACGGCGCGGTTTCGGAATAGAGGCGCACCGTGCCTTCGGCGAAATAGGCGAGCACCAGCATGATCGCCCATCGATACGTGTAGGTGTTGCCGGCGGTAATCCCTCGCAACGCGAACAGCAACGGCAGCCCTTTCAGTGCCATCCAGGAGCCGCCGGGGCGAAGCGGCGCCAGGACGAGCTCCCATGCGATCGTCAGGGCAACCAATGCCGCGAGCGTCACGACACTGCTAACCCGAAGAAAACGCTGCTTCTTGAACCGTGCGGTCGCACGGACCGGTGAGCTCACTGGGCCAGCTTGAGCGCGATGCGGGCGAGCCGGCGTCCCTGCGCGAGGCAGAGCTTTTTTTCGTGCTCCGTGAGCGGCTCGTCACTTGCCGTGCCGGCGGTATGGCTCGCACCATAGGGCGTGCCCCCGCTCTTCGTGGCCACAAGCTCGGGCTCGGTATATGGCAGACCCAGGATCAACATTCCGTGGTGCAGGAGCGGTAGCATCATTGAAAGAAGCGTCGTTTCCTGACCGCCGTGCATTGTGGATGTCGACGTGAAAACGGTGGCCGGTTTGCCTTCCAGAGCACCATTGAGCCACAGCTCGGACGTCGAATCCCAGAATGCCTTCAGGGGTGCAGCCATGTTTCCGAACCGGGTGGGAGAGCCGAGCGCAAGGCCGGCGCATTCGGTCAGATCACGAAGCTCGACGTAAGGCGCGCCCGATTCGGGGACCGCTGGCGCAATCGGCTGCGTGACAGCGGACACGTGCGGCACGGTTCGCAGCCGGGCCGTGGCACCGGACTCCTGCTCGATGCCGCGCGCGATGAGCTGGGCCATCTGCCTCACCGCACCATGACGGCTGTAATAGAGAACCAGGATCTCGACAGGCATCTCGCGCTCCGGATGGAAGGTATTATATAAACCGCACGCGGGAGACCAATATACGCGGAGCATCCGTGGTGACGAGCGCACGACGCAGACTCATTGATCTCGCACGCATCGTCATGCGGCGCTTCTATGAAGACCGCTGCATGCAGATCGCGTCGAGCCTTACTTTTACCTCGCTCCTGTCGATCGTGCCGATGCTCACCGTCGCGCTGACGGTGATCACGGCATTTCCGGTTTTCGGCAGCATGACGGCCGCGCTGCAGACTTTCGTCCTCGAGAACATGATGCCCGGCTCCGCGGACGCGATCGTGAGCCATACGCAGGAATTCACGCGAAACGCCGCGCGGCTTACCGCGGTAGGCATCGTGTTTCTCTTCGTCACGTCGATCATGCTGCTGCTCACGATCGATCGCGCCTTCAACGACATTTTCCGGGTGAAAAGGCCGCGGTCGATCGTCCAGCGGCTATTCGTCTACTGGACGCTCATCACGGTGGGGCCGGTCCTGATCGGCGCAAGCCTGTCGCTCACGTCGTGGCTGGTCGGTCAGGCCGTCGGGCTCGTCCGGGGGCTTCCCGGCGCCGGCGTCGTGCTGCTAAGCGTTGTGCCGGTTCTCCTTACGTCGATCGCATTGGCGCTGCTCTATACCGCAATGCCTAACCGCCGGATAGGTATCCGCGACGCGCTTCTCGGCGGCTTGCTGGCGGGCATCGTGTTCGAGATCACGAAGCGCGGTTTCGCCTTTTATATCGCGCAGTTTCCTACCTACACGCTGGTCTACGGCGCGTTCGCGACCGTCCCGATTTTTCTGCTGTGGATTTATGTCTCGTGGCTCGTCGTCATTTTTGGAGCGGTCGTCGTCGCTGCTCTGCCGGAATGGCGCGAGGGAGCTGGCCAATCGCAGCCCGTGCCCGGCAGCGACTTCTTCGACGCGCTGCAGATACTGAAGCTCCTCTGGCAGGCTCACCACAGCGGCGCGATCGTCACGCTTCCGGAAGTGCTGGCCGCGACGACAGTGCGTATCGAACAGGTCGAGAACATCCTGGAAACCATGGTGAGCGCGGGATGGGTAAGCCGCACGATGCCGAATGGGTGGGTCCTGAGACGCGATCCCACCACGATCACCGTCGAAGACGTGTATCACCTGTTCGTGTTCCGCGGGGAGGCCCACAGGCCTGCGCGGGGGGCGGATCCCGAGCTCGAGGCCAGCATTCATGAGCTTGGCACGCGAATCGGCGAGAACATGCGCGTGACGCTCGACGCGATGTTCCGCGCGGCTGACGAGGAAGGGGCGATGGTCGGACCCGGACGCGGAGCGCCGGCAATGCAATCAGTGCCGCGGCGAAAAGAGAGCGGTTAGTTAACGCCTGGTTGCGGCTCGCCCCAAAGGCCCGCGCCTTTGTCGCAGCTGATGATGCATTCGTCCAGAGTGAAGCCGTTTCGCTCGGCGTCCTGCATGCAATGAGCCAGGAACGAGAACTCCGGCGATTCCGAAACGACGACGCCGGCCGCACCCAGCTGCCGCCATTTCCATTTCACCGAACGCGTCTGGAGGAATTCCCACTGTCCCATGTCTGCGGTCTTTGAACGAGCCTCGACCGGGGAAAAGCAGCGAGCGTGCCCGGGCGCACCGGAGCCCTACATAGCCCGTGCTGTGGGACGGATGTCCGGCGCCGCGCTCGCGGTTCTGGAGGGATACGTCCAGTGGCTCGTCCACGCCTGGAGCACGGTGTTGGGATATGGCGCACGTCCGAGGCTTCCGTTATACCGCCCCAGAGCGCGGAAGAGATCGCCGTTTTCGAGGTCCAGGTAGTGCCTCAGGATGACGCAGCCGTAGCGCAGGTTCGTCCGCAAGTGAAAGAGGTTGTGCTCGCTCTCGCCCCCGATCAGCCGCACCCAGAAAGGCATCACCTGCATGTAACCGCGCGCGCCTGCAGTCGAAAGCGCGTATTTGCGAAAACCGCTTTCGACTTGTATGAGTCCGAGAACGAGCTGCGGATCGAGCCCGGCGCGCTTGGCTTCGTAGTGCACCGTAACGAGAAATTCTTCACGCTGGACGCGGTCCGGCATGCGCTTCTCGAGACGCGTCGACATGACGTTCAGCCAGGCACGTGCTTCGGCTTCGCTCTCGAAAGCGAGGTAAGGAACGGCCTGGTCGGAGACCGCTTTATTGAGCGCGGCCTGTACGCTCGCCGAGAGGGGCTCGTAAATCTGGGCGCCGGCCTGAACAGCCGGCGCTGCAAGCATCAGTAGTAGAGGCGCGAGCAGGAAGGCCCCGCCTTTCCATACGCTCATTGGCCATGGGCAAGTTTGGAACCAATGAACTGTACCGCCTCGGTAAGTGGAACCTGATGGGCTTTTGTCTCAGTCCGGGCCTGATACTCGACGTTTCCGTCCTTCAGGCCTCGCTCGCCGACCACGATGCGGTGCGGAATGCCCAGCAGCTCGACGTCCGCAAACATGATGCCGGCGCGCTCGTCACGGTCGTCGAGAAGGACCTCAATGCCGGCGGCTTCCAGCTCGTCATGCAGCTTCTCCGCTGCTTCACGCACGCGGGGACTCTTGCCGATACCGATCGCCACGATCGCGACATGGAAAGGTGCGAGCGCAGGCGGGAATATGATGCCGCGCGAGTCGTTGTTCTGCTCGATCGCGGCCGCGACGACGCGTGTTACACCGATGCCATAGCAACCCATTTCCATGATTCGCGCCTGGCCCGCTTCGTCGAGAAACGTGAGATTCATCGCACTGGAATACTTGGTGCGCAGCTGGAAGATGTGGCCGACTTCGATGCCCCGGCAGATTTCCAGCTGTCCTTTGCCGTCGGGACTCGGGTCGCCGGCGACGACGTTACGGATGTCCGCGATCAGAGGCCGGGGAAAATCGCGTCCGATGTTGGCACCCGTGTAATGGTGATCGTCTTCGTTCGCGCCGATGGAGAAATCTGCCATGGCCGCGACCGTGCGGTCCACGATGACGGTGCCGTCGAAGCCGATCGGGCCGAGTGAGCCGGGATGCGCTCCAAACGCGCGCCTTACGTCATCGACGCTCGAGAATCTCACCGGCTTAGCCACTGCGTCGAGCTTGGCTGCCTTGACGAGATTGAGCTCGTGGTCGCCCCGCAGAAGCAGGAGCACGGGTTCGCCCTGACTGCCGTCGACGACGACGGCTTTGACCGTGCGCTCGGGCGGGATCTTGAGGAATGCACAAAGGTCGGCGATCGTTTTCACGCCGGGTGTGTGAACTTTGCGGAGCGGCTCGGTCGTCGCGGGTGTCTCGCCTGAAGGGGCGAGCGGTTCGGCGAGCTCTACATTCGCGGCGTAATCGGAGGTGGGACAGTAGGCGATTGCATCTTCGCCCGACTCCGCGAGCACGTGAAACTCATGCGAGCCGGTGCCACCGATGCTGCCGGTATCTGCAGCAACGGCCCTGAACCTGAGCCCGAGGCGGGTGAAAATCCGCTCGTAACAGTCGTACATCTCGCGGTACGTCGCATCGAGGCTCGCCTTGTCCACATGAAAGGAGTATGCGTCCTTCATCACGAACTCGCGGGAGCGCATCACGCCGAAGCGCGGCCTGATTTCGTCGCGGAATTTCGTCTGGATCTGATAGAGGTTTCGCGGCAGCTGGCGATAGCTCTTTACCTCGCGGCGTACGATGTCGCTGACCACTTCCTCGTGCGTGGGGCCGAGGCAGAACTCGCGGCCGTGCCGGTCCTTGAAACGCAAAAGCTCGGGTCCGTACTGCTCCCATCGGCCGGACTCCTGCCAAAGCTCGGCGGGCTGCACGACGGGCATCATCAGCTCGATCGCGCCGCTGCGGTTCATCTCTTCGCGGACGACTTTCTCGACTTTGCGCAGGACTCGCAGTCCGACAGGCATCCAGCTGTACACGCCGCTCGTCAAGCGCTTGATGAGGCCGGCGCGCAGCATGAGCTTGTGGCTCACCACCTCCGCTTCGGATGGCGCTTCCTTGAGGGTGGAAATCGGGAACTGCGAGACGCGCATGGCTGGTTAGTCTGCAAAAAAACCCTTATTCTACCGTAGCTTGTGTTTGTCTCACGACTTCCCAACAATGAAATTCCTGGCTAAGTGGCGCGTCCGAAAACCGGCTGAAGACGAGGAGACGCCGTATGTGAGCGAGCGTTACGGTGTACGCACGCTGCACATCGGCAGCGAGACGGTCCAGAGCGCCATGCGCATCTCGAAGCCGCTCGATCTCGAGCTTTCGTATACCCGAAGCATGATGGGCTTTCTTCTTTTCGCGCCGCCTCCGCGCGAGGTGCTGATGATCGGCCTGGGCGGCGGCTCACTGGCGAAGTTCGTCTATCACCGCCTGCCGGCGACGCGCGTAAGAGCCGTCGAAGTGAGCCCGCAGGTGGTTGCGATCGCCCGGCAGTACTTCCATGTCCCTCCAAACGACGCGCGGTTCGAAATCCTGGTCGCGGATGGTGCCGAATACGCCACGCGCAAAAATGTCACAGCCGACGTGCTGATCGTCGACGGCTACGACGCCGATGCTCATGCCGAAGAGCTCGCAAGCCGGGACTTTTATGCCGCCTGCCGCGAGTGCCTCAAGGAGGGGGGTACGTTGGTCGTGAATCTATGGGGCGGCGACAAGTCGTTCGCGACCTTGCTGCAGCGAATCGAGTCGGCGTTCGACGGCGCGGTGCTGTGCTTACCAGCCGAGCGGCCGGGCAACATCATCGTGTTCGGGTTCCGGAGCGACCCTGGCTCGTTCGAGTGGAACCGCATCGATGCCGAGGCACGCAGAATGGAAAGCGAGCTTGGGCTCGAGTTTCCGAAGTTCGTCGACGCACTTAAGAAGATGAACCGGCACGACGAGCGGCTTTTGTACACCCGGAGCGACCGCGCGACAAACCGTGCGCGAGGCTTTCCATAGATTCCAAATTGTGAAAAAATCCTGAAAACTGACGAACTTACAGGGCTATGACATGCTCGATCGCGACGGTTACCGCCCCAATGTCGGCATTGTCTTATGTAATGGCAAGAACGAGGTTTTCTGGGGTAAGCGGGTGCGTGAACACTCGTGGCAGTTCCCGCAAGGCGGCATCAAACCCGGCGAAACGCCCGAGAATGCGATGTATCGGGAGCTGCACGAAGAAGTCGGCCTCAACCCCGAGCACGTGAAAATTCTCGGGCGCACGCGCGACTGGTTGCGCTACGACGTTCCCGATCAGTGGATCAAGCGCGACTGGCGGGGCAATTACCGGGGCCAGAAGCAGATCTGGTTCCTGCTGCGACTGGTCGGCCGCGACTGCGACGTCTGTCTGCGCGCGTGCGAAAAGCCGGAATTCGATGCCTGGCGGTGGAGCGAATACTGGGTGCCGATGGATTCGGTCATCGATTTCAAGCGCGAGGTCTATCAGAAAGCCTTGAGCGAGCTTTCGCGCTATCTGCGCCGAAGGACCGACATGAGGCCGCCGTTCGGGAAGCCGCAACGGGCGATGAGCGCGTTGAGCCGCGGCTGAGAAGTATTTTGCCGAGAGCCTAGGGCCGTGCTGAGAGATTACGCGCCACTACGTTTCCAGCCGCTCCGGTCGAGCGCCGGCTATGCGCAGCCGACGCAGACTGTTCCCGAGCAGGTAAGTCTCGAAAATCCTGCGATGCAGGTCATGACCGACTTCAAAGCGGTCACGGCCGTCATCGTGCTTTCGGGTGATCCGTTGGACGAAGCCCATCGACGCATGCTTCAGCGCGGTGTGAGATTGCTGCTCGTCGTCGATCAGAATCGTCACGTGGTCGGCGTCATCACGGCTGCCGACATATTGGGCGAGAGGCCGATGCAGGTAACGGCGCACCGCGGCATACGGCGCGAAGAGCTCCTCGTACGCGATGTGATGACGCCGCAGACCATGCTCGAAGTGCTGGACCTTGACGCCATACGCACCTCACGGGTCGGACATATCGTTGCGACGCTCAAGCACTCAGGTCGTCAGCATGCCATGGTCGTAGAGCAGGACGGCCAAGGCCGCCAGACCGTGCGCGGTTTGTTTTCCGCGACACAAATCGCGCGGCAGCTCGGCGTCGCGCTGCCGACGACGGGTGAGGTTGCCCGGACTTTCTCCGAAATCGAAGCCCAGCTCGCTCGCTGACCTGTTCGGGCGCGAACCGTCCGGGCGTTATCGGGTCGTGCCGCGAGCGAGGAGAAGACATGCAAATCAAAGGCTCCAGGACGCACGTAAATCTCAAGACGGCTTTCGCGCAGGAATCGCAGGCCAATCGGCGTTACCTCTATTTCGCAGCCAAGGCCGATGTCGAGGGTCAGGCCGACGTCGCGGCTGTGTTCCGTTCGACCGCCGAGGGCGAGACGGGCCATGCGCACGGCCATCTCGAGTATCTGGAGCCCTGCGGCGATCCGGTTACGGACCTGCCTTTCGGTCGCACGCGCGATAATCTCAAAGCGTCCATAGCGGGCGAGACGCACGAATACACCGACATGTACCCGGGTATGGCGAAGATCGCACGCGAAGAAGGTTTCGCCGACATCGCGGACTGGTTCGAAACGCTCGCCAAGGCCGAACGCTCGCACGCCAATCGGTTCCAGAAAGCGCTGGACGCCCTCGACGACTGACGCATCCTGATAGCGCGCTGACGCTCATGCCGGTTCGAGTGTTCGTGAGCGTATTCCCGATCGGGATCTGACTCATGGCGGGCATCAAGCAGGCAAGCCTCCTCACGCTCGAAGCGTATGCCCGGGCACGCGGGGAGTGGCGGACGCGCGTCATCCAGCACAAAGCAGACCGCAGGGTTCATCTGGGCGAGCACGTTACGCTCGTTTTCGAAGACGAGCTCACGATCCGCTACCAGATCCAGGAGATGCTTCGTGCGGAGCGTATCTTCGAAGACGCGGCGATCGCGGCCGAGATCGAGGCTTACAGTCCGCTCGTGCCCGACGGCAGCAACTGGAAAGCGACGATGCTCATCGAGTATCCCGATCCGGTGGAGCGCCGCGCGATGCTCGCAAAGCTCGTAGGAATAGAACGCTGCGTATGGGTCGAGGCTGAAAGCGTCGCGCGCATTTACGCGGCGTCCATCGACGATCCGCCCGTCGACCGGCCGGCGAAAACGGCTTCCGTTCACTTCCTGCGTTTCGATCTCGAGCACCGGACGATCGCCGCAATTCGCGGCGGCGCAGCACTGTTCCTCGGAGTCGACCATCCCGAGTATTCCAGGTGCGTCGAGGTCGGTCCTGCGATAGCGGCCGCATTGAGCGTCGACCTCACTGCTTAAACCGCGCCGCACGTGGCACGTGCTGCGTACGGCACAATATGTCCTAGTCCTATCCCGGAGTGGCGCATGCTGCAGAACGACGGAGTACTCGGCCGCGTGGAAAAGCGGTTGAGCGAATTGGACGTGCCGCTGGCGGTCACCTTCTGGAACGGCCGGCGTTTCGCGCCCAGCAAACCGCCCCAGGTCAGCGTTACGGTGCGCTCACCACAGGTGCTGGCATCGCTGCTGAGGCCCACCATGGGCAAGCTCGCCAGGCATTACGTGGAGCAGCAGCTCGACGTCGATGGCGATACGCGCGACATCCTGCGCATGAGCGAAGCGCTCTCCGGTGCCCCCGATGGCGCGGCGCGCCCCGCTTCCCGGCTGCGCAAGCTGATGCGCCACACGCGCGTGTTCGACAGCAAGGCGATCCGATACCACTACGACGTCAGCGATGATTTCTTCAGCCTCTGGCTCGATAAGCGCCGTGTGTATTCCTGCGCGTATTTCCGGCGAGCGGACGACACGCTGGAGCTCGCGCAGGAGCAGAAGCTCGATCATATCTGCCGCAAGCTCATGCTCCGCCCGGGCGAGCGCTTTCTCGATATCGGCTGCGGGTGGGGTTCGCTCATCATGTGGGCGGCTGAGCGGTACAAGGTGCGCGCGACCGGCATCACGCTTTCGGAGAATCAGTACGCGTACGCGAAGAAGAAAATCCAGGAAGCGGGCCTCAGCGACTTATGCGATGTGCAGCTTCGCGATTATCGCGATGTCCCTGAAGACGCACCTTACGACAAGATCGCCAGCGTCGGTATGTTCGAGCACGTGGGCCGCAGGAATCTGCCCGTTTATTTCGGCAAGATCTATCGGCTGCTGAGATCCGGTGGCCTCGTCCTGAATCACGGCATCACGCTGAATGCGGTGGATCGCGACGAGCTGGGTGGCGACATCGGGTCGTTCATCGACGAATACGTGTTTCCAGGCGGAGAGCTCACTCACGTTTCCAGCGTGGTCGCGGAAATGTCCGAGCAGGGGCTCGAAAGCTGGGACGTGGAAAGCCTGCGGCTGCACTACGCACGTACGCTGTGGCAGTGGGTGGACCGCCTGGATACGCACCGCGAAGCTGTGCTCGCGAGTGTCGGCGAGAAAGCGTATCGCATCTGGCGCATTTACATGGCCGGTTCCGCGCATGCGTTCGAACGCGGCTGGATGTCCATCTACCAGGTGCTTGCCGGCAAGCCGCTGACGAACGGTCGTCTCGGTCTGCCTTCGACGCGGGAATATATGTATGCAGGTTAAGTTTGTTGCGAGCGGCGCTTTCGTGGCTGCTTTTTTTGCTGCGTCTGTTGCGGCGGCAGCGCAGTGGGGCGCGTGGGAAAACGATTTCGACGATGATAAAAAAGCGTGGAAAGAAGTCGAGGCGCAGATTCCACCGTATCCGCAACCCAAGAACCTGGTGTTGCTCGACGCCGGCAGTGCGACGCCACACAAGTTCTACATCGATACGGCATCGATATCGGTCGGCGAAGACGGCGTGGTGCGCTACACGACGGTGCTGAAAACCGCGGGCGGCGCGACGAATGTCTCTTTCGAGGGCATGCGATGCGCGACGCGGGAGCAGAAGCTGTACGCGTTGGGCCGCAGCGACGGAAGCTGGGTGCGCGCCCGAGATCCGAAATGGGAGCGGATCCTGATGCGAGATCTCAAGCCTCATCACTGGGTGTTGTACCGCGAGTTCTTTTGCCCGTCGCCTTCCATCCCTACGCCGCCCAGACAGGCGATCGATGCACTCAGGCGCGGGGTGGGACTTGCGCGCTCGTCCGCTCTGACCGAGTAGACGCTCCGCGCTTCAAAGAAGGACCAGGTTGTCGCGGTGTATGAGCTCCGGCTCGTCGACGTAGCCGAGCTTCGCCTCGATTTCCGCCGATGGCGTCCGCAGTATGCGTCGCGTCTCGGCCGCGCTGTAGTTGATGAGGCCGCGGGCGATTTCTTTCCGCTTCTCGTCCAGACAGCTCACCGCTTCGCCTCGATCGAAATCGCCGGTAGTCTCGAACACGCCGATCGGCAACAGGCTTTTGCCATGGACGGTGAGCGCGGTGACTGCGCCGGCGTCCAGCAGCAGCTGTCCACGAACCTGCAAATGATCCGCAAGCCACTGCTTGCGCGCGGCGAGCGTCGCCCGTTCGGCGATGAGGTGCGTGCCGATGCGCTCGCCGTCCGCGAGCCGCAGGAGCACATCGGGCTCGCGGCCGGAAGCGATGATCGTGTGAGCGCCGCTCCGTGCTGCACGTTTCGCGGCGAGCACCTTCGTCAGCATGCCGCCAAGGCTTATAGCCGTGCCGGCGCCGCCGGCCATCGCTTCGAGCGCGGGGTCACCCGCGCGAGCTTCCGTAACCGGGCGCGCGTCGGGATATTTGCGTGGATCCTGCTCGTACAGTCCTGACTGATCCGTGAGGATCACGAGCGCATCGGCTTCGATCAGGTTCGTGACGAGCGCCGCCAGCGTGTCATTGTCGCCGAAGCGGATCTCGTCTATCGCGACGGTATCGTTCTCGTTGATGATCGGAATGACGCCGAGGCCAAGCAGCGTGCGCAGCGTCGACCGCGCGTTGAGATAACGCTTCCTGTCGGCCAGATCTTCGTGCGTGAGCAGGATCTGCGAAGTGACGAGCTGGTGCTCTCGAAAGCACGACTCGTAGACCTGGATGAGGCCCATCTGTCCGACGGCTGCAGCGGCCTGCAGCTGATGCACGGCGTGGGGTCTGCGCTTCCAGCCGAGCCGCTGCATGCCTTCCGCGATAGCGCCGCTCGACACGAGCACTATCTCGCGGCCATGGCTGCGCAATCCCGCGATCTGTCTCGCCCACGTTGCGAGTGCCGCGCGATCGAGACCGCGGCCGTCGTTCGTTACCAGGCTGCTGCCGACTTTAACGACGAGGCGTTTCGCGTCTTTCACGGCGTCGGTCATGTCGCGTTCGCGCCGGAGGTTTCGCGCTGCTCCTGCTCGATGTGATCCATCACCGCATACGTGAGCGCCTGACAGCCTTCACCCGTGAGTGCCGAGATGGTGAAGGTGGGGCCTTTCCAGCCGAGCTTTCGCAGAAAAGCGAACACGGTCTTTTCACGCGTTTCCGGCGGCAACAGGTCCACCTTGTTGAGCACGAGCCACCGCGGCTTGCAGTACAGCGCCGGATCGTATTTCTCGAGCTCCGCCACTATGGCTTTCGCGTCGTGCACGGGGTCGCTTTCTTCGCCGTGCGGCGCGATGTCGACGATATGGAGCAAGAGCCGCGTGCGTTGCAGATGCCGCAGGAACTGGTGACCCAGGCCCGCGCCTTCGGCCGCTCCTTCGATCAGCCCGGGGATGTCGGCGATGACGAAGCTGCGGTGATTGTCGACGCGAACGACGCCGAGGTTCGGATGGAGCGTGGTAAACGGATAATCGGCGACCTTGGGACGCGCAGCCGAGACCGCCCGAATGAACGTCGATTTGCCGGCGTTCGGCATCCCGAGCAGCCCCACGTCCGCCAGCACCTTGAGCTCGAGCTTGAGCTTGCGGCTGACACCCGGCTCGCCGCGAGTGAACTGGCGTGGCGCGCGATTCACGCTGGACTTGAAATGCAAATTGCCGAGGCCGCCTTTGCCACCCGCTGCGAGGAGCGCCCGCGCTTCATGCTCCGCGAGGTCCGCGACGAGCTCGCCGCTGTCGAGCTCGGTAATGACGGTGCCGACGGGAACTCGCAGCTCGATGTCCGCAGCCGAACGCCCGTAGCAGTCGGAGCCCTGACCTTTTTCGCCGTTTCGCGCCCGATGTATGCGCGCGTATCGGTAATCGATGAGCGTATTGATGTTGCGATCCGCGACAACGTAAATGCTGCCCCCGCGGCCGCCATCTCCGCCATCGGGGCCGCCTCGCGGCACGAACTTCTCCCGGCGAAAGCTCGCGACGCCGTCTCCGCCTTTGCCGGCGTGAACCTCGATCACCGCTTCGTCAATGAATTTCATGCGTCACAAATAAAAAAGCCCTGCTGCCAGAGCAGGGCTTTTCGTCTCCCACCCTGCACTGTTTCAGGCGGGTATCACGCTCACGGTCTTGCGCTTCGCCGGGCCGTTCTGCGCGAATTCGACACGTCCAGCCACTTTCGCGAAGAGCGTGTGGTCGCGGCCTATACCGACGTTCTCGCCGGGATGCACCTGCGTGCCGCGCTGACGAATGATGATACTGCCGGCAGAAATCACTTCGCCGCCGAATGCTTTGACGCCGAGGCGTTTCGCCTGCGAATCGCGTCCGTTGCGCGAGCTTCCGCCCGCTTTCTTGTGTGCCATGTTCCGCTCCTGAAACTAGCCTGCAATCCCGACGATCTCGATCTCGGTGTAGTTCTGACGATGGCCCTGGTTCTTGCGATAGTGCTTCCGGCGGCGCATCTTGAAGATGCGAACCTTGTCGCCACGCCCGTGAGAGATGACTTTCGCCGTCACCGCGGCACCGCTCACGAGCGGGGTGCCCATCGTCAGGTTGTCGCCGTTTGCGAGCAGCAGCACTTCCCCGAGCACGACTTCACTGCCGACGTCTGCAGAGAGCTGTTCTACTTTGATCTTTTCGCCGGCGCTGACGCGATACTGCTTGCCGCCGGTCTTGATGACCGCATACATAGGCACCCACTTCCGCGTAATTCGGAAAACCGCGCATTCTACAAAAACGCGGCTCGCGAGTCAAAGGTATAATCGGCGGGTCTGTCGTGCGTACCCATGCCATTTCAATAGGTTAGCTCCCCTGCCGCGCGCTCCGTCAGTGCCGGACAGGGCGACCCCGTATTCGATCAGTCTCCATAAGTCCCCTTCAGAGCCGCCTCTCGTGACCATAGATCCGCTGCGTGCATTCATCGCCGAAGACCTCGCAGCCGTGGATGAGGTCATCCGGCAGCGTCTCAAGTCCGAAGTCGTGCTCATCCGCAGGATCGCGGATTACATCATAGGCGGCGGCGGCAAGCGCTTGCGCCCGGTGCTTCTGATCCTCTCCGCGCGCGCCTGCGGTTATCAGGGGCATCACCATCACGAGCTTGCCGCTGTCGTCGAGTTCATACACACGGCGACTCTTCTCCACGACGACGTGGTGGACGAGTCGGCGTTGCGGCGCGGCCAGGCGACCGCCAATGCTCTCTTCGGGAATGCGGCGGCGGTTCTGGTTGGCGATTTCGTCTACTCGCGGTCGTTTCAGATGATGCTCGCCGTAGAGAACATGAAAGTGCTGCGCGTGCTTGCAGATGCGACGAACGTGATCGCGGAAGGCGAGGTACTGCAGCTCATGAACTGCCACAACGCCGATCTCGACGAAGAGGGCTACCTTCAGGTCATCCGATACAAGACGGCGAAGCTTTTCGAAGCAGCGACACGCCTCGGAGCGATCCTTGGCGAGGCGGGGGACACAGTCGAGGATGCGATGGCCGCATATGGGGCGCATCTCGGAACCGCGTTTCAGCTGATCGACGATGTCCTGGATTATTCCGGAGATCACGCCGTCATCGGAAAGAACGTCGGTGACGATCTCGCGGAAGGCAAGGCGACGTTGCCTCTGATCTTCGCGATGAAGCACGGCAGCCCGCAGCAGGCGCAGCTCGTACGCCACGCCATAGAATCGGGTGGGCTGGACGAGCTCGGCCGCGTGCTCGAGGCGATCCAGGCTTCCGGTGCGCTCGACTATGCGCGTGCCCAGGCGCACGCCGAAGCGCGGACTGCGTGCGCCGCGCTCGAGAGCCTGCCGAATTCAAAGTATCGGGATTATTTGTTACAATTGGCCGATTTCGCGGTGACGCGAACGTTTTAGCCGTCGAGCGCGCCGCGAGCTTCACGCGTCGCCTCCACGCTTCTCGCCACAATCGGGGTGTAGCTCAGCCTGGTAGAGTACTGCGTTCGGGACGCAGGAGTCGGAGGTTCGAATCCTCTCACCCCGACCATCTTTTCCCTTTCGACTAACGTGCGGTGTGCACGTCGCCTCTCGACGGTCCTGAAACGTTGGGGCAGACTAGCGGCGCTCGAACTTCTGCGCGGCGCCATGACGATATTCAAGCTCGCTTGATCTCCCTTGAAATATTTCATCCTCGTACTCGTCATCGTGCTTGTGTATTGGTTCTTCAAGGCGCACAAGCGGAAAGTGCGAGGACCGTCTCGGCGCTCCTCGGGCGGCACGGGTGCCTCCGAGGACATGGTGCGCTGTGCTCAATGCGGCGTCCATCTCCCGCGCAGCGAAAGCCTCATGGCCGGGAAGATGTTCTTTTGCACGCCCGAGCATCGCCGGCTGCATCAGAAAAGTGATTGAGCGTCCGTAGCTCGCTTGAAGTCCATGACCACGGCGGCCGAACCCGTGTTCACTTCCGGCGCGTCCGTGACGCGGCCGGTGGTCCTCCATGGCGAGGCGTTCTGGCGCTCGCTCTTCTACTTCAATGCGTATCGCGTGATCGGCGCGGTGCTGCTGCTCGTCATGGCGACGGCATGGAGCGACACGCTGCCTTTCGGGTCACGCAACTACCGGCTTTTTGTCGCCGTCACCGGCTGCTACCTGCTGCTGAGCCTGCTCTACTTCGCGCTCATACGGCTGCGCTGGCGCTTCGATGCGCAGCTGACGGTGCAGGTGATGAGCGACATCGCGGCGATCGCTGTCCTCACCTATGCGAGCGGCGGCGTTTCGAGCGGACTCGGCTTGCTGCTCCTGACCATACTCGCGGCCGCCGGTCTGATTGCCCGCGGAAGACTGACGCTATTCTATGCAGCGCTCGCGAGCATCGCTCTGCTCCTCGAGCACACGTACGACGTGCTGCACAACGACGTGGCGGTCGCGCAGTACGCCCACGCGGGCCTTCTGTCCGCCACGTACTTCATGGTCGCCTGGGTGGCCCATGTGCTGGCGAAGTACGCGCTTGCCAGCGAAGAGCGCGCAGCCCAGCGCGAGATCGATTTCGAGAACATGGCGCAGGTGAGCGAGCACGTGATCCAGGATCTCCAGGACGGTGTTCTCGTCGTGGACGGGCGTGGCGTGATTCGGCAGTTCAACGTGAGCGCCGAACGCATCATGGGTCCTTTGCGGGGACGCGATGTGCCGCTCGACGAATACGCGCCGGACCTGGCGAGACGCTTCGCGGCCTGGCAGCAGGACGAGCACGGCCGGGACATGCCTGGCGAGGTCGAGCTAACCCGCACGCTGGGTGCGCGATTCGTACCTGTCGGGCGAGGACGCATCGCCGGCAGCGTCATTTTCCTCGAAGACCGTACGCGCATACAGGCCGAGGCGCGTCAGATGAAGCTCGCCGCGCTCGGCCGGCTCACCGCGAACATTGCGCACGAAGTTCGCAACCCGCTCGGCGCGATCAGCCACGCGGCAGAGCTGCTCCAGGAGGAGCCTGAAGTGAGCGAGACCGCGCGGCGCCTGATAACGATCATCCAGGACAACACTCAGCGCCTGGATCGGATGGTGAACGACGTCCTGAAGCTTCGCAGGGGCGACACGGCGCATCGGGAGAGCTTCAGGCTCTCGGACTACCTGCGCACGTTCGTGGAGCAGTTCTGCCAGATCGAGAAGCTCGATCCGGGCGTTTTCAAGCTCGACCTGCACGTCGACCCGACGGTCGTGTTCGACCGGAGCCACCTCAATCAGGTCATGTGGAATCTTTGCCGTAATGCCATCAGGCACTGCAGACGGGAGAAGGGCAGCATCCGGCTGATCGTGACCCCGCAACCGGGGGTCTCCGCGGTCAAGCTGGATGTGGTCGACGACGGACCCGGCGTACCGAGCGAGCTGCGGAGCCAGCTCTTCGAGCCGTTCTTCACCACCGCGAGAGGCGGCACGGGACTGGGCCTCTACATTGCGCGCGAAGTGTGCGAAGTCAACAATGCGCGGCTGGACTATGTCGAGACGGCCGAGGGGGCACGCTTCTCGGTCTTGTGCCGCACCGCGTGATTCGACGATGAGCAAGAGTCAGATACTGGTCATAGACGACGAGGCCGACATCCGGGAGCTTCTCGACATGACGCTTACCCGCATGGGCCTCGAGCCGCACTGCGCGGGCACGACGTCCGAGGCGCTCGCCCTGCTCGAAAAAGGGACCTACGACCTGTGTCTTACCGACATGCGGCTGCCTGATGGCGACGGTCTCGAAATTCTGGCGCACGTCTCGAAGCATCACCCCAACATGCCGGTTGCGGTCATCACGGCCTACGGCAGTGCCGAGAACGCCGTTGCCGCGTTGAAAGCCGGCGCGTTCGACTACCTCGCCAAGCCCATTGCGCTCAACCAGCTGCGCACGCTCGTGCGATCTGCGCTGAAGCTTTCTACGCCGGCGATGCGCCGCACGGCCGGCGACGAAGCGACGGACCAGCTGACGTTGCCGGTCCTGATCGGCGCTTCTACGCCCATGCAGGCGACGCGGGCGCTGATCGACAGGCTCGCGCGAAGTCAGGCACCTGTGCATATCAGCGGCGAGTCCGGAAGCGGAAAAGAGCTCGCCGCCCGCCTGGTGCATCTGAAAGGGTCCCGGCGCGACGGTCCATTCGTCGCCGTGAATTGCGGGGCCATTCCGGAAGCCCTGATGGAGTCGGAATTTTTCGGCCACCGAAAAGGTGCATTCACCGGCGCCGTATCGGACCATGACGGCTTCTTCCAGGCGGCGAACGGCGGAACGCTTTTCCTGGACGAAGTGGCGGATCTGCCGTTGCAAATGCAGGTGAAGCTTCTCCGCGCGATCCAGGAAAAGAAAGTGCGAAAGATCGGCGCGACGGGAGAGGAGCCGGTGGACGTGCGCATCATCAGCGCGACGCACAGAAACCTGAGCGACGAAGTGAAAGGCGGCGCGTTCCGGCAGGACTTGTACTACAGGCTGAACGTGATCGAGCTCCGGATGCCGAGTCTGCGCGAGATGCGCGACGACATTCCCGTGCTGGCGGCAGCCATCCTGAAGCGGCAGTGCGGTGACGACGAGCCACCGAAGCTGGCGCCAGATGCCCAGGCCGAGCTCATGCGTTACGACTTTCCGGGAAACGTTCGCGAGCTCGAAAACGTGCTCGAGCGCGCCCTCGCGCTCGCGACCGGCGAAGAAATCACCGCGACCGACCTGCGGCTCGCGCAGCGGCCCGTGGAAGAGCAGTCGACCGAGGAGCTGGACGCCTTGCCGCTCCAGGAACGCCTGGACGCGATCGAAAGAAAGGCGATACTGCAGGCACTCGAGCAGACTCGCTACAACCGCACGGCGGCCGCGAAGCTGCTCGGCATCACTTTCCGCGCGCTGCGCTATCGCATGGAGCGGCTCGGCATCAAAGACGAGCTCGACGCGAAAAGTTGATGTTCGGGTATCTCTGTACTCGGTATCGAGCAGGCGTCGTGCGATGGAAATAAACGCTGACGGTCTCGCTGAAGGTGTGCCGTTCGTCCCTTCTCCAAACTGCGACGAGCGGCCCGCCGGCGTGGACGTAGACCTCATCGTCGTACATTCGATCAGCCTGCCCCCGGGACAATTCGGGGGGCCCGGTATCGAACAGCTTTTTCTAAATCGGCTCAATCCAGATGAGCATCCGTATTACGCCGGCATAGCCGAACTGAGAGTGTCCGCGCATTTCGTCGTACGCAGGGACGGCACGACGACTCAATACGTCCCCTGCAGCAAACGCGCGTGGCACGCCGGAGTATCGAGCTGGGAGGGCCGGCCACGGTGCAACGATTATTCCGTCGGCATCGAGCTCGAAGGGTGCGATGACGGGCCTTTCGAGGCCGCGCAATACGACGCGCTCGCCCGCCTCACACGTGCGTTGCACCGTCGCTATCCGATCTCCGCTATTGCCGGCCACTCGGAGATTGCGCCGGGCCGGAAAACCGATCCCGGTCCTTCGTTCGACTGGGATCGCTACCGCTCGATGATCGCGGACTGCGGGCCGGCCGCTCGCTGATAAGCAGGTTCTCGAAGCCTCGTGCCGCGCTCCGTCAGCCCGGCCGAATTCCACTGATTCTCGGCGGTCGAAACCCTTTCTTTCGGTGGCTCGAGAGCGGCGAAAACGGTCCGCAGATTTTTCGTGGAAAACTATTGCGTTTGAAAAATCCCGCTACTAGAATTTGTTTAAAACGCGGTTCAAACCACAATATCTTGTGGTTCGAGGTCGGGAGGAGTCCTGGACTTTCCCCTGGTGTAAGTAAGCCAAGACGATCAAGGAGTTAGCATGCAATTAACCACCGAGACGGTCACCGTCCCGCCGAGCATCGGTTTCACTATGTCTCAGTCGACAGGTGCCCCGGAAAACGAGTTTGTCGAATACAAGATTATCCGGCGCAACGGAGCCGTGGTCGGCTTCGAGCCCCCGAAGATTTCGGTCGCGATGACGAAAGCTTTTCTGGCCGTCAACGGCGGCACCGGCGCGGCGTCGGCGCGCGTGCGCGAGCAGGTAGCGAGGCTGACCGAGGCGGTCGTGCAGGCGCTCAAGCGCCGGCAACCCTCCGGCGGCACGTTCCACATCGAAGACATCCAGGACCAGGTCGAGCTCGCGCTCATGCGCGCGGGCGAGCACAACGTCGCGCGCGCCTACGTGCTCTACCGCGAAGAGCGTGCACGCGAACGGGCGAAGCAGCGCGAGCAGCAGGCCGCGGCGCAGCAGGCGCGAGGGGTCGTCAACGTCATCGAGAACGGCGTGGCGCAGCCGCTCGATCTGCCGCGCATCACGGCTCTGGTGAATAGCGCATGCGAGGGGTTGGGTGGCGATGTCAGTGCCGCCCCCGTCCTGGAAGCGGTGCAGCGCGACCTGTACGAGGGCGTGCCGATGGAGGAAGTCAGGAAGTCGCTGATCCTCGCCGCACGTGCGCTGATCGAGCAGGATCCTGGCTACGCCTACGCCACGGCGCGCTTGCTGCTCAATTCGCTGCGGCTCGAAACGCTGGGCGAAGAAGTGATGCAGGCGGAGATGCACGCTCGCTATGCGCAGTACCTGCCGGAATTCGTGAAGCAGGGAATCGAGGCGGAGCTGCTCGACGAGCGGCTCGCCGAATACGACTTGAAGTGCCTGGGTGCTGCGCTCGACGCGAACCGCGATCTCAAGTTCACCTACCTCGGTCTGCAGATTCTCTACGACCGCTATTTTCTGCATATCCGGGGCCGCCGCATCGAGCTGCCGCAGGTCTTCTTCATGCGCGTTGCCATGGGTCTTGCACTGAACGAACCCAAGGCCGAGCGTGAAGCGCGCGCGATCGAGTTCTACAACGTGCTGTCGAGCTTCGATTTCATGAGCTCCACGCCGACGCTTTTCAATTCGGGCACCCGCCGCTCTCAGCTCGCGAGCTGCTATCTCACGACAGTCTCCGACAACCTCGAAGGGATTTACGAGGCGATCAAGGAGAACGCGATGCTGCAGAAATACGCCGGCGGCATCGGCAACGACTGGACGCCCGTGCGCGCGCTCGGCGCTTATATCAAAGGCACGAACGGGAAATCGCAGGGGGTGGTCCCGTTCCTGAAAGTCGTGAATGACACCGCGGTGGCCGTGAATCAGGGCGGCAAACGCAAAGGTGCTGTGTGCTCGTATCTCGAAACGTGGCATCTCGACGTCGAAGAGTTTCTCGAGCTGCGGAAGAACACGGGCGACGATCGCCGTCGCACGCACGACATGAACACGGCGAACTGGGTGCCGGATCTGTTCATGAAGCGCGTGATGGAAGAGGGCGAGTGGACGCTCTTTTCGCCGTCGGACGTGCCCGACCTCCACGACAAGTTCGGAAAAGCTTTCGAGAAAGCCTACCTCGAGCATGAAGCCCGCGCCGCGCGCGGCGAGCTGAAGCTCTACAAGAAAGTGCCGGCCGTGCAGCTCTGGCGCAAGATGCTTTCGATGCTGTTCGAAACCGGGCACCCGTGGATTACGTTCAAGGATCCGTGCAATCTGCGCAGCCCTCAGCACCATGTCGGCGTCGTGCACAGCTCGAATCTCTGCACGGAGATCACGCTCAACACGGGACCGGACGAGATTGCGGTGTGCAACCTGGGGTCCGTGAACATGCTGGCGCATCTCGATCTCTCGAGCGGCCGCATGAACATGGAGAAGCTGAGACAGACGATCGGCACTGCCATGCGCATGCTCGACAACGTGATCGATCTCAACTTCTATTCGGTCGGCAAGGCGAAAAACTCCAACTTCAAGCACCGGCCGGTCGGTCTCGGCATCATGGGTTTCCAGGACTGCCTGCACATGCTGCGCATGCCATACGGCTCGCCCGCTGCAGTGCAGTTCGCCGATCGCTCCATGGAGGCGATTGCCTATACCGCTTACCGGGCTTCCACTGATCTGGCCGAGGAGCGCGGCCCGTACTCCACTTTCAAGGGTTCGCTCTGGGACCGCGGCATTCTGCCTCTCGACACGCTGAAGCTGCTGAAGGAAGAGCGCGGCGGCTACGTCGAATGCGATACCTCTGCGAGCCTCGATTGGGAGGCGCTGCGCCAACGCGTGAAGCAGGTCGGGATGCGCAATTCGAACTGTCTCGCCATTGCGCCGACCGCGACGATCGCGAACATCACGGGTCTCTCGCAATGCATCGAGCCCACGTATCAGAACCTGTACGTGAAATCGAATCTGTCGGGCGAATTCACTGTGGTGAACGAGTTCCTGGTGAGAGACTTGAAAAAGCTCAACCTGTGGGACGAGGTCATGATCGCGGACCTCAAGTACTTCGATGGATCGCTTTCGAAAATCGATCGCATCCCGCCCGATATCCGGAGCCTCTATGCGACCGCGTTCGAGATCGAGCCCCAGTGGCTCGTCGAATGCGCGGCCCGCCGCCAGAAATGGGTGGACCAGTCACAGTCGCTGAATATCTACATGGCCGGTGCGTCCGGCAAGCGGCTCGACGAGACTTACAAGCTCGCCTGGGTCCGGGGTCTCAAGACGACTTACTACCTGCGCACGCTGGGTGCGACGTCCACTGAAAAGTCGACAGGGCGCGCTGGACAGCTGAACGCGGTGCCCGCCGACGGTGGCATTTCGGCCGCAGCGGCCGAACAGCCGAAGTTCTGCGCGATCGACGATCCGGAATGCGAGGCGTGTCAGTAGGGGCAAAACGTAAGCGCTTGCTTACCGCAGATGGCGCGGAACTGAAAACGTCGGGATAGCAGGGATCAACAAGGAGAAAAGGATGCTGCAGTTCGAAGAACAATCGGGGATGAGCTCGGTCGTGCACGGAATGCCGCCGGGCGCCCCCGCCCTTGCCGCGGAGCCCGTGACGCCGGCGGAGGACGCAGGCTTTCGTCGGGTGAACGTCGCCGACAAGCGCGTCATCAACGGCCAGACGGACGTGAATCAGCTCGTGCCGTTCAAGTACAAGTGGGCCTGGGAGAAATATCTCGCAGCGTGCGCCAATCACTGGATGCCGCAGGAAATCCAGATGAGCCGCGACATCGCCCTCTGGAAGGACCCGAACGGTCTGACGGAGGACGAGCGCCGCGTCGTCAAGCGCAATCTGGGGTTCTTCGTAACGGCCGATTCGCTCGCGGCGAATAACATCGTGCTTGGGACGTACCGCCACATCACCGCTCCCGAGTGCCGTCAGTACCTTCTCCGTCAGGCGTTCGAAGAGGCGATCCACACTCACGCCTATCAGTACATCGTGGAAAGCCTGCAGCTGGACGAGGGCGAAGTGTTCAACGCCTATCACGAAATCCCTTCGATCCGGGCAAAGGACGAGTTCCTGATCCCGTTCATCGACACGCTGACGGACCCGGCGTTCAAGACCGGCACGCTGGAGAACGACCAGCGGCTGCTGAAGAGCCTGATCGTTTTCGCGTGCATCATGGAAGGACTCTTCTTCTATGTCGGATTCACCCAGATCCTGGCGCTGGGCCGTCAGAACAAAATGACCGGCGCGGCGGAGCAGTATCAATACATCCTGCGGGACGAGTCGATGCACTGCAATTTCGGCATCGATCTCATCAACCAGATCAAGCTCGAGAATCCGCGGCTCTGGACGCCCGAGTTTCGCGACGAGATCCGGACGCTCATGGTGAAAGCCGTCGAGCTCGAATACAAGTACGCGGAGGACACGATGCCGCGCGGTGTGCTGGGCCTGAACGCGGCGATGTTCAAGGAATACCTCCGCTACATCGCGAATCGCCGGTGCCAGCAGATCGGTCTCGACGCGCTCTTCGAAGGGGCTACGAACCCGTTCCCCTGGATGGCGGAGATGATCGACCTCAAGAAAGAAAAGAATTTCTTCGAAACTCGCGTGACCGAGTACCAAACCGGTGGCGCGCTCAGCTGGGATTGATATCGACGCTCCATCCGAAGAGGAGAGTATCGCTTGGCTTACAGTCTCAAGTATCGACGTTACCGAAGCCGCCGTCCCAGCAGGCATGCCGTGACCGAGGTGCGCGCGGAGCGCAACTACACGCTATGGCTGCGCTTCGACGACGGCTTGGAAGGACACGTCTATCTGGGCGATCTCGTCGACACGCCGGTGTTCGGCACGCTTTCGGATGAGGAGAAATTCAGGCGTGCCGAGATAGACCCCGTGTCGAATGCGGTGACGTGGGAAGGCGAGATCACGCTCGATCCGGATGCGTTGTATCGAGACGTCGTGAGCCAGGCGCAGGCTGCGCTTCATTGACCCCATCGTGCGTGAGAGGAGCTCGAGCATGGCCAAAAGAAAGAAAGCTGGCACGGGAAAGGCCGCAAAGCGGCGACCGGCAACGAAATCAGGCAAGAAAAAGAAGCTGACGCGCCCGCCGGCCGGCAAAGCCGCCGGGCGCAAGTCGGCCGCGAAAACACGCGCGCGTACCAGCAGGAAGACGGCGAAAACGTCGACCAAGGCGAAACGCGCGGCGAAGGGAGCGGCGAGGACCGGAGGGTCGGGCAAAAAAAAGCCGACTGAAAAGTCGGCTAAGAAAAAAGCAGCCAAGAAAAAGCCCGCTGCCCCTGGCAGGCGTTCGACACTGGAGGCTCTGGCCCGATCGACCACCGCGCCCCCCGTACCGGAAACACCCAGACCGATCGTCATCCCTGGCGCGTGGCCGTTTCCCGTAGGACCCAGAGCCTAGTCAGCGCCGCCGAAGGTTCGGCGGCTTTCGCCGCCTCACCACCGGCTGGATTTCGCCGGAGGAACAGCAGGCCGCCAACGATACAGAATCCGGCGCCCACCGGCAAGGCGAACGCTGTATTGCGCCGCAGCAAAATCCCCAAATTCAGCTGGTTCAGAGACTTACCGCAACGCAGCAAATATGATTTCGGCATGTCCGAAATCGCGCGATTAGGGCTTGCAAAATTCAGCGGTTAAGCGTAGGGACCGCGGCGTTCTTGCGTGCACTTACACGACGTGACTTTGCGGAGCGATCCCGCCCTGCGTGACGAAAAAATTTATCGTCCGCCAGCGCGAGCTTTCCGCACTTTCGCGAATGCCCGTAGCGTTTCATCGACGTCGGTCTCGGTGATATGTCGATGCGTAACGAAACGCAGCGCGTGTGCGGCACACGGACTGACGAGCACGCCGTGGTCCTTCAGTTCTGCGGACCAGCGGGCGGCGTCTTTGCCCGAATCCGGAAGCTCGACTCTCACGATGTTTGTTTCCACAGCGGCAGGCGAAACGAGCCCATCGTCGAGCTTGTGCAGACCTTCAGCCAGCCGCTTTGCGGTGGAATGATCTTCGACGAGCCGCGCGACCATCGTTTCGAGCGCGACGATCCCGGCAGCCGCGAGCGGCCCGGCCTGCCGCATGTTCCCGCCGATCATCCGCCGGAACGTTCGCGCGCGCTCGATGAAGTCTTTGCGGCCACACAATACCGATCCGATCGGTGCGGACAAACCTTTCGAGATGCACAAGCCTATCGAGTCGCCGAAGCGGGCGATGGCCGACGCATCGACCGCCAGTGCCGTCGCCGCATTGAACACGCGCGCGCCGTCGATGTGCACGGCCACGCGCTGCTCCGCTGCCATTGCATGAACCGCTTGCATGTGCGCGAGCGCCAGCACGGCCCCCCCGGCGCCGTTATGCGTCGTTTCCATGCAGACAAGCTGGGTGCGCGCGGCTCGGGAACCCGCGGGTTGAAGCACTTCCCGCAGGAGATCGAGGTTCATCGCGCCACGGTCGCCCCGTATCCCTTTGTAGAACGCACCGGCGATTGCGGCGATACCGCCGAGCTCGGAATTCAGGATGTGTGCGCCTTCCTCGAGCACCACTTCACCGCCGCGATGTGTGTGGGCGAGCACGGCGACGAGGTTCGCCATCGTGCCACTCGGCACGAACACCGCCGCTTCCTTACCCATGCGCTCGGCGGCCATGGCTTCGAGACGGCGGACGGTAGCATCGCCATCCCGAGAATCGTCACCGAATGTCGCGCTGCGCATGGCGTCCAGCATGGCCTCGGTCGGGCGCGTAACGGTATCACTGCGTAGATCGATCATCAGCAGAGACTAACCGATCGAAGGACTTGCGCGTAAGTAGCCCGCCGGCGGGCAAATGCGGGCATTCCCGAGTGTTTCATGCCGGGGTGCGTCGGACGCTGTCGACGCTCAAGTCAGCGACCGGCGGCAGCAGCTTCGTGCGATGCGCTCGGGGCGGGGTTTGCCTGGAAGCCGAAGCGGTCCGCCACTTCGGAAGACCGGATCGGACGTACTTTCACATCGGACTCGCCGATCTTGAGCCACATGGGGGCCTCTTCCCCTTTCTGTACGAGCGCGAGTGAATCGTCGAGTGCGCGTTCCGCCAGTGCGGTTCCGTTCGCATCGATCAGGGCGCCGAGCATCGTGTCGAGATCCCGGTCGTCGACGACGCCGATACCATGCTCCGTCTCGAGGAGCATCGCACCCTGCTCATCGATCCAGGCGCCGGAAACCGCCGTTACGCGTTGGCCGGTATGCGCCTCCATCGCCATCGAGCTCTGCGGAGTCGCGACGCGGTAGACGAACGGAGTGTACTGGAGCTCGACGAAGACGCGCTGCGGCCCGTTCTGGAAGAACCACCGCCCTTCGCTGTCGCGCTCGTAATTCCGCGCGATGTAAGTGGTGACGGTGGTGTTGCTGATGGGTTCTCCCTGAAGAAGCCAATTGCCTCGTCGATCCAGCGCCAGCCAGCCGTAAACAGCTGGCACATCGGGCCATTTGGCCATGCCGCGTAGGACCCGGTCATCCATATCGTTATCTCACTCGGGAGTGTTGAGCGTGGAGCAGTTCACCTGCAGCGCGAGCAAACTACGGGCCGGTAAATCGCGAACAGCCGAACGCGCATCGCGTCGGCTGCTATCGGTTCACTGCTCCTCGGCCTGCGCGGTCTTGCTGTGCAGCGCCGCGAGCTCTTTCTGCACGTTCGGCGGAACGGGCTCGTAGTGCGACAGCTCGATCGAAAACGAGCCTTGCCCGGCGGTCACGGATTTCAGACGGGCCTGATAGTTGTTGAGCTCCGAGAGCGGCACTTGCGCTCTGATCGCTACCGTACCGGGTGCGATCGTGTCGGTGCCACTGATCTGGCCGCGCTTCGAGGAAATATCGCCGGCGATATCGCCCATCTTCGGCTCCGGCGCGGTGATTTCGAGTTTCACGATCGGCTCGAGCACAATCGGCCGCGCTTTCGCGATCGCATCCATGAACGCGCGCTTGCCTGCCGAGATGAACGCAACCTCTTTGGAATCCACGGGGTGATGCTTGCCGTCATAGACGGTCACGCGCACATCCTGCACCGGATAGCCGGCGATCGGCCCCGCGTCGAGCACCTGGCGCACACCTTTTTCCACAGCCGGAATGTACTGTGTCGGAATGACGCCGCCTTTGACCGCGTCGACGAACTCGAAACCCGCGCCGCGCTGAAGCGGCTCGACTCGCAGGAAGACCTCCCCGAACTGGCCTGCACCGCCGGTTTGCTTCTTGTGCCGGTGGTGGCCTTCCGCCTTGGCCGTGATCGTCTCGCGGTACGGAATTCGCGGTGGCTTCGACGTGATCTCGACGTGATATTGCGCCTGCAGCCGGTCGAGGATGTAGCGCATGTGCAGGTCGCCCAGCCCGCTCACGACCATTTCGTTCGACGCGGCGTTGTGGCCCACCTTGAAGGTCGGGTCTTCCGCAGCGAGCTTGTGCAGCGCGTCGGAAATGCGCTGCTCGTCGCCGCGACGTTTGGGTTCGACAGCAAGGCTGTACATCGGCGTTGGAAACTCGAGCGGCACGAGATGAATGTGATCTTCATCGTGTGAGTCGTGCAGCACCGCGTCGAAGTGGATTTCGTCGACCTTCGCGACCGCGCCGATGTCGCCGGGCACGAGTGCATCGGTCTCGACGAACTCCTTGCCCTGGAGAAGGTACGGATGAGCGACCCTGAAAGGTTTGCGGCCGTCCCCGATGTAGAGCTGCGTATCACGGCTGATGGTGCCCTGATGCACTCTGAAGACGCCGACCTTGCCTACGAAGGGGTCGATCATCACTTTGAACACGTGCGCGAGCACATGCTTCGACGGATCGGGTTCCGCGCGTATCGGTTCTGCCGCGGGCCCTTCGCCTTTCAGGAACTGCGGCGGATTGCCTTCCGTCGGATTCGGCATCAGCTTGACGACGACGTCGAGCAGCTCTGCAATGCCTGCGCCGTTTCGCGCCGACGCGAAGCAGATGGGGACGAGATGACCCTCGCGCAGTGCCTGCTCGAACGGCGCGTGGAGCTCCGCCGGACTTACTTCGCCCTGTTCGAGGTACTTCGACATGAGCTCTTCATCGACTTCCACGACCTGGTCGATCAGCGCCTGGTGTGCTTCCGCGACGGACGAGAAATCCGATTCGCCCGACGGATTGAAGAAACAATCGACGACCCGCTTGCCGCCGTCGGCAGGCAGATTGATCGGCAGGCACTCCTTGCCGAACGTCGCCTGGATCTGTGACACGAGACCGGGCAGATCGACGTTTTCGGCGTCGATCTTGTTCACGATGATCATACGGCACAGGTTGCGCTTCGCCGCCCATTGCATCATCCGGCTCGTGATCATTTCGATGCCGTTCTGCGCGTTGATCACGATTGCCGCGGTTTCGACGGCCGGCAGTCCACCAATGGCGCGCCCGACGAAGTCCGGCAGTCCCGGCGTATCGACGATGTGAATGCGGCAATCGCCGGTAGTCAGGTGCACGACGGAAGCGTTCAGCGAGTGCTGGTACGTTTTCTCGAGCGCATCGAAATCACAGACTGTCGTACCTCTTTCGATGCTGCCTGGCGACGGAATCGCCCCGGATCGATGCAGCAGCGCTTCGGCGAGCGTCGTCTTTCCCGCTCCGCCATGACCCACGAGCGCCAGCGTGCGGATCATCTCAGGGGAGAACTTCGGCATGCTCCTCCTCCTACTTTTCGCTCCAGATTGACGCCGGTCCGGCGTTCAGCCGGAGCGACGCGGACAAATTCAGAAAGGGTTCGGGCCAGTATAAACGGGGCGCCTCCGCGCATACAAGGATCGGTCTCAAGCATTCTTAACCCCATCGCGAGGCCGCGTGCGTTAGCAGGGTGGTGAGCAATCTCGCGGTTGGCAGCCGGCGTTTACCGCGCGCGAATGGTCGAGCATACTGCCATCCCGTGATGCCAAGGGATGAGCCCGCGCGCGATGAAGAATTGATGGTCGCGTACCGGGACGGCAACCTGGGCGCGTTCGAAGCCCTGTACCGTCGACACAAAGGCGGGCTCTATCGCTATCTGCTGCGGCAGTGCCGCGACAACGCGGTCGCGGAAGAATTGTTTCAGGATGTCTGGCTGAATCTCATCCGCTCGCGCGGGAGCTACGTCGTGAGCTCGCGCTTCACGACGTATCTTTATCGCGTGGCGCACAATCGGCTGATTGACCATTATCGGCGGCAGGCGCCCGCGGCGCTCGTGTCGTACGACGAAGGCGAGGGCGCTCAAGAGCTGCTGGCGCCGCGCGAATCCGAGCCGAATGTGTTCTACGAAGCGCGGGCACAGCTCGTGCGCGTGCTCGAAGTGCTCGAGACTTTGCCTGCGGCGCAACGCGAAGCGTTCGTCCTGCAGCAGGAAGCCGGCATGAGCGTCGAGGAAATCGCGGAAGCGACGGACGTCTCGCGGGAGACGGCGAAAAGCCGCCTGAGGTATGCGATGAACAAGCTGCGCGCAGGACTGGCAGAATGGCTCTGAACGATCGCGACGCGCGCGACGTACTGCCCGACGGGGCCGACGCGCGGATCGCGAGTCTGTACAAAGAGTCTTCGCGCGAAACGCCGCCGGCGCACCTGGATCGGCGGATCGCTGTGGCCGCGCGCGCCGGAGCGCCCCGAGATTTGGAGAGGCGACTGCCTTGGTGGACGGGCTGGCGGCTGCCGCTTGCCGCCGCCGCAATCGGTGTCGTCAGCGCAAGCCTGATTGCGCTCATGCTGCACGAGGACCCGGAGCGACTCGCGAGCGTGCCGCCGCCCGGCGCGCCGAGCACGATCGCCGAAGAGCCCGGTGACGCACGCGCGCCGAACGTGCCTGCAGACGCTCAAATCTCGGCGACGCCCGAGGCACGAGGCGAAGACGCTCCGGCACGAAAAAACCGCGCAGAGCCGCGCCGCGGGCTGAGCGAGCGTCGCAGTGAGCCGCCGCCGTCCGACCAGCAGCGGCGTGCAGACGCGCAACAAATACCGTCGGCGGAGAAAACAAC
>Ga0075421_100000386_pt1 | contig 45211 bp, 46 predicted proteins | sample SoiMetdeltSBSDD5_FD_75292 | JGI IMG/M metagenome (GOLD analysis project Ga0075421, IMG submission 75292) | Bulk soil microbial communities from a Populus tree surrounding site in Tennessee, USA - Soil MetaG P. deltoides SBSDD5 | ecosystem: Environmental > Terrestrial > Soil > Tree plantation... | reverse complement strand
CACCAGGGCACGCGCGTCGGGGCGCCGCGCAAGGACTTCCGCCATCATCACGCCTGCCTGCACCGTTTTGCCCAGTCCCACCTCGTCGGCGAGGAGAAACCGGCAGCCGCGCCCGCAGACGAGTGCGAGCGCGGGTTCCAGTTGGTACGGGATGAGGGTGAGATTCGACTGCGCAGCGGTTCGAAGGCACGTCCAGGAAGGCGTCGCGTCCGCAAGCACGCGCCGGACGGCGCGACGCCAACGGCCCGGGCGAACGACGCGCGGCGCGGGCGACGAAGGCAGGCGATCGATTTTTTCGAACGGAAGAAGGAAGCTGGCTCGAATAGTTCGATTCCTGGCGTCGCAGCCTGCGGCCTCGACGATCGCCGCATCGCCGAGCGGCGCATGGGTGACGATCCGCCATCGCTGGTCGCGGATGCGCACGACGTCGCCGGGGCGGAGAGAACGGTTGGCCACGGGTATCACGGCAGGGGTGCATGGAGCGTTCCTGTGATGAAGAGGCCGAATTCGACGGCTTCGCGGGAAAAATGTGCGGATTTTGCCAGCCTGGACCGGGCCGCGGTCGTCAATTTTGACGAAGCCGGGCGACGGTCGCGCCGAGGTGCGACTCGGCTGCGTCCCAGAACGCTTCGACCAGCGGATGACGTTCGAGCGCCTGCTGGACGATGCCGCGCTGGATGCCCTTGCCCCGCCCGTGGATCAGGCGCACTTCGCGGAGGCCGGCCTCGTGCGCGGCGTTCACGTACTCTTCGACAACGGACTTGATGTCGCGCGGGGCGAAGGCATGCAGATCGAGTGCGTCCTCGATCGGCACCCGGTGGGTCACGGCGCCGGGAAGGTGGCGGTGACGACCGTCTTGATGCCGCCGCGCACCGAGAAATCGCCCACCACGGTCATGCGGCGGGGCTGGCAGGCGGCCACCAGGTCGTCGAGGATCTGATTCGTCACCGCCTCGTAGAAGATGCCGCGGTTCCGGAACTCGATCATGTAGTACTTCAAGGACTTGAGCTCGATGCACCGATCGCCCGGAACGTAGGTGATGCGGATCGCGCCGAAGTCTGGAAGGCCGGTCTTGGGGCAGACCGAGGTGAACTCAGGGCAGTCGATTGCGATCTCGAAGTCGCGTCCGGGCCGGGGATTCGGAAATGTCTCGATCGCCGGCGCGCTTGACATGCGGCGGAAATTCTAGCACTTTGGGCCGAAATTGCCGTGTTGCGCGTTGACAGCGATCAAACGCGCGAGATAGCATTACGCGATTTTGCCGCAGTTTCCGCCGCAGTGTGAGCGCGCTGACCACTGCGCCGCGGCCGAGAGGTGGCGCGCAGCAAGGGGGACGTGATGGCTGAGGCCCGGAGAATGGGCAAATCTGAACTGTTTTCACATTTCGCCGATCGCTTTGAGGTGAAGCGGACGCAGGCACGTGAGTTCTTCGATGAGCTGACCGCGCTGTCGGAGAAGGAGCTGAAACGATCCGGTGAGTTCGTGCTTCCCGGTATGGTTAAGCTCGTCGTGCAGAAACGGAAGGCGCGGATGGGCCGGAACCCGGCAACAGGCGAGGCGATCAAGATTCCCGCGAAAACGGTCGTCAAGGCCCGTATCGCGAAACAACTGAAGGACGCAGTTCTCCCCAAGAAGTAGACGAGGCGCGGTCCCCAGCCGCGACAGTTCCCCCGACCCGGCGCGCTCCGCGCCGGGTTTGTTTTTTACCCCGCCGCCAGCTTCGTGGTCGGACGCGCCTGCGTGAGCGGGAAGCGGATGGTGAAGGTCGTGCCGACGCCGACCTCGCTGGCGACGCTGATCGTGCCGCCGAGCTGTTCGACGATTTTCTTCGAGATCGCCAGCCCGAGCCCGAGGCCGCGCCGCTTGGTGGTGACGAAGTCGTCAAAGATGGTATCGAGGCGTTCTTTCGGGATGCCGCAGCCGGTGTCGGCCACTTCGACGACCGACGAGTCGCCATCCCGGTTTGTGCGAACGATGACGCGGCCCCTCGGCGGAGTGGCCTGAAGCGCGTTGGTGATCAGATTGCGATACACGCGATTCAGGGCGAACAGGTCGCCTTCGACCCACAGGGTGCCGAGCACCTGCTCGGTTTCAATCGTGATACCTGCGTGTTCGGCGGTCGTTTGCATCGATTCGATAAGGTCCGAGAGGGTCTTATTCAAATCAAGCGGAAACCGGTCAAGCGGCAGCGGTCGGGCAATATTCCGCAGGTCGTCGAGCACCCGCTTGACCTGGGCAAGCTCCCTTTCCACCGTCCGCTTGAAGTTCTCGCGATATTCCAGATCGTCGAACATCTTGACGATCAGCTTGCAGCTGTTGCCGATGTTCTGAATCGGGTGCGAGAGGTCGTGCACGAGACCGATGGAGATGCGGCCGAAGAGCGCCTGCCGTTCCTTCTTCCGGACGTCTTCCTGCAGTTCGACCAGCTTGTCGGCCATGTTGTTGAAGGCGAGCCCCAGCTGGCCGATCTCGTCCTTTGTTTCGACCTTCACGCGTTCATCGAGCTTCCCTTCGGCAAGGGCCCGCGTCCCGCGAGTCAACGCGAGAATGGGACCGATGAACCGGAAACCCCAGACGTAGCCGATGCCAAGCATGGCCATCAGCGCGACGGCGATCGCGATCCCCAGCTGCCACTGCAGCCGGATCGGAATGGCAAAGGCTTCTACGCGCGGCTGTTCGATGATGACGGTCCAGCCAAGCGACTCGAGTCGAGCGGCGACGCCGAGCACCGGGCCGCGCTCGTCCGAGTACTGCGCCGATGCCGTCGTATCCGCTTGCGACAGCACATTGTTGATCCGCGACACCAGCGGATGTTCCTGGACGTCGTCCCGGCGTGCGACTCGGGACTTGGCCGCTGGGTCGCCGTGCGCAATCAGCTGCGCGTCACCGGTGACGACCAGCGCGTAGCCACGCTCGCCGACACGAATGCGGTCGACCATGCGCCAAAGCTCTTCGAGGTTCAAGCGGCCGACCAGCCATCCGCCGGCTTCGTCGTTCAACCGCACAGCGACGATTGCGGTCGGCAGCAGGTCGTCGTCGACAGAAAATCTCGAAAGCAACACCCCCTGATAGTTGAGACCTTCCGATCCGGGCACACTCACCGTCGGTGCGCCGAGCCGGCTGGAAACGATGGCGGCGCCGTTGTCGTCGAGGATGGTGAGTTCGTTGAACTCCGGGAACTGCAATACGAAGTTCTTGAGGATGCGGTCCTTCTGCCATCTCAGAAGGCCAGTCTGCTGCAGGTCGGCGGCGACCGCTTTGAGGATGCTCACGCTGCCGGAGACGTACAGCTCGATCTGCTCGGCCACCTGGCGCGCGACGTTCAGGTTGCCCAGGATGACCGCCTGCTGGGCTCCGGTTCGCAGTGAATATACCGACACGGCGCCGTAGCCGAGCAGCGGCACGACGGCTGCCGCCGCCAGGAGCAGCGCGAAGCGGGTAGAGATCTTGGTCACTGCGTCGAAGCGATCCGTCTATCGGTGTTTTCGGTCCACTGCCAGATGGTAAACAGAGGGTCCCGATCCGAGTTCCCGACGTCGTATCGGCGCCGGACCGCGCGCGCCCGCTCACTCCATGCCAGGAATAACGCCGGCGGATCGTCGAGCAGTGCCCGCTGCAGCCGCGGTGTCGCGGAGCGCACCGCGGCTTCGTTCAGCGAGGCGCGCAGAATCTGAAACTGTCGCTCTGTTTCCGGGTTCTCATAGCCGAATACATTCAGACCTTTGAATTGACGCGCGGATCGCCAGAACAGGAATGGCCGACCGAATGACGGTCCGCTGATCATTTCACCGAGGACCGCCTGGAATCGTCCTTCACGAATCCTCAAGTTGTACTCCTCGATCGGCACCGCCTGAAACTGGACGTCGACGCCGACGTCGTATAGCTGCTTTTGCACTTCCAGGCCAATCCGCTCCAGCAGCGTGAAGTTCGCCGGTAAGAGACACGTGAACCGCAGACGCGCCGGCGGCCGGTCGGACGAGCTGTCGACCGATAGCTTCCTGAAGCCGGCAGCCTCGAGCATGGATATCGCGCTGCGAGGATCGTAGCCAAATGGTTGAATCGTGCGATCGTAGGCCCAATGCTCGGGCCAGATTGGACCTGTCGCGGGCTCGCCATTGCTCTGCAGCACATTTGCGATCAGGGCCTCTCGATTGACCGCAGCATTCAGGGCGCGTCGCACGGCCGCGGACTTGAACAGTGGCTGAGCCGAGTTGAATGCGATAAGGAACTGGTAACCGCGCGGATAAGAGATGACCTGGATGTCGTCGTTTTGAATGAACTCGACGGCCTCGGGAGGCACGTCAGTAACCATGTCAACTTCGCCGCGCAATAGGCGTGTCCACGAGGTTCTGAGATTGTCGGAAGGCAGCACCACGACTCGCTCGATTTCAGGCGCGCCAAGGTAGTAGCGATCGAACCGTTCCAGTTCCACGCCATCCGAGTCCCTGCGCACAAGGCGAAACGGTCCTGTCCCGATGTCCGACCCAATGCTCAGCGGGAGGCCTAGGTCCTCGGGGAGGAAAGCCGAAGGTTGTGACAATTCGAGAACCAGCTGTAGGTCACCCTCTGCTCGAACTGACTTGACGTCAACCACGGAAGAGTAGAGCGCGCGGTTCGAGGGACGTGCGATCGCTCGGGTGAGCGCCTCGGAGGCCAGAGTGGACGTGAAAGGCGTCCCGTCGTGAAACAGAACTCCCGGGCGCAAGTACACACGCAAACGTCGTCCTTCGTTCTCCCAGGCCCAGCGAGCGGCCAGGCGCGGAAGCGCCCTTCCATCTGAACTAGTTGATGTTTGCGTGAGGCCTTCGAGGGTAAGAGTGCTGGTAAGCTGGCCGAGTCCGACTCCTGTGGCCGCAACACTTCCCTCAGGAACGCCAATTGTGAGTACGTTCTGAGCTCGCGGACGTGTAGTCTCGGCGACGTCGCAGGCCGAGACGGCAGCCAAAAAAATAACGCCGCACCAAAACCACGGGGAGAAGGCGCGGCGTTTAAGAGTGGCTACGGTTCGGGCCGGTGGCCCGATTGGACGCTCTACTTGCTGTCGCCCTTCGGCGCGTCGTCCTCGATGACCCATGGGCAAAAATTCTGCGGTTTCCGGGTGGTGGTCGCCTTCTTGATGACGGTGATCTTCATGAGTTTACTCCGTTTCTGGTGAATGGCCGATTAAGGTTTACGAAATTGCCCCAACGGTGCGTTCCGCCAGGCCGATGACGGCCATGTCGAACGCAGTCTTGTGACATGACGCATCGTGCATGTCACCAAGCTCGGTGTGCGCGGCCACGGAACAGCCGCCGCCGCACACGGGAATAAAGGAACAGTCCCCGCACTCATCCTTGAGCGGGCTCAGCCGCTCGAACCGCTCCGCAGCCGCCTGCCGCCAGGTTTCCTCGCGTCCGTCGATGTGACCGGTCGACTCCTTCTTGTCGCCGGTGAATCCGGGGCACGCGTAGAGCGACCCATCAGGTCCGAGGGTATGCGCGTGACGACGGTGAATCTCGCAGGGGCCCATGTGGACGCCGTCGGGCGTGGGAAAGCCGCGCTTGCGCGTCTCTGAGCGCAGGAAGGACATCTTCTCGTCCACGAAGTGGCACGAGTCGCATACGCTCGAGCCCTTCGGTGAGCCGGCGCCGGCGCTCGTCATGCACGTGCCGTTCAACGGCTTGACCCCGTCACCCACCACGGTCAGCGGAATGACACCCTTCGGCGCCGCTTCCGCGAACGACTTGATGACCGGCTTGAAGTTCACCTTCGCGATCTTGTCCGCGAACTCCTGCTCGCGAAGGAAATCGAGCAGCGCCGGATAGCTGTCCGCCGACGACTCGTCGAAGTTGCCGCCAATCGTGATTGGCACCATGTGAGCGACCTGCCTGACGTTCTCGACAATCCGGTCGAACGTGCCCTGACGCCCGCGCAGCGGCCGCATCCGGTTGTGGGTCTCGCGGTCGCCGTCGAGCGTCACCTTTACGCCGCGAAGACCGTACGGCTTGAGCCGGGATACCACCTCGGGCGTCAGCAGCAATCCATTGGTGATCACGGTCACGCCCTGAGGAATCCCCCGCGCCTGGCAGAGCGCGTGGCATTGCTCGGCAAGGTAGTACGCCACCGGCAGATTGAGGAGCGGCTCGCCGCCGAACAGCGTCAACACGAACTTCGCCGGCTTGACTTCGTCCATCCGCCGCTCGATCCAAGCCACCACCTTCCGCGCCGTCTCGAGCGACATCTTCTCCGCGAACTTGTTGTAGTCGCCGTGATCGCCCTGGAAGCAGTAGTCGCAAGCGAAGTTGCACTGCAGGGTGGTCAGCACGGTGACCCGCAGCTGCTCGGTGTCCTCCCGGAGGTCGCGGAAGTACTTGTCCAGAGCGGCGCGCTCGTCGGTCCGGCTCTGGACGAGGAAGCCGTTCTCGACCAGCGCCTCGAGGGTTTCGCGCTCTTCGTCGGTGAAGCCGGCGTCGCCGCGCGACACCCGGTCCATCAGCTGCGGGACGTCCGACGAGACGAGGATCTGGGCATCTGAGAAGGTGTTCATCAGGAACACTTCATTCCCATCTGCGACCGGCACCTGCACGTTGAACATCGAGCGCTGCATATGAACCTTCGACCTTCTTTGGGCGCAAACGGGTAGCGTTCCCGTGTCGGGTCGCAAAAGAGCAACGGGTGTGCCGCAATCGGTTGCACAACTTCGATCGGCGGGTATCGAGGAATTGCGAAGTGAATCGCGGAAGCGGCAAGCAACTCGCATCCGGCGCGCACTTCCGCGCCGGCCAATTGATTAACGCCAGCCTCGTCCGTATGGCCCGTTCGACGCGCGGGCCGGTGTGCAAGTGCTGTTTTTCGTTGAAAAAAAGTGTGCGCCGCGACCGGGCAACTTCTTGGCCGGTCGGACGGAGGCTTGCCGGTTAATTTCCGCGGATCTTACGGGCGAGCTCCCGGATCTCGAGGCGATCCATCTTGAACTTGAGGGTGCTGAGGGGGATGCCCAGCGCCTTGGCGGTCGCCGTCACGTTCCACCCGCCCTTCTCCAGCGCCCGGACGATGAAGTTCCGCTCGAAAGTCGTCACGGCGCGATCCAGCAGGTTCTCGGTGCCGGGTCCGCCGGCATCGAGTTGGGCCACGTGGAACTCGTAGGGAAGGTCCTCGTCGGTAATCCAGTCCTTGTCGGATACGGCCACCAGCCGTTCGATCAGATTCTCGAGCTCGCGGATGTTGCCCGGCCACCAGTACGCCCTCAGGATCCGGAGCGTCGTATCGGCAATGCCCTGGATGTTCTTCCGGAACTTGACGTTATAGCGGCGCAGGAAAAAGCGGGCGAGCTCCGGCAGGTCTTCGATCCGATCGCGCAGCGCCGGCATCTTCAGCGGGATGACGTTGAGGCGATAGAACAGGTCCTCGCGGAAGCTTCCGCCCTTGACCAGCTTCTCGAGATCCCTGTTCGTCGCCGCGATCAGCCGGAAATCGGTCTTGATGGGATGCGTCCCGCCGACGCGCTCGATCTCCGACTCCTGAATCGCGCGCAACAGCTTCGCCTGCAGGTCGTATCGCAGGTCCCCGATTTCGTCCAGGAACAGCGTGCCCCCGGCTGCCAGCTCGAATTTTCCGAGCTGCTGCCGGATCGCCCCTGTGAAAGCCCCTTTTTCGTGGCCGAACAGCGTGCTTTCGACCAGCTCGCGGGGAATGGCGGCAAGGTTCACCGCCACGAACGGCGCCTCTGCGGACCCCGACTCGCGGTGAATCAGACGGGCCAGCAGCTCCTTGCCGGTGCCGCTTTCCCCGAGGATCAGCACGGTGGCTGACAGCCTGGCCACCTTGTGGACGAGCTCGATGATCTCGCGCGTGCCGTGGCTGGGCCCGACCACGAATTCGCGGTCGACCCGCTCGGCGACCTCGGCGCGCAGCGTCATCACGTGACGGCTGAGATCCTGCCGCTCGCTAGCGTTGCCGACGAGCCCCCGGACCCCCTCCAGATCGAAGTCCTTCGAAATGTAGTGGTAGGCGCCGTGGCGCATCGCCTCGATTGCCGCCTCGAGCTCCTTGACCACCGAGATCACGATCACCTCGACGTAGGGATAGTTTTCCTTGACGATCTTGAGCACGTCGAAGCCGCCGATTCCGGGCAGGTTGACGTCGAGCAGCATGAGCTCGACGTCCTCCTTCTCCATCATGACCAGCCCGGCTTCGCCCGTGGCCGCGCGCAGGACGCGGTAGTCGCGCCTGAGCATCGAAGTCAGCATCTCGCGCATCCCCTCGTCGTCGTCGACGATGAGGACGGTCTTCCTGCGGTCGGACATGCGGGCCGCGAGTATAACGCGGCTTCTTGACACTTCCGAATTCCGTTCGATAAGGTAGCCGGAGGAATATCAGATTCGCGCGTATGACCCTCCCGTGGTTCATCGCGGGCGCAGCCCTTGCGGTTGCGCTCGTTGCCTGGCGCCAGGCGCGGCAGACCGCGAAACGCCTCGCACAGCTTTCGGAAATGTATTGGGAGTTGAAGTATCAGCAGGGCGAGCTGCGGGTGCGCCTGCAGCGCGTGGAAGGCGAGCCGCCATCCTCACCCTCCCAAGCCGCTCCCGGACAGCCGGGCGAGTCGTTCGTGCCCCTCACCTCTCTAAAGCGCTGACCCCGCGCGCAGGAGCTTCATTGGACCGTGCGGACTGAGGTGGGGTACTAGTTACAACAGGCCTTCGAGCGTGATCTTCCGGCCGCGACAACGGCGCGGCCGGTACTTGCCCAGGAAGGATGTACCAGTAAGTGCCTTCGTACGATGTGGTTGTGATCGGCGCCGGTACGGGCGGGTATGTTGCCGCGATCCGCGCCTCTCAGCTCGGAAAGAAGGTTGCCGTCGTCGAGAAGCAGAAGGCGCTTGGCGGCACCTGCCTGATCTGGGGATGTATTCCCACGAAGGCGCTGCTCGAGCATGCGCATGCGCTGAAGATCGTCCAGAACTCGGATGAGTGGGGCATCGCGATCCCGTACGGCGCGCCGGCGATCGACATGCGGCAGGTGCACGCGCGCAAGGACAAGATCGTCTCCGGCCTGACCAGGGGGGTCGAGTTTCTTTTCAAGAAGAACAAGATCGACTGGATCAAGGGCACCGCCACGCTGGCCGGCAAGGGGCGCGTCGACATCGCCGACGGAGAAAAGCAAAGCCTCCAGGCGGCCGAGATCATCGTCGCCACCGGATCGTCGCCGCGAAGCGTTCCCGGCATCCAGATCGATCACAAGCGAATTGTCACGAGCGACGAGGCGATCCATCTGCCGGAGGTGCCCAGGTCGCTGGTCATTCTTGGCAGCGGTGCGGTCGGCGTGGAGTTCGCGTCGATCTTCCGCCGGTTCGGCAGCGAGGTCACCATCATCGAGCTGCTGCCGCGGCTTGTGCCGATAGAAGATGAGGCCGTCTCCGCGGAGCTCGAGAAGGCATTCAAGAAGCAGGGCATCCGATCGCTGACGAACACACAGGTGACGAAAGCGGCTGCCACCGGCACCGGTGTGGAGATCGAGGCGCAGCGAGCCGATGGGAAGACGGAAAAGATCACTGGCGACATCCTCCTTGTCGCGACCGGTCGAGGTCCGGTGACCACAGGGCTCGGGGCGGAAGCGCTGGGCATCGCGATGGAGAAGGGCTTCATCAAGGTCGATTCGCTGTACCGAACCTCGGTCGCGAATGTCTCCGCTATCGGCGACGTGATTGCGATCGAAGGGCGCGTTCATCCGCAGTTGGCCCACGTCTCATCTGCGGAAGGCATCCTCGTCGCGGAACGGCTGGCGGGCCAGGACGTCAGGCCGCTGAACTACGACCATGTTCCGGGATGCACCTACTGCGATCCTGAGATCGGGAGCGTGGGCCTTACGGAGGCGGAGGCGAGGAAGCAGGGCTACGATGTGCGGGTGGGCTCGTTCCCCTTCGGCATCCTCGGCCGCGCCAAGATGGCGGGGGAGACCGACGGGTTCGTCAAGATCGTGGCCGACAAGAAGTACGATGAGGTGCTGGGCGTCCACATGATCGGCCCCAGATCGACGGAGCTCGTGGGAGAGGCAGTGCTGGCGCTGCGGCTCGAGTGCACCGTGGAGGAACTGGTGAAAACGATCCACGCTCACCCGACGTTCTCCGAAGCAATTGGTGAGGCTTCGCACGCGGCGCACGGCGCGGCGATCCACATGTAGCCATGCCCACTCCCATCGTCATGCCCCAGATGGGCGAGTCGATCGCGGAAGGCACGATCGTCCGCTGGATCAAGAAAGTCGGCGATCAGGTCGACCGCGACGAGCCTCTTTTCGAGATTACGACCGACAAGGTCGACGCCGAAGTTCCTTCACCGGCCGCCGGCATCCTCACTGAGATCACGGCGAAGGAAGGCGAGACCGTATCGGTGAACTCGGTCGTCGGCTCAATTCAGGTGGCGGGCGAGGCGGCTGCCGCCTCGCCGCAGCCTCAGGGTGACGGCCAACCGGCCTCCGCAATGCCCGCCTCCGCCGAGCCGGCTTCGGCAAGGTCCGCCTCCGTGGGCGAATCGCCCGCTACGGTGAGACAGGCTGATGAGGATCAACGTCCGCACCGGTCGTCGCCTCTGGTTCGCCGCATCGCGCGTGAGAATCAGGTAGACGTCGCGCAGGTTTCAGGTACCGGGCTTGGTGGGCGCGTCACGAAGCAGGACATTCTGGAATATCTCGGCAAGCCTCAGCCGCCGGGTCCAGAGGCACCGCCGCAAGCAGCGCGAGTGACGGCGAAGGAAGGCCGGTCCGAGGTTCAGCCGTTGTCGGCGATGCGCAAGAAGATCGCCGAGCACATGGTGCTCAGCAAACGCACGTCGGCACATGTGCACACCGTCTTTCATGTCGATTTTTCCGACGTCGAACGACTCCGCCAGCAGAAGAAAGAGGAGTACGCCGGGCTTGGCGCGAAGCTGACCTACATGGCGTTCATCGCGAAGGCGGTGATCGACGCCCTGCGCCGTCATCCGATCCTCAACGCGTCGCTCGACGGCGAGAACGTCGTCTACAAGAAGGACGTGAACCTCGGCATCGCTGTCGCGCTCGAGACCGGACTGATCGTGCCGGTGATCAAGAACGCCGACGAGAAGAACCTGCTCGGCTTGAGCCGGGCGATCGCCGACGTCGCCGAGCGCGCGCGCGCGAAGCAGTTGAAACCCGAGGAGGTCCACGGCGGCACGTTCACCATCACCAACCCGGGACAGTCCGGGGCGCAGTTCGGCATGCCGATCATCAATCAGCCGCAGGTCGCGATTCTCGGCGTCGGAACTGTCGAGAAGCGCCCCGTCGTCGTCGACGACGGGATCGCGATCCGGACGATGGCGTACCTGACGCTCGGCTTCGATCACCGGCTGATCGACGGCGCGGTGGCGGATCAGTTCATGGCCGACATCAAGCAGAACCTCGAGCACTTCGACGCCAACCAGGTGTAGTGCGGTCCATCGAAGTGCGGCGGCTCGGCCTCGTCTCCTACAGCGACGGGCTTGCTCTGCAGCGATCGCTCGTCGAGGAGCGCCGCGCCGGCCGTATACCGGACCTGCTTCTGCTCCTGGAGCATCCGCCGGTGATCACCGTGGGCGTCAAAGGCGACGGCGGCCGTTCGAATGTCGTCGCCGATTCCCGCCAGCTCGCACAGCTCGGCATCGTAATTTCAGAAACGGGACGCGGCGGCGACGTGACCTATCACGGGCCCGGCCAGATAGTTGGCTACCCGATTCTCGACCTTCGCCCCGACCGGTGCGACGTCCATTGTTACGTCCGCGACCTGGAAGAAGTGATGATTCGCGTGTGCGGCGACTACGGATTGCGGGCGGGGAGGATCCAGGGACTCACCGGCACCTGGATTGACGATCAGAAGATCGGCGCTATCGGCATCCGCATCTCGCGGTGGATCACGAGCCACGGCTTTGCCTTCAACGTCAGCACGAATCTCGATCACTTCCGCCTGATCGTGCCGTGCGGGATACCTGACCACGGTGTGACGTCGCTCGAACGGGCATCGGGACGGACAATCTCGATCGCCGAAGCGGAAAATGCGGTGATCCGGCATTTCTGCGGCGTATTCCAGCGCGAAGTCACGAGCGCGGTCCCGGCAACCGCGTAAGCGTCGCGTCCGCCACGCCACGTCCGGCGGTCGCCGTCACTTCAATCCGCACGTTGTTCCAGGCAACGACGTCCCCCTTGACCGCGGGACGGCCAAGCAACAGCAGCACAAGGCCGCTGATCGTCGTCACCTTCGGGTGTTCCAGGGAACAGCGCAGCGCCTGCCCGGCTTCCTCGAGGCGCACCGTCCCCCGCGCGCGAACGCGGCCGGGTGCCTCGCGCACGAGCGACCGGCGGCCCTGCCCCTCTTCGATGTCGCCGACCACTTCCTCGAACAGATCTTCCATCGTGACCAGGCCAGCAGTGCCGCCATGCTGGTCCATCACCACGGCCATCTGCGCTCGATACCGCCGCATGACGGCCAGCACTTCGTCGAGCGGCGCGGGCCCGGGCACGTACGGCAATGGCCGCGCGTCGCGGGCGTTGACCGGCTTTTCGGCAACGAGGAGCCGCAGCGCCTCCTTGATGTGCAGGCTGCCAATGATGTTGTCGAGATCGCCTGTAAAGATCGGATAACGCGTGTGAGGGCTGGTGCGGACGATCCGGCTCAACGCCTCGGGTCCGGTCCCCGCCTCGATCCCGGCGAGCATCACGCGAGGGACCATGACCTCGCCCGCGGTCAGATCGCCGAACTCGAACAGCTCCCGCAGAATCCGCCCCGATTCGCCGCGCAGCATCCCGCCTTCCTGGCTTTCCTCGATGATGTATTGCAGCTCCTCGGTGGTGTGGTACCGCTCGGTTTCGACTTCCTGTCTTCGCACGCCCAACAGCCGCAGCAAGCCGGTTCCGATCGCATTCAGCCCCGCCACCACCGGAAACAGGGCGGTCTGGATCGCCAGGATCAGCGGCGACACGTACAGCACCGTGCGAGCGGCGCGCTGCAGCGCCAGAGCCTTCGGCACCATCTCGCCGATCACGATGTGCAGATAGGTGAGAAAGGACACCGCCGCGACGCTGGCCACGGCGTGAGCGGCAATCCAGCGGTAGGTCGCTTCGAGCGGCTCGAGCCACATCGCGATCCAGTCGGCGAGGACGTGCTCGCCGTACATGCCGAGGCCCAGGCTTGCGACTGAAATGCCGACCTGAGTGGTGGCGATGTACCGGTCCTGCCGCTTTGGATTCTCGAGGATCCGCAGCACCCGCGCGGCCAGACGGTTCCCTTCGCCGGCCTGGTGCTCGATGGTGGCGCGCGGCGCGCCGACGATCGCAAACTCCGCGGCCACGAACAGCCCGTTGGCGATGACGAGTAGAAAGATGATGCCAAGCGCGAAGGCCAGCTCCATCACTCGTCCCTGTCCGCGACTTCCGTGACGACCGGGCGCGCAAGCACGGATTCGGGCGCCCGATCGGCGACGCGCTCGACTTCGAACTCGTACTCGCCGACGGTAGCGGTATCTCCGGTCACCGGCAGGCGACCGAGCGCTGCCGTCACGAGCCCGCCAATCGTCGTCGCTTCCGTGTCCCACTCCGTGTTGAGCAGCGTTGCGGCATCGTCTACGGCCATCGATCCGGGCAGCCGAAAATGCCCGTCAGGAAGCGTTTCGGGGACGGGATCGCCCGCCTTGAATTCATCCCCGACGTCGCCGAGCAGCTCCGACAACACGTCTTCGAGCGTCAGGAGTCCTGCGGTGCCGCCGAACTCGTCCACCACCAGCGCCAGGTGCGAGCGCCGCTCCCGCAGCTCGCGCACTACCTTGTCAATCGTCACGCTTTCATGAACGCTCGCGATCGGCCGCAGCAGGCTCGCCAGCGCCTCGTCGCTTGCGCCGCTGACGCGCCAACGCACGAGGTCCTTCGTGTGAAGCATGCCGACGATGTTGTCGATCGAGTCGCGGTAAACAGGCAGCCGTGAAAACGGGCTCTGCGCGACCAAGGCGATGACATCCGCCAGCGGCGTATTGATGTCGATGGCCGAAATCTTCCGCCGCGGCACCATCAGCTGCTTGGCCTGCCGCAGATTGAGCCGCAGGGCGCGCTGCAGGCGACGATGCTCGTCGGGCTCGAGGAGGCCGCCGTCGCGGCTCTCGGCGATCAACAGCTCGATTTCGTCGGGCGAGTGGATGTGGCGGTGCGACTGGGACGGCGACCCCATCAGCCGGAGCAGCAACAGGCCTGAACCGTTGAGCCACTTGATGAACGGCCGGTACACCCACAACGACGGCACCATCGGGATCAGCGTGTAGAGCGCGGACTGCGTGGGGTACTGGAGCGCCAGCGACTTGGGTACCAGTTCGGCGAAGATGACCTGCGCCACGGTCAGAACGAGCAGCACCACCGCCGCGGAGGTCGACTGCGCGGCGACGCCCTGCAGACCTCCCCATTGCTCAAAGAGCGGCTCCATCCACACGGCAATCGTCCGCTGCGCGAACGCCCCGAGCACCAGGCTGGAGAGCGTGATGCCGATCTGACACGCAGCGATATAGCGATCGAGATCCGCGGGCGACTCGATCAGCGGCAGCAGCCACGCCGCAAACGGGTTGCCATCGGCGGCGAGCTGCTGGATGCGGCTGCGCCGCACGCTGACCGCGGCGAACTCGGCGCCGACGTAGATGGCGTTGATGAGGATGAGCCCCGCAACGACGAGAATGGCTGTGAGGATCACGTGGGAGATCTGCCGGCTTCAGCGCGCGCTGAATTGGGGCCGATCCTGCCGTGCGGCGATCCTTGCTGCGAGCTCGAGCGCGAGCGTCGCGACCCGCGCAGTGCCCTGCGCATCGATGCGTTCCCAGTCGTCGCTCGGCCGATGGTAATCGTCGTGGAAGCCGGTAAAGAAATGCAGCGCCGGCACACGGCGGTCGATGAAGGAAGAGTCGTCGCTGCGGCCGGCTCCCGGACCGCCCCGGCGCGCGTCGAGGCCGGCGACCTTGGCCGCGGTTTGCACGTCGGCTTCGAGCGCCGGCGCCGAGCTCAGTCCGCCCACTTCCACTTTGCCCCGCGAGCGGCCGACCATGTCGAGGTTGATCATGGCGATGGTGTCGTCGAGCGGAACCGCCGGTTCCATCGTGTAGTGCAGCGAGCCGAGCAGGCCGCGCTCCTCACCGGCGAACGCCACGAAGACCAGCGATCGCGGAAAACGCGTATGATCCGCCGCCGCCGCGCGCGCGATCTCGATCAACGACGCGATTCCGGAGGCGTTGTCGTCGGCGCCGTTGTGTATCTCACCGGTGCGCTGCGGCGTGGCCGAGAAGCGGCCTCCGAGGCCGACGTGGTCGTAATGGGCACCGAGGACGATCGCTTCGCCTGCGCGTGCGCCGTCAGCGCCGCGAAGAATCCCGACCACATTGCGGACAGTCCGGCGATTCAGCGACAGGCGCTGCGTGTAGTCAACCGTTGACTGGGGCAGCGCACGCGATCGCGGTATCAGGTCGCGGTCGATAACGGCCGCCGTGCGGTCGAGGTCCCAGGCCTTGATGAGCGGCGCCATGTCGTCTCGCCGTATGCGGATGACCGGAATCTGGTGATCCTCGGCGTCGGACTCGATCCCGAAGATTTTGTAATTGGCTTCGTCGACGCGATGCGACGGATCCGAAATCACGAGCAGCGCGACCGCCCCGCGGGTGCGTGCCGCCTGGGCCTTGCTGTAGAGCGTGGTCTCGCGCATCGGCCGCGATCCGTTGAGCCGGCTGTCGCTCTGAGTCTCCTGCGGTTCGTGCGAGAAGATCACCACGGCTTTGCCGGCGACGTCGAGGCCGGCGTAGTCGTCGTAGTTGGAGGACGGTGCCGAAAGGCCGTAGCCCGCAAACACGAGCGGGACACCCATCAGATCCATCGAATATCCGGTGCCGCCGTCCGACGCGGTGACCGCGAGCGGGTAATAGGATTCGCCGAGCGTCAGCTGCACGTCCTGGGACGCTGCGTGGATGATGAGGCTGTTGCCCTCCGCAATCTTCAGCCCGGCGGTGAGTTCGAATGGCTGGAACCAGTCGCCATTCGATCCGGCTGGCGCCAGGCCCACGGCTTTGAACTGCTCGGCAATGTAGTCGCCGGCGCGTTCGAGGCCGGCGCTGCCGTTGCCGCGTCCCTGGAGGTCGTCAGCCGCGAGGAACTTGATGTGTTCGAGCAGCGCCTGCGGATCGATTGGCGGCGCCGCGGCTGAAATGACGGCCGCGAGGAGTGCCGCCAGGACGGCCCAACGGGCCAACGGACGCATGGCTTCGATCCTAACCTACCCGCGCTACCCGCCCAGGGCGACCTGAAGCCGCACCCGCTGGCGCGTGTCCAGCTCGGGGACGCGCGTTGCGACGATGCCGGGCCGTCCGAATCGCGCCGGAATCGCGCCGACGCGCCCTTTCACGCCGAATTCGCCTCCAAGCGGCGTCAGTACGCTGAAGGACTGGCGCGAGCCCGACAGGATAGCGGCGGCTACCAGGGCGGCGGCCGCCCCGAGCGCGTAAGGTCCGGGCGGCCAGAGGCGCGCGGTCCGCGACTCGATCCGTGCAAGCTGCACCTGCGAAAGGACCCGCGGCATCGCGTACCCCCCGATCGATGCCTCCCCCCACGGGACGACGAATCCGGATGGCGGCGCCCCGAGCACCGTCAGCATCACGTCGCGCGGCGAGCACTCGGCTTCCATCGACACGATCGCCTTGATCGCCGAAATCAGCGCTTCCGGGCTCGAACCGATCAGCCGCGCGCGCCGCACCGACGTCTCCGTGGCTGCGTTGGCGATCAGATCCGCCTGCGACGCGCCGGCGAACACCAGGGGAGCGTCGCCGAGATGCGGAACAATCCGCGTGAGCATCGACAGCGCCTCATCGCCACGCCATTCGCCCGCCGCACCGAAGCGGTCCGCGATGACGCATACGTCGCATCCGGCGAGACGGCTGTCGTCGTTCGTGCCCTCGAGCGACGCATGGAATCCCTCGATCGGTCCCGATTGCCTGATGTCGAGCGCCTTGCCCGCCGCCCCCTGGTTGGCGTCCACGATCAGCACGCGGCGCACGGCGTCGCGCGATGCAAGCGCCTGCGCGGCGGCGCCGGCCACCTCACCCGCGCCGACGATCGCGACTGTTGTCATCTCGGGCATAGATCAGGTGGTCGCCGCGTGTATTGTAATAGGCGGTGAAGGTCCCCACAGGGACGATCGCGCTCGTGACCGGCGGTTCCCGCGGCATCGGCCTGGCGATCGCACGCGCGCTGATCGAGATCGGCGCCCGCGTGGCGATCACCGCCACTTCCGACGATACGCTGCGCGCCGGCGCCGCGGAGCTCGAAACTGTCGCGGGTGGCGACGCCGTGCTGCCGATTCGCGCCGATGTGCAGCAACAGCAACAGGTCGAGCACGCAATCGATACGGTGGTGCGACGGTTCGGCGGGCTCGACGTCCTGGTGAACAACGCAGGCGTCGGGATATTCCGCTCCGTCACTGACATGACCGCGGGCGAATGGCACCGCGTCATGGAGACGAATCTGACCGGCGTCTTCTACTGCTGTCGCGCGGCGCTTCCGCACCTGCGGTCTCGAGGCGGCGGATGGATCGTCAATGTCAGCAGCCTGTCGTCCACAGGTCCGTTCGCCGGCGGCGCGGCCTACTGCGCGTCGAAGGCCGGGCTCAACGCCTTCACCGAGGCCCTCATGCAGGAAGTCCGGCAGGACGGCATCCGCGTCGCGTGCGTTCTGCCGGGATCAGTGCGCACCGGTTTCAGCGGCCGATCGCCGGGGACAGATCAGTGGAAGCTGGCGCCGGAAGACGTCGCGCAGGCGGTGGCCGGCCTGATCGCGTTTCCCGCCCGCAGCCTGCCGAGCCGTATCGAGATACGTCCCTCGCAGCCGCCCAGGAAGGGATAACGGGATCGATGTCCGTATTCGAAAAACACCGCGACGCGCTCGAGGTTCACGAGACGATGATGGGTCCGGCGAAAGGGCGCCTCGCGGTGGCGCTGGATCTGCTGACCGACGCGCTGGCGATGGTGGGCCAGCACGGCGTGTATTGCCAGAGCACGCGGTTACCCGGGAAGCCGACGCTCGACATCGCTCTCGTCGTCGAACAGATCGGCGACGCGAAAGAGCTGGTGCAGAGCGTCATCGAGCGGGAGAGCGCAGGATGAGCGATGCCGCTCCGGCGCCAGTCGGCGTCGTCGGGCACTACAACCTGCTCGAGCGGCTCGAGCCTGCGGGACCGGGCGAGCTGTTCCGGGCGCGCGACACGCGCCTCGGGCGGACGGTCGCGGTGCGGCTTCTTCCAGCGGACTTCACGCCGGATGCCTCCAGCCGGGCGTCGCTCACCGAACGCGCCCGCTCACTCATCGCGCTTTCGCATCCGAACGTCACGACCGTGTTTGACGTAGGCGACCATCACGGCCGGACGTATCTCGTCTTCGAGTTCCTGAAGGGACAGCCGCTTCGCGCGGAGATGGCGGGGCGGCCGATGAACGTCCGCCGTGCGCTGGAACTGGCGATCCAGATCGGCGACGGCGTCGCGGACGCGCACGCCAACGGGTTCGTGCACGGCGGTCTGAGCCCGGATTCGATCATGGTCACCGCGAAGGGGCACGCGAAGATCCCGGCGTTCGAGCTGGCGGCGCACGCGGGCTTCGATCAGGGCGCTTCCGATGTGCGGCTGCGCGACTACGACTCGCCCGAGGAGGCGCTGGGCCACGCTGCCGACGACCGCTCTGACATCTACTCGGTCGGCGCCATTCTCTACGAGATGCTCACCATGCGGCGGCCGATGCACCGCGGCGCGTCGGCGCCGAGCGCGTCGAACACAACAGTGCCGCCTGAAGTCGATGACATCGTCCTCAAGGCGCTGTCGCCGAACGTCGGCTCGCGCTACCAGAGCGCAGCGACGTTTGTCGCCGAGATGCGCAGCATGCTGGCGATCGTCGACGAGCGCGAGCGCGCGCTGGACGAAGGTGAGGCGGCGACGGGACAGGGGGCGACCCTTGGCCGCGTGCTCGCCCTGAGCGCAATCATTCTGATTGGCCTGGGCCTGCTGCTGGCGTGGATGATGCGCTGAGTATCTGTCCCAGCCGCTCGGAAAACGCGGAGCGCGCCAGCACCTCGTCAATGCCCGCCGCCCGCGCCGCGGCAATCACGTCGGTCTGAACATGTGAGACATAGCCGAGCGTCCGGATCGTCCGCAGCGCCGGGTCGGCTTTCATCTGCGCAATGATCTCGAGGGGACGCATTTTGGAGCTGTTCAGATCGAGGATGACGAGCGCGGGCTGTTTCTCGCGGATGCGCGGCAGCGCCATGTCGGGCGAGCGCTCGAAGAACACCGGCGCCGCCAGCGCTTTTGCCGCGGTCGAGATCTTGATGGAGAAAATCAGGTCGTCAACCAGGCACAGCACCATAAGTCACCAACCACGACGGCCACGACAGCCACGAACCTTTCTTCAAACGGAATCGTGCTCGTCGTGTCGTCGTGGTTTGACATTAGCAGGATATCGATGATTCTCGAAGTCCGCGCCGTCCCACCCTTTTACAAGAACGGCTTCCTCGTCGGCTGCGAACGGACGCACGAGGCGATCGTAATCGACCCCGGAGACGAGGCCGACGAATTGCTCGCCGCGGTGCGCGATCGCGGCGTCGACGTCACGCACATCCTGCTGACCCATGCGCACATCGACCACATCACTGGTGTATTGCCGGTGAAGGAGGCGCTGGATGTGCCGGTTTATCTCCACAAGGACGACTTGCCGCTGTACGAACATGCGGTCCAGCAGGGGCTGCTATTCGGGTTCGCGGTCCGCCAGCCGCCGCCGATCGATGTGTACTACGACCTGAGCCCTGTTTACTTTGGCGATTACGAGGTCCGCGTCCACCACACGCCCGGGCACTGCCCCGGCGGCGTCTGCCTGCAGATCGGAAAGAAGGGCGAGGCGGGCACCCACCTGTTCGTCGGCGATACGTTGTTTGCGGGTTCGATTGGCCGCACCGATTTGCCCGGCGGCAACCACGCCGTCCTGATGCGGTCGATTACCGAGGTGCTCTTCCGGCTCGGCGACGCCTCGATCGTCCACCCGGGGCACGGGCCCGATACGACAATCGCCCGGGAACGAGAGACGAATCCGTTCGTGATCGAGTATCTGTCCGGGAATCCGTAGAGCCGTTTGCCTCGGCGCTTCGGTCCTAGTCGGCGTCGCGCAGCGCCACGAGCTCGACGCGGCCGACGCCGATCCGGTCGCCTGACGAGACCTGCGCCGTTTGGACGCGCTTGCCGTTCAGAAACGTTCCATTGGTACTGTCGAGATCGTGAACCTCGAGGGCGCCGTCGGCGAGCGCGGTGAGCCTGCAGTGCACCCTCGAGACGAGCGGAGCGTCGACGATGAAGTCAGCGCCGGTGGCGCGACCGATGGTGCGAATACCGCCTGGCATGACGCGGAAGGTCTTACCTTGAACATCTGGCGAGACAGGCTCTTCAGGCTCGCCTTCGGCGACAGTCCGTAGAATCCACATGTGAGTAGTGAAACACACTTCAAAGGCTGGCTGAAGCCGGGACCGGTGCCACCGGGTGCGCACCTGCCGATCGAGGTTCCGGCCGAAGAAACGCTCGACGCCATCAGCGGCCACTTCCGGATCTTTCAGCTGCGCAAAGGGCACCGCTTTTCCACCGACGATGTCCTGACGGCGTGGTACGGCACGGCCTGGGCGCCGTCGGCCAGTCGCGTGCTCGATCTTGGATCCGGCATCGGCTCGGTCGGCATGATTGCCGCGTGGCGATTGCCCGGCGCGAGGTTTGTAACCGTCGAAGCGCAGGAGGACAGCGTGCGGCTTGCGCGGAAGTCCGCAGCCTATAACGGACTGCACGGTCGCTATGACATTCGCCATGCCGACTTCCGGGACGATCATGCGCTGGCAGCGGACGAGCGCTTTGATCTCGTGCTGGCCAGCCCGCCGTACTTCCCTCCCGGTGCCGGCATCGAAGGTGATCACCCCCAGAAGGTGGCCTGCCGATTCGAGCTGCGCGGCGACGTCGGCGATTACGCGCGCGTCGCAGCCGGGCATCTTCAGCCGGGCGGGTTCTTCGCGTGCGTCTTTCCGGAGGAACGGCGCGAGTGGCTGGAATTGGCGGTTCATCGTGCCGGGCTTACCGTCGTCCGCAGGCGGCCGGTCATATTTCGAGAGGGCGAGCCGCCGCTGGTCGGGTTGTTTGGCATGATGCCGGCGGGGGATCTTCCGGCGGTGATGCGTAGCCGGACATGGGTCGAGCCGCCGCTCGTCATCCGCGCTTCGGATGGCAGCGTCCATCCCGAATACGCGGCGGTCAAGTTGTCGGTTGGATTTCCGCCGTAGTTACTCCGCGCGGGGAGCAGAGTCGAGCTGGGCGGCGAGATTAGCGTCGCGTTCGATCTTTCCCCGGTCGAACAGCCGGAGGATCCGGTCGCTGTTCCGGAACTCGGCGAGGATTTCCCCCTGCCGGCTCGTGCGCTGCCCCCGCAGCACGAACGTCAGCGTCGCCGCCATCACCGAGCCTTCTTCTGTCTTCGTCGCTTCGAAACGGTCCCGGAATCCGATCAACACCGCGTCGAATTCGCGGCTGTCCCATTCCGCGAGCGGTACCTCGAGTTTCAGGAAGTCGCCCAGCACCTCGGCGTAGGCAGCGCTCATCGGTCGATGCCAGAAGGAGACGTCGGGTCCGAACGTGCTCACGTAACGCGGCAGGTATAAGTCGCTTCTCGCCGGCACCGTCTTCGTGAGCGCCGGGTTGAAGCGTCGAATTTCATCGGCAGGCAACGAGGTGGCCCGAGAAATTTCCGCGATGGTCAGCGTTTTCGGCGTGCGCATCGCATAGATGTCGCGCTGGGGCGTCGTCGTGATGATGCGCTCGACGTTGGTGATGTTGCCGAAGATCATCTCGGCGTAGAGCGCAGACCGCGGGCCGTAGGTGCCGTACAAATCCTTGAACGTGCGCGGCGCGAGGCTGCGAAGGTCGCGGACGAATTCGCCGCCGAGGAAATAGTGCTCGCGCACGTCCTCGCCGCCCAGCCGTTCGCCGTTGATGAGAGTCCGGCCGACATTCGTGCCGCCGGCGTGATGCTCGGACAGGGCCGGGATGAAGCTCCCGTACTTGGTGGCCAGGATCGTCAGGTACGCCGCGCAGTACGGCGCCTGCGTCGTCTGGTTGTAGGCCTCGATCACGCGCGGTGCCGAAATGCGCTTCAGCTGATTCCAGTTCACCAGCAGCCACTGGCAGAGCCCGAGCGCGCGCGCACGCGAACGCGCGGTGCCCTTGAAGCCAGATTCGACGACGGCCTGGGCCAGACCGATCTCGGCGGGTACGCCGAAGCGTTCATAGATCGTCGCCCATTCCCGCAGGAACCCGCCGTAGCGATTGGCATTGGGCAGCAGGAAGAGGCCGCGCGTCGGGTTGTGGACGACCGGGCCTACGCGAGCCTGGAGCAGCCGGGCAACTTCATCGCGACGGCGATCGAGGTTGGCCGGAAGGGTGACCCCGGCGAGGACGTCCGCAAGTGCAGGGTCTTCCCAGACAGCATCGCGGGTCCAGTTGCCTTTGGTTGGAAACGTGACGAGCAGGCGGCCGGTCCGTTCGCTCCCGAAGGCAATCGAGCCGTCGGGGATGACGAACAGGTGCTGCCAGAACGGGTACGACGGGCGATACGACGCCATCGCGTCCTGATCAGCCTCGAAACGGTCGCGCGCCGGCGAGTCGAACGTGCGCGTCCCCTGCGCGGGCGCCATGCGCGCGCCGAGCTCAGGCGCAAAGGAGAACGCGGCTAACGCCACTACTGCGAAGATCAGGACCCTTTTTGTCACAGGTGTCGGCCCACTTATCGTCCGTTGGGGCCGTGCTCCGCAGTGATAGTAATGGATCAGGTGGCCAGAGCGGCAGCCACTGCTTCGGTCATGTCAGCGGTTGTGGCTTTACCGCCCAAATCCGGCGTTTTTATCCGCGCGTCGCCAATCACGCGTTCAATGGCGGCCAGAATCCTGTCATGGGTGGCCCGCTGGCCGAGATGGTCGAGCATCATCGCGCCGGCCCAGATCGCCGCGATCGGGTTCGCGATTCCTTTGCCGGCAATATCGGGCGCCGACCCGTGAATCGGCTCGAACATCGATGGAGTCGTCCGGTCCGGGTTGATATTCCCACCGGGCGCGACCCCCAGGCTTCCTGAAATCGCTGAGCCGATGTCCGTGAGGATGTCTCCAAACAGGTTGGACGCGACGACGACGTCGAGCGTCTGCGGATGCGTGATCATGCGCGCCGCCAGCGCATCGACGTGGTACTTGCGCAGCGTCACGTCGGGATAATCCGTCGCGACGTCCGCGACTACTTCATCCCACAGCACCATCGCGTGCTGAAGTGCATTGGATTTGGTCGCACTGGCCAGCATCTTCCGCGGCCGCGTCCGCGCCAGCTCGAAGGCGTAGCGCGCAATTCGCTCGATGCCTCGCCTGGTGAATATTCCGGTCTGCTCCGCCAGCTCGTCCGGCGTTCCTGCGTGGAGGCGTCCGCCGATGCCGCAGTATTCGCCTTCCGAGTTTTCGCGGACGCAGATCATGTCGATATCCGCCGCGGCGCGTCCGCCGAGAGGCGACGTGATTCCCGGCAGCAGCCGCATTGGCCGCAGGTTCACGTACTGCTTCAGGCCCTGCCGGAACGGGAGGATCAGTTCTCGAGCCGACACGTGATCCGGTACGCGCGGATCGCCGATCGCGCCGAGATAGATTGCATCGAACTTGCGAACCTGATCGAGCCAGTCGGGATCCATCATCCGGCCGCTTCGCAGGTAAAAATCGCATCCCCACGGAAGCTCGGTGAACTCGCACGCGAAGTGTCCCTGCGACGATGCCATCTTCATCACATCGATGCCCGCAGGAATGACCTCTTTTCCAATACCGTCGCCGGCAATCACTGCTATCCGATACGTCTGCATCTCAACTCGTCATGCTAGATGGTTACGACGAACGCCCGCAACTACGGCGAAGGCGATTGCCGCGGCGGCAAGGCCGGCGAGCGTGGGATCGAGCCAGCGATAGGTTGTTGCCACGGCGAACCGGACGATGAACATCGCGGCCACGCCTGCCGCAATTGCCGCCAGCGCGGCGGCCGAATCCGCGCGCCGCGAGTACAAGCCTCCCAGGATCGGCACGAAGAGCGTGACGACCAGGAGTGAATAAAAAATCGTGAGCGCACTGATAACTGTCTCCAGGACGATGGCCAGCATCACGCCGACGGCGCCGCCGGCCGCCGCGCTGACGCGCGCCACCCGCAGCAGCTGCGCGTCTGAGGCATTCGGCGCGAGGAAGCGCTTGTAGAAGTCCTTGGATGCCGACGTCGCGAGCATGAACAGGATGGCGTCGCAGGTATCCACCTCGGTGGAGAAGACCGCGGCGAGCGCAAGCGCGCCGAGCCACGCGGGCAGCAGCTCGAGCAGGACCATCGGCAGCGCCATGTCCCGATTCTCGATGCCGGGAATCGCCGCGCGCGCGGCCATGCCGAGCAGCACCGGTGCAAACGCGAAGACCAGCAGGACGCCGGCGTTCAGCGCAATGCCGCGCCGCAGCGCGCTCTCGCTCCGGGCGCCCCACGATTTCTGAATCAGTCCGGGAGAGATGATGAAGGCCGGCGCGAGCAGGATGAAGAGCGTCCACCCGGATCCCGGTCCAGCCGAGTACCCGAGATCGGTGAACGACGCCGGGAGTGCGGCTCCCTGCAATGCGCTGACGCCCCCGACACGCTGCAGCACGATCGGCAGCGCCAGCGCAAAGCCGCCCATCATGACGGCGAGCTGAAGAATGTTCACCCGCGCGGCCCCTGCCAGACCGCCGGCGGTGAAATAGATCGTCATGATGCCGCCGCCGACGAGCGCACCCGCCCACCGCGGGATGCCGGTCAGGACGTTGAGAATCGCCGCTCCCGCGATGAGCTGTCCCGCCAGGAGCGCAAGCGTCCCCAGCCCGACGAGGGTTGCCGCCGCGCAGCGGACCGCCGTGCCGTAGCGGTACTCGAGGTAGTCGCCGGTCGTATAGAAGTTGTGATCCGTCGCGACGCGCCAGAGCCGCGGTGCCACCCAGAACGCAAAGACCAGCGAGCCAAGGCCGGCCGACCCCACCCACCACCACGCGCTCAGTCCGTCGCGATAGGCCAGCCCGGCGGCGCCAACCGTCGAACCGGCGCCGATGTTTGCCGCGATCATGGTCGTGAAGATGAGCCCGGATCCGAGCTTCCGTCCGGCGACGAAAAAATCTCCGCTGCCGTGCACCAGGCGGGCGGACCACAGGCCGAGCAGCACGATGGCCGCCGAGTAGACGACGAGCAGCGCGAGGTGAAGGCTCAGATCATTTAAGCCGCGAAGGCACGGTGCCGAGGTCGCGGGCGGAAGGAAGGCCGCCGAGCCCCTGCGTCCGGGCGGCCGCGCGTACGATCGCTTCCGCCAGGGCGTCGGCCGCCAGCGCGCCGACGATGGTCGTATCGGCCTGCCCCGGCCATCGCCCGGTCGCGAGCGCAAAGACGGTGTCGCCGTCGCCGATGGTGTGCGACGGGCTGATCGCGCGCGCCAGCCCGTCATCGGCCATCAGAGCCACGCGGTTGGCTTCGGTCTTGGTCAGCCGCGCGTTGGTCGCGACGACCGCAATCGTCGTGTTCTCCGCGGGACGAGGCGCGGCGGCCTTCATCAGGCTGCCGTCCCGAAGCAGCTTGCGCGCGTCGGCCAGCGACTTGCCGTCAGCCGTCCGCACTCCGGCGACAACCTGTCCCGTAGACGGATCGATCACATCGCCGACCGCATTGACCGCCACCAGGGCCGCAACCGTCAAGCCATTCGGCAACCGGATCGCGGCCGTACCGATTCCGCCCTTCATCGCCCGGTCGCGGCCGGCCACCTTGCCGAGCGTGGCGCCGGCGCCGGCGCCGACGTTTCCCTCGGCGACCACACCATTGGACGCGAGTCCGGCTGCCCGGTAGCCGCAGTCGGCAGACGGGCGAATCGTCGGGTCGCCGCCGAATCCGAGGTCGAACAGAATTGCGGACGGGACGATCGGGACGACGATCCCCGGCCCGACGTTCCAGCCGACCTTCTTCTCCTCGAGATACCGGACGACGCCCTGGGCCGCGTCCAGCCCGAATGCGCTTCCGCCCGACAACACGATCGCATTGACCTTGTCGACGAGATTGCTCGGATCGAGCAGATCGGTTTCGCGTGTGCCCGGCGCGCCTCCGCGCTGCGCGACGCCGCCGGCGGCCCCTTCGCCGTCAACAATCACGACGGTGCAGCCAGTGGGCCGTTCGGCCAGTGTGAAATGGCCGACCCGCAGGCCTTCGACTTCGGTGAGACCTTTGCTGGACATGGGAGGCGATCCTTGCGCGCCAGCGAGAGCCGTCAGCGCCAGCGAGGCAGCAACGACGCGCAGAATCATGACGGCGCTGGAATCAGCCCCGACATGGAAAATCTGCTTCATCACGCTACCGGATGGCCTGGAATGTCTTGGTCAGCCAGCTCGTAATCGCCGTTGTCACGTCCTTGCTGAGAGCGCGATCTTTCAGCGTCGCGTATTCATCGAGTTCGCCGCGGATCGCCGGAATCAGAAGGTGGTTCACGTCGCGGACGCCGACGACGGCCACTGCTTGCGACCGGCTTGCCTTCGCCAGCTCGGCGAGCTTATCCATGTGTGAAGCTGGCACTTCGGCGTCGAGCTCGCCGTGGACGATCAGCAGGGGCTGGCGGATATCTCTCATCACGCGCGCCGGGTCGAAGGCCAGGAAGCTCTGGAACCACGGTGTATCCGCCTGCTTCCGCATGTCGGCGGGAATGCCCTCCCATCCCTTTCCGCTGAGCACAGCGGCGTTGATTCTTTCCTGCAGTTCGATCCGCGCGACGCGATCGGCGGGCGCGAGCTGCATCCGCTCCAGCACGTGGCGCTGCTGCTCGACGACGCGCTCCTTTCCGCTCGTTGCCGGGGATTCGAGCGTGACCACGCCGGCGATGTCGCGCTCGCGCGTCGCGGCCAGCAGTGCCGTCCATGCGCCTTCGTTGTGGCCGATGATGACGATCCGATCGCGATCGATGTCCCTGCGGTTCGCGAGCCAGCGGAACACTGCCAGCGCGTCGTCCGCGTAATCGGTCATCGTCGCGGATTCAGAGCGGCCGCCGCTCTGTCCGTATCCGCGTTTGTCGAACCGGACGGCGACGAAACCGGCGTCGGCGAGCGCCCCCGCCAGCTGTCCGAGGATCGGTACGCCGGCGACCGCACCATCGCGATCGCTCGCGGCGGCGCCGCCAAGAAGAATCACCGCCGGCACACGGGCAGCCTCGGTCTTCGGACGAGTGATCGTCGCACCCAGGTTGAACCCGGCGGCCGGAATGTTTACGGCTTCATCGCCGGGGTTCGAATACACCAGCGTGCGCGCCGTGGACGACGCGAGGTCCTCCCGCAGCACGTCGATCATCGGCGTGGGCAGGTTGACGCGCAGCAGGGTGCCGTTTTCGGCGGAGTAGAGATTCACCGCTGTCGTGCCGCGCGGGTTTGTGAACGTCATCTCGTAGCGGCGCGCGTTGAAGATCGACGTGCCGACCTGCATGCGTTCAGTGCTCGCGCTCACGAGCCGAAGCGTGCCGAGCGCCCCGGCGCCAAGAAACGCGGGAAACTCCTGGCCAGGCGTCGCGCCGATCAACCGGCGCGTGAGCGCCTCGAACGTGCCAAAAAAGACGTTGGGGAGAATCAGGACGCGTGATGCCGGGAGGAAGTTCTTCTGCGCGATCTTCTGGCCGCCGTCGATCCCCTGCGTGACGGCCTCCTGCCCGTCGAATGTCGTCTGGAGCTGCGTGTCGCCGCCGTTGACCGTCGCCTCGAGCTCGAAAACTTCTGGCGTCCAGTCGGCGCGATAGCGCACTTCCGCGCGCCGCATGACGATGTCGGACGATCCGGACAGGCGCCCTTTGCCGCTGATGGTGAGTCCTGCCGCGGTGGCCTGCACGGTGACGTCTTCGCTGCCCGCGACAGTGCCGCCCACGAACACCGTGTAGCGGTAGGTGGTAGACGCCTGCTGCTGTGCCGCGCCGGACGAGACGGCCAGGAGCGCTACTACGGCGCAGATACAATAGCGAACAGGCACTACGCGAATCGTATCAGTGTACCGAGCCATCAAGGAACACGCCGCAATCGGCGCGGTTGCGCCGCGAAAGGCCATAGGTGTGTCCGGCGCGGACCGCGCTTCCTACCTGCAGGGTTTGTTGACGAACGACATTCAGGCGCTCACGCCCGGCACCGGGTGCTACGCCGCCTGGCTGACGCCGCAGGGGCGGATGCTGACCGATCTGCATGTCTTCGAATCGGGCGACATGATCCTGCTCGATGTGCCCGCGGATGAACTTGCCGCGACGCTTCAGCGGCTGGATCAGTTCATCTTCAGCGAGGATGTGCAGCTTGCCGATCTGTCGGGCACGTTGGACGCCGTCTGGATCCACGGTCCCGAAGCCGCTGCGCTGCTGGAACAGACGCTGACCGGCGTCGAGGGTTTGGCAGGGTGGCCCGACTATCACAACGCGCGCGCGGCAGTGTCCTCAACAAATGACTCCCGACCCCATTACGAAGTTGTCGTTGCGCGCGTCAGCCAGCTTGGGGTACCCGGTTTCGTCCTCTACATCGAGCCGTCGGGGAAGACAGACCTCGAGCGTGCACTCGTGGATCGCGGCGCGGTGATCGCCGATGCGTCCGCGCTCGAAGCGGCGCGGGTTGAAGCCGGATATCCGCTGTTCGGGATCGATATGACGGACGACACGATTCCGCTCGAAGCGGGCATCGAGGAACGCGCCATTTCTTTCAGCAAGGGGTGCTATGTCGGCCAGGAGGTGATCATCCGGGTCCTGCATCGCGGGCACGGCCGCGTGGCCAGGAAGCTGGTGGCGCTTCGTCTGTCGGCGGAAGGACCCCGCAGGGGCGCGACGATTCGAGCGGGCGATCGCGACGTCGGCGCGGTGACGTCCGCTGCCGTGTCACCGCGGTTCGGTTCAATCGCCCTTGGCTACGTCCATCGCGACTTCACCGAGGCCGGTTCGCGCGTCAGCGTTCAAGCGCCGGCGGGGCCGGTCGACGCGGTGGTGACGCCCCGACCGATTTCCTGAGCATCTCGATCAACTCGGCGTCGGCGGGCGGAAAGCCCAGCTGCCCGAGCTCGTCGCGCGGCACCCAGCGCATCTCCTGGCCCATCATTGGCCGCGGCTTGCCCTCGAGGGCGCACCGGTAAAAGTGCAGCTCCACGGTCCGGTCGTCGTAGGCGTGGACAGTGGTGTACAGCGGCTCGCCAACAGCGACATCGACGTCGAGCTCCTCTTTCAGCTCGCGCCGGAGCGCATCGGCGTGCGGTTCGTCAGGGTGGATCTTGCCGCCGGGAAACTCCCACAGCCCCGCGAGGTGGACGCCGGGCTGCCGCCGCGTGACCAGAAAACGGTGGTTGGCCTCGATAACGGCGGCGACGACGATGATCACGCTCGCGAGGGAACTGATTTCAGCGCCATGCGAACCCGGTCTGCGAGCTGCGTTGGCGTAAAAGGTTTCTGCAGAAGCGGGACGCCGCCCCAGAAATTACCATGCACGGCGGTGGCGTCCTCCGTGTAGCCGGAGATGTAGAGGACCTTCAGCTTGGGATACATGCGCACCAGCCGCGCCGCGAGGTTCGGTCCGCTCAGCCCGGGCATGACGACGTCCGTGACGAGGAGATCGAACTTGGCCCGCGACGTCACGGCCCATTCGAGTGCCTCCTCCGCGTGACGCGCTTCGTAGACTGTGTAACCGCGGCGGCGCAGCGCCTCCGCGGTGACCTGGCGCACTGAATCGTTGTCCTCGACCAGGAGCAGCGATTCGGTGCCGCCCCTGACGATCACTGTGGGCGTCTCACCCTGTTCGTTGCGATCTTTGGTCGCCGAGGTGACCGGCAGAAAGATGCGCACCGCAGTCCCGCGGCCCGGTGCTGTATCGAGCGCGATTCCACCGCCGCTCTGGTCGATGATGCCGTACACCGTCGCCAGCCCCAGGCCGGTACCCTGTCCTTTCGGCTTGGTGGTGAAGAACGGCTCGAACGCGCGCGCCCGCGTGTTGTCGTCCATGCCCGTGCCGCTGTCGGTCACGGCAAGCATCACGTACATGCCGGGCGGGACGGTGAGTCTTTCCGCCGCCAGGCGTTCCTCGTCGAGCTTGACGTTTGCGGTTTCAATCGTCAGCTGCCCGCCTGCCGGCATCGCGTCGCGGGCATTCAGGACGAGATTCACGAGCACCTGGTCCATCTGGCTCGAATCGGCCCACACGCGCGGCAGCTGCGTCGCCAGCTTTGTCGTCGTTTCGATGTGCTCGCCGATGACGCGCGGCAACATGTGAATCAGGCCCGAGACGGTCTCGTTGACGTCGAGGACGGTCGGGTTCAGAAACTGCTTGCGGCTGAACGCCAGCAGCTGCCGCGTCAGCGCCGTCGCGCGGTCCGCGGCCTTCCGAATCTCGCGTACGTCATCGGCAGTCCGGTCGGTCTGCGGGATCCGTTCGAGGATCAGATCGGTAAAGCCGACGATGGCGGTAAGGAGGTTGTTGAAGTCGTGGGCGACGCCGCCGGCCAGCCGCCCGATGCCTTCCATCTTCTGGGCGTGCCGCAGCTGATCTTCCCGATCGCGAAGGGTACGGCTGGCGTTCCAGTCGCGCACCGCGTACCGGATCGCGCGCTCGAGGTGCGCAGCCAGCAGGTGTTTCTCGACGTAATCCGCCGCGCCTTCGTGGAACGCGGCCTCGTCGAGCGCGCCGCTGCCATAGCCGGTCATGAGGATGAACGGCTTGGTGATGCCCGCCTTTTTTGCTTCGTGGATGAGGTTGATGCCGGTGCCGTCGGGCAGCCTGTGATCGATGAGGTAGAGGTCGTGCTCGTCGGCCTTGATGCGTTCGAGCCCTGCCGTTACCGTGCACGCAATCTCGATGTCGCGCTCGAAGTGCGCGTCCATGAGGGCCATCTCGACCAGCGGCAACGCCTGCGGATCGTCGTCGACGACGAGCAGGTTGATATGGCGGAGGTCACTCCCGCGAGGGGCGGCGAACTTGAGCTCTTCCGTTGTCTTCACCGTCGGTTGAGTCATCGGTCTAATGACCCGGCGGCAGGAGGGGTAACCCCGCGGGCTCGTCCAGAGGAGGCCTTTTACGCTAGAGCAGGCCTCGGCCTTTCGCAAGCTCAGCCGTTGCACACAGCTTAAACATCGGGCAAATCAGGCATTTGGGCTTCCGGGCGACGCAGACCATCGCCCCGAGATCCATCAGCGCCTGGTTGAAGTCGAAGACGTGCTTTCGGGGCACGAGGGTCTCTGACACGGTCCACAGGTGCTTGCGCATGGCGTGCGCCTTGGCGTCGCCGCGCCCCACGAACACACGAAAGAGCACGCGCGCCACGTTGGTGTCAACGATGGCCGCGCGCTGGCCGAAGGCGAAGCTGCGGATGGCGCCCGCAGTGTAGGCGCCGATGCCTTTGAACGACAGCAGCGTCTCTTCGTCCGACGGGAGCGAGCCGCCATACCGCGCCACTGACTCACGCGCGATCGCGTGAAGGCGCCGCGGCCTGATGTTGTAGCCGAGCGGCCGCCACGTCTGGTTCACCTCGTCATCCGCCGCGGCGGCAAGCGCGCCGAGCGACGGGTACTTTTCCAGCCACTCGTGGTACTTCGGCAGGACGCGATCGACCTGCGTCTGCTGCAGCATCATCTCCGACACGAGGATGTGGTACGGGTCGGATGTCTGGCGCCATGGCAGTTTCCGTCCATGCTCGCGGTACCAGGCGAGCAGGGCGCGGCGGAAGCGCCGGCGCGAGGCGGGAGCAGGCAGGGAGGGCGCGGACATCCGCACCTATAATTTCACGCGTGAAGATCTATACCAAGACCGGCGATGCGGGCGAGACGTCGTTCTTCGACAACACCCGGGTGTCGAAAGCGGATCCTCGCGTCGACGCGTACGGCGAGGTCGACGAGCTCAATGCCTGCCTCGGCGTCGTCGTCGCTGCCGGTCCGGGCGACGATCTCACCGCGGCTCTCCAGTCCATCCAGCAGGATCTCTTCGCGCTCGGTTCGCGCCTCGCGGACCCGTCCGCCCGGGTCGCCGCTCGCGTCACCAAGGCGGCCGTCACCGCGGATGCGGTCGAGCGTCTGGAGCACCTGATCGATCGTCTTGATTCGGAGGTGCCGCCGCTGCGCAAGTTCATCCTGCCGGGAGGATCGCTTGCGGGCGCGCTACTGCACGTCGCGCGCACCGTGTGCCGGCGCGCCGAGCGGCGTGTGATCGCGCTCGGGGCGGGCGCCGTGGACCCTGTCCTGATCGTGTATCTGAACAGACTCTCGGATCTCCTCTTCGTGATGGCGCGGGCGGTAAATCACCGCGCAGGGATGCCGGAGGTCGAGTGGTAGAGGCCGCAATCGATGAGGCCTATGCTGCCTGCGTCACCGATGCCCACCGCCACTATGAAAATTTTCCGGTCGCGTCGTGGCTGCTGCCGCGCGACGCCCGCCCGCACGTCGCCGCGGTCTATGCCTTTGCGCGGGCGGCCGACGACTTCGCTGACGAAGGAGACCGCACGCCGGGCGAAAGGCATCGCCTCCTCGACTCCTGGAGCGAACGCCTGCGGCTCGCCGCGTCCACCGATGCACCAGGTCCACCGCCGCAGCCGGGTGAGCCGGCGCACACAGTGGCGATTTTCCGCGCCGTCGGCGCCACCATTCGGTCCTGCTCGCTGCCTGTCGCGCTGTTCGACGATTTGTTGAGCGCCTTCCGCCAGGACGTGGATGTGACCCGCTATTCGACGTGGTCGGACGTGCTGGACTACTGCCGCCGCTCGGCCAATCCGGTTGGCCGACTCGTGCTCCGGATTGCCGGACGTGACAGCGCGCAGCTTGATGGCTGGTCGGACGACGTGTGTACTGCGTTGCAGCTGACCAATTTCTGGCAGGACCTGCAGCGCGATTACGACCGCGGCCGTCTCTATCTCCCGCGCGACGAGCAGCTTGCCCACGGCGCGCGGGAAGAAGATCTCGCCGCTCGACGGATGACAGCTGCCTGGCAGGCGGCGCTTGCGGCTGCCGCGCTGCGAACGCGGGCGTTGTTCAACGCCGGCCGGCCAATCTGCGATGCGTTTCACGGCCGGTTGCGATACGAGCTGCGCGCCACCTGGCTCGGCGGCACGCGGATCCTCGACCGGCTGGTCGCCGTCCGGTTCGACGTCGCGAACCGCAGGCCGACGCTGGGACCTGGTGATGCGCCGTGGTTCGCCTGGAACCTGCTTGCGTGGAGAACCAGTGAGCGCGCGGGCGGCCGGAACACATGAGCCGCGACACCAGCTTCTACTATTCATTTCTCGTCCTGCCGCCGCGGAAGCGCCGCGCCATCGTCGCGGTCTGGGATTTTTGCCGCGCTGTCGATGATGCGGTGGATGTGGTCGACGTAGGGCGGGTTCCGCTCGTCGATGGCGCTCAGGGCGGACCCGCTGCCGAGGCGCTGGCGATGTGGCGCGATGAGGTGAACGCCTGCTACGGCGGGCGTGAGCCGGCGACGAAGCAGGGAAAGGCCCTGAAGCCGCACATCCGTGAATTCAGCCTGCCGCGGCAGCCTTTCGAGGATTTGATCGATGGCGTGGAGATGGACCTCTCCCAGTCGCGCTATCCGACGTTTCATGCGCTGGCGGAGTACTGCCGTCGGGTCGCCTCGACTGTCGGCCTGATCTGCATCGAGATCTTCGGCTACAGCGATCCTCGCACGCGCGCATACGCCGTGAACCTCGGGATGGCGCTGCAGCTCACCAACATCATTCGCGACATCGCCGCCGATCTCGCCCAGGGACGGGTGTACCTCCCCGCCGAGGACATGGCCCGCTTTGGCGTCAACGAAGACGATCTGCGCGCAGGAGCCGTGACGGACAAGATGCGCGACCTCCTGCGATTCGAGTGCGAGCGGGCGAGGTACTACTATCGCGTCGCCGCCGACGAGCTTCCGGGCGCCGATGCGCGGAACCTCGTGGCGGCTGAGATCATGGGCGGCATCTATTTCGGAATCCTCCGGCGCATCGAGGCGTCCGGCTACGACGTCTTCAGCCGTCGAATCCGCGTGCCACGCCCCCAGCGCGCGCTCGTTGCCTTGCGGATCTGGGCCCGGACCCTCCTGCGCCGTTGACACCCGACGTCATCGTCATCGGCGGCGGCTTTGCGGGCCTGAGCGCCGCCACCGCGCTCGCCGAGCGGGACGCACAGGTGCTGGTCGTCGAAGCGCGGCCCGCACTGGGCGGGCGCGCCACCGCGTTCACCGATCCGGCAACCGGCGAGCGCGTGGACAACGGGCAGCACGTGCTCTTCGGCTGCTATCACGAGACGTTTCGATTTCTCCGGCGCATCGGCGCGGAAGGACACGTGCGCGTTCAGCACCGCCTGGCCGTCGACATGATCGACCGCGCGGGTCGCTGGTCGCGTCTCGCATGCCCGGCGCTGCCGTCGCCGCTGCACCTGCTGGCGGGCGTCATGACGTGGAATGCGCTCGGCTGGCGCGATCGCCTGTCAGCGATGAAAATGCGAGCGGCACTCTCGGATGTGCGGGGCGGCCCGTTAGGGTCCGCCGGCGGGCCCGCAGCTACTGTTCGAGAATGGCTTATTCAGAACGGTCAGACACCCCGTCTCATCGAGATGCTCTGGGAACCGCTGGCTGTCGCTGCGCTGAATCAGCCGATCGATAAGGCGGCGGCCGCATCGTTTGCCGCTATTCTCCGCCCGATGTTCGGTCGCAACCCGCGCAACGCCGCGCTCGCGCTGCCGGCAAGGCCGCTTGACGAGATGTATGCGCTTCCGGCGCGCACGTATATCGAGCAGCGCCGCGGCCTGGTTCGCGTGTCCAGCCCCGCCACGATTCGCGGGCACCACGTGCTCATTCGCAACGAGCGGCTGACCGCGCCGGCCATCATCTGTGCGGTCCCGTGGCACGCGCTGTCGGACCTGCTGCCCGAGCGTCCCGCCGCGCTCGGCCGCGTCCTCGATGCCGCGGATCGGACCGACGCCTCGCCCATCGTCACCGTGAATCTGTGGTTCGATCGCGTCGTCATCGATCGCGCGGTGATCGGGCTTCCGGGCCGGACGCTGCAGTGGGTGTTCGACAAGCGAACTGTCTTCGATGAGAAAGCCTCGCACCTGTCGCTCATTTCGAGCGGCGCGGAGGCGGTGGTCGCGCGCAGCAACCAGGAACTGATCGACCTCGCGATGGCCGAACTATCAGAGGCGCTCCCGGCGGTACGTTCGGCGTCGCTGCTGCGGGCCGTCGTGGTTCGCGAGAAGAAGGCCTCGTTCTCAGTGGCGCCGGGACAGCCGCGGCGTCCGCTCACCAGAACCGGCGTGCCCGGATTGCTCCTCGCGGGCGACTGGATCGACACCGGCCTGCCCGCTACCATCGAGGGGGCTGTCATCAGCGGGCACTGGGCTGCAGAGGCCGTCCTGAAGCCATGAACTCGATCGTTGTCCATTACCAGGAGATCGCGCTGAAGGGGAAGAACCGGCCATGGTTCATGGGTCGGCTCGTCCGCAATCTGCGCCACGCGGTGTCCGACCTGGACGTCACGGCGGTTCGCTCGCTCATGGGCCGGATCGAGATCGTGCTCGGACCCGGCGCGACCCGCGAGGACGTCGGCGACCGGATCCGGCGCACTTTCGGGATCGCCAACTTTTCCTATGCGGGCCGCACCGCGCTCGATCTGGATGTGCTGACCGCGGCCATTCTCCGGGACCTCGAGGCGAGAACCTGTCACAGCTTCCGCGTGTCGGCCCGGCGCGCCGACAAGCGATTTCCCTTGACGTCTCCTCAAGTCGAACGGGAAATCGGCGGCCGTATCAAGGAAGCCCGCGACTGGCGAGTCGACCTCGAGAATGCCGACCTCGTCGTACACGTCGAGCTGCTTTCGGACCAGGCGTTCTATTTCTTCGGCAAGGAACGCGGCGCGGGCGGGCTGCCGACGGGCACCGCCGGCGCCGTGGTGTGCCTGCTGTCCGGAGGCATCGATTCGCCCGTGGCGGCGCACCGCATGATGAAGCGCGGCTGCGCGGTGACGTTCGTGCACTTCCACAGCTATCCGATTCTTTCGCGTGCCTCGCAGGAGAAAGCTCGCGAGCTCGTCACGCTGTTGACGAAGTGGCAGCAGCGTTCGCGGTTGTATCTGATCGCATTCGGCGAAATTCAGCAGCAGGTCGTGCTCGCCGTGCCCGGCCCGATGCGCGTCGTCGTCTACCGCCGGTTGATGATGCGCATCGCCGAGCGGATCGCGGTGGGTCGGCGCGCGCACGCGCTCGTCACCGGCGACGTGGTGGGGCAGGTTGCCTCTCAGACCCTCGAGAATCTTGGCGTCGTGTCGAGCGTCGCGACCCTGCCGATTTTCCGGCCCCTGATCGGCTTCGACAAAGAAGAAATCACGGCCGAAGCGGTCGCGATTGGCAGTTATCCGATTTCGATCATTCCCGACCAGGATTGCTGCACGCTGTTCACTCCGCGCAATCCTCTGACCAGGGCCCGGTTAGCGCAGATCGAAGCGGCGGAAACCGCGCTGCCGCTCGAGACGCTCGTCGACCGCGCCGTCGCGGAAGCGGTCGTGGAAGACTTCAATTTCCCGATGATAGGATCCGGAGGTCCGCCTAAAGGCGGACACTACGTACGGCAGGACGCAACGTAGTGTCCGGCTTCAGCCGGACCAGGAGGTGCATCAGTGGCAACTGTAGCTGGCGTCGCGAACGGTGTGTCGAGCCTCGAGAAAATCGAATCCATCCTTGGCGACGATACGGGTCTTCTCACCCATCAGTGCCGGACGATTCCCAGGGAGTCGCTGCACCTGCCCGGGCCCGATTTCGTGGAACGCATGCTGTGCGGCTCCGACCGCCCGGCCCGCGTGATGGTCAGCCTGCAGTCGCTGCTCTCCACCGGTCGGCTCGCGGGCACCGGCTATGTGTCGATCCTTCCGGTCGACCAGGGCATCGAACATTCCGCCGGCGCCTCATTCGCGCCGAATCCGGCGTACTTCGACCCTGAGAACATTGTGAAGCTCGCTATCGAGGGCGGTTGCAACGGCGTGGCGTCGACGCTCGGCGTGCTTGGCAGCATCGCCCGGCGCTACGCCCACAAGATTCCGTTCATCCTCAAGTTCAACCACAACGAGTTCATCTCCTATCCCAATTCGTTCGATCAGATCCGGTTTGCCAGCGTCAAGCAGGCGTTCGACATGGGCGCCGCCGGCGTGGGCGCGACCATTTATTTCGGATCCGAGGAATCAAAGCGGCAGCTCCAGGAAACGACCGAGATGTTCCAGCAGGCGCACGAGCTGGGGATGTTCACCGTGCTCTGGTGCTACCTGCGCAACTCCGCGTTCAAGACGAAGGATGTCGACTATCACCTGGCCGCGGACCTCACGGGGCAGGCGAATCACCTGGGCGTGACGATCGAGGCCGACATCATCAAGCAGAAGCTGCCGGAAACCAACGGCGGCTTCGAGGCGCTGAAGTTCGGCAAGACGCACAAGGACGTCTACGGCAAGCTGTCGTCGAACAATCCGATCGACCTCACGCGCTACCAGCTGGCGAACTGTTACATGGGGCGCGCCGGGTTGATCAACTCCGGCGGCGCGTCGGCCGGCGAGAGCGACATGAAGGAAGCGGTCAAGACCGCCGTCATCAACAAGCGCGCCGGCGGGATGGGGTTGATTTCAGGCCGGAAGGCGTTTCAGCGGCCGCTCAAGGAAGGCGTCGGCCTGCTCAACGCCATTCAGGACGTTTATCTCGCGAAAGAAATTACGGTAGCCTGAGAAATTCGCGCAGCGCTTCCTGCGTGCTGCGGAACGCGAGCTCGTCCCACGGAATTGCATCGGGCTCGAAGAACTTCGCTTCGAGCCCTTCCTCATCACAGCCGAGGCAGCCGCCGATCATCGTCGCTGAATACACGACGATCACCGGGGTCCGGCCGGTATACGAGTAGATGTTGATCAGGTTGTCGATGCGGACGTCGAGCCCGGTTTCCTCGCGCGCCTCGCGAACTGCGGCGCGCTGCACTTCTTCTCCGCGATCGACGTAGCCGCCCGGGAACACCCATTTGCCATACCCGGGTTCGATCGCGCGCCTGACCAGCACGATGCGCCCGTGCTCGTCGGTGATGACCGTCCCGACGGCGAGCTTCGGGTCGAGATAGAACACGAAGCCGCAGGAGATGCACACCAGCCGCGCGGGATCGCCTTCCTTCAGGAGCCGGGATTCGAGCGGGCCGCCGCAGACGGGACAGAAGCGGAATCCGTCTCCGTGATCGTGCCGATGCACCGTCACTTTATAATCTTCGTTCATGTCGATATTGAAAGTCGCGCGGATGGGGCATCCCGTGCTCCGTCAGCGCGGCCGGTTGATCGAAAAGAGCGACTTCCGCAATCCGCTGGTGCAGAAGCTGATCGACGACATGATCGAGACGATGCACGAATACAACGGCGTCGGACTGGCGGCGCCACAGGTCCACGCGAGCCTGCGCCTGTTTGTCGCCCTGCTCGAAGACGAGCCTGACGGCAAGAGCGCCGCCACCGTCGTGATCAATCCCGAGATCATCGCCAACTCCGAGACGCGTGAGGAAGGGTGGGAGGGCTGCCTCAGCATTCCCGATATTCGCGGCATGGTGCCTCGCTACACCAACATCACCGTCCGTGCGCTCGACAGAGACGGCCGCGAGGTCGAGCTCCGCCTCAAGGATTTTCCCGCGCGCGTCGCGCAGCACGAGACCGATCACCTCGACGGCGTGCTCTTCTTCGATCGGATGGCCTCGATGCAGTCGCTGACCTTCCTGGAAGAGTTCTCGCGCTTCCATTCCAAAGACGACGATTGATGCGGACGGCGCTCGTCACCGGCGGCGGCCGCGGCATCGGCCGTGCGATCGCCCGCGCGCTTGCCGGCCCCGACACGCTCGTGGCGATCGTCGGCCGGACCCGAAGCCAGCTCCAGGCCACCGCCGCTGATCTGGAGCGTCTGGGCGGCAAGGCGCTGGCGATCGAGATGGATGTCACGAGCGACGACTCTGTGGCCGAGGCCATGCTGATGCTGCGCAGCGCGTCGCCGCAGCTGGACGTGCTCGTCAACAACGCGGGGATCGGCGGCGGAGAACCGGTCGCCGGATCCGATGTCGCGCGCTGGCGCCGCACGATCGACACCAATCTCACCGGCGTCTATCTGGTGACGAGGGAAGCCGTCGCCCTGGTACCGGATGGCGGCCGCATTGTGAACATCTCGTCGGTGCTTGGACGATTCGGCGTGGCAGGCTACACGGCGTATTGCGCCTCGAAGCACGGCGTAATCGGCTTTACTCGCGCGCTCGCCCTGGAGCTCGCGCCCCGGCGCATCACCGTGAACGCGTTGTGTCCCGGTTGGGTGGATACGGAGATGGCCGCGCAGGGCATGCAGCAGGGCGCCGACGCAACCGGCCAGACCTTCGAGAAGTTCCGCGAGCGGGCCCTTGGCGCGGTCCCGCTCAAGCGGATCATTCAGCCGGAGGAAGTAGCCGAGCTCGTGCGGTTTCTTGCCTCACCCGCCGCGTCCGCCATCACCGGGCAGACCTACAACATCTGCGGCGGCCAGACGATGGATTGAGCCGACGGAGATTCAACCACGACGGCACGACGTTCACGACATGAATCCCATTTTGTTCGTGGTCGTCGTGACCGTCGTGGTTCTTAACCTTTGTAAAGTGAATCTCCCCGCCGCGCGATTCCGCTGATCTGCACCCCGACGCCGTCCGGGTCCTCGACGTGGAAGCTCACGTAGTTCGGCGTATCGCCGGCGCCCCCTTGCTGCAGGCGAGGCTTCAGGCCGCGGCGCTCGAGCTCGGCTTTCACGCGGTCAGTGTCCCAATCGTCAATGGAGAACGAGATGTGATCGAACCTCCCGGCCGGGGCGTCCGCTGTACGCGTGTTGACTCCAATGAAGGAACGCGCCCGCGCGCCGACGCCATGGGCCTCGCCATACTGGAGCTGGCAGTACCCCTTGCCGTCGTCTCCGACCACCGACATGCCCATGAGGTCGGAGTAAAAGTCGCGGGTCCGTTTGTAATCGCGTACCTGATAGGACAAGTGATCGAGCCTCGTGGTCCTGAACCCACGCTGGCCCTGGGCCGCCGCGCCCGCCGGAGCGGCCGCGGCAACGGCCGCGAGCGCGAGGCTCTGAATGAGCTGCCGCCTGCTCAACTTGCCGTCCTCATATTTCTTCAACAGTTCGGATACCACGATCTCCATAGCGTCCTCCTGACCGGGTGATATTGGCACGATTCCGGAAAGCCGCAGCGGCCATGAGCACTATTCGCCACCTCATCATCTGCGTGCTGATTGCGGCGTTCGTCCCCGCGACTCACGCGCAACAGCCCTCTTCGCCTTTCCGCATCGACACCACGAAATTTGTGCTTCAGCAGACGGCGCCGCCAGTGGCCGCGCAGCTGCACCCTGCCGCGAAAGGCGCGATCATCGGCGGCGCTGCCGGTGCGGGCACCTGGCTGGCCATCGGCGTCTGGTACTGCACGATCGGACCAAATGAAGCGGGAGAGTGCAGCTCGCGCAACACCTGGCTCGAGGGCATTCCAGTTTTCGCCGCCGCGGGCGCGGCGATCGGCGCGCTCATCGGCGCGCTGAAGGCGCGATGAAGTAGTTCCGCTATAATTCGTCGTCCGTGCTCGCCACAGCACCACCCAGCGTCACACTCCGAACCGCGCCGATGACGCCTTTTGATGGCGCCATTGCCGCGGCGCGTACCTGTTATTCGCCGCGCGTGATCGCGACCGCGGAGATCACCGAGAAGCAGCGCGACACGATCGGCGCACTCACGTTCGACGCCGGACACCACACTGTCTACCAGCACGCGCACTTCGAGTTCGGGCTCGAGAACGTGTCGCGGCATTTCGTCTGGACGTTCCTGCACTCCTATCCGTTTTACAACTCCGAGCAGTCGAGCCAGCGCTACGTGAAGCTGCGTGAGCCGCGGGCGTTCGTGCCGCCGCTCGGCGGCGAGGCGCTCGACATCTATCAGCGTGCGATCATCCGCGCCTGGGACCGGTACGCCGAGCTCTCCGAGCTCCTCAAGGATGATGCGCTGGCGATTCTGAGAGAGCTCCGCTACGTCACGCCGAAGACGAACCCCGAGCGGCTGAGACAGATCGAGCGCGACGCGGAGAAGCGCGCAATCGAAACCGCCCGCTACGTCATCCCGATCGGCGCGTTTACCTCGATGGTGCACACCGTGTCGGGCATCGTGCTTCACCGCCTCCAGCGCATGGTCAACACGAGCGACACGCCCTACGAGGCGCGCGCGGTCATCGGCGAGATGGTCCGGCTGGTGAAGGAATGGGATCCGCTGTTTTTCGAGAAAGTTGGCCTCGGCCCGATCGCCGCCGACGAGGTGCCCGAGAGTGATTTCCCGGCGCCCCAGGGCGCGGGCGATCGCTTCGCGGCGGCCTTTGATGCCCGTTTGAACGGGCGCTGGTCGAGGCTGCGCAGCACGTCCAGCGACGCCGAAGCAATCGTCGCCGATTCCGTCAGGTCTGTCTTCGGCCTCGACGCAGATGACATGACAGACGGGGAGGCGCTCGAGCGAGTGATGAACCCGGCGGCAAACCGGTACCGCCTGGACATCCTGAACGTTTCCTACCATTCGCCGCTGATGCGGGCGCTGCATCACGCGAACTACGTGTTCGAGAAGCGCCTCAGCCACACCGCCGATTCGCAGGACCAGCGCCATCGCATGGTGCCGGCGTCGCGTCCGCTCATGACGTTCGCCGACACGTCGGAACCGGACTACATCACGCCGCGGCTGATTGCGGCGAATCCCAGGGCCCGCGCCGCATACGACTGTGCGATGCGCGAGGCATGGACCGCAAAGAATCGCCTGCTGGAGCTTGGCGTTCCGCTTGAGTTCGCGCTCTACGTGCTGCCGAACGCCAAGACGCTCCGGTTCGTGGAGTCGGGTTCGCTGCTCGCGCTGCTGCACAAATGGACGCTGCGCACCTGTTTCAACGCACAGGAGGAAATCTACCTGGCCTCGATGGACGAGATCGAGCAGGTACGCGCCGTCCATCCGCGTCTCGGCCGCTACATCGGGCCGCCCTGCGTCATCCGCAACGGGCTGGTCTCTCCCCGCTGTACCGAGGGCACGCACTTCTGCGGCGTGCCGGTGTGGCGCGACTTCCCGGCTGCAGTACGCAGGCTCTAATCAGGTCACGTGGCCAGCGCCTGGCTTGTCCACCTCTACACGGCAAGCGGCGCGCTGTTCGCGTTCTTCTCGCTTGACCTCGCCATCCAGGCTCGCTACCGCGCAGCATTCTTCTGGCTCGCGCTGTCCGTGGTCGTCGACGCCACCGACGGCGTGCTGGCGCGGCGCGTCGGCGTGGCCGCTCGACTGCCATGGTTCGACGGCGACACACTCGACAACATCGTCGATTACCTGACGTACGTCTTTGTTCCCGCGTTTATCGTGTGGCATGCGCCGCTCGTGCCCGCGGGATGGGGAATCGTCGTGCCCTGCGCGATGCTGCTCTCGAGTCTGTACGGCTTCAGCCGCGAGGATGCCAAAACCGCCGATCACTTCTTCACGGGCTTTCCGTCGTACTGGAACATCGTCGTGTTCTACCTGTATGTCGCAGCCTGGCCGGCGTTCGTGAATGCCGCTGTGCTGCTCGCCCTGGCAATCCTTGTCTTCGTCCCGGTTCGTTACGTCTATCCATCTCGTACGCCGGTGCTGCGCTCGCTGACCATCGGATTGGGGATCGTCTGGGGAGTGCTCATGGTCATGATGCTCTGGCTGATGCCGGCGATTCCTCCGATCGTCTTCTGGATGTCTCTGATCTTTCCGTTGTATTACGCCGCGTTGTCGCTGGTGCTCGACCAGCGTCGAAGGAACGGGCGGACGATGAATCTGCGGATCGATGATCGATGATCTGAGCATCGATCGATTCATCAATGATCGAAGCAGCGCATCATCATTTGAATCAATGAACCAATTCAATGCGCCCTTGGTCAATGATGATCCAATGATCCAATGACACGATGGTTCAGTCGATACTCAAATCATCGATCATCGATCGATAGATGATGAGGCCCGTACCGCTGCACGCCTACAACCCCGGGTCGATGACCGGCGCCGGCAACTGGACGTGGCTGATCACCGGCCGCGTGCCGACGCTCATCGACGCAGGAGTGGGCATTCCCCAACACCTCGAAGAGCTCGAGAAGGCGCTGCATGGTGCGGCGCTCGCGCAGGTGCTGGTGACACACGCGCACCCGGATCATGCAGAAGGTGTGATGGCACTGGAATCGCGCATGCCCTCGGTGAGGTTTCTGAAGATGCCGTGGCCCGAGCGCGACCGAACGTGGCCGGTCGAGTGGAGGCCGCTTGCCGACGGTGACCGCGTGGAGGTCGGAGATGTGACCGCGACGGTCGTGCACACCCCCGGTCATGCCCCCGATCACATGTGCGTATGGCATGCGGAGACCGGGACGCTTTTTGTGGGCGATCTGGCCATCGAAGGCACCAGCGTGTGGATCCCGTCATCGCCGGCCGGAGATCTGGCAGCCTATCTCTCATCGCTCGACCGTGTCATTGCGCTGAATCCCTCGTGGCTGCTTCCCGCCCACGGCCCGATCATCATCAAGCCCGTCGCGCTGCTTCGCGCCTACATCGCGCACCGGCGCGAGCGCGAGCTCCAGATCATCGACGCGCTGCGCCATGGCGACACACACACCGCGGCGATCGTCGCGCGCGTCTATCCGGAACTGGCGAAAGGCCTTGTGCCGCGCGCGGAAGAGACGGTTCTCGCTCACCTCCAGAAGCTCGAGCGCGACGGCACCGCCCGTCGAGTCGGCGACGCGTGGAATATCATTGAGCCATGAACGAGGTCCTTGACTTCATCAACGTCAATCGCGATCGCTACGTCGACGAGCTGAAACAGTACCTCGCGATCCCGAGCATCAGCGCGCTGCCGCAGCATTCGGCCGACGTACGGCGCGCGGCCGAATGGACCGCCGACGCGGTTCGTTCTGCAGGCATGCAGAACGTCACCCTGATCGACACACCGGGCCACCCGGTCGTCTACGGCGACTGGCTCGGCGCTCCAGGCAAGCCGACCATCCTCTATTACGGCCACTACGACGTGCAGCCGGTCGATCCACTCGAGCTCTGGACCTCGCCTCCGTTCGAGGCCACCATTCGCGACGGCGAGATCTACGCCCGCGGCTCGGCCGACGACAAGGGCCAGGTGTTCATGCACATCAAGGCGATCGAGGCGTACATCAAGAAGGCGGGCGGTCTGCCCGTCAACCTCAAGTTCTTCATCGAGGGAGAGGAAGAAGTCGGCAGCGTTCACCTGGACGAGTTCATCCGGAGCCATAAGCAGGATCTCGCCGCCGACGTGGTCGTCATTTCCGACTCGCCGATGTTCGATCGCGGCATCCCGTCGATCTGTTACGGCCTGCGCGGCCTGGTCTACTTCCAGCTCGATCTGCGCGGTTCGAAATCGGACCTCCACTCCGGGTCGTTCGGTGGAGCGGTTGCAAACCCCGCGTTCGTCCTGGCCCAGGTGCTGGCCCAGATGAAGGATCGCGGCGGCCGGGTGAAGATCCCAGGCTTCTATGACGATGTGAGGCCGTTGAGCGACGCCGAACGGGCGGAATGGAAAAAGCTGCCGTTCAACGAGACGAAGTACAAAAAGGAGCTCGGCGCCCCGCGGCTGTTCGGTGAAAAGGGGTACTCGACGCTCGAACGCGTCTGGGCCCGGCCGACCTTCGAAGTCAACGGCCTGCTGTCAGGATTCACCGGCGAAGGTGCGAAGACCGTGCTCCCCGCCGTGTCGATGGCGAAAGTCAGCATGCGCCTCGTCCCGGATCAGAACCCCGACAAGATTGCCGATCTGTTCGAGGCCTACGCGAAGAAGATCTGTCCGCCGACCGTGGAGCTCAAGGTCACACGGATGCACGGGGGCAAGCCGTGGATGACCGAGTTCGACAACAAGTACGTGCGGGCCGCGGGTCGCGCCATCGAGCAGGGATTCGGCCAGAAGCCGGTGTTCAACCGCGAAGGGGGATCGATTCCGGTGGTGTCAACCTTCCAGGAGGAACTCGGCCTGCCGAGCGTGCTGTTCGGAATCGGATTGCCCGACGAGAACGCGCACGCGCCGAACGAGAAGCTCGATC
>Ga0075421_100000385_pt1 | contig 45263 bp, 37 predicted proteins | sample SoiMetdeltSBSDD5_FD_75292 | JGI IMG/M metagenome (GOLD analysis project Ga0075421, IMG submission 75292) | Bulk soil microbial communities from a Populus tree surrounding site in Tennessee, USA - Soil MetaG P. deltoides SBSDD5 | ecosystem: Environmental > Terrestrial > Soil > Tree plantation... | reverse complement strand
CCTTGTAGTTGAACGCGAGCTTCGGCCCGATCCCGATCTGCGTCTTCACGTGAAACGCGATGTTCGTCGCGGCGCAGGATGGATCGGGTCGCGCCTCTCGCGCGGCGGCCCCGGGAGCCTGTGCCGACGCGCACGTCACCGGAACGCGCCAGATCTTGCCGCCGTACGAGACGACGATCGCCTTCGAATCCGGCGTAAACGAGTAGCCCGGCAGCACGTCGAGTGGCGCCACGGACTCCTGTTCGTCGTGCTGGACCGGGTACGCCAACCACCGCTCCTCGCTGGTGTCGAGGTCGCGGATGCGCAGGCCCGTCTGCGTCTCATAACGAGAGCCGTACACGAGGTACTTGCCGTCGGGCGAAACCGCCGGCCGGAACGCCGAACCGTACAGGTTCGCGCGCGCCTCGCGACGGCCCGTCTGCCGGTCGAACGTCATGATCTGGTACTGTGGCAGCCCGGCGTTGTACTCCCACGCGCCGAACCGCTGCGCGAACCAGATGTAGCGGTCGTCCTTGCCGAACGCCGCACCCACCGTGCTCACGGGATTGGCGCCGGCCAGCATGGGCTGCGGATCGCGAATGAGCTGAGTGCCGCCGCCTGCATTCTTGTGGATCATCCAGAGCTTCGACGGCCCGATGGGCGTCGTCGACTTGGAGACCACGATGTAGTCGCCGTCCGGCGTCCACTCGGGCGAGCGATAGCGGTTGCCTTTGCCCTTCGTGATCTGCTTGAGCGTCTTCGTGGCGACCTCGATCGTCCACACGTTGTCCCCGCCGTCCTTGTCGGACGTGAAGACGACGGACTTGCCGTCGGGGCTGTAGCGCGGCTGCGCATCGAACTGCATGCCGCTGGTGAGTTGGGTCGCCTCGCCACCGGCAATCGGCATCGTGTACAGATCGCCGAGCAGGTCGAAGACGATCGTCTTCCCATCGGGCGAGACATCGACGGAGAGCCACGAGCCCTCGTCGGTGTCGATCGTGACGTTTCGCGCGGGGTCGAGCGGAAGGTCGCGGTTGCGACCGGGCTGTGCCGCGGCCACAGCGCGGGCGGAATCCTGCGCGGCCGCCGACACCGTGGTGCCGAACGTCGCTGCCAGCACAAGGGACGCGAGAACGACGGAGCGAGACATACCAAACCTCAGTTTTGGGCAACCCAAGATGGACTGAGGTAGTTCGTTTCGCGAGGCTCTGAATGGACGAGACGACCAGACCAGAATCAAAGGGGTCAGAGTCGTTTGATCCGATCAAACGACTCTGACCCCTTTGATCCCCCTCGTTTCGTTGCCTAACGACTCTCGGCGACACGCCGCGCCATCGTCCGTTTCGCGACGAACGACCGGATTTCCCGGACCATGAGGTCGTTGAGCTTCTCGACGGTGTACCCGGTGATGTCCGGCTCCTCGTGGGAATTGCCCACACCGGAGTCATCTGTCAGGAACACGTACTTCCCGCCGGTCATCGCCGCCATCGCGCGAAACAGGAACTCCGTCGGCTTGTCCACGCCACTGGCCGCCACGGGGTAGATCGCGATCCCGTTCGCCGCAGCGTCCTGAATTGCCTCATGGTACGTGTAGTCCTCGCCAGCGTATTGTTGCGGCGGGGCGTCCGCGAGTAGAAAGAGCATCTGCGGCACGGCGTCGCGCGACCAGCGCTGCCGCATCATCGCCTCGAGCCCGGCGTTCATGTCCTCGGGATAATCGCCACCACCATCGGCTGTCGTCCCGGAGATGAACGACACCGCCTCGTCGGCGCTGCGGGTGAACGGGAGCGACTTCGTGATGAATGCATCGCCACGATCGCGATAGAACACCACTGACATCCGAATGTCGAGGTCGGGCTCGACTGCCCGTACCCGACGCACGATGTCCTTCAGCTCACTCTGCAAAAACGCCATCTCGTCGCCCATCGAGCCGGTCGCGTCGACCAGAAAGCCGAGATCGAGCGCCCGACGGGATGATAGCGGACGTGAGTCGTGTCGTATCGTGCGCACGGCTTCCTGCCCGATTTCGAGCCCCCAGGGGTTCCACGCGTTCTCGCTCGCGCGCCCGAGGAAGCGCGAGTACTGCGGCCAGTGGGCGGCGTCATCCCAGACGGCCGCCGTCAGCACGCCGGGGCTCGGGTCCTGCCCCGTCTGCTTTCGTGCGCCACCGCCGCCCGCTCGGCTCCGATCGGCGCGAGCCTCCGTTGGCGCGGGCGCCGACGCCGGGCGAGCCTCCCGCGAGTCCGCCACCATCGACCGGAGCGAGATGGTCGACTTCGCGCGGTCTTTGGCAACCGCGCCCGCTGCTCCGGCGGTCGCCGCAGGCGCGCCGGTCACGACCACTCCCTCGAGCTTGAGGGTCGCCGCGCCGAGCTCGAAATCGATGGCGTACGTGCCAGGTCGGGCCGAGACCTTTCGCGTGACCGGCTCGAACCCGACGGCCCGGGCAATCAGCGTCAGCGAGTCGACCGTCGCGAAGCCGTCGTTAGGCATCACGAGGCGATACCGACCGGTTGCCGTCGTCGTGACACCGCTATGGGTGCCCTTGACCTGCACCACGGCGTTTGTGAGCGGCCCGCCGCGCTCGGCTCGAACGACGCCGGACACGATGGTCTGCGACAGGACTGGCGTAGCAGTGACGCCGAGCAGGAGAACGGCACTCGGGCGCACGAGGATCGCGAACATAAGGCTCCTGGTATTGTCTTCCACGGAGACGTCGCCGGATCCTCCACGTGCACATGGGCTGAGGCCCAAGGAGTCACGACGATCAAGGGGTCTGACCCCTTGAAAGCCTGAGATCAAGAGATCAAGGAGTCTGACCCGTTGAAAAGTCAATATAATCCGGGTAATATTGACAGACCTATTTTACCCGGATATAATATTGCCGTCTCGAACAGCAGACCGTAATCCAATGAATCGCAAGTCGCTCATTCGAGCCTACAAGGAAACGCGACGCCCCATGGGCGTGTATCGCATTCACAACACGCGCGATGACCGATCGCTCGTAGGGCGCTCCGTCGACCTGCCGGCGATTCTCAACCGCGAGCGCGTGGCGCTGCGGTTCGGCAGTCATCCGAACGCCGCCCTACAGCACGACTGGGCGACACACGGGCCCGAGGCGTTCGTGTTCGAGGTGCTCGACACGCTCAAACCGCCGGACGAGCAACCCGGCTACGATCCGACGGACGACCTCCGGGTGCTCGAGGAGATGTGGGTGGACCGCCTCCAGGCAGTCGGCGAGCGCGGGTACGGCGCCCGCATCCGCGTCGATTCGTCGAATCCGCGTTAGGCAGCGCGGCGGCGCGCGAGCGGAGGGAGCGCCAGGCCGATCACCACGACCAATAACGACACGATCGTGATGATCCGCCCGCGGGCGAACGAGCGTCCCTCGTAGCGCAGCACGATCTCACGCGCGCCTGATGGCACGGGCACCGTGATCAGCGTGCCGTCGCCACGCAACACCCGGGCGTCCTTGCCGTCGACACTGGCGCGCCACTCCGCGTCCCAGTTCTCGCTCACCAGGACGTAACCCGCATGAGGCGCCGGACTGCCTAACTGCACTCGGATCTCACCCGGCCTCCACTCCGCGACGGTGACGGCCAGGTCCGAGCGCGGCGGCAACGGATTCGGGATGGCGCCCGGCACGATCCCCGGCGCCGAATCGAGCAGCACGATACGATCGACCGCGAACTGCGGATCGACGACGGTGTTTGCAATCTGCGACGCGGACGCCGGCACGGCTGCAGCCGGAATGAAGCGCGCGTACGAGATCGGCTGTTCGCGCTCGAAGAGTGTAGCCGTCGTACCCGACGACGTGGCGACGTTCGTCAGCGTTCGACGAAAGCCCGGCAGCGAGTCGGGCGCCGACGCCGCCGGCACGATCAGGTAGTTGACGGCGAAGAGATCGAGGATCTGCGGATCGCCGGCGCGCGCGAACGAGAGGCTCTCCCCCTGGCGCGCGTTCACGACGTCGAACGCATGCGGCTCGTTGCCGTGATGCCCGTAGAGCTGGGCAATGTCGTCGGCCATGAGCGCCGCGCCGGGGTAGACGTCCACATCCCAGACGCGAATCGGCCGCGGCACGGACCGCAACCGCGTCTTGATCGCGTCGCCTGCAAAGAGCTCATCGGGCGCGTTGCTGTAGTTCCAGAACGCGCGCGCGTTGAGCCAGAGATCCGTTCCAACCAGCGCTACGAGCACCCCGGCGAAGAGCCGTGGCCCGGCGAGCCCCCGGGCGCGCGCTAGTGCAATCGCGCCAGCAACCGCCAGGATCACCCCGGCCATTAGCGCGCTCCACTGGATCGTGCGGGCAGCGGAGACCGCCATCGCCCCACGCTCAGGAAACCCGAGCTTCACCTCCACCCCTCTGCCTAACGACTCGGCCATCGCCCCGAACGCTCCCGTAAGGCCCAACAGTGCGATGACCGCGCCCACGATGAGAGCCGCGCGCGAGAATCGCGGTGCGTCACCGTGGGCGACCCGGTCTACGCCAATCCCTGCCAGCACGGCGGTCACGAACGCCACGATGAAGAGGGCCATACCGGGCGCACGCATCGACTTCGAGAATGGGACGAGCTCCCACCACAGCCGGAAGAACGGTGTCGACGCACCGAGTGCGACGAGGAGGAACAGGAGCCCGATGCCGGCGAGCCAGAAAACCATCCGGCGCCGTTGCCGGTCTGCTGCGCCCACGACCGCAAAGACCACGACCAGGAGCCCGAGGTACTCGGAGTGGAGCTTGAGCCCGTTAGGCCCCCAGTAGCTTCCGTTGAACGTCTCGCCGGTGAATCGAGGGATCACAAGCTCCGGCACGTGTGCCCACGGGAGCGCATAGGCGGCGGACCACTCGAAGTTGTGCAGCACCGAGCTGTCGCGCGGCGAGTACGGGATGTACGCGTAGAACGGCACGTACTGGATTGCGCTGACGCCGACGCCGACGATGACGGCAGCCCCGGCAAGCGCCAGCGCCTCGAGTCTCGCCCGGGTGGATGTAAGGGAGCCCTCGCCTAACGTGAGGTACAGCGTGAAGATCCCGGCGGCGAGCAGAGCGTACTGCGCCATCTGTGGGTGCGGGCTCAGCATCATGAGCCCGACGGCCAGTGCGACAATCGCGTATCCCTCGAGGCGCCGGTCGCGGATGCCCATCGTCAGCCCGATGAGCGTGAGCGGGAGCATGGTGGTGACAAACAGCTTCCCGTCGTGCCCCGGGCTCACGTACGAACCGATCACGCCGGCCAGCTGATAGGCCAATCCACCGACGACCGCACCGGTCCACGACACGCGCCAGCGTCTCAGGAACCAGTACGTGAAGAGTCCGGCGAGCACGTAGTGGATCACGAACCCGAGGTTCATCGCGACGTGCGTGGGCAGCACGAGCCGGAGCCACGCGGTCGGATACAGCACGTCTCCGCTCATGCCACCGACGAACGGCATGCCGCCAAGGATCTCAGGGTTCCAGAGCGGCACGTGCCCGAGCTTCTTCCACCACTCCGCTGCCCACGCGCGGTACGCGTAGCCTGACGAGTACTGGTCGTTGTAGATGGTGGCCAGGAATGCGCTTCCGAGCATCGGGAGCGACATGAGCGCGATCCAGAGCGTAAAGCACGCGGTCGCGATCAGCGTCGGATGGCGCGGTTCGAATGCGACCGGTGTCGCGGTCGGCTTCGTCGCCTGTTTTGGAGTCGGGTGCCTGGTTTTCTTTCGCGGCATCTCGGATGATCAGTCGGTCGGGGCCCACCACACAACTCGGTCGCCCTGTCGACCGTCACGAGCTGCCACGTCGGGCCGACACCAACGCGCCGCGTCCAGCGCGCGATGCCGACCCGTCACGCCAGCGATCAGCAAACAGGCAGCCGCCCTAGACGCGAACCGCCAATGGCGGCAACGCCTCTTCGATCTCCCGCCGATGCGGCTCGAGCCACGGCGGCAGCACGAGGTGCTCGCCGAGGTTGGCAAGATCCTCATCGACCGTGAAGCCCGGCCCGTCGGTCGCGATCTCGAACAGGACGCCGCCCGGTTCGAGGAAGTAGACGGACTTGAACCAGAACCGGTCGATCACTTCCGTCGGCCGGCGCTTCGCGGCCGAGATGCGCTCGCGCACCGCGAGCTCCGTGTCGTCGTCAGGGACGCGCCACGCGACGTGGTGGATCCCGCCCGTGCCCCAGGAGCCACGCTGCTCGTTAGGCACCGCGCGGATGTCGAGGTGGCGGCCGGACCCGCCGCCATTGATGGCGTAGCGACGCCACCCGTTCTCCTCGCCCACCATCGCGAACCCCAGCGTCTCGACGAGGAAGCTCGCCGTCTGCGCGATGTCGCGTTCCCAGAGCCTCACGGCATGCAGCCCCCGAATCTGATGCGCCGCCGGCACGGGGCTCTGCGACCACGGCGCGAAGTCGCGCTCGTCCGCCGTCGCCACCAGCGCGAGCTCGAGGCCGTGCGGATCGGTCAGCCGCAACGCGTGCTCGCCATGGCGCACCTCGCGGTCACCCGTGGTGGCCGCCGCCGTAGCGAGCCGATCCTCCCAGTACTCCAGCGAGCCCTTGGGAATCGCGAGCGACACCTCGACGGCGAGCCCGACGCCCTTCTGCACTGGTGGCAGCTTCGGCCACGGGAAAAACGTGAGATCGGCACCCGGGTGCGCCTCGCCGTCCGCGTAGAAGAGGTGGTACGTGTCAGGCACGTCTTGGTTCACGGACTTCTTCACGAGACGCATGCCCAGCGTGCCGGTGTAGAAGTCGACGTTCTCCTGCGCGTCGCCGGCAATGCAGGTGACGTGATGAATTCCGGTAACAGTGCTCATGGCGAATTCCTCTGACTCGAACTGCTGGTTCTCTCCGTTTCTAGAACGTATTCTAGCCTCCACGTCCAGCCTCGATCAGCCATGTCCCGAATCTCTCGTCGCGACTTCGTTTCCCGCTCCGGCTCCTGTGCCGCTCACCTTGCTCTCGCGGCCGTAGTCGCGCCGGATGCCCTGCGCCGCGAGTGGGCGCGCGCGACGCTCGGCCCCGTCGTCGCAAGCGAGCCGTTCGGGTCGCTCGAACAGGTCGCCGATGGCATCTGGGCGCTGATCTCGACCCCGTTAGGCGGCGACCGGACGACGCTCTCGAACGGCGGCATCATCGCTGGCCGCTCGGGCGTCGTCGCAGTCGAGGGATTCAACCAGCCGGCGGGCGCTACCTGGCTCGCCGCGAAAGCGCGCGAGCTCACGGGTCGCTGGCCCACGCACGTGGTCGTCACGCACTATCACGCCGATCACGCGAATGGCGTCGCCGGCTATCTGTCGTCCGACAACACGGCCGGAAAGCCAACCGTGCGCACGACCGAGCGCACCCGCGAGCTCGTCCTGCAGAAGAATCAGCCTCCGAACGATGCGCGGACGGCGGCGTTGCAGCAGGCGGTCCTCGTTCCTTCCACGGAAGCGAGCTCGATCGACCTCGGGAACCGGCGCGTGCGCATCGTCCCGAGAAGCGGCCACACGGACAGTGACGTCTCGCTCGAGATCGATGACCCGAGTGTCGTGTTCTGTGGCGACCTGGTCTGGAACGCGATGTTCCCCAACTACGTCGACGCAATACCATCGAAGCTCTCGGCTTCGGTCAACGCGCTGCGCCGGGACCGAAAGACGATCTACGTTCCAGGCCACGGCGCACTCGCGCGCGAGGCAGATTTCGACCGATATGTCGCCATGCTCGCCGAGGTGGAACAAGCGGCGCGCAAGGCGCACGCCGCCGGCACCTCCGCCGCGGACGCGGGCGCCGCGTTCACACTGCCGGCAGCCCTGGGTGAATGGACGCTGTTCAACAAGGTGTTCTTCGAGCGAGCGTTCAGCGCCTGGTACCGCGAGCTCGGCGGCTGATCCACCACGGCAGGTCGACGCCTACGGGAGCGTGCCCCATGCCCTCGACTTCAACCGTCAGGTTCCCCAACGAGACGGCAGCGTACCGTGACGCGCGCGAGGAGCTGCTCGCGGCGAGACGGAGCTGCGCCGAAAGATCGAGGAGGTCGCCGCGCTGCGGCGGAGGTTGCCGGCGGGCGGAGCGGTCCCGGAGGACTACGAGTTCGATGAGATCGTGGTCGACCCGTCCGGCGCGGAGCGCCTTCGACCCATTCGGCTGTCGGGATTGTTCGCGCCCGGCCAACCGACGCTGCTCGTCTACAGTTACATGTACGGCCCGGAGATGGCGACGCCGTGCAACATGTGCACATCGATCCTCGACGGCCTGGATGGAGAGGTTCCACACATCCGGGACCGCGTGAGCTTTGCGGTGGTGGCTAAGTCGCCCATCGAACGCGTTAGGCAGGTCGCACGCGAACGCGGCTGGCGCAACCTGCGCCTCCTGTCCTCGTCACGCAACAGCTACAACCACGACTATCACGGCGAGACGGCGGACGGGGCGCAGATGCCCATGCTGAACGTATTCGTGAAGAGCGATGGTGGCGTGCACCACTCGTACGGGACGGAACTGCTCTACACACCGAGCAAGCCGGGCCAGGACTTCCGTCATGTGGACCTGATCTGGCCCTTGTGGAACCTCTTCGACCTCACGCCGGAAGGACGCGGGACGTCGTGGTACCCGAAGCTGTCGTACGCCGTGGCGCCCCTTCACGATCTCGCGAAGTCCGCGCGTGCCTGAAGGCGCGCCCCTTGCGGGACGCTACGCCCAAACCGTGGTAAGCAGCCAATGGCTGATGGCTGTTGGCTGATAGCACTCGCCGCAAGAATGATGTGAGGTGGTAAGGTGAAGTATCTGTGTCTCGCCTACGGCGACGAGAAAGACTGGCAGCAGCTCTCGAGGGCCGAGCAGGACAAGCTGCTCCAACAGGACGAGGTACTTCGGCAGCGCGGGGATCTGGTCGCCGCCGTCGACCAATCGGCAACCACCGTCAAAGCCTGGGACGGCGTGCCGGTAATGACCGACGGAGGATTCGCCGAGTCGCGCGTACCACTCGCCGGGTTTGCGATCATCGACGCACCGGACCTCGAGCGGGCCATCGAGCTCGTTGCCGACACGCCGTGTGCGCGCGCGAAAGGCGCCGTCGAGCTTCGGCCAATCGACCAGATAAACGATGAGGGCACGCACGCCGCGGACATCCTCTCGCGAGAGCCGCGCGTCAACACGGAGCAGGCGCCGGTGATTACCGAAGAACTCCGGCGTCTCGATGCGTTCCTCGGGACGTGGACCGTCGTCGGCGAGAACAAGGGCGCGGCGCCTAACGCGCCAAACACACCCGTCGCAGGTGAGGAAAGCTACGTCTGGCTTCCCGGACGCTTTTTCCTCCTCGGCCGCTGGGACCGTCGGTTCGGAGATGACCGCCACATTGGCATCAGCATTGTTCGGTATGACCCGGCCACGAGACAGTATTCAGCGTACAACGTCGACAATCTGGGATTCGCCCGAACGTACCGGGTGACCGAGCGCGACGGCGTCTGGTCGTTCACCGGCGACCGGGAGCGGGCGACGTGGGCACTCGCCGCCGACGGCAGGACGATGGCCATCGATTGGGAGATGACCAGGGACGGCGAGACGTGGGCGCCGCTCTGCCACCTCGACGCCACAAAGCAGGCCTGACGATGACGCCGCCGCGCACCGCACGCCGATGGCTGCGGTCGTGAATCGCGGCTTGCTGATCTCGCTGCTCATGGCGTGAGCCGCGTTGGTCCCCGGTGAAGGAACGTTGCTTCCCGAATGCTCGGCAACCCCAGCAGCAGCATAACGAGTCGGGCCAGCCCGAGACCGAAGCCGCCATGCGGCGGACAACCGTAACGAAAGAAGTCGAGGTAGTACGCGACCGACTTCCGGAGGCCCATTCCTTCTGCCTGACGCGAGAGAACGTCGTGCCTGTGCTCCCGCTGCGCGCCGGTCGTGATCTCGACCCCCTTCCACATCAGGTCGAAGCTCTTCGTCACCGATGGATCGTGCTCGGCGCGCATGTGATAGAAGGGCCGAAGCGACGAAGGGTACTCGGTAAGGAAAATGAACTCGCTCCCGTGCGTGTCGAGGGCCCAGCGAGCGAGCAGTCGCTCGCCGGCCGGGTCGATGTCGCCAGGCTTCGTCGCCTCCGCGAGCGCGTGGCCCATCTGCCGCAACAGCGCGTGTGCCTCACGCATCGTCAGCCGAGGGAAGGTCGCAGGCGGTACGTTGACCGTGACGCCGAACGTGTGCTCGATCGCCTCGCCGTGCTCCCGATGTGCCGCCGACAGGATGTGGTGCAGCCAGCGTTCCTCCATTTGCATCACGTCCTCGTGCGACTCCACCCACGCCATCTCGACGTCCACGCTGGTGAACTCTGCCGCGTGACGGGGCGTGAGCGACGGTTCGGCGCGGAACACCGGACCGATCTCGAAGACCCGCTCGAATCCCGCCGCAATCGCCATCTGCTTGTAGAACTGCGGCGACTGCGCGAGGTACGCGCTGCCCAGGTCGAAGTACCGCGTCGAGAACGTGTCGGCTCCCGACTCGCTCGCGCTGTGCATGAGCTTTGGCGAGTGCAGCTCGAGGAACTCGTGTGCGGCCCAATAGTCGCGCATCGCGCGCTCGACCGTCGTCTGCACCTCGAACACCAGGAGATTTTCCGGCCGCCTCAGCGCGAGGAACCGCCAGTCCAGCTGAAGGTCGGATGCGGAATGCTCGTCGATCGGCAGCCCGGGTTCCGCGGGTCCGACGACCTCGAGGGATCGCGCAACCAGCTCAAGTCCGCCGGTCTTCACCGTGGCGTTGGCCACGACGGTCCCGCGCACTCGCACGACCGAGCCAATCGTTAGGCCCAGGGTGGCCGTTTCGAGCTCGGTGGGCATGGTGCCCGGCTGCGCACGCTCGATCGTCACCTGCACGCGCCCGCTCTTGTCCTGCACGATCACGAAGACCATGCGCTTGAGCACGCGGATGGTGGTGACGAATCCGGCTACGGTTGCGTCGAGCTGGTCCTGGCCCGAGAGGGCGGCGATGGCGGTGCGTTGCATGAGGGCTTCGGAAAGAAAAAAAGGCCCGTGGATCATCCACGGGCCGTGAGTTCGGTGGTCGCTGCTCGAAGCTGTGCTACGCTCGCATGCGCCTCCGCCCCCACCCCGTGCGAGGGGTGGCGTCGGAATCGTCGTTATTCAGGAAGACGGGCGCGAATATCAGCGACATGATCGCAAGCTGAGCCCGCGCGTTCAGCGAGTCAAGTCCGCGCGCGATCCTCGCGCAGCCGTTTTCGTCACAGAACCCTCGCGCGTGCGCGGTCCGGGCAGTACCTCTGTGGCCATGCACCGATTTGCGTTGGTCGCCCTTGCGATGGTCTCTGGGAGTGTCGCCTGCGACTCGACGCGACCACTGCCTCCCGCGGTGTTCGTCGAACCCGCCAAGCTGACGCTGGAGGACGGACAATCGGCGAAGCTCAATGCAAAGCTGCGCAACCCGAAGGCACGGACCGTCACCTGGTCCTCGTCAAATCGAGCGGTGGCAACCGTCGATGCCTCGGGCAATGTCACGGCGATCGTGAACGGGACGGCCGACATCGTCGTCCGAATGACCGACGACACCACGATCAGCACGACTGTGCCGGTGACGGTGACCGGTCCCGCGGTTGCCAGCGTGACCGTGTCTCCGGCGACGTCGGTGGTCCACGTCGGCTTCGCGCGGCAACTCTTCGTGCAGCTCCGCTCGGCCGATGGCCGTCCGATTCGCGGTCGGACCGTCACGTGGACGACGCCCAACGCCACGATCGCTGACGTGTCGGCGGCCGGCGTCGTGCGCGGGCGCGCGCCCGGCGGGCCTCTCACGCTCGTGGCAGGGAGCGAGGGTCGCACCGGTACCGCGCAGGTTCGCGTCGCCTATGCGGCGGAGACGTGTCCGTTCGTCACGACGTTGGCGTTCGACCAGCGTACCGACGGCACTCTCGCGTTAGGCGACTGCGAGTACGGGGTCGACGACTCGTACGTCGACGTCTACGAGATCACGCTCCCGGCGGCGGGAACGATCCAGGTCGACATGATGAGCGGCGACCTCGATTCGTACCTTGGACTGTTCGAGGCTTCGGGCGTCTTCCTCGCCGAGGATGACAATTCCGGCGGAGGTCGCGACGCACGCATCGTGCGCGAGGTTCCCGCCGGAAAGTATCGGATCTGGGCCAACACGCTCTCGGGAGCCGTCACCGGCAGGTACGCGGTGATCGTCTCGCAGCGCTGAGGGTGGCGGCTGAACGCCCGCGGTGGCGGCCAGATTGCGCCGTCACCGCGGGCTCGGTCAGTAGTCGAGCGGTGCGGGCGTTCTATCGGCCGTCGCCACCAACTCGGGCCTGGTCACCGTGCTTGCGGTGTCCGCCCTCCGCGCCCCGCTCCTTCATGGCCGCGACGTTCGCGTCGAGCTGCTTCTGCTGATCTGCGTTCAGGATGGTGCGCAGCGTCGCGATGTGCTGCTCACGCCGACGCTCCATCTGCGTGCGGACCTGTTGCATCTTCGCGCGTGCCGCGGTGGTGTCACCACGCTCGCGCGCCTCACGCGCTTCCTTCATCGCCGCGCCAAACTGCTCGCGGGTCTTCTTCATCTCCGGCTCCTGCTCCTTTCGGATCGCTTTGAGCCGATCCTTCTGTGCGTCCGTCAGGTTGATCCCCTTGAGGAGCATGCCGTCCGGGCCACCGCGACGTCCGCCGTGCTCGCCGCCCCAGCGGCGATGATCGCGCTGCGTCGTGTCGGGTCGAGCATTCGGCGGGGATTGCGCGGCAGCCGCGCTGGCGGCGCCAACCACAAGGGCCAAACCGAATCCCATTCTGGTCAGGGTCTTACGCATGTGCTTCTCTCCGTTACTGCGAGATGTCCACCCGCGCTGGCGCCGCACTCGAAAGTGAGGCGGGCCGGTTCGGGACCAGTGCCGAGGAGGCAGTCACCGCCCCGGTATTTCGGAAGGTGGTACCGGGGGTTTGCTGCGCACGGTCCTCGAATTGGCACGAGCGGCACTCGGGCGATGCGAACTGCACCCGCAGAACCTTCTATCGCGGCCGAGTGAGCCAGATCAGCCACGCGTTGTAGAGGTCGTTTACCGCCCCTTCCGTGGGAGTGCAGATCGAAACTTCAAGACGTCACTTTCGCGCTCGGACCCACTAGAATCCGAGAGTCGAAAACTCGCCAACGCGGCCCATAAAGCCGTGTTCGGCATGACTTTACCTGATGAGGCCGAAATCGCGAATGCATTGGTCGAGACCGACGACGTTTGGGGTTCTAGCGGCCGCGCTCGCTTGCTCCAATGGAGCGCCCGCAGCCTTCGAGCAGACCCTTGCTGCTGTCAGCGCAAGCGTCCCGGATGTACCGCGCTCTATAGCCGAGCTCAGCGGTTCACCGATGCTCCAGGAGATCTCCGACCAAGGTCCGTACCTGGGCTTCGACACGAGCGAGTACCCCGGCGATGCCGCCATGCAGGCATGGCGGAGCCACGCCGACTACGACTGGGTCGGCTACTATCTCCAGGCGCCTTGTCACCGGGACGCGTCGTGGAGCGGCAAGCGCGACACGCTCGAGGCGATGGGCTGGGGGATGGCCGTCGTCTATGTCGGCCAACAGACGTGGGGCAAGACCGCACGACCCAAGGAGCAGGAAGTCTCGCGGCAAGACGTGCGCTTCCAGCCTCGTCAATGCGGAACAGGGTCGAATCGACGCCGACGACGCTATCGCGCGCACCTCAGGCGAAGGCTTTCCCACGGACACCGCGATCTTCCTCGACATCGAACATATGAATTCGGTCCCGCCCGCGATGCGGGCCTACTATGTCGCATGGACGGAGCGTGTTTTGGAAGACGGCCGCTACCGGCCGGCGTACTACGCGCACAACGCGAACGCGCAGGTGATCTACGCGGATGTCCGTGAAGTGCTCGACCGCCGCGGCATCGAGACCGATCCGCCGTTCTGGATCGCCGGTGGCAGCAACTTCGGCCGGGACCGCGACCCACAGGAGGTCGGCCACGCGTTCGCCGATGTCTGGCAGGGCGTGCTCGACACGTGGGAAAAGCACGACGATGTGCGGCTTCCGATCGACGTCAACGTCGCAGCCGTGCCTTCCCCATCCTCCGCCCGATTCGCGGACTGATTCGAATCCGGCCAAGGGAACCACGACCGCTGAAACGCAGGCGGCGCTCCGCGCCGGGCGCTGAGGACGCTGCAGCGTTTGCTTTTTCGGGACGTATGGCTCCCCTTCAAAGGCCCTCAGCGTGTTCTGCGGCGGCGCGAAGCGCCGTCCGCGTGCTCAGCGGTCGTGGTTGCTCTGATTGACGCTACCATACAAAAAATGCCCACCTCCCGATTCCCGACCATGGCCGATACCCAATACATCACGTCGACGCTCACGAGCCTTGTCCAGACCAGGTCGATCAACCCCGCCTTCGCGGAGGGTGAGCCGAGCAACGAGCGCGAGATCGCGACCCGGATCGGCGGGATGATGCACGCGTTAGGCATGGAAACCACGGAGTTCGAGCCCGAGCCCGGCCGCGTCAGCGTCGTCGGCCGGCTGCCGGGCAGCGGCGGTGGACGGTCGCTCCTGCTGTACGGCCACATCGACACCGTCGGCGTCGCCGCCATGCCCGACCCGTTCTCGGCCACCGTTCGGGACGGCAAGCTCTATGGACGCGGTGCCTACGACATGAAGGGCGGAGTCACCGCGTGCCTCGCGACCGTGAAGGCGCTGCGCGACGCGGGCGTCCCGCTCCGCGGCGATGTCCTCATCGCATGCGTCGCCGACGAGGAAGTCGCCAGCATCGGGATGGCCGAAGTGCTCAAGCACGTCCGCGCGGACGCCGCCGTCGTCACGGAGGCCACCGAGCTGCGGGTCTGTCTCGCCCACCGCGGCTTCAGCTGGGTGGAGGTGGAGACGTTAGGCGTCGCCGCCCACGGCAGTCGCTTCGACCTCGGGATCGACGCCAACATGCGCATGGGCCGGTTCCTCGCGCGGCTCGACAAGCTCGAGCAGGAGCTCCGCTCACGCGAGCCGCACGCGCTCGTCGGACCACCCTCGCTCCACGCCGCGGTGCTGCACGGCGGCACGGGAACGAGCACCTACGCGGACCGATGCCGCCTCGAGATCGAACGACGCACCATCCCCGGTGAGACCGAGGCGCAGGTGCTCGCCGAGGTCCGCGCGATCACCGATTCCCTGGCGGCAGAGGACGCCACGTTCCGGGCGAGCGTCCGCGCGATGCTGACGCGAGGCTCGTTCGAGGTGGCGCGAAACGCGCCGATCGTCAACGCAGTCCTCGGCGCCGCCACCAGCGTCCTGGGCACGCAGCCGGAAATCATCGGCGAACCGTACTGGATGGACGCGGCGCTGCTCTCGGATGCAGGCATCGACACAGTGGTCATCGGACCGTCCGGGGCCGGGGCGCACGCGCTCGAGGAATGGGTGGACCTCGGCTCGGTGGAGAAGCTGACCGACATTCTCACCGCTGCGGCCCGGGAGTTCTGCCGTTAGGCGAGGCCGGCGACGCGTCGCGCGATCAGCTCTGTCTTGAGCGCATCGATACCAGAACGACCGGCGAGCTCCGGCACGGCCTCGCCGATCAGCGAGCGGGCCGTCGCGGCCGCCGTCGACTGACCGACTTCCACGACCCTGGTCAGCGTCAGGAGATTGACGAGCACTTTTCGCATCGACGCATCGGCGATGCCGACCACCAGCTCCTCCTCGAGCCAACACTCCGCCGCCGACGCGTCGCCACGCACGGTGAGCTCATAGAACGCCGCCTCTTGCGCATACGGCGCGCGAGCCTTGCGTCTCGTGGAGCCGGCGCGTTCGAGCACCTGTGCTCAGCGACGAGTGCGCGCCGGAGAAGTCGCCGTCGTCCAGCGCCTGGTAATACGCAAACAGCGACCCGACGACCGTGTCCGATCCCGTGAGCTCAACGGTCGTTAGGCGCTGGACGAGCGCTCGGGGCCAGTCTCGCGGGCGGATTCCGCCACTGGCGAAGGCCACCAGCGACATCAGCTCTCCGTGGCGCTCGGCCTCCGCACCACCCCGAAGGTACCGAAGGATCTGCGCTCCGTCCGTCGCGAAGCGCCCGGTGCGACCGGGAAACAGCGTCAGCACGCCGATGCCGAGCGACGCTGCGCCGAACACGCCGGCGGCGAGACCCCAGATCGCCAGCGCGGGTTCCGCCATGGCGGTGGGCGATCTCCAGATTCCCGTGAGGTAGCTCGCCGCCAGCCCCACAATGCCGAGAACGATGCTCGTGGCGGGTCCCATTATCACGAGGACAAGGGTCCGACGGCCGAGGTTCTCCAAGGTCGTGGGGAGCGACAGCGCGATGCCGCCAATGAGGGCGGCGTTCCGATTCAGCCCGATGCGAACCTGGTTCCCTTCCCGGGCGATGCGAAGCGGTCCCCACACGAGGAGCGTGAACCGGAACCGGACGATCCTGACCGCGGCAAGGAACAGCACGAGCTTGCCACCGCTCCGAGGTGTGCCCGTGGAACGGTGGACAGGAATCTCGACATCACCAGATACGCAGCGATGGCCACGGCGGCCCCCAGCAGCATGGACCGCACGAGCGAGACCCAGCCGGGCTTTCGCTCCGCGTTAGGCACGGCCGGCAGCGCGAATGGAAGCGGGGGCGCGGTGGCCGGGTCGCCTACTTGTTGCCAAACGGTTTGGCCGGCACGCTCCTCAGATACAGCCATATCGCGTGAATCTCCGCATCAGTCATTCCGCGAAAGACCTTCCATGGCATGAACTCGTCGAGCTGGCTGCCGTCCGGCCGCTTACCTTCTCGCAGCGCTCGCGTCAGATCGGTCTTCGTCCAGCCCCCTATGCCCGCCGGCGTCAGATTCGACGCCGGCGGTAGCCCGGGCGGACCGGCAACGCGTCCTCCGGACAAGCCGTAGCCATGACATCCGTGGCAGCCCGCGATGTCCGCGATGTATTTGCCGTACGCCGCCGTCGTGTCGGCGGGCACGGCGCCGGGTGGTGTGATGTGCGGCGTCTTGCCGGCGACCAGGATGTTCATCTTTCCCGCCGCGAGGAGGGCACGGCCGACCGGCCCAAACCCCGATCGTGGGACCTCACGGTCCACTGGCGGTACCTGCTCGAGGAAGGCGATCACCGCGCCGAGGTCTTCCTGACTGAGATGCGTGAACACCTCGCTCGGCATCACGATCAACGAGCGACCATCCCGGCGCACGCCTCGCCGAATGGCGCGAACGTAGTCCACGGTACCGTAGTCCGCGCCGATTCCTCCCCTCCCGCGCGTCAGGTTCGGACCCGCCATGGTCCCGATGGCGAAACTGCTCGAATACACCGCACCTCCGAGATCCTCGCCGTGGCAGAGCGTGCAGTCGACGACGTTGCGCACGAGGTGCTCGCCACGCGCTATGGACGCGGCGTCGGTCGGCACCGAGACCGAGTCGACCGCAGTGTCGTACGTGTGCCGCAGCTTGCGCTCGCTCGCGGCGTAGACGACGCCCACGCCAACCAGAGCGAGAACGAGGACGGCTGCAAGCAGCCGTCCCGTCCATTTCAGGATTGCGCGTATCATCCGTACCTCCTGCCGGCATCGCCGGCACGTGCCGCGACGAGCGCGTGACGCTCCTCCACGTCCAACGCGAGCGCGCGCGCCGTGACCTGCTCGAGCGTGGCCGCAGCGTCTGCGGCCGCACTGACCGACCGCCACGCAATGTGTCCGTCCGGGCGAACGAGCACTGCGCCGTCCGGATCGATCCCGTACGCGGACAGCCATTCGTCGCCCGTGACGCTGACGTCCGGCCCGCCGATCGCCGCCACGCCTAACGGGATGCCCAACCGGGCGCGGACCTCGCGGGCGGCGTCCTGCCAGGCCGCACCGCTCACGCCCGTGAGAAGCACCAGGTTCGTTCCGAACAAATCCAGAGCGGACATTCGGTTTCCGCGGACGTCGATCCAGAGGTGCGGTGCCCGGCTGCCCGGACATGCCTGCGCGGTGGGCTCGACGACTGCGGGCCGCTCGCTCTCGGCCTCGGCGACGACGGCGCCTGACGAGTAGACGACTCCCATGTCGGCGGCCACCCCGGATACACCCTGCAGCTTGCCCAGCGAGCGCTGGACGTTGCGCTCGCCCGAGGGACGCCGCTCCGGCTCGTACGTATCGAGCAGCGCGTCACCCGCAATGCCGGAGAGAACGGCCCCCAGCTTCCACATCAGGTTGTGCGCCGACTGGATCGCCGTGTTCATTCCCGTCGCTCCGGTCGGCGCGGTGCGGTGAGCGGCGTCCCCCACCAGAAAAACGTTGCCATCCCGGAACCGCTCCGCGACCTCGGCGCCGATCCCCACGAGCTGGTGATCCACGACGTCGACCGGGAGATCCGGCCGGCCGGAGGCGCGCCTAACGATCCCAACGAGGTCCTCCAGCACGAGCGTCGACAGAGGACGCATGTCGCCTCGCCACGGCGTGGCCAGCAGCCAACGACCATCGTTGCCGGTCGGCACGAGAACCGATGGAGCCGGGCCGCCTAGCCCCTGCAACATGTATAACGCGAGCCGCTCGGCACCGACCATCGAATCGAGGTCCGCGCGGAACAGGATGCTCAGGTACTCCCCGATGCGTTCCACGCCCCGCGTCGCGATGCCAAGGCGGCGGCGAATGGGACTGCTCGCGCCGTCGGCGGCGACGAGATAACGCGACTGCACTTCCGAGCGTGCGCCGGTCGTGCGATCGACGATGGTCGCACGGACGCCATCCGCGTTCTGCTCGAGGTCGACAAGCTCCGTCGAGAACCGCACGTCACTGCCTGAATAGCCTCGTGCGTGGTCGAGCAGGATCGGCTCGAGGAAGTCCTGCGCCAACGCCGACGCGTATGTCGGGCTGAATGACGCGGCCTCGCTCGGGGCCGGGTAGCCAATCGGCCGGCGATCGAGCTCCGGTCCGGAGAGGTTGTCGCGGAAGGAGGTCGCGAAGAGAACGGACATCTCCACTTCGCGGATGCGCTCCTCGATTCCCCACGACCGGAACAGCTCCATGGTACGGGTGCTAATGCCGGTCGCTTTCGGGTGGATCGACGTAGACGGGTGGCGCTCGATGACCAGCGAGCGGAAACCCATGCGAGACAGGAGGATCGAGCTGCATAACCCGGCCGGGCCGGCACCGACGATCAAAACTGGAACCTGCATACGGATATCCCTCACGCTTGCCGATGGTGGGCTCCGCTGCCGTCTTGCCACAGGCGCTGGAGCAGTTAATTTGACGCTACAACCTGTCCGATCAATTTGAAAAAGTCAATCCCCAAGCGTTCGTACAACCAGAAGGCGCGCGCCGAGAGCGCGGCGGAAACGCGACGCCGGGTCATCGAGGTGACACGTGATCTGCTGACGCGCTCGCCGCTCGAGAGCGTGTCGCTTCCGGCGATTGCGGCCGAGGCGGGCGTGGCGAGATCGACGGTATACACGATCTTCGGGTCGCGCGAAGGCCTCATGGTCGCGGTGGCGGAGGACCTGCTTGAGCGTGGTGGCTTCGCGCGAATCGGTCAGGCGCTGCGTGGCCCGGATGTCGTGCGCGCGTTCGAGGTCAGCATGGACGTGGCGATGGAGCTGTACTCGCAGGAGCACGAGGTATCCTGGGCGCTGCTCTCCCTCGCCGCCGTGGACCGCGATGCGTCGAGCGCCGCCGCGCGACTCAACTTCGGCCGTCGCGACGGCATGCGCAAAATCGCGCAGCGCATGCACGACCAGGGCGTGCTGCGCGACGACGTGACGGTGGACGAGGCCGCGGACGTGCTGTGGCTCATCACGAGCTTCGAGACGTTCGGGCAGCTCTATCGGGACAGGAGCCTAACGCCACAGCAGGTGGGCGAGCGACTGATGGCCGTCACCCGCCGTACGCTGTACAAGCCTAACGACTAGCTGCGCTGTTCGTTAACCCGTGCTGTCTACGCCGACGCCCATGTGACCGCCTGTGACAGGAGGTCCGGCGTCACGCCGTGCCCGCCGTCGAATTCGTGATATTCGACGTCGTAGCCTGCACTTCTGAGCTGCGGGACGATCTGGCGGCTCGTTTGCTCGATCGGAAGGACCGTGTCGCGCGTGCCATGCGTGATGAACACTTTCGGTTTTCCTGTGACAGATCTGCTCACGATGAAACCCGGTGAGAACGCGACGATCCGCGAAAAGAGATCCCCGTTGATGAGGCCGAGCGACAGCGAGTAGGTGCCCCCATCCGAGAAGCCCATGACACGGACGCGCGTCGCGTCGACACGCACGCGGGAGAACACCAACTTCAGGGCCCGGTCGATGAAGTCGACATCGGAGGAGAATACGCCGCCGATGGCGTCCCAGGTGGCGGCTCTCGCATCCGGCGCCACGAGCACCAGGCCCGTGGTGTCCGCGAGTGGACGCATTGGGCTCACGAGCTCCGACGAATCCCGGCCGGCGCCATGCAACACGATCGCGAGCGGAGCCGCGGTGGCAGCTTTGTAGCTCGCGGGGACGTACAGCAGGCCGTCGCGTCCGCTCGCGAGTCCCAGCGGATAGATCCCCGGTGAGGTGGTTTGCGTCGGATCGGTCACGCGTGCAGCCAGACGACCGTCGCCACCGGTGTCAGGTTCGACGGAGCCGAGGCACGCGCCGGTCGCAAGCGCAATGGTGCCGAGCGTCGTCCGCTTCAGCGCATCGCGGCGCGAGATCGGCGCTTCGGGCGCGGATGTAGCGTGGTGGTCGGGCATTGAGCGCGGTGGGCGAGGAGCGCTCAACGGAGCATCACTGCCGGGTAGTCGACAACTGCGGCGGGACAAGCCGCGCGGGTACGTGGCGAACGCCACTCGCGCGCCCCGAGTCGGTCTCCGAGAAGCGGCGTTAGGTTGTAACGAGGGACGGAGCCTGGATTTCAGTCTGGAGGAATCATGCGGATGAGTGAGCGACTTCTATTGCTGATGACAGCGGGCCTCGCGATGGCGGCGTTCGCCGCGTGCCGGACGAGCGGACCGGGCGCTTCGCCGAACGATACGGCGAGACCGTCGCAACAGAGCGACTCCGCGACGTCCGCGTCGCCGGCAATCGGTGCGCGCGCCGATTCGGTTGTGCTGCGTACCGACAAGACGCAGTACCACGCGGGCGAAAGGATGACGCTCACGCTCGAGAACAAGAGCGCGAGCAGTTACGCGTTCAACCCGTGCACGCGGTCGCTGGAGCGGGAGACCGGCGGGTCGTGGAGTGCAGTGCCAGAGGAGGGCCGCATGTGCACCATGGAGGCGTGGATTCTCGACCCACGGGGAACGCGGTCGGGTGACACGGAGCTGCCGGCGTCGCTCGCGGCGGGGCGATACCGGGTGGTGGTGCGCATGACGATGGAGAGTCCGGGTGGCGCGGCAGCGTCGGCCGTGAGCGCGGTGAGTGATCCGATCGTGGTTTCGTAGCAGGCGGCGGGCGGCTGGCGGCTGGCGACTGGCGACTGGCGACTGGCGACTTAGGTAGAAGTCCTACACATTATGTGTAGAACTTCTACCCATTAAACGCGTGGCCAAATCCGGTCCATCCAGGAGCGAGCTCCTCAAGGGCACGCTCGACATGCTCATCCTGCAGACGTTGACCGTTCAGCCGCTGCACGGCTACGCCATCGCCCAGCAGATCGAGCTCCTGTCCGACGCCGTGCTCTCGGTCGAGCAGGGCTCGCTCTACCCCGCCCTCGAGCGCTTGCAGAAGCGCGGCTGGGTCACCTCCAAATGGGGCGAGTCGCCCACCGGACGACGCGCCCGGTACTACACCATCACCGCGGCCGGCCGCCGGCAGCTCGGCGACGAGATCTCCGACTTCGATCGCGTGCTGCTGGCGATCAACCGCGTCATGCGGCGCGCCTGAGGCGTTAGGCAATGTCGCTGCTGGACGTGCTGCGGTATCGGGCCCGCGTGCTGCTGCGCCCGGGGCGGCACGCGCGCGAGCTCGATGAGGAGATCCGCTTCCACCTCTCGCTCGATTCCATGCAGCGCGAGCACGCGGCGCGCGGCTCCCTGTCGGAGACCGACGCGCGCTGGGCCGCGCGTCGACGCTTCGGCAATCTCACTACCACAAAGGAAGAGGCACGCCAGATGGCTGGTCTCGGATTCTTCGACACGACCGAGCAGGACGTCCGTTTCGCGCTGCGGTCGTTCCGCCGCTCCCCAGGCTTCACGGCGGTTGCCGTCCTCACGCTCGCCATGGGCATCGGCGCCAATACCGCGATCTTCAGCGCGGTGAACGCGATGCTGCTGAGACCCCTGCCCTTCAAGGAGCCCGAACGGCTCATGACGGTCAGCCTGACAGTTCCGCCCAGAGGCGATTCGCCGGCGCGCGACGACATCCCCTGGTCGTACCCGAAGTTCGCCGTGTTCCGGAAGGCGCAGACAATCTTCGAGGACATCACGCTCTGGACCGGTAGCCAGGGCACGGTGCGCGTGGGATCGGACGCGGAACGCGCAACCTACGAGCTGGTCGACGGACACTACCTGCCGACCCTCGGCCTCCGCACTGCGCTCGGCCGGAACTTCAGCGCCGAGGAGGACGCGACGCCTGGGGGAGCACGGGTGGCGATCCTGAGCGACGCATTCTGGCAACGGCGATTCAACGCGGATTCCGCCGTGCTCGGCCGATCGCTGATCCTGGATGGCTACTCCTACACCATCGTCGGCGTCATGCCTCCCGGAGTGCGCGGAATAACCGGAACGGCAGAGATGTTCGTGTCGTTCATGTCGCAGGATGCGCGGCAGCTCGGGGAGCCGTGGTCGCATGGTTATGACCTGATCGCGCGCCTCAAGCCCGGCGTGACGCCTAACGGTGCAAAGGTCGTCGTCCGACAGCTCGGCGATGTGGTCGCCGACGCGTACCCGGAGCCGGAGGGGAAGGCCAAACGATGGGGAGCCGTCGCGAGAGAGCTCGACCGGACGCGCGTGGACCCGGTCGTCCGGCGATCACTGCTCGTGTTGTTAGGCGCCGTCGGCCTCGTGCTACTGATCGCCTGTGCCAACGTGGCCAACCTGTTTCTCGTCCGCGCTGCGGGACGTCGTCGCGAGATCGCGGTGCGGCTGGCCGTAGGCGCCGGGCGGCGTCGCCTCGTCAGGCAGCTGCTGACGGAAAGCGTGGTGCTCTCGATGCTCGGTGGGGTCGCAAGCGTCGTCGTCGCGTGGTGGGGCGTGAAGCTGCTTGGCGCGCTCGATCCGTCGACAACACTCCGTGTCCAGCGAATCGGTGGCATCGGCGCGGTCTCGTTCGATTCCATTCGACTCGATCCGGCCGCGTTTGTGTTCACAGCCGTGCTGACCGTGGTGACCGGACTCGTGTTCGGCCTCGTTCCCGCGCTGCAGGCGACGCATCCATCGCTGACCGGCGACCTGAAGAGCGAAACGTCACGCCTCATCGGGACGCGCGGCCTAACGAGTCGCAACCTGCTGGCCGTTCTCGAGATCGCGCTCGCCGTGGTCCTGCTGGCCGGCTCAGGTCTCATGATCCGGAGCCTCGCCAAGCTCCTCGGCGTCCGCCCGGGATTCGACGCCGAGCAGGTGCTCACGATGCGGTTCAATGTGAATGGCGTGGGTCGGGATTCGCTGCCAGCCTTCTACGACCAGCTTGTCACACGACTGGCGTCGATTCCCGGCGCGACAAATGTGGGGCTCGCCGACTGCCCGCCGGTCAATGGTCGCTGCAACGGAACGATCCTCATGCAGCGCGATCGTCCCGCAGTTGCACGCGGCACGGAGCCGTCCGTCGGTGTCCACTGGGTGACGCCCGGCTGGTTCGCGACGATGCGTATTCCGCTCAAGGCAGGCCGGGTGTTCGGAGACGGCGATCGGCTCGGCACACAGAAGGTCGTGGTGGTGAGCGAGATGGCCGCGCGGACGTACTGGCCCGGTCAGGACGTCATCGGGCGGCCCGTGAGCGTCGGTCAGGGTGGGTTCTACGATGACACGGCGTACGTGGTCGGCGTGGTCGGCGACGTTCGGTTTGGGACGCTCGATTCGCTGCCCGTGCCCGACGTCTATCTGTCGTACTATCAGTCGCCACGCGGCCGGATGATGATGTTCGTGCGAGCAGTGGGTGATCCCCGGTCGCTCGTGGGCGCGGCGCGGCGTGAGGTGACGGCGCTGGCGCCCGGGGTCCCGCTGTACGATGTGCGGCCCATGCGCGAGCGCGTGGCCGACGCGATGGGCTACGCGAGGTTCAGTGCGGTGCTGCTCGCGGCGTTCGCGGCGGTGGCGCTGGCACTCGCGGCGTTAGGCACGTATGGGGTGATCTCGTTCGGCGTCTCGCAGCGGACCAGGGAGATCGGAATTCGGGTCGCGCTCGGTGCGACGCGCTGGAACGTCCTGCGGCTGGTCGTGGGTCAGGGGATCGGATTGGCGGTGGTGGGCGGTGCGTTGGGTCTCGCGGGTGCCCTGGCGACGACGCGCGTTCTCCGGTCGCTGCTGTACGAGGTGGCGCCGTCGGACCCGGTGACACTGGTGTCGATCGTAGCACTGCTCGTGGTGGCGGTCATTGTAGCGAGCTGGCTCCCCGCACGGCGGGCGGCGAGCGTTCATCCGGCAGAAGCGCTGCGCGGGTAGTAACAGGCAGCTATCAGCCATTGGCCATCAGCCATTGGCCATCAGCCATTAGCCAGCTTCTGGCTGCTGCCATTTACAACACGGTTGTCATCCCGAGCGCGGCGAGGGATCGTGCTCGTCCCAGTAGAGTGACTTGCCCCTCTTTCGGGAGGATCGCGATCCCTCGCCTGTCGGCTCGGGATGACACGCCTTCTTCCCGTCGCCCGTCGCCCGTCGTCCGTCGCCGGTCGCCCGTCCCCGGTCTTCCGTCGCCCGTCCCCCGGTCGCCAGCCGCCACCTTGCCACGTAACCGGTAATTGTTCAGTTTGTCAGGGGGCTGAGCCGCACGCGGCCTCGCGTAGCGCCGACACCAACCTGCCCGATCCGCCGCGTTTCGTTACGCCCAAGCGCATCGGGTGCTGCCCTACCCCAGCCCTGTCCGGTCTTGCACGTCGCGTTAGGCCCTGTCGGTGGCATGACCATCCGATGTGTCGTGCGGCGGGTCTCGGCATCCGCTGCCCTCACGCTGTGCCTCGCGGTCAGCGCCGGCTGTGGAGACGCTGCCTCGGCGCCCGGAGACGCGGATGGCAGCTCGGTCATCCTGCGGCGAATGGGTGGCGACGCGCAGATCTCCGCCGCCGGGTCGGACCTCCCTGCTCCGCTCGTCGTGCAAGTGACGAACGCGCGCGGCAAGCCACTCGCCGGCGTGTCGCTCGACTGGGCAACCACCGACAGCGGTCGACTCGAGCCGGAGAGACCGGCGACCAACGATTCGGGGCTCGTCCGCGCAACGTGGACGCTCGGCACCCAGCCCGGGCGTCATACCGCGATCGCGTCGCTCGGGACGCACGTCGTGGCGTTCAACGCCACCGCCGTCGAGCCGCTGTCGTTAGGCGCCGTCCGCAACCTTCGGATCGCAACGTTCGACGGGTCCGGACAGCTCGTGCACCCCGACGTCGCCCGCGTGCCGCGCGGCTGGGCACCGGCTCGTCGATTCCTCGCCATTACCCCGTATCCGGGCGGCGACGTCGCTCGGGAGCTGCCGTCGATCTACGAGTCCGGCGATCCGGCCGCGTGGGAAGTGCCTGATGGCCTCACCAACCCGGTCGTCAGACCGTGGAAGGGCTATCTCTCCGACCCGGATCTCGTGTTCGAGCCGCACCGCCGCGAGCTCTGGATGTATTTCCGGCACGTGTCGAAGAGGAATTCCGTGTTCCTCACAGTGTCCGGCGACGGCACGCACTGGAGTAAACCGACGCGGATCGTCAGCGCACCGAATCATGAGCTGGTGTCGCCAGCAGTCGTCCGGGTGAGCGAGGGCACCTGGCACATGTGGGCCGTGAACGCGGGGCCCGTCGGGTGCAAGAGCAACGGGACGACGGTCGAGCACCGCACCTCGACCGATGGGCTGCACTGGTCGGCGCCGCAGACGGTTGACGTTTCAGGACCCGATGCGCTGCCGCCCTGGCACCTCGATGTCATCTGGGTGAGCGAGGTCCAGGAGTTCTGGGCCCTGTATAACGAGAAGGCGGAACGGACATGTGCGACGCAGGCACTGCGCCTCTCCACCAGTCCGGACGGCATCACGTGGACCCAGCACCGCACGCCGGTGCTTCGCGCGGGTGTGACGCCCGAGTTCAAGGATATCGTGTATCGGTCGACGCTCGAGTACGACGCGCGGACGGACATGGTCACGCTGTGGTATTCCGGCGCGCGAGCTGTCGGCGATAGCTGGATGTGGAGTGCGGCCGTGGAACGTCGTTCGCGGCTCGACCTGTTTCGGATGATCGACACGCCGGAGCCGGTGCGTCTCCCCGGGGTCTTGCGGCCGGCGCTGCAGCTTACGAACGCGCCGTAGGCTGCGCGCCGCGAACGGCGGCGTAACACGCTGTAGGAATTCGCTTGCTCGTGACGTCTCGACCGCCTAGAGTCTGGCGGCCATGACCTCGACGACCGAGCCTCGCGCCGCAGCGCTGTCTGCACTCCCCGCCACTACCGGCTGGACGCGCTGGCTGCCAGGTCTCCGTGTAGTGCGGAGCTACCAGCGGGCCTGGCTCCGCTACGACCTCGTCGCGGGACTCGTGATGACGACGATGCTCGTGCCGGTTGGCATCGCCTACGCCGAGGCCTCGGGCGTGCCGGGCATATTCGGGCTCTACGCGACGATCGTCCCGCTGCTCGCGTACGCGGTGTTCGGCCCCAACCCTATCCTGGTGCTGGGACCGGACTCCGCTCTGGCCGCGGTGATCCTCGCCACCGTGGCACCGCTGTCGGGTGGCGATGCCGAACGCGCGGTCACGGTCGCCGGAGCGATGGCGCTGGTCTCGGGGACCGTGTGCATCGTCGCCGGGGTCGCACGCTTGGGCTTCATCACTGAGCTCCTGTCGAAGCCAATTCGCTACGGCTACATGAACGGGATCGCGCTCACCGTGCTGCTGAGCCAGACCCCGAAGCTGCTCGGCTTCTCGATCGATTCCGCAGGGCCGCTCCGCAACATATGGGCGATCGGGCAGGGGATCGTCGACGGCAAGACCAATCTGGTGGCGCTCGCCATCGGGGGGGCCACTCTCGTCGCGATCCTGGCGCTCAAGCGCTTTCCGCGGGTACCGGGAATCCTGGTCGCGGTGGTCGGGGCGACGCTAGCCGTCGCGCTGCTCGACCTCGGCTCGCGCGGGGCGATCAAGGTGCTCGGGGCGATGCCCAGGGGCCTGCCCATGCCTGCACTGCCTCTCATCGGGATCGACGACCTCGTCCCCGTGGTGACCGGCGGCATCGCGGTCGCGCTCATCTCGTTCGCCGACACGAGTGTGCTCTCGCGGACCTACGCGGCGAAGCTCCGCACGCCGGTGGATCCCAATCAGGAGATGGTCGGCCTCGGCGCGGCCAATCTCGCCGCCGGATTCTTCCAAGGCTTCCCGATCAGCAGCAGTTCTTCGCGCACGCCGGTCGCGGAGGCGGCGGGGTCGCGGACACAGTTGACCGGCGTGGTCGGCGCCCTCTCCATCTGCGTGCTGCTGCTCTTCGCCCCCGCTCTGCTGAAGAACCTGCCGAACGCGGCGCTCGCCGCGGTGGTGATCGCCTCCGCGATCGGGTTGTTCGAGGTGGCCGATCTGCGGCGCATCTATCGGATCCAGCGCTGGGAGTTCTGGCTGTCGATGGTCTGCTTCGTGGGGGTCGCGGCGCTGGGGGCGATCCAGGGCATCGCGCTCGCGATCGTGATCGCGGTGATCGAGTTCCTGTGGGACGGGTGGCGCCCGCACTCGGCTGTGCTCGGCCGCGTTGACGGTGTGGAGGGCTATCACGACATCACCCGGTATCCAGACGCAACCCTGATCCCAGGCCTGCTCCTGTTCCGGTGGGACGCGCCGCTCTTCTTCGCGAACGCGGAGCTCTTCTGCGAGCGGGTGCAGGCCGCGATCGCAGCGGCGCCCGGCCCGGTGCGCTGCTGCGTGGTGGCGGCGGAGCCGGTGACGAGCGTCGACGTGACCGCGGCCGACGCTGTCGCGGAGCTCGACGACACGCTGCAGGCCGCGGGGACCGAGCTGTGCTTCGCGGAGATGAAGGATCCGGTCAAGGACAAGCTGAAGCGCTTCGGACTCTTCTCGCGACTCGGGGCGGAGGGTTTCTTCGCAACGATCGACGAGGCGGTGGAGGCGTACCGCACTGGCCGCGCGGCCCGCTGACGCGGGCAAACGGCAGGGCTGTCCTGTTCCGCTACAGTCGCGTCCTGAACGCGGGCTGCCCAACCCGGTGCGGTCGCCTCATATTTGCTCGGCGCAGCCGGGCAGCCGGGCAGCCGGATGTTGCAGAATCCAGGCGGTTTTTTTTGTCCATCCACATCGCGGCGCACAGCAGAGATTCGCGGAGGGAGTGATGCCCACCGACCAGGTCTTCCGTCGCGTGATTGTGTACGGACTCCTGCTCAGCGCGGTCGACGCGGTCGCTGGTCGCATGCTGCAAGCCTCGCCCGATCCGAGTGTCGTACTGTCTCTCGGTGCGACCGCGTGGGTGGCGTATCGCCTCGCGGAGGCTAAAGCCACGCGACTCGCCCTACCGGCAGCGCTCACCCTGTGGGCCGTGTACATGGCGGCGTTCGTTCTATGGGCGCGGCTCCTCGTCGGATGGAACAACTCCGTACCCTGGCAACCGCGTAGCGCCGCGTGGATGACGATGTTCGCGGTCTCCGCGCCGATCGTTGCGGTCGTCGCCCGGATCGCCGGCGCTCGTGCCGCAGCACGAGCCGCGACCAATACCGCGACCGGACCGGTACCGCACGAGTGAGCGTGCCCGCTCGGGAGCGCTCGCTGAGCCACACGCAAGTCGCGGTACATGTCACCGAAGCAACGCCAGGGTGACAACTCCAGTGAGACGGACGACAACGACGGTCGCGACGGCGCTCAGCACGCCGTGACGTGCCGCGTTAGGTGCCGCGCCGCGAAGCCCCAGCCACAACAGCAACAGCGCGTACGCCGAGCGGACATCGACCTCGCCCACGAGGCCGCGGATGACCTCGGGTGTGGCATCGTCCAGCAGCGTCGCGAAGTTAGTGAAGGGCGGGTGGCGCAGATCCACGTCCGCAGATTCCGGCAACACCGCGCCCGCTACGCTGGCGAACGCGATCGTAGCAAGTGTGTACGCAACGTACACGTGCATGACCACGGCGAACGCCGGCGTCCATGACACGCCCACACGCCAGACCTTTGTCGCCAGCCATACCACCAACGACGCGAAAAGCATCGCAGGGAATATGGTCACGAGCTGAAAGAGCAGTCCCGCAACCACCTTGAGGGGTGTAACCGCCGGTCGGTAGAAGGCGAATACACTCCCAACGCGAAGAGCAATCGCTGTCACGAAGACGAGCCCCCACTGTGGGCACGTTCCGATTCCTCGAAACGCCGACACGGGATCGACCAGCAGGTTCGCGAGCCGAGCGCCAGCGCTCGAACCACGGGCTGGCTCGGGCGCCGCGGACGCGCTGTGAACGGGCGAGGCAGCAGGATGGATCATTGCAATGCGCGATGCACGGCGGGACTGCAAGCTGGATCCTGATCGTTAGGCTGGTACCTCCGCGGGGGAGGATGCCCCAACGGATGGCATCTCAACCCCGCGCGATAGGCGCCGCTTACGGGCAGCAGCCGACCGATGACGCGTAACAGGAACCCGACCAGAGCGTCGTGTCGCACGCTCCACAGCTGATGTTCTTCGAGATCGCGATCGTGACGACGGTGACGCAGCCCAATGTGGTTCCGCAGATGCTTGTTTCCGTCAGTGGCGCGCCCCCTGCCACCTCACCGAGGTCAATATCATCGAGCTCGATCGAGCCCGCGGGAGACGGGACGGCCGCCGCGCCTTCCGCGCCAAGCGTCTCGCGGTAGGCCGCGTCCTTCCACGCCCGGATAGTTGCATGGTCGTGCATGGGGGTTCTCCTGAGTTCGAGGGGAATCGCACAGGTTGACATGGCTGTCGCCGCTACCGAGCGACATGGTCGGGCGGCAAGCCCGCCAACCTCCGGACGAGAAGTTCCACGGCGACGGCAGCATCGCCGAGACTGCGCGCCGATGTGGCGCTAGGCGAGGACCAGGTGCCTACTTGTTAGGCGTCCCGTTTCGGGGCGGGATTGCGGATCGTGGAGCACGCGCTCCGGCATGACGAACCCCGCCGGCCCCTGCGCCGCCGCGAGGTCGGCGTACATGCCGCGCTGACGCAGCAGCGCGTCATGCGTGCCGCGTTCGACGACCCGTCCGTCGCGGAGAACAAGGATTTGATCCGCGCTCCGCACGGCGGAGAGGCGGTGCGCGATGACGACGCGAGTGCAGCGAAGCCGCTCGAGGTTTGCATTGAGCTGAGCCTCGGACGCGACGTCGAGGTGGCTGCTCGCTTCGTCGAGCAGCAGAATCGACGGCTGCGGCACGATCGCACGGGCTATCGCGAGCCGCTGGCGCTGGCCGCCCGACAGATTGCTTCCGCCCTCGGCGATACGCGTCTCGTACTTCATCGGAAGTCGGCGGATCTCGCTCGCGAGCCCTGCGATCTCCGCAGCTGCGACCATCTCTTCGGTGTTGGCACCGGGCAGGTTCAGCAGGATGTTGCTTCGGAACGACCCGGCGAATGCCGCGGACTCCTGGAGCACGACCCCGCACCACCGTCGTACATCGCGCGGGTCCAGCTCCGAGAGCGGAACGCCGTCGTACAGGATCTCACCGGACGTTGGTTGATAAAGGCCGAGCAGCAGCATGAGAATCGTGCTTTTTCCCGATCCCGTTTGGCCGACAATGCCGATCTTCTCGCCCGGCGAAACGGAGAACGAAGCGTCATCGACGATCAGTGGCCCGTCGGCAGAGAAGCGGTATGACAGTCCGCGGACGTCGATCCGGCCCGACAGACGAGCAGATCGTGCCAATCGCGACGTATCCGGACCTCGCTCGCGTTCCGCATCGAGCACGTCGGTGAGCCGCTCGACGTACGCGTCGAGCAGCTGTAGCTGTTGCGTGCTCTGCACGAGTGATGTAACGGGCGTGAGAAACGAGGTCGCAAGCGCGGTGAGGGCGAGCATCGTGCCAAGTGGAAGCGACCGGTCGGCGACCAGGAACGCTCCGTACCAGAGCAGGAGGAGTGGCGATGCCGTCCGAGCGAAGCCTAACGCGAGATCGACTTTGGCGGCGAGGTAGCTCCGCTCGACGGACACGCCGAGCTGCCGCCGAAACAGCCCGGCCCACCGGTCGTACGCGCGCTGCTCGCCACCGGAAGCCTTGATGTAGGCAATGCCCTTCATGAGCTCCACCAGACAGCTTTGCTCGTCGGTCCTCGCACCGACCGTGCGCTGCGCGAGGTCGCGTATCGGCCGGAGCGACGCGAACGCGAGCGCGGCCTGGACGAGGGCCAGCACCGCCGCCAGCGCAGCCAGTGGCGGCGCAACGACAAACATGACGATGAGAAACAGCACGCTGAGCGGGCCGTCGAGCACGAAGGATAGCAACTGAGTCGTCAGGATCTCGCGGATCATCGTGTTGCTCGACAGCCGCATCAGGAGATCGCCGCTCGGCTTTCCCTGGAAGAACCGATAGGGCAGCCGCAGAAGATGGTCGAAGAAACCTTTCGTCAGTCGACTGTCGAGACGCGCCTGCAGCCGCGTCATCACCAGGCTCCGCACGAACGTGACGAGCGACTTTGCGAGCACGACCAGAGTCATTGCGGCGGCCATCCGGCCAAGCGGCACGGATGATCCACGGGTTTCGGCATCGACCACGAGCTTGGTAAACAGGGGCCCGGCAAGTCCGGCTGTCTGCAGGAGCACCGACGCGAGGACGATCTGTCCCAGCGCGAACCGAGCCGCCTGGTCACGGAACATCGCAGCCAGATACCACATCCACAGCGGAACGCGCGATTTCGGACGCCTAACGACCCCGACTCGGGGTTCGAGCACGAGTACCGTGCCAGCGAACCCTGTGGCGAATTCGCCGGGCGTGAGCGAGCGGCGACCGATGGCTGGATCGATGACAGTGACTCGCCGCGTGCTCCAGCGCTCCACAACGACGAAATGGCGCGACTCCCAATGAGCGATCGCGGGCAGGCGGACGGACTCGAGCTCGCTCGGGTGCATCCGGCGAACTTCTCCCGTGAAACTGAATCGATCCGCCGCGGCAATGAGCGTTCGAAACCGCGTACCGTCACGACCGGCATCGCAGAACGCTCGACACTCGGCCGCCGCGTCGTGCACGCCATGTGCGGCGAGAACCATCGCCAGACACGTTGGCCCGCAATCGTCGGCCCCCACCTGCTGAACGACCGGAACGTGGAGCCGCCGCTTCATCGCTCCCCCCGCGGTCTCAGGCAGACTCGAGGCGGTTCGAGGGCGAGTAGCGATGGCACACGCTCGGGCGCTGCAAGTCGCAGAAGCTCGTAGCCAATGCCGGCGAGGCCCGTCATGAGACCGGGCGTTTCAACGCCTCCGGGAATGCCGCAGCGCCACTGCCCTTTATCGAGTCGCGCAACGAGGCGCGCCGAATTCGCCGCGAGCGCTCTCTCCCATTCCCCGGCGTAACCCAGCTCCTGAGCTCTCACCAGCAACTCGAGATTCCCGAGATCGCCGTGGCACAGGGAGTCGTTGCTCCCGAAACCGAATGCCGCGGTGGACGTGAGCGCCGACGCGAGGTCCGCAGCCACGTCCGGATCATCGACGCTGCCTAACGCTTCGAGACGTACGAGGCCAATGCCAGGCGCGCCGTGGCACCAGGCCCACATCCACGACAATTCGTGATCATTGCCCCGCCCCGGAAGAATCCGGTAATCGGGCCAGTTCGTGCGAGTGGCGTCGAAGCAGCTCCGCTCGTAACCGAGTGCGCGGACGGCAGCGTCCACGAACGGACGGTGGTTCGCGAGGCGGCCTGCTGCGACCAGGGCGAGCGCCATTCCGGAGGCGCCGTGGGAGAGCCCCGTCAACGGCCGCAACGCCGGAAGGTTCGTGGACCACGACAGCCCGCTCGCGGACTCATCGCCGCGCGCGATGAGCGCGTCGGCACCGCGTTGCAGCAAGCGCCGGGACGCTGGTGCGGACCGAACGTGCTCGAGCGCGGACGTGGCCATGATGAATCCAGCCGTGCCGCCGATAATGTCGAGCGTTCGATCCGCATCTATGTGATCGCCGAGCATTGTCACGAGACGCTCGGCAAGGTCGATCAGGTCGTGGTCGCCCCAAAGCGCGCCGATATGTGACAGTGTGTAGACAGCGCCGCTCAATGCGCCGAATGCGCCAAGGGTGGGTGGAGGGAGCGCCGCCCCGGAGTCGGACGTGTCGAACGTCGCGACGACGCGCCGAGTGAGCTGCCGCACGACGGCGTGAGCGATCGCACGTGAATCGCCGTCCCCGGCCACGTGGTCGAAGTAGGCGAGGAAGTGAGCGATCCCCGCCGCACCACTATACAGATCGGGACCAACTGGCTGGATGGCCCAGTCGCGCTCGCGGAGCAGCGTGAGACCGAGCCAGCTCACGTGGTCCTCTTTCCGGAGAGCGAGCGTGCCCAGCCTCTGTGCAACGCGACGCGCAGCGGACAGCGCCGCCTCGCGCGAGGGTGCCGCTGCGCCGCGCAAGGTGTGCGGCTCCGAAACGATCGCACCGAGCGGCAGTGCAACGTGAAGGCCCGGGAGCAGCGCAACGAGCGACGCGTTCACGACCCAGCGTTGATGATCGAGATCATCCTCGCTCATCGCCTCGATGCGCTCGATGGCGGAAGACAGTCCCGAGCAGCGGAAGAAACCGGGAATCGTTTGGCCGCGCGTCGTAACGAGATCGACACTCGACGGGTTGCTCGTGAACAGCGGAACATCGCCGTTGATGAGATCGGCGTGCTCACACGCGATGACCTGCTCGAGCTCGGAGTGCCCTGGAACGGCGACCCACAGCCGGTCGAGCAGGCGATCGCGGTCGAGCGCGTTCCGCATCACGTCCGGGTGATTGCTCTCGGACAGGATGAGCGCGTACTGGCGTGTCGGGCGCAACACGACGCGGATGGCATCGTTGGCGAAACGCCGGATCGGCCCGAGCGGCGCAAGCAACGCCTCACGATTCGCCAGCAGGAGCTTGTACGTCGCGGCAAAACCCGACACGAGAGAATCGCCGAACGCCGCCGGATCAACGGGCGTGCCGCCTAACGTTGGCCGGTTCTGGGAGTCGGGGAGCTGGACGAACTCACGCTCGAGACGCATCTCGTCAGTCCCGGGCGCAACGAGCACGGGGAAGCGGTTCGGTGTCTGTTGCCCTCCGGACCCACCCATGGCGCTCATATCGAGCCCGCTCGATCGCTCGGAATCGTACGCTCGAAACGGCAGCACGCCCGTTCGCAACACCGAGCGCTGGAGCGCCTGCCAGCCCAGCCACTCCGGTTCGTCGAGGTCGTTTGCCGGTTCCGGAAGCGGATGGAACAGCGCTTCCAGATCGATCAGCATCGGGAGCTCGCCGGACGCGATGACGTTCTCGTAGTGGAAATCCGTCGCGTTGAGCACGTGCAGAATGGCCACGTATGCGCCAAACCGCTCGTAAAACCGTTCGATCTCCCCGCGTGAGGCGCACGGGGCGTTCGCGACGAACTCGGCCCATCCGTGGTCACCTCTCGTGAGCACCCTCACCGCACGCAGTGGCGGCGTGTGGCCACGGTCATTGATCCACGCGACGAGCTCGCCAAAGTGACGGTCGACGTCGAGCGACCGCGGCTTGAACACCACGCGGATGCCTGACGAGAACTCGGCGATGGCGACCGCGCGTCCACGTCGATGCACGTCTCCCGCGTTACCCGAAATGCCGACCAGCAGCCCCAGCTCGCCTTCGGCGGCGAAGGTATCACGCAGCGCGTCGACGTCCTCGGCGAGATAATGCAGAAACTCTGCGGACGACTCGACCCAGTAGTCGGTAGCCGTCACGAGCGATCGCGCGAGCACGGGATACTCCTCGATGATCTGATCGCGCAGGGGTCCGGATCGAACCAGTGAAGCGAAATGCGTGCACCGCGCTTCGGGTGTTTCGCCCACGAGTATCCCACGGACACGGGCGACGTTGAGCTCGAGGATCACAACCTTCATCGCGCGGCCGACCAGATGGCCCCACAGCAACGACTCGAAGAGCACCGTCGCGCACTGGGCGTCGAACGGCGCGCCCGGAACTGCCGATACGACGGACTGGGCTCGCGCATACAGCCGTGCCATTCCCGCCGTCACGAATGGCTCGACGAACGCTCGCACCGGCGCCAGGCCGTCGGCATCCACAGGCGGCGATCGATCGGACCGCTGCGCGATCTCACGGGCGATGGCATCGGTTCGCTCGACCTCTCGCGCCCAGGATGGTGGCTCGCAATCGGCACTCGCGGCGTACGCCGGAGCATCCACGAGCGCCTCGAACTCCGGTTCGGTGAGTCCGTCAATGCGAAGCCGGCGGACGAGGAACTCGGGTCGGTCGAACGGCCGTTGCGAGCGCCAACGATTCGCACGACTCGGGCGAGGCGCATCGGGCGACGCTGGCTCGGTCTCCGGACCCGCACCGACGTTACGCCGCAGCGCAGCACGTTCGGCGAGCGTGAGGGCCGATGGCCACCAGTGGGTCGAGCGGGTGTGTGTCATCTCGATGATCTCGAGGGAACGGGGCGCGTCTGTTAGGCGCGCCTCGGGTTGCCTGCGGTCGGAGCTATCGGCACACGGGCTTGGCCGTCATCCAGACCGTGAGACACAACGTCGTGCAGACGAAAATCCCGCCTCCGGCGGTGAGATCACACGTGCCGCCCTGTGTAAGGCCCTGGCAGCACCCGAGTGTCTCGAGCTGCTCGGTCGTTGCGATACTGCCGCCGCCGAGGTCCAGCGCGCTGTCGGCCAGGTCGATTGGCCCGACGGGGTGCGCGGGCAGCGTCGACGCGGTACCGGCCGCGAGGCGCGCGCCGTAGTCGGCGTCCTTCCATGCGCGAATGACTTGATCCGGTAACATGGAACCTCCTGTGTGGTGTGATTCAGCGGTGCAACGCGGGCGTGACTCGACCTCGATCGGCGCGCGGCGTTCGAACTCGACTGAGCGCGAGAAGGCTGACCAGCACCGCGAGCGTGACGATCCAGAGGAGCACGATGGACGGCGTACGAAGGAGAAGCGGCGGGGTATCCAGCGCCTCGTCAGGCGACGCGTCCTTTTCGGTCAGCCGGTAGAGCGCGGCGCGGACCCGATTCTCGTGAGCGGTTCGCATGCCGCTCGTGGTTGGCAGGTCTCGCGCCGATTGCCGCGATGCGGCAACTCGTGATGACGGCGTGAGTTGCGGGGGATTGCGTTCGTTCGTTAGGCGTCACGTGACGCCCACGGATCTCGCGTCGCGCGTTACTTCACAGCGGCACAGGTCCTCGCTGCACGTCTGCGAGCAGTGCACTCTTCACGTACTCGTGAATCGTCTTTCGCGAGACGCCAAGTCGCGCTGCCGCGACGGTCTTGTTGCCGCCCGCATCACGGATCGCCTGCATGACGAGCGGCTGCGACAGCGTCCCGCGCCGAGCCCCTCGGCTTGCGCGGAGCCGAGCGAGTGGACCCGTGCAATGGGCCAGCGTGATGGTGTGGGCGCCCTGGGCGTCGATCATCAGGCGCTCGACCGCGGCCGCAAGCTCGCGCACGTTGCCCGGCCACGGGTCGTTCTCGATGGCGCTGAGAAGCGCGTCGTCGAAGCGCGGCGAGCGGTCGGGATACCCACAGCGGACACCGCGCGTGGTCGCGACGTGTCGCACCAGATCAGGGATGTCGCAAGCGCGATCGCGTAGCGCTGGAATGTGGATGGCGAACGCGCTGATGCGATCCCGGAGGTCGGCGAGAAACCGGTTCGAGTCGACGAGCGCGTCGAGCCCTTCGTTCGCCGCGAAGATGAACCGCACGTCGGCGCGGGCGGGGCGATCGCTGCCGACGGGGTAGAACTCGCCACTCTCTTCGACGACGTGGAGCAGCTTGCCCTGCACGAGTGTGGATGCCTTTCCGATCTCGTCGAGGAAAAGCGTTCCACCGGTTGCCGATACGATCGCGCCGGCGCGCGCGGAGTCGGCGCCGGTGAACGCGCCCTTCGCGTGGCCAAAGAGATCGGAGCTTACGAGCGCGTCGTCGGCGGCCGCGAGCGAGAGGACGCGAAAGGGTCGAGCGCGACGTGGGGAGAGCTCGTGGATGTGTCGCGCAAGCACGGTCTTCCCGCATCCACGCTCGCCTTCGAGCAGGATGCACGCGTGCTCATACGCGGCGTACCGGCGCAACTGCGCCAGTGCGTCGCGCATGGACGCGGCGCGGCTTTCGAACAGGTAGGACGGTCTCGATGGGGGAGTCGCGCGGCACCTCACTCAACGTTCACTTGAATCGTGGCCAGCGTTGAGAGCCGTGCATGCTCGGAATGAGACACAACCGCGGGCGAACGGGCATCGTATCGGCGACGATGCCCGTTCGCCGCATTTACTGTGCGATCTTCCTCACAGTCGGATACTCGATCCCGAGCTGCTCCAGATACGTCTTGTACTTCTTCGGATCGTAGTAGTACTTCCGCATCTCCGGCCGATACTGCGCCATGATGTCCGCATTCAACCAGATCGGTGGTTTGTCCGTCGGCGCGAAGAACGGCTTGTACTTCACTTCCTTCGTCTGGACGTTGTTGAAGTAGTCCCACGCGTCCGTCACCATCTGCGGCGTGAAGAGGATGTCCAGGATCGTCATCGCCTGCACCTTCGCGCCGGCGACCACGCCCTTGTGGGCGATCGGCGTCGCCATCGAGATCGCGTTCGCCCAGTTGTGGCCCGGCATCCCCGGAATGTTCGACGGGTAGTTGAGCGTGATCGTCGGGACGTTCCAGCTCACGTCACCGATGTCGTCCGACCCCCCGCCCATACGCTGCGCTTCGTTCACCGGACCCTGCAAACGACCGGGCCGAGTGCTCAAGCCGCTGTCGGGGACTCCAAGCTCGCGCTGAATGCCCTTGGCGAGCGTCTGGTCTTTCTCGTCCCACGTCGGCGTCCCGACCTTCTGAATGTTCTGGTACATCGCCTCGGCAATCGGGCGCGAGAAGTGTCCGCTCCAACCCGACCCGATCATCATGATCGTATCGATCTGCGTGTCGGTCATGAGCGTCGCGCCCTGGGCCATCTTCTTCGCGGCCTCGAACATGGCCAACGTCCGCGGATAGTCACGCTCGCGGAAGTAGAACCAGATGCTCGCCGTGCTCGGCACCACGTTAGGCTGGTCGCCGCCGTCCTTGATCACGTAGTGCGACCGCTGCGGCAGCTCCATGTGCTCGCGGTGGAACTCCCACGCCTGAGCCATGAGCATCACCGCGTCGAGCGCGCTCTTTCCACGCCACGGTGCGCCCGCAGCGTGCGCGCTCGAGCCCTTGAACTTGAAGATGGCCGAAATGAGCGCGTTGGAGCCGGACTGGCCCCACGAGACCTGGAGGCTCTGACCGACGTGTGTGAAGAGCGTCACGTCCACATCCTTGAAGACGCCTGCCCGGACGAGCCAGGCCTTGCCCGTCATCTGCTCTTCGGCGACACCCGGCCACAGCACGAGCGTGCCGGGGATCTTGTCGCGCTCCATGATCTTCTTGACCACGATTGCCGCCGCGACGTTGAGCGGCATGCCGGAGTTGTGGCCTTCGCCGTGACCCGGGGCGCCCTGGATGTGCGTCTGCTTGTAGCCGACGCCGGGCTCGTTCCACGACTGCGGAATGCCGTCGATGTCGGAGCCGAGCGAGATCACTGGCTTTCCCGATCCCCATCTGGCGACGAAGGCCGTGGGAATCCCCGCAACGCCGCGCTCGACCTTGAAGCCGTTCTGCTCGAGCAGGCCGGTCAGGTACTTCGACGTCTCGACTTCCTGCATGCCGAGCTCTCCGAAGGAGAAGACCTGGTCGACCATCTCCTGGATCATCTTCGCCTTCGCGTCGATCTCCTTCGCGGCTTCGGCCTTGAGCGCCTCGAGCTTTGGAGTGCTCGGGTACTTGTACTTGATGGAGTCAGCAGCGTTGCCACCGCCCCGCTGCGCCAGGACCGGCAACGGAGGAACGAGGGCCAGGGCAAAAAAGGCGAGGGCAACTGCGATTCGGGTCATGGAAGCCAGGGTTGATGGACGGGGAGAGGCTAATGTGGAACCGCCGGGGGCGCCACTGGGCCGACGGTCCGGACACTCCACCTACGCCGATCCACCCGGTCGTGCTGTGTTTCGAGCAGTTCGCGACGAGCCAATGCCACTCGTGCACCCGTCCCCATCGCTCGGCGACGCTCACATGTAAGCCCAATAGAGACGCGCTTGCTCGACGGCAAAATGTCGGGCAAGCGCGATGCGGCGGCCCCGCCGCGCACAACAGTGGCCAGGAGGATATTGCATGTCGCGACCAATCCGCGAGAACCCGTCGTTGCGATCACGCGCACGGAGCCTCGCTACCACCCTCGCTCATCGCGTCCGGTTGACGGACGGAGCCGGTGCCAGGCATGACGGCGGATTTACGCTGGCCGACTGGCGGCTCCTGGCGGAAGCGTCGGTTGCACTCGACGACGCCTCCAGCCTCGATGATCTGCAGGCGGTCGTGCTTCGCCTCGTCGTGCCGCGCGTGGCCGACTTCTGCGTGCTTCGGATTCACGCCGGCTTGGCGGCGGCACTGGGATCTCCCGCGCGATCGGCGCACGGGCGTCCCGAACTACTCCCGTTCCTTCGACGCTCGCGTCCGGGTGACGGTGAGCTGCTTTCGCGGCGTCATCCCGCCAGCCGCGTGCAGGTAACCGGCATGCCGAATTGGGGCGATGTGGACGAGCACCGGCTTGAGCTGGTCGCACGCGACTCGGAGCACCTCGCGCTCCTCCGTGCCATGGGTCCCAAATGCGCGATGGTCGTTCCACTCGCGAGGCGTGGCCGCATGCTGGGCAGCCTCACTCTCGTGACGACCAGGCACTCGGGCCGACGCTATGCGCGCGCGGACGTCGCCCTCGCGAGCGAGCTCGCGCGACGAACGGCCATCGCGCTCGAGCGATGCGCGCAGCACGAGGGTGCGCGTCGCGCCCTCACCGACCAGCGGGTGCTGCTTGCGATGACGTCTCACGATCTCAAGGATCCACTCGCGACGATCCAGCTCGCACTCGAGCTCGTGCGTGAACGGTCGGCCGGATCGCTTGAAGGGCCGACCGGCAACGACACGCTAGTTCGGTCGCAACTGCAGGCGGCCGCGGGGGCCGCGGCCCGGATGCGGCGGCTCATCGAGCGCACGCTCGACGAGGCAAGTGCCGGTGGCATTGAGGAACGTCCTGTCCAGCCGGAACGACCCACGCTGCGCCTGCTCGAGGAGCTCGTCGAGCAGTACATGCCAAAGGCACGAGCGAGCCACGTCGAGCTCAGCCTCGAGACCCGCGAAACCCTGCCTCCCATCGCGCTCGAGGGCGATTCGCTGCAGCGCGCCGTCGCGAACCTGATAGGCAACGCGCTCAAATTCACGCCGGCGGGTGGTCACGTTGTCGTTAGGGCGAAGGCAATGGACCACGCCGTGACGTTCACGGTCGCGGACACGGGCCCTGGGATCGCTGTCGAGCATCAGAGCTCACTCCTCGCGCCGGAATCGAGGTCAAAACGTTCGTCAGTGTCGGGGCTGGGACTCCGGATCGCGAGAACGATCGTGCGCGCGGCGGGAGGCGACATCGGTTTCCAGCCGTCGGCGGGAGGCGGGACCGCGTTCTGGGTCACGGTGCCAACGCGATGAGATGCCGCAGGGTGCTGTTGCGACGCACGACTTCGTCCGCGAACTTCGCTTCATGCGGACACGCGAGACGTGAGCACCATTCGAGTCGAGGTCGAGCCCCACCCGCTCCTGCGCGTGGCCGCGTTCACCACCACGTTCCCAGCGCCACTCGGCGCGCTCTCCACGCCGCTTTCAGCAAGTGACGCGCTCCGACTCGACGCCACCGGCCCACTCGAGCGAAACGAGGAGACGCGAGCCGCCGTGCGCGACATGTTGCGCCACGGGGGCTACAAGCCCACGGGTCGTGGGAAGCCCGCGTCCGAGTACCTCGTGCGCGCGGCGTCCGAAGGTGGCCTCGGCTCCATCAATGCCGCGGTGGATGCATGCAATGCCGTGTCGCTCCACAGCGGCTTCCCGATCAGCGTCGTGGACCTCGACCGTGCGGACGGCCCCTTTCGGATCGCCATTGCACCGGAGGGCGCCTCGTACGTCTTCAACGCCTCGGGACAGGAGATCGATCTCGCCGGGTTGCTTTGCCTCTTCGATTCCGCCGGCCCGTGCGCGAACGCGGTACGCGACGCTCAGCGAACGAAGACGACCGCCGACACGCGGTCGACGCTCAGCGTGATCTGGGGCTGCGCCGGGTTCGAGGAGCGCCTCGAAAAGACGGAGCGGTGGTACCGCGAGCTGCTCGCCCAGGGAGGCGCGACGACGGAACATGTGCAAGCGACCGTGGCCGCGGGGTGACCGCGGCCACGCGCCTAACGCCCCCAGTTGGTCGGAGTTACTTGATCGTGACGTACCGTTCCAACCGCGCGACCTCGTCCTTGTCGACGTACTTGCCGATCTCTCGTCGGAACTGATCCATGATCTTGTAGGGCCGATACTCCTTGAACTCGTGCAGCATGCGCCGCCCGACTCCGGGGATGAGGAGGATCTCCTCGTCGCTGGCGGTGTTCAGGTCGATCGGCTTCCATACCTTTCCATAGATCGTCTTCCGGGCAAGCGAATCGGGGACGTGCTCGACGAGCACCTTGTTCACCGCGCGCATGTCGGCGTATGGCCGCCCGGCGATGATCGCGTCGGCTACGTGTCCGGCGACGCCCGGGACGGCGAGGAGCTGCTCGCGCGTCGCAGCGTTCGGGTCGAGAAGCGCGCCTTGCACCGCCGCAGTGGCAATGACCATGGGCAGCACGAGGGTCGAGGCAACGGCCAGAATGCGTGTGGGGATCATATCTCCTCTGGTGATTTGTTGTTGGTCGTGCGGAGCGCTGGGTGATGGTACGTGTAGGCGAGGCCGAGGAGGCCAAGCTGCGACAGCGCGCCGGGGGCAAGCGCCGGTGTCGCTCCGCGGATCGCCTCCCAGAAGAGACGAAGCCCGCCAAGAGACCCGTCGCGCTCCAGCTCGAACTCCACGTTACCCCGGTAATGCAGGAGGATCCCCACGACGCCGGCTAAAACGCAAAGCGCCATGACCGCCTGAAAGACACGGACTGCGCGGGGACCCCGACGGGCTCGAACACCGACCACAGCGCCGAGCACGACGACGAGGAGCGCGAGCGGGATCCATTGGGATACCGAGTCGAAGTGCTCCAGCAGCGCTAGCTCGACGAGGAGTCCGATGGCGCCCAACAGGACCAGCGCGAGCACGATCTGGCGCAGTGGCCCGTCGCCAGTGTGATCGTCCGTGGCGCCGCGGATCGCGCGGTCGCTCACGATGCGGTCAGGAAGGTCACGGGTACGCGCATAGGGCCAGTCTACCAGTCTACCATGGACGGAGGCGAATCGCGATTACCCCTTTATAGTAGGAGGTGACGACCTGCGCGACCAACGTTAGGCTGCCTGCGGCAGGGGGCTGCCCGTTCACCGCACGAGGTGCGAGCCCACGACCGGCCTGAGCGACGGCCGTAGGCCCTACGTGCACTGGCGCGTCCGCTGAGATAGGCCGAGATGCGTCGACGTCGGGGAATTCCCCGACACGATCTGCGTGGAATCAGCGACTGTCCCGGCGAGCTCGAACGTCGAGCTTCCCGGGCAGATCCGAGGGCCGTCGCGCGCGGGGAGTCCATCCTCTCCGCGCCTGTCGCGCCGGCCGGCACTGCGCACCGCGCCGCGAGGAGAGGAGATGACGACGGGCCCCCAACCAACGTCCATAGGCCGCGAACCCGCTCGGTACGAGCCCCCTGCTCCGCAGGCCGTCGCACCTGCGCCGGGCACGCTGCTGGACTCGTTCACCTACGACGACGACATCGTCCGCAAGTTCCTGATCGCCACCTTCGTCTGGGGACTCGTCGGGATGCTCGTCGGGCTGGTGGTCGCGCTCCAGCTCGCCGTCCCGAATCTCAACGTCGGCCCCTGGCTGACGTTTGGGCGGCTCCGCCCGCTCCACACGAACGCAGTGATCTTCGCGTTCGCGGGCAACGCGTTCTTCACCGGCGCCTATTACTCGACGCAGCGGCTGCTCAAGACGCGGATGTTCTCGGATGGCCTCTCCCGCTTCCACTTCTGGGGGTGGCAGGCGATCATCGTCGCGGCCGCGCTCACGCTCCCGTTAGGCTTCACGCAGGCCAAGGAGTACGCCGAGCTCGAGTGGCCGATCGACCTCGCGATCGCCGTCGTGTGGGTCGCATTCGCCGTCAACTTCTTCGGCACGATCGCCAGGCGCCGCGAGCGCCACCTCTACGTGGCGATCTGGTTCTACATCGCCAGCATCGTGACGGTGGCGATCCTGCACATCTTCAACAACCTCTCCATCCCCGCCGGGGCCTTCAAGTCGTACTCGATCTACGCCGGCGTGCAGGACGCGTTCATGCAGTGGTGGTACGGCCATAACGCCGTCGCGTTCTTCCTCACCACGCCGTTCCTGGGGATGATGTACTACTTCCTGCCCAAGGCGGCGGACCGGCCGGTCTTCAGCTACAAGCTGTCGATCCTGCACTTCTGGACCATCGTCTTCATGTACATCTGGGCGGGGCCGCACCACCTGCACTACACGGCCCTGCCCGAATGGGCGTCCACGTTAGGCATGCTGTTCTCGGTCATGCTGTGGATGCCGTCGTGGGGCGGCATGGTGAACGGTCTCCTCACGCTGCGCGGCGCATGGCACAAGGTGGTCGAGGAGCCGGTGCTCAAGTTCTTCGTCGTCGCCATCACGGCCTACGGCATGGCGACGTTCGAGGGACCGATGCTGTCGATCAAGAGCGTGAACGCCCTCGCCCACTACACCGACTGGATCATCGCCCACGTGCACACCGGGGCGTTGGGCTGGAACGGGTTCCTCACGTTCGGCATGGTGTACTGGCTTCTGCCGCGCCTGTTCCAGGCGCCGCTCCACAGCAAGAAGCTTGCGGAGGTGCACTTCTGGGTCGCGACGTTCGGCATCCTGCTCTACGTCGTCGCGATCTACTCCGCCGGCGTGACGCAGGGGCTCATGTGGCGCGCGTTCGATGAGACGGGCCGGCTCACGTACCCGGATTTCGTCGAGACGGTGATGAAGCTCATGCCGATGTACTGGATGCGTGCCGCGGGCGGCACGCTGTACATCGTCGGGATGCTGCTGTTCGGCTACAACATTTTCATGACGTGGCGCCGGCGTCCAGCCTCGTACGAGGTACCCGTCATCCAGGCGCCGCGCCTGACGAAGGAATACATCGAAGGAAATGGACACGTCACGCCCGCTCCGGCGGGCGCGTGGGCGCGCTTTGTCGCAATGGACTGGCACCGCGCGTGGGAGCGCCTCCCGGTCACGTTCACGGTCATGACCGCCGTCGCGGTGATCGTTGCGTCCCTGTTCGAGGTTCTTCCGACTTTCCTCATTCGGTCGAACGTGCCGACGATCGCGTCGGTGAAGCCGCTCACGCCGCTCGAGCTCGCGGGCCGCGACATCTACATCGCCGATGGCTGCTTCAACTGCCACTCGCAGATGATCCGGCCGTTCCGATACGAGACCGAGCGGTACGGCGAGTACTCGAAGCCGGGCGAGTTCGTGTACGACCACCCGTTCCTGTGGGGATCGCGCCGCATCGGGCCCGACCTCGCGCGCGAGGGCGGCAAGTACCCGAACCTCTGGCACGTGCGCCACATGGAAGACCCGCGCGCGATCACCCAGAAGTCGATCATGCCGGCGTACGCGTATCTGCTGAAGAAGCCGCTCGACTTCCCGGGCATCCAACGCCGCGTGGATGTGATGGCCATGCTCGGCGTGCCGTATGGTGAAGCCGTGAACCGCGCTCCGGAGATGGCCCGCGCCCAGGCCGACTCGATCGCCAAGGCGATCGAAGGGGAAGGTGGTCCGAAGGCGCTGCAGGACAAGCAGATCGTCGCGCTCGTCGCGTATCTCCAGCGACTGGGCCGCGACATCAAGGCGCCGCGGGTGGCGAGGAGCACACGATGAAGAGCCTTACCGATGTCGTGAGCGGCGCCGGCCTCTCGGTGTACGCGGAGGTCGCGCTCGTGATCTTCCTCATCGCGTTCCTGGGGATCGTGATCTCGCTGTTTGCGCCGGGTAAGCGGCGCACGCACGAGCACCTGCGGCACTTGCCGATCGACGGCGACAAGGAGACAGACCCCTCTATCAGGACGAGCGCGATTCCTCGCTTCGCTCGGAATGACAATG
>Ga0075421_100000384_pt1 | contig 45265 bp, 38 predicted proteins | sample SoiMetdeltSBSDD5_FD_75292 | JGI IMG/M metagenome (GOLD analysis project Ga0075421, IMG submission 75292) | Bulk soil microbial communities from a Populus tree surrounding site in Tennessee, USA - Soil MetaG P. deltoides SBSDD5 | ecosystem: Environmental > Terrestrial > Soil > Tree plantation... | reverse complement strand
TGCAAGGTCGTAATTGAGCTTCTTGTAAAGGCTCATTCCGATCGCGTGCGGCGCTCCGGCGACAAGCAGCGTATACCCGTCGGGCGGCGAGCGCGCCGCAAGCTCGGCACCAATGTGACCACCTGCGCCGGTGCGATTGTCCACGAGCACCGATTGTCCCCAGCGCTCCGAGAGCTTCTGGCTGACGAGCCGCGCGAGCAGGTCCGTTGCACCTCCGGGTGCGAACGGCGCAACGACACGAACCGCTTTACGCGGGTAATCCTGGGCCGGGCAAACCGACGTGAACGCCGCAAGTCCTGCGGCAAGGATGAAGCCGGCGAACGTCCGCATGAATACGCCTCCTCGCGTTGGCTCTTTATCGTCAGTATAGAATGAGTCACCCGCCGAATAACAGGACACGCCATGAACGCGCCCACACCCACGCCAAAGCTCGCTCACAACGTCACGCGCATCTCTCACCTCGATCTGCCCGGGGCGGGGCAGGTCTACGTGCAGGGCAATTACGCATACGTCGGACACATTACGAACAAGGAGCAGCTCGGCACGAGCATACTGGACGTGTCCGATCCGAGGAATCCGAAGCTCCTCTCGCAGATCATGCTGGACGATCCGGATTCGCACAGCCACAAAGCGCGCGTGATCGGCGACATCATGATCGTAAACAGCGAGCGCAACATGACGGCGATCGGCCGCAAGGCCGACGAGCTGCCGAAGCTGCGCAAGCAATTACGCGACACGCTGGGCCGCGACCCTTCGAATGCCGAGCTCGCGCAGAAGCTCGGCGTGCAGGAGTCCGACATCCCGGCGGTGGAGGCGCAGCAGAAGAATCCCTACCGCAACGGCGGTTTCAAGATCTACGACGTCTCGGACCGCAGGAAGCCGAAGCTCATCACGTTTCAGAAGACCTACGGGATCGGCGTTCACCGTTTCGATATGGACGCGAACTACGCGTACATCTCGACCGAAGCGGAAGGTTACGTCGGCAACGTTCTCGTGATCTACGACATTCGCAATCCGGCGAAACCGGAGGAAGTGTCGAAATGGTGGATCCCGGGCCAGCATCTTGCGGGCGGCGAGAAACCGACCTGGCCTGGCAGACAGCATAGGCTGCACCACACGCTGCGTGTCGGCGATCGGTTGTATGCGGGCTGCTGGCACGGGGGCGTGCGCATCGTCGATGTGTCCGACATTCGCAAGCCGAAGACCATCGGCGCATACAACTACCACCCGCCGTTTCCGGAGCCGTCCCACACGTTCATGGAGCTGCCTGAACGTATCGATGGACGCACGATTGCGATCGCCATAGACGAAGAAGATCATGCGCACAGCGCGGAAGAGATGGCGAAGCGCCGCGGACGTCCGCACGGCGCGCTCTGGACGTTCGACATCACCGATCCCGCGAAAATACAGCCCCTCGCGATCTTCGAAGTGAGCGAGCTCGACTCCCCGTGGAGCCGGGCGACGCCGGGTCGCTTCGGCGCGCACCAGTTCCAGGAGCACATGAAAGGCGGCGATACCCTTGTTTATTGCGCCTGGTTCGCGGGCGGCCTGCGTATCGTGGACGTCGCGGACCCGAGCTCACCGCAGGAAGTCGGCTGGTTCATACCGGAGCCGGCTGCAGGAAAAGCCGCTCCGCAGACGAACGACGTCGACGTCGACGAGCGCGGGCTCGTTTACATCGTCGACCGGTATTCCGGTTTCGACATCGTCGAGCTCAATCGCGGTTAATCGATCCCCGTCGCGGCGAAAACCGCTTTCGCCTGCGGTGTCGCCATGTATGCCGCGAGCTCCCGAGCTGATTTCACGTCGGCCGAATCGCTCGCAGCGGCCGCTTCATAGCTCGTCACGTTCTGGATGGCATCCGGCAGTGGACCTGCGAAGCGGATCGGCAACCCTCTAGCGAGCACGACACGGATCTCCGATATCTGCGCGAGCCCTATCGCCGCAGGAGCGTGTGCTGCGACGTATTCCATCACTGCTGCGCCACTCTCGACGACAACGACGCGGGATCCGAGCTCCGTCGCGGGGCAGAGCTCCTGAAGAAGCTTCGCGGCGTAAGCACCGCTTGAAGCCTTGTTTCGAACGATCGATGACGCGGACAGGAGCACGCGCTTGAAGCTCTCGACATCGGGCAATTCGTATACGTTCGACTCCTTGTGTACGACGACACCGATGCGGGAACGACCCAGCAAGCTGCGGGAGTCCGTGAAGATTTTGCTGCTCCGGGCAAGCTCATCCATCACGATCGGTGGCGCGATGATCACGTCGACGCTCTCGGCTTCGCCGGCGCGACGGCGGACTTCAGGCGCAGTAGTAAACTCGACTTCGACCTCGGTGCCGCGCTCGCGTCCAAAGGACTGCGCGAGCTGCGCCACGCCGCTTTTTACCGCGCCTGCAGACAGTATTTTCAGCTTTGCCATTTTGCCGTTCCTCCTTCAATCGAGCTGAACGTTGAGGGATTTCACGACTTTCGCCCATTTCGGGATCTCGCGGCGGATGTGCTCCGCGAATTCCTTCGAAGAACCCCCTGCGATCTCACCGCCAAGCGCATTGATGCGGTCGCGCACGTCAGGCGTCTGAAGCATTTTGTTGATTTCGGTGTTCAGCCGCTCGACGATTGCCGGAGGCGTACCCGCAGGCACCAGCACACCGTGCCACGTGCTCGCTTCGAAGCCCGGCACGCCGGCTTCCGCAATCGTCGGCAGGTCCGAATACAGGCGGCTGCGTTTCGCAGTCGTTACTCCGAGCGCACGGACCCGGTTCGACTTGATGTAAGGCGTGACCGAAAGCGCAGTCGCGAACATGAGCTGCGTCTGCCCCGCAAGGAGATCCGTGAGCGCGGGGCCCGCTCCCTTGTACGAGATGTGCACGATCTCGGTTGCGGTCATGCTCTTGAAAAGTTCCGCCGCAAGATGCGCCGCGGTCCCGACGCCGGAGCCCGCATAGTTGAGCTGTCCTGGCCGCGCTTTCGCGAGTGCCACGAGCTCTTTCACCGACTTCACGGGCAGTGACGGATGCACGACGAGGATGTTCGGCTGGGTGGCGACCAGCACGACCGGTGTGAAGTCCTTGATGGGATCGAATCCGAGCCGCTTGTAGAGACTCACGTTGGCGCCGAAAGTGGCGTTGTTGCCCGAAAGCAGCGTGTAGCCGTCCGGCGGCGCTTTTGCAGCGATCTCGCTTCCGATGTTACCGCCCGCGCCGGCACGATTTTCGATCACTACAGGCTGGCCGACGCTTTCCGAGAGCTTCTGACCGATCAGGCGCGCAAGGATGTCGGTCGGGCCTCCGGGCGGATTGGGTGCAATGAAGCGCAGCGGTTTGGTCGGGTATTCCTGGCCGAGTCCCGCAATCGGGAATGCGAGCGCGCACGCGAACACTGTCACAGCCGGTATCCTGCCCATTTTTCCTCCTCCATTCTGGCGCGAGCATTATAATTCGCACCTCCACGTAGCCTTCCCCACAGGATTGCACATGAGCCTCGCACCGCGCATCAAAGGCATACTTTCGCCTGTCGTCACTCCGTTCAACAGCGACTTGAGCCCCGATGCAAATCGGTTCATTGCGCACTGCAAGTGGCTCCTGTCACAGAACTGCGGCCTCGCCGTGTTCGGCACGAACAGTGAAGCGAACTCGCTTTCCGTGAACGAACGGATTGCGCTGCTCGATTCGCTTCTTGCCGCCGATGTCGATGCAACGCGCATGATGCCGGGCACCGGTTGCTGCGCGTTGACCGATACGGTGCGGCTCACCGAGCACGCGGTGAAGGCCGGTTGCGCCGGCGTGCTCATGCTGCCGCCGTTCTACTACAAGGACGTGAGCGAAGACGGGCTGTATCGCAGCTTCGCGGAAGTGATCGAGCGCGTCGGCGACTCGCGGCTGCGAATTTACCTGTATCACATTCCACCGGTCGCGGTGGTCGGCATCACGCCGAAGCTCGTGGAGCGTCTGCTGAAGGCGTATCCCTCCGCGATCGCCGGCATGAAGGACAGTTCCGGCGACTGGAACAATACGAAGACTTTCCTCGATGCGTTCGCGAAGCAGGGCTTCGACGTCTTCGTGGGCAGCGAATCGTTCCTGCTCGCCAACATGCGCAACGGCGGCGCCGGATGTATTTCCGCAACCGCCAACGTGAACCCGGCGCCGATCGATAAGCTTTACCGCGAGTGGCGCGGGAGCGACGCACCGGACCAGCAGGAACACCTCAACGCCGTGCGCAAGGCGACGGGCCAGTACGTCATGATCCCTGCGCTCAAAGCGGTGATCGCGCACTATGCGAAGGATCCCGCATGGGCCACCGTTCGCCCACCGCTCACGCCGCTCACGGCCGAGCAGGCGACGAAAGTCATCCGCGATCTGGAGGCGCTAGGCTTCCAAATGCCGGGCCTGCGTAAGGAAGCAGCTACCGCGTAAGGCAGCGGGACGGTCGCGCTTCGCAGCCCGTTATTTGTGCGGGCGGGTGCGAGCCCATTCCGTGTACTTCGCCGCCTTGGCATGCAGGTCTCTGTAGTACTTGATGTACTCCTCGCCGACCATGATGCGCTGCGCGAGACCCGCCTCCTCCATTTTCCTGACGTGCTCGGGGTCTTCCATGGCTTTCCTGAAGACGTCCTGCAGTCGCTTGACGATCGCGTCCGGAGTCCCGCGCGGCACAGCGATGCCGCGAGTCGAGCTCGAAATCACCGTCGGAAACCCTAGCTCCGGCATTGTCGGAACGTCGGGCAGGAAAGGCGAGCGCCGCGTGTCCAGCACCGCAAGGGCACGCACCTCGCCTGACCGGATGCGCCGAACGACACCGCCAACGTTGTCGAACGCCACATCGAGGTGGCCGCCCAATATCGCGGTTGCCTGAGGCGCGCCACCTTCAAGGTGCACGATGCGGAAAATGGCACCCGGAGCCGCTTCTTCCATCATGAGAATCGCAAGATGGTCGTCGCTCAGTATGCCTGTCGTGCCGGCGCTGATCTTGTTGGGCGTGCGTCTGGCGGCTTCGATCAGGTCCTTCAATGTCTTGTAGGGACTGTCCGCCTTGAGCCAGATGATGCCGGGATCGAGCACCTGGTTGATTACCGGTATGAAGGCGTCTTCCTTGAACGTCGCTTTCCGGTCCGGGTCGAGTATGATCGTATTCAGCGCAGGCAGGTTGATGAAGCCGAGGTAATAACCGTCGGGTTTCTGGCGCGCCATCTCCGTCCAGCCTACCTGTCCGCCCGCGCCGCCTTTGTTCACCACCACGATACTCTGCCCGAGGTGTTTCTCGGCGATCGCGGCGAGAATGCGAGCGGCCACATCGGTTCCGCCGCCCGCTGGAAAAGCCACCATCAGCTGCACCGGCCGGGCCGGGTATTCCGCTGCGGCCGCCTCGCCGATCGAGACGAACGCGGCGAGGATCAAGAGAAGCCCCTGCACGATACGATTCATGATGTCCTCCTTGTGCCTTGTGATATGCAGCAGTACTACTTCGATTCCGCCTCCTTCAATGCCTTCACCGTGGAAATTCTGAGCGTCGAGACCACGATCACGAGAGCCGCACACACGAGCAATGTCGCTGAGATAGGCCGTGTGACGAAAATACTGAAATCGCCCGCCGAGAGCTCGAGCGAGGTGCGCAGCGATTTCTCCATGAAAGGTCCGAGGATCAGGGCGAGCACCGCCGGCGCGAGCGGCATACCGAGCTTACGCAGGAAATAGCCGATCACACCAAACACCAGCATGACGCCCACATCGAACACCGTGCCCTTGAGGCTGTACGCTCCGACAATACAGAAGAGCAGAGTGCCGGCGCACAGGTACTGGTAGGGCACCTTGAGTATTTTCGCCCACAGCCCCACCAGGGGCAGATTGAGAATCAGCAGGATCAGGTTGCCCGTGAAGAAGCTCGCGATTACGGTCCAGACCAGGTCGGGACGCTCCTTGAAGAGAAACGGTCCTGGCGTGAGTCCGTTGATGATGAAAGCACCCATGAGAATCGCGATAGTCGGCGAGCTCGGCACCCCCAGCACGAGCAGCGGGACCATTGCGGCATTCGCATAAGCGTTATTCGCCGTTTCGGGCGAAGCCACGCCTTCGATGACGCCGGTGCCGAACTTCTCCGGGTGTTTCGACAGGCGTTTTTCGACGATATACGCCATGAATGTCGGAATCACTGCACCCACGCCCGGGATGAGACCCAGCAGAAAGCCGATCACCGTGCCGCGCCAAATCGCGCCGCTCGAGCGCCTCCATTCGTCCCGGCTCGGCCACAAGCCGGTGAGTCGCGTCTCGGCCAGCCGTCGGAACGGCGCTTCGGCAACGAGCAGAATCTCCGCCACGCCGAAGAGTCCCATAACGACGGGAACGAAACCCAGGCCGTCATAGAGCTCGGGAATGCCGAACGTGAAGCGAGGCGCGCCGCGTACGGGGTCGAGCCCGACGAGTGAGAGCAAGAGCCCGAGCACGGTCATGAGGAGCGCGGCGACAAGCGACTGTCCAGCGAGACCTGTCACCAGACACATGCCGAGCAGCATCAGACAGAAGAACTCCGGAGGCCCGAACGAAAGCGCGAAACGCGCAAGCGGCAGCGCCACCACGGCCAAAGCTACCGCGGCGAACACACCGCCGACGAAAGAGCCGATCGCGGCAATGCCGAGCGCGGTGCCTGCGCGCCCCTGCCGCGCCATCTCATAGCCATCAAGGCAGGTGATCACCGACGCCGCCTCTCCCGGGACATTGATGAGCACGGAAGTGATGGTGCCTCCGTACATGGCCCCGTAATAGATCGCAGCCAGCATGATGATCGCGCCCGTCGCGTCGAGTTTGAAGGTGAGCGGTATCAGGATCGCCGTACCGGCTGCGGGCCCAAGCCCCGGCAGCACGCCGATCAGCGTACCAAGCACGCAACCGATGAACGCGAACGCGAGATTGGCGGGGGTCAGCGCGCCGGCGAAACCGGACAGTAGAAGCTGAAAACCCTCCATGGGTCGTCGCGTCCTAAAACCCGAAGATACCGACGGGCAGCGGGACTTTCAGCAAATCGTAGAAGACGTGATACACGCCGAAGCTTCCGGCGCCGGCGACGATTGCCATCGCAAGCCAGTTTCGCACGCCAAGACCGGCGAGCAAATAGATCAACAACAGCAGCATCGCGAGGCGAAAGCCGACCAGCTCGAGGAGCGCGGTGGCAACGATCACACCCGCAAGGACGAGCGTTACGTTGCGCAGCCCCGCGCGATCGAAAGTCAATTCGCCGGTCCCGACGATCGCACGGCCCAACTTGAGCTGAGCCAGCAGCAGCAGCGCGAGTACGGCTCCCAGCACACTCAACCAGAATGGAAAGAAACCCGCGCCAGGACCGATCGCGTCCCGAAGCGAAAGCTGCAGCGATTCGTAGGCGAACACCCCGAAAAGCACGAGCAGCACAACGATCGCCGCTTGCCAGCCGCGCGTCATAGCCTCCCTCGCTTGCCGCCAGCCCCTGTGAAGGAGTTCTTCGCTGGCGTTATTTCGTCAACGATACACCCGTCGCCTCTTCCCAGTACCGAACAATCTCCGTTTGATCGACGCCTGCACCGATCTTGCGGGACGCATCCGCCCAGAGCTCGGCCACTTTCTCGGCGAGGGGTGCGAACGCTTCCACCGCTTTCGCCGTGTCTCGCGCAATCTTTACGTCTTTGGCGATGAAGCCGAGCGCCATCCCGGTGCCGTATTTACGCGTGAAGACATGCGGCAATATCTTTTTCGGGATGGGGTGATTGCGCGTCGCACAGAGCGGCACGAGCGCCTCGGCCATGAATCTAGCATCGAGACCGAAGCGCTTGCCGATCGTCAGCGCTTCCAGCGACGTGATGAGCGCGCTCGCGTTGACGTAGTTCGCGAGCGCCTTGAGCGCGTGGCCGTTGCCGACCCCGCCGCATTCCATGACGCCCTGGCCCATCGCCTGCAATAGCGGCCGGCAACGTGCAACCTGGTCCGCATCGCCCCCGACCATGATGTCGAGCGACGCGTCCTCCGCAAAAACGACGCCGCCCATCACCGGCGCATCGACGACCGCGATTCCCCGTGGCTGCAGCTCTTTGGCCAGCGAGCGTGTGGCGATCGGATCCGACGTCCCCATGTCGATCACGATCGAGCCGCTTTTCAGCGTCTTCGCGACGCCGTCTTCCCCAAGCACGGCCTGCCACACGACCTTATCGTTCGGAAGCATCGTGATCACGGCTTCAGCTTCGCGCGCAAGCTGCGCGAGCGACTCAGCACCTTTGCCGCCGTGGCGCTCGACGAAAATCGAGACCGCTTCCGGCCGCACATCATAGACGGTCAGGTCGAAACCGGCTCGAACGAGATGAGAGGCCATCGGCGCGCCCATGTTGCCGATACCTATGAAACCTACTTTCCTGATGGTCATGTCTAACCTTTCCTGAGCCGTTGTCACCATACCGCTCCGCGCGCCGTGATCGGCCAAATGGCCTCGACGCAGCCGTCGCGTATACACACGTAATGATCGTAGAGATTGACGGTGGGATCGCAGTGCCCTGGAATGAGCTTCAACTTGTCTCCCACCGCATATCCGGAAGCACCATTCACCTGAATGACACCGTGCTCGTCGGATGCTTTGACGTATTCCGCGGGACCGCCATCCGCGATCCGCGGCATGCCCGAATCGATGCTCGAGGCTTTCAGGCCCGCATCGACGATCGCCCGCTCCGCCGATGTGCGGCTCATTACCGTCGTCCAGACGAAAAGACTGTGCTCGAACCGCGGCATGCCGCTTTCGGTCCAGTCGTTCCGCGCGTAATCCGCATCCATGAAAATGTATGAGCCCGGTTGTAGCTCGTCATAGACTTTGCTCGCGGCCTCGAAGAGGTACGTGCCGGTCCCGGCGCCCGTCACTTTCGGGCATGCGATGGCCGCTGCGCGAAGACCATCGAGCGTGCGTTCGACTGCGCTGACAGCGCGTTCGATCGCGGCGCGGCGCTCGTCGACTTTGCGCACGTGCTGAGCGGCACCCTGGTATGCCTGGAGGCCGCCGAAGCGCAAATCCGGAGAGGACGCGATGCGCCGCGCAAGCGCGACGGCGGGTTCGCCGGGCTCGACTCCGCAGCGGTTCGCGCCCACATTGATTTCCACCAGGACGTCGAGCGTTACGCCGACTGCGCGTGCGGCGGCAGCGAGCGCATCGACATTGCCGGGATTATCGGCACACACCGCGACATGTGCCTGTCTGGCAAGCGCCGCGAGTCTCGTCAGTTTTGCCGTGCCGACGACCTCGTTTGCGATGAGGACGTCACCGACGCCGCCCTCGACCAGCGCCTCGGCTTCGCTCACCTTTTGGCAGCACACGCCAACTGCGCCGCGAGCGATCTGCCGCATCGCGATCTGCGGGCATTTGTGGCTTTTCGCGTGCGGCCGCACTTTCACATCGCGTCCGGCAAGCGACTCCTGCATCCGGCGCAGGTTCCCTTCGAACGCGTCCAGCTCGAGTACCAACGCCGGCGTGTCCACTTCGGCGAGAGGCATGCCGACGACGGCAGGAGGATAGGATGGCATGACGACCCCAATGCTTAATGTTTAATCGTGAATGTGATCTTATAGTAGGATTGGTCGCAAACGTCTTCACCAACGAGGAGGAAGTTCATGCCGCAGTCCACGCTGCAGTTTGTCGTACGCATGCTGGTGCTCGTGACGGCGATGACCGCGCCCGCCGCGGCACAACAGTGGAAGCCCACCAAAACCGTCGAGCTCGTCGTAGGCTCGGCGCCTGGCGGTTCGCCCGATATCATGGCGCGGCTCATTCAACAGATATTCCAGAAAACCGGGCTCGTGCCCACGAGCACGGTCGTGAACAAGCCCGGGGCGGCGAACACGATCGGCTGGGCGTATCTCAACCAGCACACGGGCGACGGCCATTACATCGCGACCTTTTCGCCTGCCGTGATCGGCAACAAGCTCATGGGCACGACCCAGCTCGATTACACGGATTTCACACCGCTCAACATCCTCGCGCGCGAATACGTCGTCTTCGCCGTGAAAGGCGACTCGCCGATCACGTCGCTCAAGGATCTCACGGCGCGACTGAAGAAAGACTCACAGTCGGTGAGCTTCGCGTTCGCGACCGCGCGCGGCAATCATAACCACATCGTGTTGAGCATGTATCTGAAGTCGATCGGCGTCGATCCGAAGGTCGCAAAAGCTGTGGTCTATCCCGGCGGCGGCCCGGCGCAAACAGCGATGCTGGGCGGCCATATCGACGTTTACGTGGCCTCGCCGCGGAGCATGGTGCCCCTGCAGAAAGAAGGGCGCGCGCGCATTCTCGCGATCTCCGCGCCGCAGCGGCAGGCCGGGCCGAAAGCCGATCTGCCGACGTTCCGCGAGCTGGGACATGACGCCGTTTTCTTCACGTGGCGCGGATTCATGGGACCGAAAGGGCTGAAAGCCCCGGAGATCGCGTACTGGGATCAGGTTTTCACAAAGCTCGCGCAGAGCGAAGAATGGCGCAAAGACACTGAGCAGCAGATGTGGGTTGCGGACTACACGTTGAGCGCCGAGACCCGCAAGCACCTCGACCGCGAGTACGAGGTTCTGAAAACGATACTTACGGATCTGGGCCTGACCAAGCCCTACTCGAAGGAGTGACGCGGTACAAGCGGGGTCACTCTTTAGCGTCGGCCGTCAGCCCCGCCTGCTCGATGCCGTAGACGCAGCACGCTTCATCTTCGTCTCCCGTGCCGCCGCTTCCGCCCGCCGCGCCGAGTATCGTGCCGTCTTTCGCCCTGATCAGCGCGGCGCCGGTTTGCGGCAGGAACTTGCCTTCCGCGGTCGCGGCGAGCGTCACGAAAAAATGCGGGTTGTCCTTCGCGCGTTTGAACAGCGCGCGGCTGGAAGCCCCCATTGCAACCGCCGCCCACGCTTTGCCTTTTGCCACGTCGAGGCGGAACATGCTGGCTCCGTCTTCCCGCTGTGCCGAAACGACGTGTCCCGATGCGTCGAGCACGACGACGCCGAGCGGTTTCACTTTCATCTCGCGCGCTTTCTCGAAGGCTTTTGCGATGATCGTGTTGGCCTGCTGCAAAGTGAGTTGCGACATGAGGAAGCTCCCTGTTCGAGGTCGTTTGAGTGGGGGGTGATATGTTACGACAAAGCCGGTGAGGAGATGCGCATGGATTCCGATCTGCATTATCTGTCGATAGCCGATCTCTCGAAGCTCGTACACGCTCGCAAGCTCTCGCCGGTGGAGCTCACGCGTGCGCTCCTCGACCGGATCGGGTCGCTCGAGCCGCAGCTGAACGCGTTCATCGCGGTGACCGGAGAGCTTGCGCTGAAGCAGGCGAGGCGCGCGGAGGACGAAATCGCGAAAGGGACTGATCGCGGCGCGCTGCACGGCATTCCTTTCGCGCTGAAAGACATCTACAACACCAAAGGCATCGCGACGACGGGCGGATCGAAAGTGGCGATCGACAACATTCCGCGCGACGACGCCGCGGCGACGCACAGGCTGCTCGAGGCGGGCGGCATACTCCTCGGCAAGCTCGTCACGCACGAGTTCGCGCACGGGGGCCCGTCTTTCGATCTACCGTGGCCGCCGGCGCGCAATCCGTGGCACCTCGAGCACTTCACCGGCGGCTCGTCCAGCGGATCGGGCGCGGCGCTGGCGGCGGGCCTCGTTCCGGCCGCGCTGGGCTCGGACACCGGCGGCTCGATACGCGGCCCGGCATCGTTCTGCGGTATCACCGGCTTCATGCCCACGTACGGACTTGTGAGCCGCTACGGTGTCATCCCGAACTCGTTCACGTTCGACCACTGCGGTCCGATGGCACGCACCGTCGAGGATTGCGCGCTGCTGCTGCAGGTGCTCGCAGGATACGACGCTCGAGATGCGGGCAGTATCGAGCAGCCGGTGCCTGACTATCGTGCAGCGCTCGGCGGCGGAATCAAAGGCTTGCGCGTCGGCGTTCTGCGTCACTACTGGGAGGAGGACCTGCCGGCGCCGGTTGTCGTGCGCCGTGCGATGGAAGATGCGCTCGCTGTCTTCCGCGACCTCGGAGCGACCGTCGAAGATGCGCGCGCGCGGCCGATGATGGACGGTCTCGATGTTAAAGTCATCATTGCCGAGAGCGAGATCTTCGCGATCCACCAGGCCGATCTCGTTTCCCGCCCCGGCGATTTCGGTCGCGACTTCCTCGGCAGAGCGCTTCCCGCATGCCTTTTCGAGGGTATCGACTACGTACAGGCACTGCGCGAGCACCGCCGCTACATGTCGGAGATGAAGCCGCTCTACGAGAAATACGACGTGCTGGTGACGTGCGGCTTCGGACCTGCGCCACGCCTGGATGCACACCGCACGCTCAATTTCTGGCAGCGCTCGAATGCTTTCACGCCGTCGAACGTCGCACGCAGCCCGGCGCTCGTGTTGTGCGGCGGCTTTTCCGAGATGGGCCTGCCGCTGGGTCTTCAAATCATCGGGCGCCCCTTTGACGACGCCCGCGTGCTCAAAGTGGGTCACGCATACCAGTGTGCGACCGAATGGCACAAGCGCAGGCCGAAGCTCGAGCCCGGTGCGCCGCAGCCACACGTGGCGCCTGGCAACGAGCCGGTGCGACCGGACCTGGACAAAAAAACCGTCGACCTGGTCGAGCAGATGGCGCGCCGTGCCGGTCTCGCGCTGAACGAGCAGCAGATGACGATTCTGCTCGAGTCCGCGCCGTATGCGCTTGCGATGGCTGAGCGTATGCGCAAGCCGCGGGACCGCATGGAAGAGCCCTCACTCGTGTTCCGCTTCTCCAGCGGCAATCAATAGGACAGCGTAGACAGATGCAAGCCGATAAAAAATCGATGTGGGCCGATCAAAAAGAAGGCGGCTTCTTCACGCGCATCGCAGTGACGACAATGCTGAACGGCGCGGCGCTCACTTTGCCGCTGCACGTGATCACCGGCCGCCGGCCGGGTCCGACGTTCGGTATTGTGACGAACACGCACGGCGACGAATTCCTGCCTACGATGGCGATTCGCGAGTTCCTGCACACGCTCGATACCGCCGAGCTGGAGGGCCGCCTCGTGATCATATCGGTTGCCAATCCCATGGCGACGGCGGCGTTCGGACGGCTCACGCCGGAGCAGCACGGACGCACCGATCTGCACGAAGTGTATCCGGGCAATCCGCGCGGCAATACCACCCAGATGATCGCCGCCGCCATTACCGAAAACGTGCTCCATCACGTCGATGCGCTCATCGATTTCCACTCGGGCGGGAGCGGTGGAAGGCTTCAGGCCCGAGTCGACTACAACGCAAAGACGCCGGACGATCTCAAGGCGAAAAACCTGGCCCTCGCGCGGGCTTTCGGTGCGCCTTTCGTGCACGAGAACGAATTCGCCGGCGCAGCGTCGCACTACGTCAACGCGCGTGGTGTTCCCGCGGTGAATCCTGAAGTGGGCGGGTCGTACCTCGGCCCGGAAACGACGGCGTTCTATGTGGACGCCATGATCTCCGGGCTGAAAGGCATGATGCGTCATCTCGGTATGCTCTCCGGCACGCCGAAACTGCCGCGGCAGATTCATTTCGATCTCGCGGCGCGACGGGAAATTCGTCCGAAGCACAGCGGCTACCTTGTTTCTTATTACGAGCGCGCGGAAGAGCTCGGCGAGCTCGTAAAAGCCGGCACGAAGCTCGGCGAAGTGGTCGATCTCTACAGCTATAAAGTGCTCGAAGAGCTTCTCGCGCCTTGCGACGGCTATCTTTTCTTCTCGCGCTACTCGGGCGTTGTGGGAGGCGGGACGCAGGCGTTCGCGATCGCCGAAGCGTCCAAAGCGACCTGGCTCGAGTAGATATCCTCCGGGACGAGGCCCGGAGGTCCTACTGCAGCGAAGCGGCGGCGACGAGGCCCATGTCACTGGAGGACATGAGCTTTTCCATGTCCACGAGAATGAGCATGCGCTCATCGACCGTGCCAAGCCCCGTGATGTATTGCGTGTCGAAGGTCGAGGAGAACTCGGGCGCCGGACGCACCTGCTCCGAGGCAAGCCCGATCACATCCGAGACCCCGTCCACCACGATCCCGATCACGCGCTCCGAGACGTTCAGAATGATCACCACCGTGAACTGGTCGTAGCTCGGCTCGCCCAGGTTGAACTTGATGCGCATGTCCAGGATCGGCACGATCGTGCCGCGCAGGTTCACCACGCCTTTGATGTAAGCCGGTGCGTTGGCGATCGCGGTGGGCTTCTCGTAGCCGCGAATCTCCTGCACCTTCAGTATGTTCACCCCGTACTCTTCGCTCCCCAGCGTGAACGTGAGGTATTCCTGCGCATGGCTCGCGAGTGCGCGCGAACCGGCTGTGAGTTGTTCGCTGGTCTGCATCATCAGAACTCGCTCCATTCGTCATTGGTACCGGTCTTTGCAGCCGCGGGCGGCACCGGTGCTGCCGCTGCTTCTTCGGCGGCTTTGCGCTCCGCCGGCAGCCTGGTCACGTTCTTCGCCCGGTTCGGCCCGCGTCGCTCGACGCGCGAGGCGTGCGAGACTGGCTCCGCCTTTGGCTGCCGCAGCGCCGTAGCTGCTTTCCGTGCCGACGTGGCGGCGCTCTGCATGCCGTCTGCGACCTTGAATACGGCGACCGCATGGCCCAGCGTCTGCGCCTGCTCCTGCATCGATTCCGCCGCCGCTGCGGCCTCTTCCACGAGCGCCGCATTCTGCTGCGTCACCTGATCCATCTGAGTGATCGCGTGATTCACCTGCTCTATGCCCGAGCTCTGCTCCTGGGATGCCGCCGTGATCTCCGCCATGATCTCCGTGACCCGCTTCACCGCACCCACGATCTCGTCCATGGTCTTACCGGCATCATCGACCAGGCGCACACCGTCTTCGACTTTGTGCACCGACTCGCTGATGAGCTCCTTGATCTCCTTTGCCGCAGCCGCGCTTCTTTGCGCGAGCGTTCGTACTTCGCTCGCCACCACTGCGAAACCGCGGCCCTGCTCACCGGCACGAGCCGCTTCGACGGCCGCGTTCAGCGCGAGGATGTTCGTCTGGAAAGCGATACCGTCGATCACGCCAATGATGTCGGCGATCTTCTTCGACGAGTCGCTCACGCCGCTCATCGCCGAAACGACCTGCCCTACGACATTACCGCCTTTCACCGCGACTTCGGATGCGCGGGCAGCAAGCTGGTTCGCCTGGCGCGCGTTCTCCGCCGTCTGTCTCACGGTCGAAGTCAACTCTTCCATGGACGAAGCGGTTTCCTCCAGGCTGGAAGCCTGCTCTTCCGTCCTTTGAGATAGGTCCGCGTTGCCGGACGCGATCTGCTGCGACGCGCTGGAAATACTGTCGGTGCCGCTCCTCACGTCCACTACGATTCTCTGGAGGCTGGCGTTCATTTCCTTCAGCGCCTTCAGCAGAATGCCGGTTTCGTCACCCGTTTTGACTTCGATCGTGCTCGTGAGGTCACCGGCCGCAACTTTTTTCGCAACATCGACCGCCTCCCGGAGCGGACGCGTAATGGAGCGTGTCATGACGAAAGCCAACAACACCCCGAGTGCGATCATGGCTGCGCTGACCGACGCAATCCATACCTGCGCAGACTTTACGACGGCATCAAATTGGTCAGAGGCGGCCTTGGTGCGCGCTTCTGCAATTCCGTTGAGCTCCTTGAAAGCTGTTGCAATGGCCCTGTCCGCTCCTGCGACAGCTTTGTCGAGTTCGGGAATGCTTGCATCCTTACCTCGCATGTCCACGAGTTTGGCCATCCCCGTGCGGTAGGTCCGCGCGCCTTCAACGATCGCCGTGAGCTGTTTCTCCTCCTCCTGCGACAACTCGCCTCGCCCCCGATAATCGGCTACGGCACGGTCAATCGCGCCCATGGCGTTATCGAAACGCTTGCTGTAGTCGCCGCCTCTCAACACGTAATTCTTGAAAGCCTGGATCCCTTCGGCGAGCGCGCGCTCGCCCACGCCGAGGTCGCTCTTCTTTTGCAGCGTCACGTGCTCGAAGTGCTGCCAGTCCGAATTCATCACCGCTATACGCTGCATCGCCACACCCGCCAGAGTCCCGGCGAGCACGATGAGAGCGAAAAATGCGAGAGCGAGCTTCGTCCCCACTTTGAGATTGCTGAGCATATTAGGTCTCCCCCGGTAAGAAAATGGCCTTGCCGCTGTAGCGGGCCTCATGGATTTTGTCGATGTCGCGATCCACTTGCGGCACGAACCATCCCTTCTTTGCATGTGCATCTACCACGGCCGACACGCCGGGTCTCAGTAGAGCCGTACTCGCGTTAAGAAGCTGCATTCATCTGCCCCACATGCAGTGACGGCAGTTCCGCTCCGACCTTGAGAAAACCCTGTTGTCCCGCGTCATCCTGGCGTCGTGGGCGGCGGCACCCAGGCGTTCGCGATCGGCAGACGGCTCAATACAGATGGTTGGAGTTAGCGATCCCGCTCAGAATCGTGCCGTCATGCCCGCCGTTACCAGGGTCGTGCTGGCGGCACCGTCCATGATATTGCGCACCACGCCTGCGGCGAGATCGAGGTTCTTGCTCGGCGAATAGATCGCACCGACCTCGAGATAGCCCATGCGCGCGCGCGCCGTGCGGTCCGGGTTGGTCATGACCCCGGCATCGAGCGCAAGCTTCCAGCCCTCGGTCACGTCCCATACGGGTGCCACCGACAGGCGGAAAAGCGTTCGCCGCTCGGCGGCATTGAGCGCGTCATCGTGGTAGCGCACGCGGTCGACTGCGAGGTTCGCGTGGATCGCGCCGAAACCGGTTTCCTGCGTGACCAGAAGGGCCGTGCCATAAGAGACCTTCGCAGTCCCGAACCCGCGCGACTCCCTGTGCTCGGAAATGGGCAACTGCACTTCTGGCTTTACCCCAACGCTGAGTTTGCTGGCTTCGTTTTCGTAAAAGCGCCACTTGGCGCCCACGGCCACGTTGCCAAAACCGCGCTCGCTCGGGGCGTCCTCGGGGGATATTCTGAAGTGCCCGATCCCTACGTACAAATCGAGCTCGTCGGTCACGCCGCGTGTGTAGACGAAGCCAACCTCGTCAGACGTTTCCCTGAAACCAGGCGCCTTGTCCCGTGTGCGGTTGTACGCCAGCTCGACCTGATTACCGCCGGCACCCTGAGTACCCGTGTCGTCGGTGACAAGCGGCTGATACGCGTAGACGCTGCCGGAGAGCAGTGCGATCGAGAGGCACCCTGCGACTGCGACGCCCATGGAACGTGAATTGTGTTGCGCTGCGTGCACGCGCTGCATGATCCGTATGCTCCTTACGTAAGAAGGCGTATTGCGTTGTTGAAGCCGGGTTTTATGACAGCAGTCCCATGTCGCTCGAGCACATGAGCTTTTCCTGCTCTGCTGCGAGCTGTTCGCTAGTCTGCATCATCAGAACTCGCTCCATTCGTCGTTGGTGCCGGTTTTCGCTGCCGCAGCCGGCGTTGGTGGCGCCGCTGCTTCTTCAGCCAACTTGCGTTCCGCCGGCAGCCTCGTCACGTTCTTCGCCCGGTTCGGGCCCCGGCGCTCTGTACGCTTTGCGGGCGTTGCCGCCACCGCTTGCCTGTGCTCCGGCTGCGCGGAGATCGGCGCGCCATGTTCCACCTTGAACACCGCAACAGCGCGGGTCAGCGTCTGCGCCTGGTCCTGCATCGATTCCGCCGCCGCCGCGGCCTCCTCGACGAGCGCCGCATTCTGCTGCGTCACCTGATCCATCTGCGTGACGGCCTGATTGACCTGTTCGATGCCGGAGCTCTGCTCCTGGGATGCCGCCGCGATCTCCGCCATGATATGGGTCACGCGTTTGACGGACGTAACGATCTCTTCCATCGTCTTGCCCGCACGATCGACGAGCTCGCTCCCGCTTTCCACCTTCTGCACGGAATTGCCGATGAGCTCCTTGATTTCCTTGGCGGCCGCCGCGCTGCGCTGCGCGAGGCTGCGCACTTCGCTTGCCACCACCGCAAAGCCGCGTCCCTGCTCGCCCGCCCGGGCTGCTTCCACGGCCGCGTTCAGCGCGAGTATGTTCGTCTGGAAAGCGATGCCGTCGATCACGCTGATGATCTCGACTATCTTCTTGGAGGATTCCGTGATCTCGCCCATCGTGGAAACGACCTGAGTCACGACCTCGCCGCCTTTGACCGCGACTTCGGACGCCCCGGTGGCAAGTTGATTCGCCTGCCGCGCGTTCTCGGTGTTTTGCTTGACCGTGCTGGCGAGCTGCTCCATCGAAGACGCAGTCTCTTCGAGAGAGGATGCCTGCTCCTCTGTGCGCTGCGACAGATCCGCATTGCCCGCGGCGATTTGCTTCGAAGCAGTCGTGATCGCATCCGTGGATTGCCGGATCGCCGATACCGCATCGTGAAGGCTCCCCTGCATCTTTTTCATGTTGGCGAGCAAGCTCGTCGCATCTCCGTTGCGCGTGGATACGTCGGTCGTGAGGTCTCCGTCCGAGATACGCTGGACCACATCGACGGCGTACGCGAGCTCGCCGCCCAATCGCTTGATAAGCGCTCGCACCGTGATAAACGCGGCGATGACGCCGAAAAGAACGGCAACGATCGACACGATGAGGATCACGAGCTGCGACTTCGAAGCGCTCGCCTCGCCGGCCGCCGTCGTCTCTTTCGTGTTCTCCTCGATAAAATCACTCAGGGCTTCCATCTCTTTTTCAAGCGCGCCGAAAGCTTTCATGAATGCAGGAAATCCAGCGTGCGCGGCATCGATGTCGGAAAACGCGAGATCGACGCTTGCCTGCGCGCTCTTCAGGTAGACGTCCATCGTAGGACGCACTTTTTCCACGGCCTGCTTGATCTTGGAGTTGAGCGGCGCCGCCTCGAGCTCTTTCAAGGCTTCCTGAAACGATTCGACGTGCTCTTTCAGGCCCTTCTTCACTTCGTCTTTCGCGCCGACATCCTTTTTTGTTCCCGCGAGCAGCGCCGCGAGTACGTCCCCACGCAGCGCGTCGTGAGCCATATCGGCCTGGAGCTGATTCTTCAGCGCCGACCCATTCAAGGCTATTTCATCTGTCGCGCGACTCAGATCTCTTACGGCTATATAGCCGGTTACAGCAACGGCAATTATGAAGGCAACGCACGTAAGGCTGAGCGCGTAGAGGCGCTGCTTGATAGTCCAATCGATCTTCATGCTCTTTCTCCGAATTGCTCCCGCACGGACCACGGCGGCGTGATCGGAATTTCGGCGACAGCTCGACGGTCCAGGCGAAATCCGGTGTGTTCGTCGTGCTCGGGTACGACGCTTGTCAGGTCACACATCCTCGAGCCGGGAATCAGCGTTTTTTCTTGCCTGTCTGTTCTTCGTATTTGCCGTGCGCCGCGTCGCAAGTCTTCGAAAGCTTCTCGTCGTTCTTCTCGAGACACGCCCAGATCTTGTCATCACCCGTGACGCCTTTGCAGAATTTCTCCAACTCCGCTTTGCAGGGTTTCCAGTCGAATTCTGCAGCTGCGACGGGATTGGCGAGCGCGAGCCATGCAGCGGCTGCGATGTACGTGCTGATTGCGCGTTTCGACGTCAACATTGTGCCTCCCGGGGGTGGTAGAAAAAAGCGGCGTCAACCATTCGTCGGACGCGAGTTGAGCGGGGGGACACGTCCTGGTTGTCATTGCCCTGGCCGATGCCGCCTGAGCAAGAACGGATCACCGACGGCGACGCTAAAGGCCGTCTGCGGACCCGATCGACTTTCCTTTGATTTGAATCAACCGGCCCGCGGTACGGGAAGCCGGAAGGCTGCCGGCAGAAAGACCTCGGAGGTTTTAAGCGGCCTTACCTTCGCGGCGCAGCGCGCTGCGTATAGCTCCGAGTACGCGTGCGCCGTTGAACGGCTTTACGACGAATCCATCGGCGCCGAGCTCGCGCGCCTGTGTGACGACTTCCGAGGTGGACTGTCCCGTAATGAGCACGACACGGATGTTCGGATATTTTTCGCGGATATTGCGAAGAATCGTGAGGCCGTCCGGACCAGGCATGAGCACGTCGAGGCAAACGAGGTCCGGCTCGAGCGTTGCGATCGCTTCGAGCGCGGAGTGCCCGCTCGACGCTTCCCCGACGACCACGAAGCTCTCGTCGTGCCGAATGAGGCCGCGAAGCGCTCGTCGTACTACGTCGTTGTCATCGACGATGAGAATACGCGCGGGAGTCTCTGTCTCCATGCTTTGTCAGTAGTGAGTCGTTTTTGTCGGACTGATCACCGCGGCGCTACTGCACGATCTCCGGGTCGGCGACGGGTGCAGATCTCCACGCGTGACTCCAGCGGCACGGGCCGGCCAGCATTCGTGCGTACTCGTCCGGCGGCAACGGTTTGCTGAAGAGGAACCCCTGCACTTCATCGCATCGATTCCTGCGCAGGAACATGAGTTGTGTCTCGTTTTCCACACCTTCGGCGACAACCTTCAGGTTGAGACTGTGACCGAGCGAGATGATAGCCTGCGCCAGGATGCCGCCGTCGCCCGCGGCGCTGTCCGCTATGTCGTGGACGAACGATTGATCGATTTTCAGTGTGTCTATGGGCAGCCGTCTCAGATAGCTCAGGCTCGAATAACCGGCTCCAAAGTCGTCGACGGAGACGCGCACGCCGAGCGATTTCAATCCCCGCAGGCTGAGGATAGCCGCTTCGGCGTTGTGCATCACCATGCTTTCCGTCAGCTCCATCTCCAGGTATTCGGCGGCCATGCCCGTTGCGGAGAGTATCTGGCCAACCGTTTTCACCAGCGTCTCCTGCCTGAACTGGCGCGCTGACAGGTTCACGGACATCGCGCCCCGCGGCAGTCCCGCGTCGTGCCAGGCGCGGTTCTGCTTGCACGCCGTGCGCAGTACCCATTCGCCTATTGGCACGATGAGACCCGTTTCCTCGGCTATCGGAATGAACCTGTCGGGCTGAACGAGACCCCATTCCGGATGGTTCCAGCGCACGAGCGCTTCCGCGCCGACGATCCTGCCGCTCGCGACATCGATCTTGGGCTGATAGTGAAGCAGCAGCTCGTTGCGTTCCATGGCCCTGCGCAGGTTGTGCTCGAGCGCAAGCCGCTCGTTCGCGCGCGCGTTCATTTCGGAGGTGTAGAACTGGAAGTTGTTGCGGCCGCGTTCTTTCGCGCGGTACATCGCGACGTCGGCGTTCTTGAGCAGCGACTCCACATCGGGGCCGTCCTGCGGATAGACGCTCACGCCGGCGCTGCATGTGATGCAGAGCTCCTGGTCGCCGATCGTCATCGGCTCGCTCACCCTGTTGAGTATCCTGTGCATCACACGGAAGATGACGTCGCCTTTCGTCTGATCGTTGAGGATCAGCACGAATTCATCTCCGCCAAGCCGGGCGACGGTGTCACCATCTCGCACGATCGAGTGCAACCTCTCCGCCACCGTGGCGAGGAGCTGGTCGCCCAGGGAATGTCCGAGGCTGTCGTTGATGAACTTGAAATGGTCGAGATCGATGAACACCACCGCGACCGGATGAACCTCCCGCTGCGCGAACACGGCCTGCCTGAGCCTGTCGTGCAGCAGATTCCGGTTCGGAAGACCCGTGAGCGCATCGTAGTTGGCCTGATGCTCGAGTTCTTCCTGGTAGCGCTTGCGCTCGATCGAATACTGCATCGAACGCACGAGAAGCTCCCGATCGAGCTTTCCCTTGAAGAGATAATCCTGCGCGCCGGCTTTGACGGCAGCGAGCGCGAGTGCAGTATCGTCGTTGCCCGTGAGCACAATGATGGGCACTTTGGGCGAGTGGGCGTAGACCTTCGCGAAGGTCTCGAGCCCGTGACTGTCGGGCAGCGAAAGGTCGAGCAGGAGCAGCTCGATCTTCTGCGACGACAGCACTTCCATCGCGCGCGACAGACGGTCTGCGCACGTCAGCCGGAACGGCGCTGGCGGGACCTCGGCGAGCATCTCCTGCAGGAGCCGCGCGTCGCCGGGGTTGTCCTCGATCAGCAGAACCTGGTAAGTCTCGGGCATTCTACTTCGCTGGCGGGAGCGTCACCACGGTCAGCCAGAAGCGATCGATCGACTGCACGACGACGATGAACTTCTCGAGGTCGACGGGTTTCGTGACATAGCAGTTCGCGTGCAGCGCGTAGCTTCGCACTACATCCTCTTCGGCCTTCGAAGTAGTCAGGACTACAACTGGGATCTGCTTGAGCTCGTCGTCCGTCTTGATCTCCTCGAGCACCTCCCTGCCGTCCTTTCTCGGAAGATTCAGGTCGAGCAGAATGATGTCGGGACGCGGAGCGTTCTCGTGCTTGCCCCGCCGCTGGAGGAATTCGAGGGCTTCGACGCCGTCCTTGGCCCAGTGCAGGTTGCTGTAGACCTTGCCTTCCTTCAGCGCCTCCTGGGTGAGCCGCATGTCCCCGAGGTTGTCTTCGACCAGCAGAATCTCTATCGGCGCCGCCTGTTCGTCTCTGCTATTCATCATTTTCTCCTCCCGCGTTCTTGCGCAGCGCAAAACAGAATGTGCTTCCCTCTCCCGGTTGTGATTCGACCCAGATCCGTCCGCCGTGACGATCGACCACTTTCTTGCAGATCGCGAGGCCGATGCCGGTGCCCGGGTATTCGGTTTTCACATGCAGGCGCTGAAACACCATGAAAATCCGTTCGAAATACTGCGGCTCGATGCCGATCCCGTTGTCTTTCACTCCGAAGACCCACTCATCTCCCCGTTCTTCGACAGACACGTGCACGTGCGGTGGTTCGGCACCGCGGAACTTAAGTGCATTTCCGACGAGATTCTGGAAGAGTTGAGCGAGCTGCGTATCGTCCGCATGCACCGTCGGCAGCGTGTCATGCGTTACGACCGCGCCGCTCTCTTCGATCGACGCCCGCAAATTCACGAGCGCCTTCTGCAAAGCGGCTCCGGAATCGGTGGGTTTCAATTCCTTGCCGCGCGTGCCGACGCGGGAGTAGGCGAGCAGGTCTTCGATCAACCGCTTCATCCGCGCCGCGCCGTCGACGATGAAATCCATGAACTCCTTGGCGTCGCCGTCGAGGCGATCGCCGTAACGCCTCAGGACGAGCTGCGTGTAGCTCGACACCATTCGCAACGGCTCCTGCAGGTCGTGGGATGCGACGTATGCGAACTGCTCCAGCTCGGCGTTGGAGCGGGCCAGCTCGTCGGCCTTGCGCGTAAGCTGCTCGTTCGCGCTGCGCAAACCGAACTCGGCTTGCTTGCGGCCGATGAATTGGCCCACCTGTTTGCCTACGCCCTGGGCGATCTCTAGGATGCGCTCGTCACGGAGGCGCGCGTCCCTGGCAAGAAACTCCATCACGCCGTAGAACTCGCCTCCGACGAGAATCGGTATTGCGCACGCGGACCGTAAGCCTGCTTTCAGCGCCGCCTCGCGCCGCCTCAACGTGCGCTCCTGCTCGATATCGGCGATCCACACGGGCTCGGCAGTTTCCCAGACCCGCCGATTCAGCCCGCCGCGATTTCCGTGGCTGACGCTGAGCTTGCTTTCGCGACGGAACTCGTCGGCCTGCAAGTCAGGGAGGCACCAGCTTTCCATCGTATGCAGGACGTCGGCCTGGCTATCGAACACACGGCGTGCACCATACGCATAGCCGAGCTTTTCGCACACGAGACGAATCACACCGGGTATCGCCTCCTCGATCGTCGGAGCTTCGGCCAGCAGCAGCGTTACGCCGTACTCGATCGCCTGGCGCTCTTCGATGTGCTTGCGGCTCGTCATGTCTTCGACGATGCTGATGACGTAGTGCGGCTCGCCGGCATCGTCGCGGGCGAGGGACATCGTGCGGCGGGCCCACACGATGCTCCCGTCCTTCCGCACGAAGCGCTTCTCCCCGGTCGCGGAACCGATCCTCCCGCTCATGAGCTCCTGGCGGAAAGCGGCGCCCTCGAACTGGTCATCCGGGTGCGTGAGCGCCGACACGCGCGTGCCGAGAAGCTCCTCGCGGCTGTAGCCGACCATTTCACAGAACTTCTGGTTGACGTCTGCGAAAGCGCCGTCGAGACCGACGCGTGTGATCCCGACGCCCGCGTTCTGGAACAGCGTGCGGTAATAGTTCTCCTCGCCGAGCATTGCTTTCTTGATGTTATCCCCTGCGCGTGGCGCGCGAGGGTGATCAGGTCCCCCCACCGTGGCCTCCCCCCGATTGCGATAAAGAACCTAGGCGCATTAACGGCCTCGGGACGGAAGGCTTCAATCGAGGACAATCTCACGGCCGTGACAGGGCAGCACGGCACGTTACAGCACTGCTGAGTTAAATCGCCCCGCGGGAGGATTCCAGAATGGCAGCGATCCGCCGCTCGTCCGAGAGCACCGAGGCGCATGCCTCGGCCGGGACCGGACGCGAAAAGAGGAAACCTTGCACTTCGTCACACCCATACTGCATCAGGAAAGCGAGCTGCGGCATGGTCTCCACGCCTTCGGCGATCACGTTGAGCTGCAGACTGTGCGCCATGGATATGACAGCCTGGGTGATCGTGGCATCGTCCGGGTCTGTCGTGATATCTCGCACGAACGTGCGGTCGATCTTGAGTGCCCGCAGCGGAAAGCGCTTCAGATACCCGAGACTAGAATAGCCGGTGCCGAAATCATCGATCGCGCTCCTTACTCCCAGGGCCTGGAGGTATTCGAGCGTTCGAATGGCCTCCTCGGCATCAGCTATGATCGAGCTCTCCGTGATCTCGATTTCGAGGAGCTCGGGGTCGATCGCGTGGTTCTCCAAAGCCGACCTGATGGTCTCTCCGAGGTCGGGCGAGAGGAATTGTCGCGCCGAGAGGTTGATTGCCACGGGCAGCGGCCTCACGCCGCTTCTGCGCCAGTCGGTCATCTGACGGCAGACCGTGTGCAGCACCCACTCGCCCGCTCGGACGATCAGGCCTGTTTCCTCGAGCAGCGGCATGAATTCCGCCGGGGGCACGAGTCCGCGCGTAGGGTGATGCCATCGCATCAGCGCTTCGAGGCCGGTGATCTGCCCCGTCTTAAGGCTCACTTTGGGCTGGTAATGCAGCACGAGCTCGTCACGCTCGAGCGCGCGGCGCAGCGCGGCTTCCATTTCCAGCATTTCCCGAGTCCGCCTGTTCATCTCGGGCATGTAGAACTGGTAGTTGTTGCGGCCTCGGTCCTTGGCGCGGTACATCGCCACATCGGCGTTCCTGATGAGCGCATCCTGGTCCGTGCTGTCGGTGGGATAAACCGTGATCCCGATGCTCGCGGTGACGAAGAGATCCGCCCCCTGGAGCTGGAAAGGCCGGTTCAGGGCATCGACGAGCTTTGTCGCTACGGTCGCCGCATCCTGCGGAGTCATGAGCCGGCTCAACACGATCGCAAACTCGTCGCCGCTCAGACGTCCCACCGTATCTTCGTTGCGTATGCATTTCGAGAAGCGTTGCGAGATCTGCTTCAGCAGCTCGTCGCCGGCGGCATGACCCAGCGTGTCGTTCACGTGCTTGAACCGATCGATATCGATGAAGAGCACGGCAAACATCGACTGCTCACGCCGCGCCTGCGACAGCGCACGATCGAGTCGGTCGTACAGCAGCGCGCGATTCGGCAATCCTGTAAGGATGTCGTACTGGGCGAGCCGCCGGAATTGCTCCTCGCTCGTCTTCAGCGCTTCCGCCGCGCGCTTGCTCTCGGAGATGTCCTGTATGACCGCGATGAAATAACGCGGCGCGCCGTCGCTCGCGCGCACCACGGAGCTCGCGACAGAAGCCCAAACGTAGGTGCCGTCCTTCCGAACGAGCTGCTTTTCGACTGTGGCGCTCGACGGGTGGCCGCGAAGGGTACGCTCCCGAAAATCCTGCATGGCTGGAATATTGGCTTCCAGATTCACGTCGCTCGCCCGCATGCGCAGGAGTTCGTCCTGGGTATATCCCACGATTCTGCAATACCGGTCATTGACCCTCAGATACTGCATGTCGAGGCCCGTCATCGCGATCCCGACGTCCGCGTTGTCGAACACCGCGCGAAGCTGCTGCTCGCTATCCTGAAGCGATTCTTCCGCCTGCTTACGCCGGATGAACTGACCGATCTGGCGCGAAATCGCACCGCTTACCTCGAGCATCGCCTCGTCGGGCTCGCGCCGGTCGCGAGCGAAAAACTCCATCACACCGAGCTGCTCGTCCTGAGTCTTGATCGGAAAAGCGTACCCGCTCCGGAAGCCGAACTTGCGGCAGCTCGCCTGACGCCGGAAATTCGCAAGTGGCGCAATGTCGCTCACCCACGTGGCGCGCTGCTCGAGCCAGGTCGTGCCGATCAACCCAGCTTTGTCGAGCGTGACGATTTCCGTCCAGGCCTGCGCGTCCGCGGGATCGAATTCAGGCTCGAAGTCGCACCACCAGCCGGCACGCCGCAGCCGCGGCGGATCCGACTCCCAGATCCAGTGCGCCCCATAAACCCACCCCATCGCCTCGCACATCGTGCGTATGAGGAGCGGCATCGTGTCGTCGATGCTGCGAGACTCTGAGAGCACGCGCGCGACGCCGTGCTCCATAGCGCGCTCGCGTTCCATGCGGCGCCTCGCCGTAATGTCGCGGCTGATGCCGACGACGCCGATGATGGTGCCGGACGGATCGCGCATCGGAACTTTCGTCGTATAGGACCATCGGTCGATGCGGTTTCCTTGTTCGTCCCGGCTGTCGACCTGCACTTCGTCCTCGATCATCGTCTCGCCGGACTCCATGAGCTGCCGCTCCTGATCGTGGACACGCCGTGCCAGCGCGGGCGGAAAAAGGTCGAAGACCGTCTTGCCTGCGACGGTCTTTGCATCGAGCTTTCTCGCCCTGAGCCACGCTGCGTTGCCGAGCTGCAGCCGCCCGTGCGCGTCTTTCACGTAAATGAAGTCGGGCAGCGCGTCGATGATGGTCCTGAGGAGCGTGCGTTCGTGGCGCGCAGCCTCTTCGGCGGCTTTGCGCTCGGTGATGTCTTCGACGATGCTGATCGTGTCGCGCAAGTTGCCGTTTTCATCCCTTGCGGCCGACATCGTGCGGCGCACCCAGATGTGGGCACCGTTCTTGTGCACGTAGCGTTTTTCGCCCGTGAGCGTGAGCACGCGCGCGCCTCCGACCTGGGCCTGGGCACGGAAAGCGGGGCCGGGGCCATAGTCCTCAGGCACGGTCACGTCGCGCGTCTGACGGCCGATCAGCTCTTCCCGCGTATAGCCGAGCATGTCGCAGAACTTCTGGTTGACCTCGACGAAGCGGCTATCCATGTCGATGCGAATGATGCCGACCCCTGCGTGCTCGATCGTTTCGCGCAATCGCCTCTCTTTCGCTACGACCGTCTTGCGCGGCACGTCGTCGCGCAGCGCGCCAACCGCCCGGCCGACGTCATCCGCAAGGGCCCGCAGCTGCTCGCGCTCCATGCTGTCCACCGACCGCTGGCCCCAAATGGAAAGTGCAAGCGCGCCACCAGGATCGGCCCCTATGCGAAGCTGCACGACGAGCGCACCCGACGCCGTCTCGGGAGCCGCGTGGGACACGGCACTCAGCGCGCGCTGAAAAGCGGCTTCGCGATCGCGCATCTGCCAGAACGAGGTTGCATCCGAGATACAGGCCTGGTCAGGGCCGGCATAAAACGAGCGGCGTTCACCCGGCGTGTCGCCCGCGAACGCAATGCAGACCTCGCTGTACAGTCCGGGCTGGACGAGCAGGCCACAAAGCGTCCTGCCAAGCTCGGCCTCCGAACGAGCGTGGAAAATTGCACGCGTACATTCGATGAGGAGCTGGGTACGGCGAAGATCGGCGGCGTGAGCGGGCGCGACGGCAGCCGCCGTGTTATGGCCGCGCTCCTGACTCGGATCGGGATCCCGACGCCCCATGTCTATTCTCTGGAATTTATTGTTTGGACAGACAACGGCGCCGTGCTGCTAAGCCTTAGGCGAAATCGCCCTTCCTCTCCCCGGAGTGCGAAAATGCATCACGCTTCAATGAGCTGCGTGAGCTCACGCGGGGTCCCGCCCACCGCGCAATTGCTCACGGATGCGGACATTTTTCACATTTATTGCCCTGAAATCAATCCACATGAAGAAAGACATACATGACGACATTCGGCGCTCGCTCCTCATTTCGGCTGGTTGCGGCGGTGCTGCTTCTCATGCCGATCCTGGCAGGCGCGCAGAACTATCCGACACGCCCTATTCGCCTCCTCGTGCCGAGCACGCCCGGGGGTAGCGTGGACACACTCGCGCGCGGCGTGGGCGCACGCCTTTCCGAGCGCTGGGGGCAGCAAGTCGTCGTCGACAATCGCGCCGGGGCAGGCGGCGTGATCGCGGCCGAAACGACCGCGAAAGCGGTGCCGGACGGCTACACGCTCCTCATGTGCACCGTCTCGGCATGCGCCACGAACGTGAGCCTCCACAAGAACCTGCCGTATGACCCGCTCAAGAACTTCGCCCCTGTGTCGCTGGTCGCCACCCAGAATCTCATGTTGCTCGTTCACCCTTCGGTGCCGGCGCAGTCGGTCAAGGAGCTCGTGGCCGCCGCGAAAGTGAACCCGGGAAAGTACTCCTTCGGATCCGCCGGTAGTGGCACCGGCAGCCATCTTTCCGGCGAGCTTTTCAAGCTGCTCGCGGGCGTCGATATCCTGCACGTGCCATATAAAGGCGTCGCGCCAGCTCTCCTCGACATGGTCGCGGGACAGGTCTCGATGAGCTTTCCGAGCATCCTCTCGGGCACGCCGCAGTGGAAATCAGGCAAGGCGCGGGGGCTGGCGGTCACAGGCACGAAGCGTTCCCCCGTCGTCCCAGACCTGCCGACGATGATGGAAGCAGGCGTGAAAGGCTACGAGTCCGCGACCTGGTATGGCGTTCTCGCGCCTGCCAGAACGCCGCGAGAGGTGGTGACCAAGCTGAGCCGTGAGATTGTCGCGATTCTGGCTCAACCCGAGATGCGCGAGCGCCTCTCGAAAGAAGGCGCGGAGCCGATCGGGAGCTCCCCCGAAGAGTTCGGCGCCTACATGAAGGCCGAGATCGCGAAGTGGGGGAAAGTCATACGCGCGGCGAAGATCCAGGCGAATTGATCCGGCGGATTTGTGAGCCGGAGCGGGACATATTGCCCTCCACCGTGAGCGCATTCCGGAGGAAGCTCGGGGTTCGACCACCGACCGGCGAACCTATGCTCTGGAAAATCGCTCTCTATCTCGCGATCGCGTGGGGTGTCGTGTGCGCCGTGCTCACTATCACGGCTTTCGCAGGCCTCGGTTATGGCGCTCTACGGAACCGTTTGCGCGGCGGGAGCGGATCCGATCCCAAGCTCGTTCCAGTTGATGAGTGCCCGCTGCTTACCAGGCAACTGAACCGCCATCCACCGGGATAATCGCGCCCGTGATGAAGTCGGACGCATCCGACGCGAGCAGCACCGCAATACCTTTCAGATCGTCCGGCCCGCCTGTTCGTCCCAGCGGGATCTCGCGGTCGATGTTCTCCTTGTTCTTCTCGTAAAGCTTCTGGTTGAGCGGCGTCACGAAGAATCCCGGGCAGATGCAGTTCACCTGGATGTTGTGCTGCGCCCATTTCACGGCAAGGTCGCGCGTAAAGTTGACGAGCGCGCCTTTGCTCGCGCCGTAAGCCACTGAGTTGTAGGCGCGCGGGTTCCGCCCGACAAGCCCAGCGATCGACGCAATGTTTATGACCTTGCCGCGTTTCGCGTTGATCATTTCACGCCCGAGCGCCTGGCAGCACAGAAATGGGCCGGTGATATTGAGATCGAACACCTGCTGCCACCGATCGAGCGGCATCTCTTCCGGCGGCGCAACCCATGCGCGCCCTGCATTGTTCACGAGCACGTCCACACGGCCAAACCGCTCGAGCACGGCGTTCTTCATCGCCTCGACCTGATCGGCTTTGGTCACATCGCACGCAACCGCAAGCGCCTGCATGCCGGTTGCCCTCTCGATCTCCCGGGCGGCCTGCTCGCACGCTTCGATTTTCCTCGATGCGATGACGACCTTCGACCCCGCTTCGGCAAGCCCGAGCGCCATGCGAAGACCGATACCCGTTGCGCCGCCCGTCACGACGCTCACGCGGCCATTTAGACTCATCAATTCTTTTACGTTTGCCACGCAGGCTCCTTACGATCCGCTTTCAAATGGATCCCGGATCGACTCCGGGATGACGCTTCTGTTGTAAAGCCCTCCGCGTCCTTTGCGCCCTCTCCGGTAAGAGTACTCCTCACTCCCTCAGCAACTGACCGGCGATGATGTTGCGCTGGATTTCAGAGGTGCCTTCGTAGATGCGCACGATGCGCACGTCGCGAAACGTGGTTTCGATGCCGACTTCCCGCATGTAGCCCATGCCACCGTGGATCTGGACTGCGGCGTCGACCACTCTGCCGAGCGCCTCGGTCGCGAAGAGCTTTGCGGCGGAGGCTTCCATCGTTCCACGTTCGCCCCGCAGGAGCGCCTCGATCGCGCGCTGCGTGAGCCCTCGAGCGGCGTCGCGCGCAACAGACATATCGGCGAGCATCCATTGCAGGCCCTGGTGCTCAGCCAGCTTCTTTCCACCTTGCGTGCGCGTTTTCATGTAGTCCACGGACTGCGCGATCAGCTTGTCCATGATGCCGCAGGACCGCGCGGCGACCGTCACGCGTCCTGCCGTGAGCGTTTTCATCGCCTGCACGTAACCCATGCCTTCGGCGCCCAGCAGATTCTCCGCAGGCACTTCGCAGTCTGTGAACGCGAGCGGTGCGGTCGTGCAGCCGTGCATGCCCATCTTGAGCTCGTTCCTGCCGATGCTGAAGCCGGTAAAATTGCGCTCCACGATGAAAGCCGAAATCCCCTTGATGCCTTTCGTGGAATCGGTGACCGCCATCACCGTGAACACATTTGCGAGTCCCGCGTTGGTGATGAAGATCTTCTCGCCGTTGAGAATGTAGCGGTCGCCTTTTTTCACCGCGCGCGTGCGCAGCGACGCCGGATCGGAGCCGGCCTGCGGCTCGGTGAGCGCAAAAGCACCGATCCATTCGCCGGTCGCCATCCGCGGCAGATATTTGCGCTTCTGCTCCGGATTGCCGATCGACACGATGCCTGTCGAGCTGATGCCCGTGTGATTGCCGATGACCGTCGCGAACCCGTAGTTCGTCTTGCCCATTTCCTCCTCGACCGCGCATTTGCCTGCGAGATCGAGTCCGATGCCGCCGTACTCCTCCGGTATCGTCAACCCGAAAAGCCCAAGCTCCCGCGCCTTCTGCAGGAGATCCGCCGGGATCTCGTCGTTCTCCTCGATCCAACGCGAGCGCGGATCGACTTCGTTGCGGATGAATCGGCGGATTTCATCGCAGAGCTGGCGAACTTCCGGTTTTACTTCCATGACAGTCCCCCTACGTCTTTGGCCTGATGAGGGCGTCCGCGGCGACAACCCCCTTGCCCTTCTCCATTACGAACAGCGGATTCACGTCGAGCTCGGCCACCTGGCCCTGGAGATCGACGGCGAGCGCTGACAGCTTAACGATCGCGTCCGCAAGCGCGTCGACATCCGCCGGCGGCTTGCCGCGTGCACCGGTGAGCACCGCATAACCTTTGATCTCCGCGATCATCTCGCGTGCGACTGCCGGCGTCACCGGTGCCAGCCGGAATGCGACGTCTTTCAGCACCTCCGCAAAAATTCCGCCGAGGCCGAACATCACCGCAGGCCCGAAGAGCGGATCGTTCGTGATCCCCAGGATCGCTTCCGTTCCGCCTTTCACCATTGCCTGCACGAGCACGCCGTCGATGCGTGCGTCGCGCCTGTATGCACGCGCGTTGGCAAGCACCTCTTCGTAAGCGGCGGCAAGCTCGGTTTCGTTCGCGATACCGAGACGCACTGCTTTCGCTTCGGTCTTGTGAGAGATGTCCGGCGACTGCACTTTGATCGCGACCGGATAGCCGATGCGTTTCGCTGCAGTCCGCGCTTCATTGGCGCTCGCCGCAAGCACTTCCTCCGTTACCGGAATGCCGTACTCGGCGAGAATGCGCTTCGCTTCGAATTCGGCCACATCCGCCGTTCGGCCCGACAGTCTTTCGCGGACGGCCGGACGCTCGAGACTGAGCACTTTCTCAGCACGTTGGCGTTCATTTCGCCGCTTGGCTTCGGCGTACCACGAGACGGCGACCATCGCGCGCCCGCAGCGTACCGGCGATTTGTAGTGCGGAAGGCGTGCTTCATCGAGCAGCCCGTAGGCTACCTTCGCATCCACATCGCGCGCGCTCCAGCACAGGAAAACCGGTTTGCCCGTTGTCTTCGCCACCGTCACGATTTCTTTCGCGACCTGATCGGCGAGCTTCCCCTGAAGCGATGCGTTGATCATCGCGATCATGTCCACGCCCGGATCGTCGATGATCGCCTGCAGCGTCCGGTTGATGAGGGTGGTGTCGTTGAAAATCGCCGCGGTCACGTCGACGGGATTCAGGAGCGATCCGAAGGACGGTATGAACTCGCGCAGCTTGGCGAGCGTTTCCGCGCTGAGCTGCGCGAGCTGTACTCCTCCGCTCACGCACTCGTCCGTCATCAGTATCCCCGCACCGCCGGAGATCGTGATGATCGCCAGGCGATTCCCAGCGGGAAGCCTGCCCGAGCGGAATGCACGGCCGAAGTCGACTACGTCCTGTATGTCGTCGACCTGAATGATGCCTTTCTGCCTGAACGCCGCGCGATAGAGCGCCATGGCGCCGCCGAGATTCGCGGTGTGCGAGGCGGCCGCACGCTGCCCCTGCTCGGTGTTGCCCACTTTCCACATGAGAATCGGCTTGCCCGCGAGCAGCGCCTTTTCACCGACGTCGATCAGCCGGCGTGCATCTTTCAGGCCTTCGATGTAGCCCGCGATGATCTCGGTCTTCGGATCGCGAATGAAGTATTCGAGAAAGTCGAGCGTGGAGATGCCGATCTCGTTTCCGGTGGTAACCATCTGCCGGAACGCGAGCCCACCGTCTTTCGACGATAGGTTCATCACCGAGAAGCCGAAGCCGCCGGACTGGGACACCATACTGACCGGCCCGGGCTCGTAGTCGAAGTTGAAGACCGAGCCGAAACCGGCGAAGACGCGGTCCGCAATGTTGATCATGCCCTGGCAGTTCGGCCCGATTACGCCGATGTCGTTGTCGCGAGCGATCTGCGCGAGCCGCTGCTGGAGATCGACACCGCCGCCGCCGACTTCGGAGAAGCCCGAGCTGAAGATGATGACGTACGGAACGCCTTTGGCGCCGCATTGCTCGAGCATGTCGGCCACGCGCGCGGCGTTGACGAGTATCAGCACGAGATCGGGCGTCTCGGGCACGTCCGCGAGCGAGGGATAACACTTCAGTCCCGCCACCTCGCCGTAGCGTGGATTCACCGGATAAAGCGCGCCTTTATAACCGTGCGACTGGAGGTGCTTGAGCGGCTGTCCCTGGATCGTGCCGAAATCCTGGGATGCGCCGATGATCGCGATCCCGCGCGGGTTGAAAAAACGTTCGAGGTCCGTTCGCAAAGGGTCCGTCCTGGAATTCTGTAGCGGCGAAAACCGGACCGGCCCGGTTTTCCGACGAGAGGCGAATCATATGCGGAGCCGCCGTACGCGCTCAACTGCTATCATCAAACTTTGTACGCGCCACGTCGCAGATCATGAGCACAGCCGCCGCCGCAGCTCCGCGCCTCTATCGTTTCAAAGACGTGTGGCTTATCTCCGCGGGGCACGGGCTCACGCACTGGTATACCGCCACCTTCTACCTGCTGCTGCCGCTCATCGGGAAGGAGCTCGGTCTCTCGTATACGGAGATCGGGCTCATCATGACGATACAGCACCTCGCGGGCGCGATATCGAATCTGCCCGGCGGCATGATCGTCGACATCGTCGGACAGAAGGGCTACCTCATGGCGGCATCGCTCTTCTGGGTCGGCGTGCCCTATGCGCTGATGAGCGTGACGCAGGATTTTTGGATGCTGCTCGTTTGCGTGACGCTCGTCGGCATCGGTAACAACATCTGGCATCCGGCTGCGATTCCGACGCTCGCTTACCGCTATCCGCAGCGCAAAGGCCTCGTGCTCTCGGTACACGGGATGGGCGGGAACATCGGGGAAGCCGCCGCGCCGGTGGTCGTGGGTGCGCTGCTCGGCTGGTTCACGTGGCGTGAAGTGGTCATCATGAACGTGGTACCCGGCATCACGATGGCGGTACTGATCCTGATCCTGCTCGGCGCGCTGGTGACGGCAAAAGCCGGAGAAGACGGTAGCGTGAATGCCGCCGGAGACAGGCGCAGCGTGAGGGAATACATGGGCGATTTCCTGAGCCTGCTGCGCAACCGTGCGCTCATGCTCGTGTCGGTGAGCGCGTCTTTTCGGACGCTCACGCAAGCAGGTCTTCTCACATTTCTGCCGGTCTATCTCGCCTACGAGCTCGGATACTCGCCATTTTTCGTGGGCTTCTGCATGAGCGTGATTCAGCTCGCGGGCTTTCTCGCGGGCCCGATCGGCGGCCATCTTTCCGACAAGATGGGACGGCGCCGCGTGGTCATGTCGAGCATGGCGCTCTCCGGTGTCATGGTCATCGGCATGGTGCTCGCCGGTACGAGCGTGCTGTTCGTGTTTTTCATCGCCATGGTGGGTTTCTTTCTCTACGCGATGCGTGCGGTCCTTCACGCGTGGGCGCTCGAAGTCACACCGAAGAATCTCGCCGGGGCCGCGGTGGGCGTGCAGTTCGGCGTGACGTCCCTCGGTGCAGCCGTGGCGCCGTTCCTCTTCGGGGTCATCGCGGATGCGTTCGGCCTTTACGCAGGCTTCTACTTTCTTGCCGGCACGATCATTCTTGCGAACCTTCTCGTCTTTTTCATGCCGAAGGAAAATACCCAGCCGGCCGCGGCCACCGCCGGCTGACCGCTTCCGGCACCGGGGCAGTCACAGGGGGTGGTGTGCTATCCTTCGCTCCCCGGACGGCTGTCCGCACTGGAGCTCGTATGCGAACCGAAGTCCACGTACATGGCAGTATCTTTCTCTGCAAGGGCGTGCGCCCCTCGCAGCTCGACCAGGCGATGCGCCCGTGGCTGGATTATCTGGACGTCGACACGATCGCGGATGCGCACAGCCTCGAGCGCGAAGAACCGGGCATCACGTACGATCCGAAGGAACGCGTCGTCAATATCTGCTGGACCGGTGAAGTGGGCCGCAGCTTCCAGAGCCGTCTCACCGAGGCCTTTCACAACCTCGGCCCGCTGACGGAATACGCGTCAGAGGTGGAAGTCACGTACTACCCCGAAGGCGGTGAGGACGAGTTCTACCAGATGTTCGTCGGCCCCACGCCCGAAGCGATTCACGAGTTCCGTCGGCAGTGCGTGGTCGAGGACGTGACCAGCCTGCTCTCACGTCACCTCGGCAAACCTGAAACGGATCAGGTGGGCGCGCTCATCAATCAGCTCTTCGACGCGACCGGCGCGATGCAAGCCGAAGCGGGTCGTGACGCGGCGAGTCCTTCGACGGTGATTCCGCTGCACCCGCGCAACAAACACCTGCACTGAAGCCCCACTGAGGCCGCTCAGCGCGGGCCTCGGGTAACGACACGGAAGGAAACCAAGCATGGCCTGCACGGTGGCAGGCCGTGTTACTCCGTTGCCCTCCTCGGCTTGCTCTCGCTCGATCCGCCGCCGACGCTCTACTACTTCTCGGCGCCCGCCACGTTGATGGGCTTGCCTTGCGCGAACGCGAGGATCTGTTCGATCGCGGTGCCGTAGATCGCCTCGTAGTTCCGCTCCTCGACGTACCCGAGGTGCGGCGTGCACGTGACGTTCTCCAGCCCGATCAGGGGATGATTGCGATTGAGCACGGGCTCCTCTTCGTAGACGTCCACCGCGGCATGGCCCGGCCTGCCTCTCTTTAGCGCTTCGACGAGCGCGCCCGGCGCCACGATCGGCGCACGGCTCGTGTTGACGAAAAGCGCCGTCGGTTTCATACGTCCAAGGTCTTCGGCGGTGACGATGCCGCGCGTGTCCTTGTTGAGTGGCAGGTGGATCGTGACAATGTCAGCGCTTTCGAAAAAAGCTTTCCGGTCCTGGGCTGTTTCGAAACCCGCATCGCGCGCTCTCGCCGTAGATCCTTCCCGACCGAAACAGATCACCTTCATGCCGAAAGCGCGGCCCACGTTTGCGACGACGCTGCCGATACGGCCGTACGCGTACACGCCGAGCGTTTTGTCCTTCAGGCCAACGCCGAGCGTCGCCTGCCACTTGCCGTCCTTCATCCGCTGCACTTCTTCGGGGATGTGGCGCAGGTGCGCGAGGATGAGGGCCCAAGTCAGCTCTGCTGTCGGGTTGGGGCCGCCGCCGCCACCGGCGGAGACGACGATGCCGCGCTCCGCGCACGCTGCGAGATCGATGTGGTACGCGTTACGGCCTGTCTGGCTGATCAGCTTCAACTTTGGAAGACGCTCGATTACCGCGCGGGGGAAAGGGGAGCGCTGCTGCGTGAGTACCGCCGCGTCGGCATCCTTCAACCGGGCCGCAAGCTTTTCCGGGTCCTTTTCGGTGTCGGTATAGACTGTCACTTCGTGCCCGGCCAGCTTGCTGAACGCTTTCGTTTTTCTGAACGCGTCCTGGTAATCGTCTATGACGGCTATTTTCATCGTGGAGCCCTCCTGCGAAGAGCGTTCGATTATCTTGCAAACATCCCGAACCCTCAACGACGAGGCCAGGACGCCGCTTTGCGGCTGAGAACGCCGCCCACCGTCATGATTGCCGCATTCGCAAGGAATACCGGGACCGCGCTGCCGAAGATCGTGCCAATGGCTCCGAAGACGAGGGGAATCGTGATGTGCATGAAATTGTTGATGGTGACCCTCAAGCCCAACGCTTCGCCGGAGCGACCCTGCGGTGCGCGATCGTAGATCAGCATGAGACTCACGGGCTGGCTACAGCCGAGGCCGAGCCCGAGCACGAGTGCCACGGCCGCGAGTAGCGCAGCATGCTCGAACGCGGGGAACAGCACGTACGCGGCGCCGCCGATGAAAAGTGCCCAGACGAGGACTGTATCGGCGCCCCAGCGCGTCACCATCCGCGGCATCACCAGCCGCACGAGGAACGCGGCAACAGAGAACGACCCGAGAATCATGCCGATCGCCGACGCGGAGAGTCCCACGGCACGACCGTAGATCGGCATGTAGAACTGAAAGAGATCGGTGCCGGTCAGCACGATTGCGCTCGTTATGAGCGTCCGGCGCAGCGGCTTGTTGCTGAGGAGTCTGGCTGAATACTCCGCGTGCTCCTCGCTCACCTTGCCTTTGCCGAGCCCCGGCGGAATGGAGCGCATCGCGACGAGTACCAGCGCCGACGTAACCGGGATCAGGGCGAGATGCAGGTACGTCTGGGCATGCCCGAAATGATCGATCGAAAAACCGGAGAGCAGCGGACCGAAGAAGCCGCCGCCCGCCATCACGAGCCCGTAGTTGCTGAAATTCCGCGCACGCGATTCCGCATCGCTCAGGATTCCGATCAGGTTCTGCGCGCAGACGTTGTAGAACACCCACGTCGCGCCGATCAGCATCGCCGACGCATAGAGCGCCGGCACGCGCGGAAAGATAAAAGGCACGAGTAGGCCCGCCACTACGCCGACGGTGCCGCCGATCATCGGCGCGCGGACGCCAAGTCGATCCGTGAGTTTGCCCGCGTAAAGACCGAGAAACATCGGAAACACCGAGTACATCGCGACCAGCGCACCGATGTAGAACTGCGGCATGCCGAGATCGACCGCGAAGAGCGTGATGACGACCTTGCTCCCGCGGAATGCGGTCATGTTGAGGAGCACGATCAGAAGCAGGACAGAGATCGGCACGGCTACGCTCTGCGCCGTGCGTGCGGCCGAGCCTCAATGAGATTGTGGAGTCCCCATGATGCGCAGCACGACACGCGCTCGCTCGTCAGGAGCCGCGGTGCTTCGCAACAGACAGGCAAAGCCGCGGCGAGAGCGCTGCAGATAGGGGGATGGTCGACCATCTGGGGCCGGATTGTACCGCGGGCGACCGAGCGAGGCGGGTTAGAATTGCCGGCCTCTCGCATTGCGGACCACGTTTTTTGCGCCTGACAATCCTTCGCGCGCTTCGCCATCGCAACTTCGCGCTGTTCGCATCGGGGCAGGCGGTCGCGCTGGTCGGTTACTGGATGCAATCCATCGCGCAGAGCTGGCTGCTTTACCGTCTGACCGGCTCGACCGCACTGCTCGGCGTCCTGGGTTTCGCGAGCAGTATTCCGATACTCCTGCTTGCGCCTCTCGCAGGCCTGTGGTCCGACCGTGCGAACCTGCACCGCACGATGTTCGTGGTGCAGGTGCTCGAAATGCTGCAGGCGATTGCGCTATCGGCGCTTGCCGTCACGGGAATCATCGCTGCATGGCACATCATCCTGCTTTCGATGGTCATGGGCGTGCTCGTCGCCTTCGAGCTGCCGGTGCGGCACGCGTATCTCGTCGAGCTGGTCGGCGGGAAGGAAGACCTGTCCAATGCGGTGGCCCTCACGTCGTTCATCGCAAATGCCGGCCGGCTCATCGGGCCCGCTGTTGCCGGCGTAGTAATTACGGCGTACGGAGAATCGGTGTGCTTCGTCGTGAACGCGTTCACGTTCGTCGCGGTGATCGTGACGTTCATGATGATTCGGGTGCAGTCGAGTCCGCGCTCGGGCTCGCACGCGCCCATCCTGCGCGGACTCCAGGAAGGATTCACCTATGCGTGGCGCTCGGTGCCCATTCGACTGTTGCTCTCGACCGTCGCGGTCGTGAGCCTGCTTGCAACGCCCTACATGACGCTCATGCCGGCGCTCGTGCGGGAAATCTACGGCGGCGGCGCGAACATCATGGGGTTTCTCGTGGGGGCAGCCGGTTTCGGCGGCGTAGCGGGCACTCTTTTCCTCGCCGCTCGCCGCAACATCCGCGGTCTTGTCGGGGTGATCGCCTGGGCGAGCTTTGCTGCGGGCACCGCCCTCGCGCTGCTCTCGTGGCCCGGGCGTTTATGGATCGCGGTGCCGCTTCTCGCGATCGTCGGGTTCGGTATCCTCGTCACCTCCGTATCGACCAACATGATTCTGCAGACGATCGTCGAAGACGACAAACGCGGACGCGTGATGAGTCTCTACACAGCGGCCTTTCTTGGCATGTCGCCCCTCGGGGCCGTTGCCGCCGGTGCTATCGCGGAGTACGTCGGAGTGGGGCCGACGCTCACCGCAGGCGGTATCTGCTGTGCGGTGGCCGGGCTCTATCTCGCGTACAGGCGCCCGCACCTGCGGGCGCACATGGCGCCGATCTACGCTCGACTGGGCTCAAGGAATTAACCGCAGAGGATGCAGAGGACGGAAAGGAAAGGTCTCGCAGGGAAACCTTTGGTGTCTCTCCGAGGTGTTTACCGGCGCCTTGCGGCGCACGCCGGAGTGAGCCTCACTCCGGGCGCGCGCCAGAGGCCTTGACCACCTTCGCCCACTTCTTGATCTCCGACTTGATGTAGTTGCCGTAGTAATCAGGCGTGCTGCCGGAGATCTCGAAGCCAAGGCCCGACAGGCGCTCCTTCACGTCGGGCAGGTTAAGCGCTTTTACGAACTCGGCGTTGAGACGGGACACGATCGGCCTGGGCGTGCGCGCCGGCGCATGAACGCCATACCACGCAGTCGCCTCGAATCCGGGGAAACCGGATTCCGCGATCGTCGGCACGTCGGGCAGCGCGGGCGAGCGCTTCGTTCCGGTCTGCGCGATCGCGCGAAGCTTTCCTGATTTGATGTGCGGCAGCGTCGAGGAGAACCCGCTGTACATGAGCTGGATGTGTCCGCCGAGGAGGTCCGTCACCGCCTGCCCGCTGCCTTTGTAGGCAACGTGGGTCATCTTGATACCGGCCAGCTGATTGATAAGCTCGCCCGTGAGATGCCCGACGCTCGCGACGCTTGCGGACGCGTAATTGAGCTTGCCCGGCTGTGCTTTGGCGAGCGCAATGAGCTCCTTCATGCTGGTCGCTTTCACCGACGGATGCGCGACGAGCACGTTCGGCGAGGTCGCAATGAGAGTGACCGGCTCGTAGTCCTTGACCGGGTCGAAAGGAAGCTTGTCGTAAAGGCTGGGACCGATCGCGACGTTCGCGATATAGCCGAGGACGATCGTGTGCCCGTCCGGCGGCGCATTGGCGACGATTTCCATGCCGATGTTGCCGTTCGCGCCGGTGCGATTGTCGATCACGACCTGCTGCCCGAGCCCTTCGGAAAGCTTTTGACCGAGCGTGCGCGCAAGCGTATCCGTGCTGCCGCCGGGCGCGAATGGCACGACAAAGCGGATCGGCTTCGTCGGAAAAGCCTGGGCTGCACTCTTGTCGGACGATGCCGCATGCGCCCCTGCGCACGATGCGAGCGCGAATGCGAGCGAAAGCCGCAGCTGGATTCGGAAATTCACGATAGGTCTCCTGAGCTGAGGATCGGGCACCGCACGCGGCCCGCCCGCAGGAACGCGTCGAGCGCGAGGTTTACTGAGGCGGGGCCTTCGAGCCCGCTTCGTTGCGCCAGCGCTCCCAGGCCGCGCGCTGGTCTTCGCGGATTTCGTCGTCCTCGAGCATCGCCCGAACCAGTGCGGTCACGTCGGACTCGTAATACTTCTTAAGCTTCTCGAACTCCCATTTGTGTCCGGGAGGGAAGACGGGAGACTTGGGAAAACGATGCCATTTCATAGCGCTGAGTTTATCATTCTCGTCACTGTTTCCGGTCGGCCTGCGGCTTGCGCTGCATCTCGCCGCGGGGTTTCAGCAGCGGCGCCACCTGCTTCGCATCGACGACATACGTCCACGCGCTCCTCGCCTTGTCGCGCGCGATCCGCAGCTCGAGCCGCTTGCGGCTCTCGGCAAAATCCTTGTCGCGCCGTTCCTTGTCTTCAGCCTTCTCGCCTTTTTCGCCCTGGCGTTCGCGGGGCGGCTCGCCCGATACGTTCACGCTGAGGAGGTAGTCTTCGCTCCCTTTCCGCTTCGCGAGCCGCACGGTATACACGAGGTTGTCGAACGTGTCGGCCGTGATCGTCACGGGCTTGCCCTCCTCCTCCGGTTTGGCGCCGGCCACGACGTCATTGAACGAAAGCTGCCCAAGCGAATTGACGGCAGAGACCGCGCCGCTCGGATCGAGATCGCCGCCGCCACCGGCGAACTTCCACTGGCCCCACTCCTCGTCGCGCGTGATCTTCCAGCCGTTGTCGCTTTCCACGCTGAGCGTTTTCACGCGCTCGATTTTGGCGAAATCCTTGTCGAGCCAGCGGCCCGGCTGCGCTTCGGCCGCCGCGAGCGGATCTGAAACCACGACGACCTGGTTCTTCTCGTCCAGAACGCGAATGTAGCGGGCCGCGGGTACGCCATCCTGTGCCGAGGGCAGCGGGTTGCCGGGATCTTTCTTCAGCACTTTCTTCCCGAGCACGACCGCCGCAAGCGTCTTCCCGCCAGCGTCCTTCAACTCGACCAGGGTCCCGGCCCCTTCGCCTTTGCCGGGCTCGACGAGCTCGACACGCGGCAGGAGCGATTCGCCGACTGTATCCGCCTGCACGATCTTCAGATCCGAAAGCTTGATCACGAAATCGCTGATCGCCTTGAAATCCGCCGGGTAACCGTCCCGCTCCTGAACGACCCAGTGATTTTCCTTGCGGACGAGCGTCACGCGATTCTTCGCATCGCGAAGCTCGAGCTGCGCGAGATCTGCGATCTTGAGATTCGGCAGGAGCTTGCCGCCGATTTTCGAGCCCGCCGTGCGATATGCGGCGATGTCCTGCCAGAACATCGCGAGTCCGGCGCCTCCGAGCACGAGAAGCGCGACGACCAGGATCAGAAACTGTTTACGGTTCATGTTTTGAAGCTCGATAGCGGCGTTCAGGCGCGCTGCGCCGCCGCTCTGGCACGGCGGCGCTTCGAGTACGCCAGGGCGAGCCCGGTCAGCGCGATGAGCAGCGGCACCAGGCCGATGTTGACGACTTTCGTCCAGAACTCGAGCCTGTCCGTCTCGACCCTGAGGTTTTTGCGGACCTCTTTCAGCTCCGCGCGCGTCTTGATCGTCTGCTTGCGGAAATTGTCGATCTCGGCCTGCTGCTCGGCCGTGAGGATGGTGCTCGAGCCGGCGCCCGGCTTGCCTTTCTGGAGCTCCTGGAGCTTCTCCTGCGTCTGGTTGAGGCTGTCCTCGAGCTCCTTGATCTTGCCGAGGTATTGCTGCTGGGCCTGCGATTCCATGTGCCGAATCACCGTGAGGGGCCGCGTGAAGGAGGCGCGGCTGCGGAGCGCCATCAGGTTCTGGTCGCCTGAGAACTGCTCTATGAGGCCTTGAGCGAATGCCAGGTTGCCGTTCCGCGGGACCACCAGCTTCTGGCCGAAGACTTCCTGCACTTCGACAGCAGCGCCGTCGCTCAGCATGTCGACGTCGCTCACCAGAACGACCTGGTTCTCGGCGGCCCCTTCGCGGAGCTGCGGGGCGGCTTTTTCGTCCGGCTTCGGCGCCTCTTTCTTGTCGCCGCGGCCGAGAGGCTCGGGTTTGCCGTTCGGGAAAGCCGTCTTGAACTTGCCGGAAAGCCGCATAGCGATCGGGTTTTCCTCGCCCGACGGCTGGAATCCGCGGGTCGAAGGCTCGCCTGACAGCGTGGCGATGATGAGATCCACCAGCATGGAATTCTTCGACGTATGCGCAAGCACCGTCGGCGTGAGGCCCTCAGCGGGCTTGCCTTTGAAAACACCGGCGAAGGGCACAAGCATCGTGCCGACCTGGCTCATGACCACATCGTCCTGGTTGAGCGCTTCCGCCGGCAGCGAAAGCAGCGTGGGCAGGAGGCGCGGGCCGGCCCCGCTCGCGTACGTGAGATCGGCGACGACCTGGTTCAGCGTGAGCTCATAACCCCACGCTTTGAACAGGTTGTAGAGCACCGACTGCCCGGCCTGTGAGCCGCCGAACGGGTTCTGCAGATCCGGCTGCTGATCGAAGTAGGCGTAGGAATCTGCGAAGACGATCAGCTTTCCACCGCGCAGGACGAACTGGTCGATCGCGTATTCAGTTTCCTCCAGCACGTTTCGTGGATGGATGACGAGCAGCACCTGAATGTCGTCATCGATTTTTTTCGCATCCAGCTCGATCTTGCGCACGTCGAACAGGCGCTTCAATTCCGAGCCGATCACCCACGGCTCGGTCGGCTGCTGCTTGGTCATCGGATTGAGCGGCCGCCCTAGCACGGGCAACGCGCTCATCAGGCCCACCACCGGTTTCTTGGTCGCCGCGACCTGCGCGATGGCGCGCGTGATGTCGTACTCGAGCAGGCGTTCACGATCGGGCGAAAGCACGGGTATGGAGGCTTTCTGATCCAGGAACGAGATGGAGAGGCCGAGATAGAACTTCTCGCCGGTGTTCGTCATCTGGCCTTCGACGTTGTCCAGGGCGGCGGCATCCTCCGCGTCGGAATCGGGCTCCGGGTTCAGGCGCTCGATCACCACCTTGCCTTTCGCAGCCGCACGATACTCGGCAAGCAGATCCTCGACGCGCTGCGCGAAGGTCTTCAGACCGACCGGCACGGCGTTACTGCCCTGCGTGTAATAGAAGCGGATCCGCACCGGCGCTTCGAGCCTCGCCAGAATAGCCTTTGTGCCGGGGGAGAGCGTATATACGTCGCCTTCGGTGAGGTCGACGCGCGCGTTGAAAGCACTCACGAGGAAATTGACGGCGATGAGGATCACGACCAGCGCGATCACGCCGCCTGCCGAATACCATAGAACTTCTCTGCTGCGTTTCATTCTCTTACGTCCTCGCCCGCTTTATCCCGCCCGCTGGTTGCGAATGATCACACCGGTGGTGAAGAGAGCAAACCCGATCACCGAGACGAAGTAGATCACGTCGCGCATGTCGATCACGCCGCGCTGGAAGCCTTCGAAGTGCGTCATGACCGAGAAAGCCGCGATCACCTGCACGACGATCGGATTGGCGACGCGGGTCAGAAGGTCCGTCACGGGCGTATAACCGGCGAGGATCAGGAACAGACAGATCAGCACTGAGAGAATGAAACTGATCACCTGGTTCCGCGTCATGGCCGACGTCATGCAGCTGACGGCGAGATACGCGCCGGCGAGCAGGAAACTCCCCAGATATCCCGCGAAGATGACGCCGTTGTCCGGGTCGCCCAGCCAGTTCACCGTGATGATCACCGGAAACGTCAGCGCCAGCGCGATGCCCAGAAACACCCAGGAAGCGAGGAACTTCCCGACGATCGCCTGCCACGTCGTAATGGGCAGCGTCAGCAGGAGCTCGAGCGTGCCCAGCCGCCGCTCTTCGGACCACAACCGCATCCCGACGGCGGGCACGAGGAAGAGGTAGAGCCACGGATGCCAGGTGAAAAAAGAAACGAGGGAAGCTTCGCCGCGCTCGAAGAAGTTGCCGACCGTGAAAGTAAAGAAGCCGGTGAGCAGGAGAAAAATGACGAGGAAGACGTAAGCGATCGGCGACGTGAAGTAGCCGCCGAGCTCGCGCTTCATCACGGCCTTGATGTTGTTCCAGGCGTTCATTTCACTTCCCGTCTCATGCCGCGGCCCTCACGGTGTCGGGCAGGGTGATGGCGCGGAAGACCTCATCGAGCCTTCCTTCTTCGGTGTGGATCTCGTCGAACTTCCAGCCTTCGCGCGCGGCCGCTTCGGCTACGCTGCGGGTGAGCGTCGCGGCGGCCGACCGCTCGGGGTAAACGCGCGCTTCGACACCGTCCAGCCCTTCACTGATGAGCTCGACGCGGGCGGCACCCGGGACCTGGGCGAGCCGCTGCGCAAGCACGTCCGGCGGAATGCCCGCACGCACGTGCACCGCGCCGGCCATCTCCGAGCGCGCCTTCAATTCGGCCGGCGTGCCGTTCGCCACGATACGGCCGCGGTCGATAATGATCACGCGCGAGCACACCGCTTCGACTTCTTCGAGAATGTGGGTCGAGAACACGATCGCTTTGTTGGCGCCCATGCGCTTGATGAGATTACGGACCTCGTGCTTCTGATTGGGATCGAGCCCGTCGGTTGGCTCGTCGAGGATAAGAACGTCCGGATCGTGTATCAGTGACTGCGCGAGACAGGTGCGATGTTTGTAGCCTTTGGACAGCGTGTCGATCGACTGGTGAAGCACGGCGTCCAGAAAGCAGAGCTCGATGGCACGAGTCACGGCTCGCTTGCGCTGGTCTCCCCGTAAGCCCCGCAGCTCGGCCGCGAAATTGAGGAAACCCTGGACGGTCATGTCCGCGTAGCCCGGTGCATTCTCGGGGAGATACCCAATGAGACGCTTGGCACCGATCGGGTCGTCTACGACGTCGTGCCCACCCACCGCGATGCGGCCAGCCGTGGGCGGTATGAAGCCCGTGATCATGCGCATCGTGGTCGACTTACCCGCGCCGTTCGGCCCGAGAAAGCCCAGCACCTCG
>Ga0075421_100000383_pt1 | contig 45321 bp, 43 predicted proteins | sample SoiMetdeltSBSDD5_FD_75292 | JGI IMG/M metagenome (GOLD analysis project Ga0075421, IMG submission 75292) | Bulk soil microbial communities from a Populus tree surrounding site in Tennessee, USA - Soil MetaG P. deltoides SBSDD5 | ecosystem: Environmental > Terrestrial > Soil > Tree plantation... | reverse complement strand
CTGCGTCAATACTTTCCGTGCCGACAACAAAAAGGACACCATGCGCGGCAAGATGATGCGCGCCGGCTGGAACGACTCCTACCTCTTCCACCTGATGACTCAAATGCGATAACCCTGCCCGCAAGGGGGAGGGTACGCTGCGGCGGGCGCATCGCCTTATTTTCTGCGGCTGGCCTCTGCGGTTGGCCCGTGCAATCCTCGCCGCATGGGCAGCGAGCGCGCGCAGAACATCTACGATCCTGGCTTTGTCCGGGATGTCTTCGACCGATGCAGCGCGTCCTACCGGTACTGGAGCCAGATCGCGTCGTTCGGCTTCGTCTTCCTGTGGCGGCGCCAGTGCGTCGACCGCCTGCCGGGGCCGCTGCCCGACGGCGCCATCGGCATGGACCTGATGGCCGGCACCGGGGAAGCCTGGCCCTACCTGTTGCGGCGCCGGACGGGTATCGCCTCGATCACCGCGGTCGACATCTCCTCGGGCATGATCCGCCGGGCCGTCGACAGGTTGCACCGCAGCCGGGTCGACAAGATCGCGCTCGTCGAAGCCAACATCCTCGAGAGCACGCTGCCGGCCGGGTCGGCCGATTTCATCATCTCCACGTTCGGGCTCAAGACCTTCAATGCGAGCCAGCAGCGCCGCCTGGCGCAGGAGCTGGCGCGCCTCCTGAAGCGGGGCGGCACGTTCTCGCTGCTCGAGGCGTCGGACCCCAAGGGCTGGCTGTTGCACGGCCTCTACCGCTTCTACCTCGACCGCGTGCTGCCGCTGATCGAGCGCACGGCGCTGCGCGGCGCGCAGGATTTCGCCATGCTCGGCGTCTATACCCGTCACTTCGGCGACTGCAGCTACTTCGCGCGCTGTCTGGCGGAGGAGGGCCTCGAGGTCCAATTCGAGGCGTTCTTCTTCGGCTGCGCCACTGGGGTGGCCGGCCGCAAGCCCTGAGCCGGGGCGAACTGGAAATGGGAGGACGCAAGTGACTGGGCTACTCGCAAATCATGTTGCAGCAGTGACCGGCGCCGCGTCCGGCATCGGCCGGGCCATCGCCCTGGGCTACGCCAGGGAGGGTGCCAACGTCGTCGTGCTCGACGCCAACGCCGAGGGGGCCGAGGCGACCAGGAAGACCATCGCCGATACCGGCGGAAAGGCCGTGAGCTTCGCGCTCGACGTGACGCAGCGCGAGCGCTGCCGCGCGGTGGCGGCCGAGGTCGCCGGCAGCGTCGGCCAGGTCTCGATCCTCGTGAACAACGCCGGCATCAACCGCCGCAACGCCTTCACGGCCGACCCCGAGGCCGTGATCAAGGACTGGCAGGACGTGATCGCGGTCAATCTGGAAGGCGTCTTCAACGTGACGCATGCCTTCCTGGGGCAGCTGCGGGCGAGGAAAGGCCGGATCGTCAACATCGGCTCGATCCAGTCCTTCGTGCATGTGCGCACGCCGAACTCGCCGGCCTACACCACATCCAAGCACGGCGTGCTGGGCTTCACCCGCGCGCTGGCGGCGGAGCTGGGCAAGGACGGGGTGCGCGTCAACGCCATCGGCCCGGGGCTGATCGAGACGCCGCTCAACGAGACGGTGCGCGCCACCAACCCCGAGCTCGTGAAGGTGTTCCTCGACCACACGCCGCTGGGCCGCGCCGGCAAGCCGGAGGACATCGTCGGCCCGGCGGTGTTCCTGGCCTCCGACCTTTCGGCCTACGTCACCGGCTGCATCGTCATGGTCGACGGCGGCTACCGCACGATTTGACGGCGCCCAGTCGTCCGGGAATGCCCCAAAGAGAGGCGGATCGGGCGTCGGCAGCACCATCTGCGTCCGGGTGACGACGGCGACGAGCTTGCCGGCCTCCGACCTGATGGTGGTCTGCCACGCCGCGAAGTCCGGCCATGGTGCAGGGGATCGCTTGCTCGGGAGCCTGGACGCCCCGGAATGTGCAACGACCCGGAACGTGAGGCGTCCCGGCTATCTGAACCGAAGCTCGGCTCGGACCGTAAGTACTCCGGCCTGACGAAGATCGAAAGCGGCGCCAATGTCCGTGCTGAACACGAAGGAAGGCTACGGCACACTCACCAAGCTCTTGCACTGGGCGATAGTCGGGCTGTTTGCGTTCCAGTTCGCTGCCGCTCACGTCATGATCCGAACGCCTCCGGACGAGTCGGTCCTCGGCCTCACCCGAGACACCTATTACAACTGGCACAAATCGATTGGCCTCGTTGCGCTGGGTGTGGCCGTGTTTCGTCTGCTGGCGCGGCAGCTGGGGCGGCTGCCGGACTGGGCGCCCACACTCCGCGTGTGCGAGCGCAGGTTCGTGCATCGCGCCGAGCAGGTGCTCTATGCAGCCATGCTCGTGCTGCCGCTGAGTGGTTATCTCTACGTCATGGCCGGCGGTTACGGCATCAATCTGTTCGGCGCCGTGCAGTTGGCCAATCCGATCGGCGAGAACCAGCCGCTCGCTGTGGTCGCGAAATGGACGCACATCGCTGCCGGCTACGTTCTTCTGCTGGCGCTGGCCGGGCATGTCGGGCTCGTGTTGTGGCACCAGCTTTTCGTGAAGGACCGGCTGCTCCATCGCATGCTGCCCGGCAGGCATGTCAGGCCTTCGGCAAGACCATCTGCGTCTGGGTGACGACGGCGACGAGCTTGCCCGCCTCCGAGCGGATGGTGGTCTGCCAGACCTGCGTGGTGCGGCCTCGGTGCAGCGGGATCGACTCGCTGACGATGCGGGTGTTGACCGGCGCGGCGCCCATGAAGTTGGTCTTCGACTCGATCGTGGTGGTGCGCGCGCCGGCCGGCAGGTTCATGACCGTGCCTATGGCGCCGACTGTGTCGGCGAAGGCCATCAGGGCGCCGCCGTGGCAAACGCCTCCGGCTGTGCACAGGTCCGGCCGCACCAGCAGGCTGGCGACGATCTTCTCCTCGCCCGCTTCCTCGATCTCCACGCCCATCAGCCCGGGAAACAGCGGCGCGATCAGCTTCTGCATCTCATCGGCGGTGGGCATGCGACCTCCCTCTTGCTCACTCTGGGGACTTATCGGTATCGCGTGAGCGGCGCGCTGGAAACCCTCTTGTCCGCGCCAGGCACGACCAGCCGAGGGGCACGCGACAAGGAGGACCTGGAGCGCTGGTCGCGCGTGATCGTGGAGGGCAAGGTCAAGGTGCAGTGACGCCGGTGGCGAGGGATCTCCCTCTCCCCGCGCAACGCCGACCGCGCCTCACACTCCATCAGCGCGGGGAGACGGTCGGGGTGAGGGGCAGCCATACACTCCGACGTCGGCGCAAGCTCCTGCTCCTCACCCCCGGCCTGTGCCGGGGCGGGCTCCAACCCTCTCCCCGCAAGCGGGGAGAGGGAATCCACGGCGCGGTCACAGGAACCGGCTCGGCCACATCATGGTGCGCCACATGTGGGCCGAGGGGCTCGAATCGAGGCCCAGGCCTTCCTCCGGCTGCTTGAAATTGCGGCCGATGATGTCGACGAAGCCGTCGAGGTCGACCTTGGCGTTGGGGTCGAAGGAGTAGATGTCGTTCATCGTGATGAGCCGGCCGGTCATGTACCACTTGTGGTTCTTCGCGAGCTCGTAGTCCCTGACGACGTAGGGCTCGGGCCGGAAGTCGGGGCCGAACAGCTTCACGTACATTTCCGGATAGCCGTAGCCGACCGACTCGTCGGGGAAGAAGCGCAGCACCTGGTGCATCTTGATGGCCCAGGCCACCTCCTCGTCGACATAGGGCTCGATCATCTGCGCACCCCAGTAGCCGTGGTCGCAGCGGATGAAGCTGACAACGGCGATGTCGTGCAGCAGGCATGCCAGCACCACCTTCTCTGGGTGGCCGCCCTTCAATGCATGCGTGGCGCTCTGCAGGAGATGGGAGGTGGAGGCGAAGCGGCAGCGGAAGTAGTCGACGAGCGTCGGCTTCTCGGGCATCTGGGGAAGGCGTGGGTCGGCGCCCATCAGCAAGTACTTGCCGGGGTTCCTGGCGAGCAGGTCCGCGCCACCCTCGATCTCAACCTTGCCGTCGGCCAGGTTGGAGAGCACGGACCGCGTCACGATGTGCTCGAGCTCGTGCATCGCCTGCTCCTCGGCGGCGTCCGCGCGCTCGGACATCGTGGCGGCCGGGGCGTCGAGTTGCATGGCGTTCTCCCAGGTCAGAGCTGTGGTCGAGGGTGCGGCGGCAGGTCGCAGGATGCGCCGCTTTGGGCCTTGCGGGCAAGTAGCCGCTTTAGACCATTCGGGCAAGTAGGGTCGGGGCGAGCGACCCAGCCGAGACCGGGGTGGGCGCCCGCCGGCATAGGTCTGGGTCGACCCCAGCCATCACGCCCGCTTCTCCCAGCGCCCCTCGGGCGACTGTTGCCAGTAGGTCGCCTCGCAGCCGGCTACCTTGACGCCCTTCCACTGCTCGCGCGCGCGGGCCACGGCGTCGGCGTCGCGGCCGTCGAACAGGTAGACGAGGCGCTCGTACCCCGCGAGATCGCCGACCTCGGCGCCGTCGACCAGGAAGCGCACCGTGGCCCCGTTGGGGTTACCCTCCCCTGCCGTCAGGTAGACCGGCTGCTCCGCGGCATTGCCGTCGCGCTGGGTGCCGTGCGGGAGGAAGCTGTCCTCGGCATAGGTCCACAGCAGCGTGTCGAGGGCCGCCACGCGCTCCTCCGAGCCCGCCTGCACCACCGCCCGCCACCCGCGCCCCAGCGTGCGCTCGACGAGGGCCGGCAGCACCCGCTCCAGCGGCTGATGCTCCAGGTGGTAGAACAGGACCTCGGTCATCGCACCAGTAGACTTCCCAGCCATCGAACCACCCATACCACGATCATCAGGGCGAGACCCAGTACACAGCTGACCACCAGGAACCACGACAGGAATATCCCTGCCAGTCCGAGCTAGTTGACGGCTCCAGTCACGTCATTGACGAACTCCCCCTGCCGATTGAAGAAGACGGCCGAAGATACCGCCGCCCAGCCCATGGCACTGCCGACGACGCAAGCGGCGCCAAGCACTGCCAACCATGTGCGTAGTCCAAGGTAAGCCATCAGCAGTCCAACGGCGCTGCCAACGAGGAAAGTCCAGCCGAGGTAGGTCACGAGACGCATGCGGGCTCAAGCCCGGGCGTAGGGGTTGTCGCCCTTGCGCAGCTTGAGGCGGATGGGGACGCCCGGCAGGTCGAAGGTCGAGCGCAGGCTGTTGGTGAGGTAGCGCAGGTAGGCCTTCGGCAGGCCCTGGGGCTGAGAGCAGAACGCCACGAACGTCGGCGGGCGCGCCGAGACCTGCGTCATGAAGCGGAGCTTGATGCGCCGCCCCTTGGCCGCGGGCGGGTTGTGGCGCTCGGTGGCCTCGGCGAGCCAGCGGTTGAGATCGGGCGTCGGCACCCGCCGGTTCCAGCGCTCGTAGGCGGCGAACACGGCGCTCTGCAGCTTGTCCAGGCCCTGTCCCGCGAGGGCGGAGAGGGTGACCAGGGGCACGCCCGGCACCTGGGCCAGCCGCTCCGCCAGCGCCTCCCGCAGCGCCTGCAGCGTGCGCTGCCGCTCGGGGACGAGGTCCCACTTGTTGACGGCCACCACCAGGGCGCGGCCCTCGGTCTCCACCAGGTCGGCGATGGTGAGATCCTGATGCTCCAGCGTCCGCTCGGCGTCGACGAGCAGCACCACCACCTCGGCGAAGCGGATCGCGCGCACCGCATCGCCGGCGGAGAGCTTCTCCGCCACCTCGACGATGCGGGCCTTGCGCCTGAGGCCCGCTGTATCGAACAGCCGCACCGGCCGGCCGCCCCAGACGAAATCGGTGGCCACCGCGTCGCGCGTGAGGCCGGGCTCGGGCCCCGTGATCATGCGCTCCTCGCCCAGGAGCGCGTTGACGAGGGTCGACTTGCCGGAGTTGGGCCGGCCCACGATGGCAATGCGGATGGGGCGCACCGCCTCCTCGGCGGGCTCCGCCCCCGTCTCCGGGCCATCGCCGGCACGATCGCTGCGGGCCTTGCCCCGCGGCTCGAGACCGAGCGCCGCGAGCGCCGTCGCCGCCAGCTCGCCGATGCCCTCCCCGTGCTCGGCCGAGATCGCCACGGGCTCGCCCAGCCCCAGCTGGAAGGCCTCGTAGAACCCCTCGGAACCGGCGCGCCCCTCGCTCTTGTTGGCGACCAGCACCACGGGCCGCCCGGACTGGCGCACCAGCCTGGCGAAGGCGGCATCCCCCGGCGTCACCCCGGCGCGGGCGTCGATCACGAACAGCACCACGTCGGCCTTGGCGATGGCTGCCTCGCTCTGGACGCGCATGCGGCCCGGAATCGAGCCGGCTGCCGCCTCCTCCAGGCCGGCGGTGTCGATCAGGGTCAGGCGGTGCCCGCCCAGCACCGCCTCGCCCTCGCGGCGGTCGCGCGTGAGGCCGGGCTTGTCCGACACCAGCGCGGTGCGCCTGGCGGTGAGGCGGTTGAACAGGGTCGACTTGCCGACATTGGGCCTGCCGACGATGGCGATGACCGGAAGCATGCTCGTCTCGGCGGGAGCTGGGCGCCAGAACAGGGCGTCAGAACGGGGCGTCAGTGCTGCTAGCGCAAATCGCGCGCTTGTTCAATTCACTGCAGCGCCACCAGCCGGGCGTCGTCCCTCAGCACGAACATGCGGTTGCCAGCGACCACCGGGGCAACGAACACGGCCGAGCCCAGGTCCTGGGTGGAGGCCACCTTGCCGTTGGTCGGGTCCACACCCACGAGCTGGCCCTTCGAGGAGGCGACCCAGAGCCGGTGACCCGCCAGCACAGGCCCCGACCAGGTCCCGGCCGACAGCTTGGTGGCCCAGCGGACCTTGCCGTCGCTGCGCGTGATCGCAACCAGCTGGCCGGCGGTGTCGACCACGAAGACGCTGTCGCCGGCGACCCAGGGCTGCTGGATGCTGGCCACCGTGATCGACCAGATGCGCTCCCCGGTCTTGTGGGTGGCAATCATGCGGCCCGCATGCCCGACGGCATAGACGACGCCGTCGTGGAGGACCGGCCGCGCCGCATCGCTGAGCGCGCTGAGCGAGGAGGCGGTGCGCGTGCGCGCCAGCGTCTCCTGCCACAAGGGCTGACCGCTGGAGGCGCGCAGCGCGATGAGGTCGCCGGTGGGATAGGGCACGATCACGGTATCGCCGTCGACGGCGGGGCTCGTATTGACCAGAATGCTGGCGCGCTCTCCCATGCCCGTGAAGGACCACAGCTCGGCACCGTCGGACCCCGAGAAGCAATAGACCTTCCCCTCCTTGGTCACGACGAAGACGCGCTCGGCGCTCGCCGTCGGCGAGGCGCGCACGGGCGAGCTGAGGCTTTTCTCCCAGAGCTTCTTGCCGCTCCTGGCCTCGAACGCCACCACCGTGCCGAAGCCGGTCGCGGCGTAGATGCGCCCGGAGTCCGCAGCCAGGCCGCCGCCGAAACCTTCCTGGTCGCTCTCCTTGGGAGGCGTCGTCGTGGCTCGCCACACCACCGAGCCGCCCGAGACGCTGACAGCGGTGATCAGGCCGGCGGCGTCGAGGGTATAGACACGGCCGTCGTAGACGATGGGGCTCGCGGTCACCTTGCCGTAAAAGCTCGAGCCGGTGCCGACCGAGACGCTCCACTCGGTTTTCAATGTGCTGGCAAGCGCCAGATGGCCGGGCGCATTGTTGGCGACACCACCCGGCTGGCTCCAGTCCGCGTTGGCGCGGGGCGGTGGCAGCCCGAGCGGCCTGTCCGCGGCAGCGGCGTCGGAGATGATGGTCTCCTGCCGCAGCACCGGAATGCGCTGGCCCGGGAGCGGAGCCTCCTTCTCTGCGAACGGGTTGAGGTCCTCGAGCCTCGGCAGGCCGTCCGAGCAGCTCGCGAGCAGAAGGCCGGCCAGAAGCACGGCGGCCGCGTATCTGGCCATGCCACAGGAGCCCCGCGGCCCGCCTGAGAGGCCCGTACCGATATGCTGCGCTGCCACGGTGTTGTCCGCCCTACTTGCCCTTCTTGCTGCCAGGCGTCCCCTTGCCCTTGTCGTCGCTCTTTGCGTCCTGGCCCGGCTCGACCTTGGCCCCCGTATCCGACTTCTCTGTGGCAGACGGCCCGGCCGCAGCGCGCTCCTGCTCGGTCAGAACGGCCACCATGACCCTCGCCCGCTCACCGATGCCCGGAGGTGTGCCGCGATCCTTCACCAGGCGGTCGAAATAGCCCTTCGCCTCCGCAGTCCTGCCAGCCTTGGCCGCGCCGAGCCCGAGCAGCTCGCGGGTGCTGTAGCGCCAGGGATTCCTGTCATTGTTGAGGGGACTGAGCCGATTCCTGAGCTCCGTAAAGCTCAGCTCGTCGAATTTCAACACCGCCGTCTGCAGGCGCGCGAAGTCCACGAGCAGGGGATCGGCCGACTTGTCCTTGGCGATCTCGTCGTAGGTGGCGAGCGCATTCGCCGGGTTGCCCTCGGCACCGTCATAGAGGGCGAGCCGCAGGCGCGCGAGCGTTGCATAGCCGCGCGGGGCCTTGGCGAGAAGGTCATCGAGCGCCTTTTGCCCTTCGTCGGGCCGCTTCGCGTTGAATTCCGTAAGGGCAATGACGTAATCCGTGCTCGCCGCGTCGGCCGCCCGCGTCTGCCGATGCGAGGTGTATTGCCAGCCGGCGACGCCCAGCACGAGCGCGACGCCGGCGGCCACGACGTAGACCCCGTACCGATCCCAGAGCTTGAGCAGGCGCTCCCGCCGCAGCTCCTCCTCGATCTCGCGGGTCATCAAGTCGCGTTCTTCGGCCATGAATCCTCACGTCTTGCCGGCGGGCTGAGACCTGCCGCCGAGTGGATTAGGGGGCGCGGGGTGCACCCCGGCCGCACCCAGCGGCCGGTCGGTGGCCCGGCTTATAACCAATTCTTTGCTTGTAGTGATATATTTTCGCCTCTTTGCAAGTCCGAGGGGGCAAAATCCCGGTTCCGTACGCTGGCCTGTCCGGCCGCATGGCAACAGGCGCCCGCCCGTGTCCGCACGGGCTCGGAGAGGGGAGGGCCGTTGGGCCGACGACCATCTCACGCGGCATGCCGGCGCGGTTGCCTTGTGCCTTCATCGGGCGCCATAATTTATGCCACATTGAGCGGGCCTATAGCTGCTGGCGCAGGTTCGCGAGGGGAGCTTCGGGGGTTTGTCGGATCGGTGGATTACTCTGGCTCGGGCCGCGGGGTTGTGCGGCCTTGCGCCGGAGCGTTGATGCACTGCAAAGACAGGCCGTCTGCCGCCGGTCATGATGCCGCTCCGGGATATGGACCTGGACGGGCGGTCGCCCGGAGGTCGGCGCAGACAGGCGGAGGCTTGCACAAGTCGTACTTGGCATAGAGTCGCAGTTGTACAAGTCGTGCTTGGGCAGGGACTCGCATTGCGCAACAGTGCGTAGCGTAAGAGGGGAGTCATGGTGAGAGATGCGTACCCGGCGGGCGGGCAGCCGCAACTGGCCGACAGCAGCGCCAGCACCGCCAACCTGACGCAGGAGCTCGCACAACTGCTGGCCCAGTCCATTGCACAGGGGCAGACGGGCAAGCGCCCCCCGGGCGCGGCAGCGACCGGCTCCGAGCTGGCGAGCCTGGCGGCGCTGGTCTCCGCCTCGCAGAACCAGCGCCAGCCTCAGCCGTTCAGGGACGGGCTCTCCTCCCTGTCGTACACGCGGCCGGCGCACAGCCCGCCGCCGGCGTTGACGCCTGTACTGACCCCGGTGCTGGCACCCGCTCCAGTGGCAGCGGCACCCTCCGCCGGCATGCTGGTCACCGAGCCGCATCATGACGACGAGCCGATGCCGATCCCGTCGACCTGGCGGCAACCCATGCTGAGCGACGACGACCGCTGGTATCGCCAGCAGCTGGGGGCCGCCGCCCTCGGCCTCATCGCCGGGCTGATCGTGGTGGTCCCGGCCGTGCTGTGGCTCAGCGGCTTCCTCGGGGGACCGCAGAAGGGGCCGCGGCCGGCGTTGGCGGAGACACCGCCTGCCGCAAAGATCGCCGTGGCGGACACACCGCCCGCGCCCAAGGTCACCATCGCCAATGTGAGCAAAATAACCGACATCCGTCCCCCCAAGAAGACGGACGAGCAGGCGACCGAGCGGATAGCCGCCGCTCCGCCACCCAGGCGCGAGGTTCAGCCGGAAGCCCCCCCGCCGCCGAAGGTGGATCCGGCGAAGGCGCGGATGGAGGAGCTCCTGAGCAAGGCCAAGCGGCGCATCGAGAGCGGCGACATTCCCGGCGCGCGGGAGCTCCTGGACGCACCGGAAACGGTATCGTCCGGACCGTTGACCTTCATGCTCGCCGAGACCTACGATCCCAACATGCTGGCGAGCTGGCAGACGCCGCGCGGCGGCGTCAGCTCCGATGCCCACAAGGCAAGGGCCCTCTACGAGAAGGCGCTTGCCCTGGGCGAGGTCCGCGCCCAGCAGCGCCTGCGCCCCGACTGGCTCGGCACGACGAACTAGCGGGATCGGAGGCTAGCCGACGCCCACCCCGGGCTTGCGGGGCTTCCGCGTTCGCCGGGAGCCGGGGGGCCGGGACACTGCTTCAGCCGCTCGATCAGCCAGCGACCGGCCGGCCCCGGCGGCGCCGATGCCGGATACACCACGGACATGGGCAGCACCAGGCCGTCGCCAGGGACATCCTCGATGTCCAGGGCCACCAGCCGGCCGCTGGCGATATCCTCCTCGACGAGGTGCAGCGGCATGCCGCCCCAGCCCAGTCCCTCGAGGAGAAAGGCGTGCTTGGCGAATAGGTCGGCCAGGCGCCAGGTCGAGGGCGACATCACGCCGAATTCACGGCCATCCGACAGGCTCGTTCGATCGGTGAGAACGAGCTGCACATGCTTGGCGACCTCGCGCCTCGGGATGGTGCCGGTGAGCGCCGCGAGCGGATGGTCGCGGGCCGCAACTATGGCGAAGGCGACCGCGGGCAGCTTCTCGCTCGCCAACGATGGCGGCTGCATCGGCAGCGCTGCAACCACGCCGAAGGCCGCGCGCCCGTCGAGGATCGGCTGATAGGCGCCGCCCAGGGCCTCGACATAGAGCCGCAGCGGCGTGCGCGGAAAGCGCTCCCGGAACTCCTTGGCGGACTCCGTAATCGCGTCGATCGGAAAGAGCACATCGAGGACGGCGGAAAGCTCGGGCTCCAGACCTGAAGCCATGCCGCTTGCGCGCGCCTTCAAGCCGTCGACATCGGACACCACAGCGCAAGCGTCGCCGAGCAGCACCTGGCCCTCGCGCGTCAGCTTGGGATAGCGCCCGGACCGGTCAAAGAGCGTCACGCCCAGCTGCCCCTCCAGGTTGGCGATGAGGTCGCTGACGGCCGACTGCGCACGGCCGAGCTTGCGCGCCGCGGCCGAGAAACTGCCCTCGTCGGCCGCCGCGATGAAGGTCCTCAGCTGATCCAGGGAGATACGGTCCAGCACGGCGATCTATCGCTCCATCCGATGGATAAGATCGGAATATCACGTCTGGCCAGATGCGAGCAAGGGCACGACATAAGGGCTGTGCCCGGGCGGGCGGCTCCGGCCAACTGCCCGGCGCTCAAACCCTGAGGGAGGTCAGATCGTGAAGCTTCTCCATATCGACTCGAGCATTCTCGGCTCCAACTCGGTCAGCCGCGCGCTGTCCGCGGAGATTGTCGCCAGGCAGGTTGCCCTGCATCCCGTCATCGAGGTCGCCTATCGCGACCTGGCCAGCGACCCCGCGCTGCATCTGTCGAGCGGGCACCTGGCGGCATGGCAGGGCCGCCAGGTCGCGGACATGGCCTTCGGCAAGGACGTGGCGCTGGGCGGGAGCTACGTGGACGAGCTCATCGCCGCCGACATCATCGTAATCGGCGCGCCGATGTACAACTTCACGGTGCCATCGCAGCTCAAGGCGTGGATCGACCGCGTCACCGTAGCCGGCAAGACTTTCCGCTACACCGAGAATGGCCCCGAGAGCCTGTTGCCGAAGGGCAAGAAGGTCCTCATCGCCTCCGCGCGCGGCGGCATCTACGCGCCGGGCACGCCGGCAGCCGCACTGGAGCATCACGAATCGTACCTGACCGCGGTGCTTGGCTTCATCGGCCTCAGGGACGTGACCATTGTCCGTGCCGAAGGCGTGGCCCTGAGCGCCGAGGCGCGGGCGGGTGCCATCGCCAGGGCTCGGGCGGACATCGGCGCTCTCGCCGCCTGATGCCGATCCCCATGCCTGACACTTCGCTCGCAAGAGACGAGAATGAACGCGCTGCCTGATCTGATATCAGATCCGTGTTCGCCGAGACCGGTCTGGGATCAAGCCGCGGCGTCCAACGCTTTGCTGACAGCATCCGGAATGCGGGCAATCACCATGAGGTAGGCGCGTGCGGCCTGGTCCGGCTCGACGCGCCGCTGCTCCCAGTCGCGCAGCGTGCCCACGGGTATCCTGAAGCGTGCCGCGAACTCCTCCTGCGACAGGCCCAGCGCGCGCCGGACCACCTTGGGGTTCGGGCGTTTCATCCTGGCGAGCTGAGCGTCGCTGAGCGGCTGAGCGTCCGGGTCGCTAAGGGCGGCTGCCACGATCTCCTCTTCGCTCAGCGCGTCGGACTCACTCCAGTCGTACTTCACCCCCCGACCCTTGCTCGCGGCCTTCTGCTGCCCTGTGGGCGGCGCCGTCCTCTGCTTCCTAGCCTTCATGGTAGCGCCTTCTCTCACGGCGCTCCGCGGGACGTGCCGAGATGATGCGAACGATATCGTCGCCACTATCCTCGTCGATCCATCCCGTATAGGTCACGACCAGAAGCTGCCCTTCGACCATGCCGACGCGGTTGAACCGTTCCTCGCCATAGTCTTCCCCATCATCCGGCTCGTCGAGCGCCATAGTGTCCTTGAAGACATCGCGCGCCGCCGATACTCTCACGTCGGTGTGTTTGCGCCCTCACCGAATACCCCGGTGCTCGCACGTAGGCCGACTCGCTTACGGCGGCACTTGCAAGGAGGTCAGTTCGGTGCAATGGGGCGTACGCTCCATTGCACCCTACGACTAGGCCTGCGCGCCGGCGCGCTTGTTCTGCCTGTTGTTCACGAGGTCATCCACCACCGCCGGCTCGGCGAGCGTGGAGGTGTCCCCCAGGTTGGAGAAGTCGTCCTCGGCGATCTTCCTCAGGATGCGGCGCATGATCTTGCCGGAGCGCGTCTTGGGCAGGCCCGGCGCGAACTGGATCTGGTCCGGGGCGGCGAACGGGCCGATCTCCTTCCTCACGTGCAGCACCAGCTCCTTGCGCAGCTCCTCGCTCGGCTGGTTGCCGGAGATCAGGGTCACATAGCAGTAGATGCCCTGGCCCTTGATGTCGTGCGGGTAGCCGACCACCGCGGCCTCGGCCACCTTGGGGTGCGAGACGAGGGCGGATTCCACCTCCGCCGTGCCGAGCCGGTGCCCCGACACGTTGATCACGTCGTCCACACGGCCGGTGATCCAGTAGTAGCCGTCGGCATCGCGCCGGCAGCCGTCGCCGGTGAAGTACATGCCCGGATATGTGGAGAAGTAGGTCTGCACGAAGCGCTCGTGGTCGCCGAACACGGTGCGCATCTGGCCCGGCCAGCTGTCCAGGATCACGAGATTGCCCGACGCCGCACCGTCCAGGCGGGTGCCCTTCTCGTCCACCAGGGCCGGCTGCACACCGAAGAACGGCCGCGTCGCCGAGCCGGGCTTGAGCCTGGTGGCGCCGGGCAGCGGCGTGATGAGAATGCCGCCGGTCTCGGTCTGCCACCAGGTGTCGACGATCGGGCAGCGCCCGTCGCCGACCACGCGGTGATACCATTCCCACGCCTCAGGATTGATCGGCTCGCCGACGGTGCCGAGCAGCCTGAGCGACGAGCGGTCGGTGCGCCTGACGTAGTCGTCGCCGGCGCCCATCAGCGCGCGGATCGCGGTGGGGGCGGTGTAAAAGATGTTCACGTCCCACTTGTCGATCACGTGCCAGAAGCGCGAGGGCGTCGGATAGTTCGGCACGCCTTCGAACATCAGCGTGACGGCGCCGTTGGAGAGCGGGCCGTAGACGATGTAGCTGTGCCCCGTCACCCAGCCCACGTCGGCCGTGCACCAGAAGATGTCGCCGTCGTGATAGTCGAACACGTACTGGTGCGTCATCGACGCGTAGACGAGATAGCCGCCCGACGTGTGCAGCACGCCCTTGGGCCTGCCAGTCGAGCCCGAGGTGTAGAGGATGAACAACGGGTCCTCGGCGCCCATCTCCTCGGGCGGGCAGTCGGCGCTGACCTTGACCAACTCCTCGTGCAGCCACTTGTCGCGCCCGGCGGTCCACGGCACCGACGCACCGGTGCGGCGCACGACCAGCACCTTCTCGTCGCCCGCGCAGTGCTCCAGCGCCGAGTCGGTGTTCTTCTTGAGCGGGATCGGCCGGCCGCCGCGCACGCCTTCATCCGCGGTGACGATGAGCTTGGAATCGGCGTCCGTGATGCGCCCGGCCAGGCTGTCAGGCGAGAAGCCGCCGAACACCACGGAATGGACGGCGCCGATGCGGGCGCACGCCAGGATGGCGTAGGCCGCCTCGGGGATCATCGGCAGGTAGACGGTGACGCGGTCGCCCTTCCTGACGCCGTTGGCCTTCAACACGTTGGCGAACTTGCACACCCGCTCGTGCAACTGGCGGTAGGTGATCTTCTCGTCGTGAGTGGGGTCGTCGCCTTCCCAGATGATGGCGACCTGGTCGGCGCGGTGCTTCAGGTGGCGGTCTACGCAGTTGTAGCAGACGTTGAGGGTGCCGTCCTCGTACCACTTGATCGACACGTTGTGCGGGTCGTAGGAGGTGTTCTTCACTCTGGTGTAGGGCTTGATCCAGTCGATGCGCTTGCCCATCTCGCCCCAGAACCCGTTGGGGTCCTCGACCGAGCGCTTGTACATCGCCAGATACTTCTCGTTGTCGAGGAAAGCGCGCGCCGCCCATTCGGCCGGCACGTTGTAGACCTTCTCAGACATCGCGCATCTCCTGTCTGGCCTGCCCTATGCTGTGCCCTATTATCGGCACCCGGCCACCCCCGGCAACCGCCCTGTTGGTCGAATGCAGCAGACCTCAGGCTGATCCGGGCATCCCGGAGGGGTTCCTCGAGCCGTGTCGCACCGCGTGGACTATGACCTCCTCGGCTGTAGTTTCGTAGAAGATTAAGTAGGGGTAGGGCGAGGTTGTCATGCGGCGGATCGTGGGATCGTCCGTTGCCGTTCCGATCAGCGGGTATTCCAGCAGCAGGTTGGCAACTGCCCTGATCCTCGCCTGTACCCGGATTGCGCCCTGGGGCGACCTGACTGCGATGTAATCCAGAATCTCTTCGAGATCAGCGAGCGCTGGGATCGTGTAGCGCAGCCTCACAGCCCGTACTTGGCCCAGACGGCGCGTACTTGCTCCTCGGTCGCGAATTCGCCTCGCGCAGCTGCAGCCTTGGAACGGGCGATGGCAGCGCGCTCATCGGCCGTAAGCGGCACTGGTTCGCCGTTAACGGTCTCACCCGCCAGCGCCAGCATTGTGCGCGCAATGCCGTCCTGCTCCTCGGCTGGGAGCTGCCGAACGGCTTCCAGCGCCTGTTCAAGCAATTTGGTCATGCGCAATGATAAGGCGGTCCAGCGACGAAGTCGAGGCGTTGGCCGCTCCCGAGGCTCGCGCCGTAAGCGGAAGCGGCCTACTCCTCCAGCGCCAGCGGCCGGGCGATGGACTCCAGCGGTCGGCGCTCCGCGGCGACGGCCCAGCGGGCGGCGACGACGGCGGCGCCGATCATCAGGGCGGCGCCGAGGAGATAGCCGGCGAAGACGCTCGTGCGCGAGCCGGTGCCGATCAGCGCGCCGAACAGCACCGGGCCGCTGATGCCACCGATGCCGGTGCCGATGGCGTAGAAGAACGCGATGGCCAGCGCACGGATCTCCAGGGGAAAGGTCTCGCTCACGGTGAGATAGGCGGCGCTGGCGGCGGCGGAGGCGAAGAAGAAAATGATGGTCCAGCACAGCGTGAGCGTCGCCGCCGACACCAGGTCCAGCGCGAACAGGTACCCGGTCGCCGCCAGCAGCACGCCGGAGATGGCATAGGTGAAGGTGAGCATGGGACGGCGGCCTATCGTGTCGAACAGGCGCCCCAGAAAGACCGGCCCGAGGAAGTTGCCCGCGGCAAACGGCAGGATGTACCAGCCGACGTGGTCGGCCCGGACGCCATAGAAGTCCTGGAGGATGAGCGCATAGGTGAAGAAGATGGCGTTGTAGAAGAACGCCTGCGACGCCATCAGGGCCAGGCCCACCAGCGTGCGCTGGCGGTGGGCGTGGAGCAGCGTCGTGGCGACCTCGGCGAGCGGCGTGTGGGTGCGGGCACGCAGCCGCATTCTGGGGAACGGCCCCGGCGCCAGGGCGTGGCCGTCGCGCCTAAAGCGCGCCTCGATGCCGGCGACGATCGCCTCGGCCTCCTCCGGGCGGCCGTGGGTGATGAGCCAGCGGGGGCTCTCCGGCAGCCAGGTGCGCATCAGGAGGATGACGAGGGCGAGCGCCGCGCCGATGGCGAACGCGGCGCGCCAGCCGATGTCGGCGGGCAGCAGGGCGGGGTCGAGGAGCACGATGGAGCCGGCCGCGCCCGCGGCGGCGCCGACCCAGAAGCTGCCGTTGATGACGAGGTCGGTCCAGCCCCGCACCCGCGCCGGGATCAGCTCCTGGATGGTGGAGTTGATCGCGGCATACTCGCCCCCGATGCCCGCGCCCGTGAGAAAGCGGAACAGCGCAAAGCTCCAGAAGTCCCAGGAGAACGCCGTCGCCGCCGTCGCAACCAGGTAGACGCCCAGCGTGATGAAGAAGAGCCGCTTCCGCCCCAGCCTGTCGGTGAGCCAGCCGAAGAAGAGGGCGCCGCCCACCGCGCCGGCCAGATAGGCGCTGGCCGCAAGGCCTACATCGGTGCTGGTGAACTGCAGGACCGGGCTTTCCCTCAAGGCCCCGGCGACCGCGCCGGCCAGGGTCACCTCCAGGCCGTCGAGGATCCAGGTGATGCCGAGTGCGGCGACCACGAGGGTATGGAACCGCCCCCACGGCAGCCGGTCGAGGCGCGCCGGGATGTCGGTCTCGGCGATGGTGCCGGTGCGGGCCGAACCGCCTCCGCCCTGCAAGTCCACATGAGACATGCGCAGCTCACCGCAGCCCGAGCCAATACAAGAAACGCCGGCGGAGCACCGAGGGTTCCGCCGGCACAGCGACCGCCAGCGCGGGTGGCGCCGACCGTCCCTGCACGACGCAGCGATCAGTCTGCGATCAGCCCGTCTTGGAGCGGAACGCCCCCTGCATCATCGCCGGATCGAAGGCGCCTGGCGCCGTCCCCGTCGTGGCGTAGATGTAGAGGCCGGTGCGGAAGATGGCGCCGAGCGCCCCGAACACCACCGACAGGGTCACGATATAGAGGATGGCGACCAGCGCAAGCACCACGGCCACGGTTCCCTGGTTCCCGATCGCGACCATCGGGACCGCCAGGACGAGCACCAGGACCGCAGGCAACAGCAGAAGGAAGGCGATGATGCCGAGCCCGCCGTTGCCTGCAACCGCTTCGCCCCAGGTGCGCTTGAGAAGGGCGTAGGACCGCTTGACCGCCTCCACGGGCCCGACGCCATCGACGACGAGTACAGGAACTACAAAACAGGTCACCACCGCCCAGGCGAACTCCAGGAGGCCGCCGAGGAGCGAGCCGAGGAAGCCCAGCCGCTCCCGCAGTGTGTCCTGCACGAGGGCGAGCAGCATGCCCACGGTCGCGGAAACCAGGGTCCATCCCAGGATCTGCGGCAGCCGCCCGAAGGCCGTTGCAATCCCTCCGCGCAGCGACGGCGTCCGGCCCGCGAACGCCTCCAGCGCGCAGAACACGAGAGCCGCGTTGAAGAAGATCGCGATGAACATGCAGGCAAAGTAGAACGCAAACAGGAGCACGTAGAGGAGGGGCTGGTCGAACTTCACGTTCTGCAGCCCAACCAGGGCTTGCAGCGTGCTCTGGTTGCCTGCCGCGGCATAGAGCGACAAGACGATCGCCCCGATCAACAGCAAGAATGCGGCGCCGGAAACAATGGGCAGCAGAAGCAACTTGGGATGCAGCTTGAGGACGGACCAGCTCGCCCCCGCGATGCCCCATCCACGACGTAAGCGCTCGAACATGAAAAGTCTCCCCTTTGAAGGCCATCGCAGGCGCCCCACCCTCCGGGATGGGCGCAGCCCCAGTTGGTCGCCGGCCGACCCGATCGGGTTCAATCGTCATGCCGGGCGCCAGACGCTCGACCGCTTGAGCTCCGCGTCCTCCAGATCGCGCGTCACGGGCACCGAGTACTGCGCGACCTCGACGAAGCGGTCCTTGGGGAAATGGCTCCGCCGCGGGTCGCCGACCAGCACCGCCACGCCCTCTGCATGTGCCGCCTCGACGAAGGCCAGCACCCGCTCGGCGAGCGGCCGCTCGTAGAAGAGGTCGCCGACCAGCACCACCTCGAAGCCGGCGGGCCAGGCAGAGAGGAGATCGCGATCCGTCGTCTCCAGCGCCACGCCGTTGGCGCCGGCGTTGAGGGCAACGGCCGCCAGCGCGAACGGATCGATGTCGGAGGCAAGCACGTCCGCCGCCCCTGCCTTCACGGCGGCGATGCCGGCAAGCCCGGAGCCCGCGCCCAGGTCCAGCACCCTGCGGCCCGCGACGAGGCCAGGATGGTCCAGGAGATGGCGCGCCAGGACCTGGCCGCCGGCCCAGGCGAACGCCCACCACGGCGGCGGCACGTCGATCCGGCCGAGCTCCTCCTCAGACTTCCGCCAGATCGGCAGCGATTCCTCCGCGAGGTGGAGGCGGATCTCCGGGGCCAGCGGCACCGCCAGCAGCCTGGTGTTGGATTGGACGAAATGCGCCTCTTTCATCCTCGCGTCACAGCCAGCGAGCCTTGCACTGCCCAATTGCCGAGCATTGTGCCGCCGGGAACGCCATATTAACCCTCGCGCCTCCGAGGCAGCGTCGAATCTTTCATCCTCTTGCGACAGTTGCCCAGAATTTGCACCCTTCGTTCCAGGAATTGCGGATTGTTGAGGGACGTCAATGAAAATTTCACGCCCTCGTCCGCCTTCTTGTGATGTCCGCACCGTTGGGGACGCGATTGGCAGCCGCCTTTGACGAGATGCACGGCAATACGGGCGAGGTGCGAGAGCCCTACCGATCCGTGCACGACTGGCTCGAAAGCCAGGAGATCGATGACCTCGTGCGCAAGCGCAGCGAGGCCGAGGCGTTGTTCCGCCGCACCGGGATCACGTTTGCAGTCTACGGCGAGGACGCCTCCTGCGAGCGACTGATCCCCTTCGACATCATCCCGCGCATCCTGAGTGCCGCCGAGTGGCGCCGGCTCGCCGCCGGCATCGAGCAGCGCGTGCGCGCGCTCAACGCCTTCATCTACGATGTCTATCACCGCCAGGAGATCATCCGGGCGGGGCGGGTGCCCGAGGACCTCGTCATCCAGAACGCGGCGTTTCTGCCCGAGATGATGGGCGTGGAGCCCGCCCGCGGGGTCTACGCCCACGTCATCGGCATCGACATCGTGCGCACCTCGGAGTGCGAGTTCGTCGTGCTCGAGGACAACACGCGCACGCCCTCCGGCGTCTCCTACATGCTGGAGAACCGCGAGACCATGATGCACATGTTCCCGGAGTTGTTCGCCCGCAACAGGGTGGCGGCGGTGGAGGATTATCCCGACGACCTGCGCCTCACGCTCGAGAGCGTGGCGCCGGCCAACCTCGACCGCGAGCCCACGGTGGTGGTGCTGACACCCGGCATCCACAACAGCGCCTACTTCGAGCACTCCTTCCTCGCCGATCAGATGGGAGTGGAGCTGGTGGAGGGGCAGGACCTCCTCGTCGCCGACGGCGGCCTGCAGATGAAGACGACGCAGGGCCTCAAGCAGGTGGATGTCGTCTACCGTCGCGTCGACGATGCGTTCCTCGATCCCCTGGTGTTCCGGCGCGATTCGCTGCTCGGCGTCGCCGGCATCTTCGACGTGTTTCGCGCCGGACGGCTCACCATCGTCAACGCGCCCGGCGCCGGGATCGCCGACGACAAGTCGATCTACACCTACATGCCCGACATCGTGGAGTTCTACACCGGGCGCGCACCGATCCTGAGCAATGTGCCGACCTGGACCTGCCGCAAGCCCGAGGATCTCGCCTATGTGCTCGAGCATCTCCCCGAGCTGGTGGTGAAGCAGGTGCACGGCTCGGGCGGCTACGGCATGCTGGTGGGCCCGGCGGCGACGCGCGAGGAGATCGAGGCGTTCCGCCTGCTCATCGAGGCGCGGCCCGAGCGCTACATCGCCCAGCCGACGCTGGCGCTCTCCACCTGCCCCACCCTGGTCGAGAAGGGCTTCGCGCCGCGCCACCTCGACCTGCGCCCCTTCGTGCTGGTCGGCGACCGCGTGCGCCTGACACCGGGCGGCTTGACGCGGGTCGCCCTGCGCGCCGGCTCGCTGGTGGTGAACTCCAGTCAGGGTGGCGGAACCAAGGACACCTGGGTCTTGCAAGAGTAGCGCGATGGGCAAGAAGCGTCGCATTCCCTTGTCATCCCGGCATTTGTTGCCGGGATCCAGCGCGCCTCGGCCGCCGGAGCAAGCAGTCGGGTGGATCCCGGTGACAAGCACCGGGATGACAGTTGGTGACTGCGGCTCTGTCGGCGCCCTCCAGAGGGGGCGCGGATGCTAGGACGGACAGCCAACGACCTGTTCTGGATGTCGCGCTATATCGAGCGCGCCGAGAACATCGCGCGGCTCCTCGAAGTCGGCTATCGCATCGCGCTCCTGCCGCGCGAGGGCCACGGCCGGGACGAGGAGTGGCGCTCGACGCTGCACAGCATCGGCTGTGAGCGCGGCTATCTCGCCAAGTACGGCAAGTACGACACGGCCAACGTCGTCAACTTCGTGCTGTTCGACGGCGACAATCCCTCGAGCGTCTACTCCTGCCTCTCCACCGCGCGCCGCAATGCGAGGGCGCAGCGCACCGCACTCACGCGCGAGATGTGGGAGAGCCTCAATTCCGCGTGGCTCGAGCTCTCCGGCATCGACCCGGGCATGATGGCGTCCGACGCCCTGCCGCCCCTGCTCGACTGGATCAAGGAGCGCTCCGCGCTCTTCCGCGGCACGCTGCTCAACACCATCCTGCGCAACGACACCTTCTTCTTCGGCCAGCTCGGCACCTTCCTGGAGCGCGCCGACAACACCGCCCGCATCCTCGACGTCAAGTATTACGTGCTTCTGCCGCACAACGAGCTGGTGGGCGGCGAGATCGACAGCGTGCAGTGGGCGGCGATCCTGCGCTCGGTCTCGGCCCACCGCAGCTACCGCTGGGTGTACAAGGACAGCTACAAGCCGTGGCGCATCGCCGACTACCTGATCCTCAACCGGCAGATGCCGCGCTCGCTGCGCGCCTGCTACGAGGAGATCACCCAGGCACTCGTCGATCTCGACAACTTCTACGGCACCCCCGAGGCACCCCAGGCGCTCGCGAGCGAGATGCTGCGCGAGATCGCCGAGGGCAACATGGACGCCATCTTCCAGTCGGGCCTGCACGAGTTCCTTGCCGACTTCCTCGCCCGCAACAACCGGCTCGCCTGCGAGATCTCCGCCGCCTACCACTTCACCGACAGTGCCATGCCATGCTGATACGGGTCCGTCACGTCACCCGTTACATCTACGCCGAGCGTGCCAGATACACGGTGCAGAGCCTGCGGCTCACGCCCGCGCCGTTCAAGGGCCAGCGCATCGCCGACTGGCAGGTGCGCGTGCCGGGCTGCGCAAAGTCGCTGGAATTCCGCGACGGGTTCGGCAACATCATGCAGCTCGTCACCATGACCCGGGCACACACCGAGCTCGCCATCGAGGCCGCCGGCACGGTGGAGACCGAGGACCGCAGCGGCATCGTCGACGGCCTGCCCAAGGTCGTGCCCACGCGCATCTTCCTGAGAGAGACGGCGCAGACGCGCCCCGATGCCGCGATCCGGGCGCTGGCGCAGGCGATTGCCCCCGGCGACGCAGTTGCGCGGCTGCACGCTCTCTCCAACGCGGTGCGGGACCGGGTCGACTACGTCCCGGGCACCACCGGTGTCCGCACCGGCGCCGCCGAGGCGCTGGCGGACGGCAAGGGCGTATGCGCCGACCACGTTCACATCTTCATTGCCGCCGCCCGCTCGCTCGGCATCCCGGCGCGCTACGTCACGGGCTACCTCATGCTGGAGGACGCGACATCGGCGAACGCCCACCATGCCTGGGCAGAGGCCTACGTCGAGACGCTGGGCTGGGTCGGCTTCGATGTCGCCAACCGCATCTGTCCCACCGACCGCTACGTGCGCCTCGCCTGCGGGCTCGACGCTGCCTATACCGCGCCGGTCACGGGCTCGCGCCTGGGCGGCGGCGACGAGAAGCTCAACGTCTGCGTCGCGGTCCAGCAGAAGTGCGCGCAGCAATGAGGGTCAGGGGTCAGACCCCTCGCCTCGATGCGCGGTGTTGAACTCCATGGCAGGCGCGAGGGGTCTGACCCCGTCTGGACGAGGTGTCGGATGACCTACTGCGTTGGCTTGCGGCTCGACCGCGGCCTGGTGTTCGCGGCCGACACGCGCACCAGCGCCGGCAGCGACAACGTCGCCACCTTCCGCAAGCTCTACTATTGGCGCAAGGCGGGGGAGCGGGTGATCGTGCTGTGCTCGGCCGGCAATCTCTCCGTCACCCAGTCGGTGATCAGCATCCTCAACGAGCAGCTGGTGCGTGAGCTTTCGCCGGGGGTGGAGAACCTGTTCACCGTGGCGTCCCTTTACCGCGCCGCCCGTCTCGTGGGCGACGCGCTGCGCGAGGTGCGCAAGATCGACGGCGACGAGCTGGAGGCCGGCGGGTCCACCTTCAACGCCAACTTCCTGCTCGGCGGGCAGATCGGGGACGAGGTGCCGCGCCTGTTCCACATTTACCCCGAGGGCAACTTCATCGAGGCCGCCGACGACACGCCGTTCCTGCAGATCGGCGAGCACAAGTACGGCAAGCCGATCATCGACCGCGTGGCGGAGCCCCACATGCGGCTGGGCGAGGCCGCCAAGCTCGCCCTGCTGTCGTTCGATTCCACCCTGCGCTCGAACCTTTCGGTGGGCCTGCCGATCGACCTCCTGATCTACGAGCGCGACAGCCTGGACGTGCGCCGCGAGAAGCGCATCGAAGCCGAAGACGAGTACTTCCGCAAGCTCTCCACCGCCTGGTCGGAGGCCCTGCGCGCGGCCTTCGCCAGCATCGAGGAGTTCAAGGTGTAGTGCGCCACCCGTCATCCCGGACGGAGCCCGGATCAAGTCCGGGGGAGCGCTTGCGCGAGCGGCGCTCCGATCCGGGACCTCGTGAAGTGGGGCTCGACTCGTTACCCGAGGTCCCGGATAGCCTCGCCCCGGATCAAGTCCGGGGCTCGGCTTCCGGGATGACGGGTCAGCGCTTTCCTTCGTACCTGGCCCACAGGTCGGGGCGGCGCTCGCGGGTGAGGCGCTCGGCCTCGGCGCGGCGCCACTCCGCGATCCGCTTGTGGTCGCCGGAGAGGAGGACATCCGGGATGGAGCGGCCTTCCCACTCGCGCGGGCGGGTGTAGTGGGGATACTCGAGCAGGCCCGCCTCGAAGCTCTCCTCGGCGAGCGAGGCGGCGGCGCCGACGACGCCGGGCAGGAGCCGCACCACCGCGTCGATCAGCACCATGGCCGCCAGCTCGCCGCCCGACAGCACGTAGTCGCCGATGGATACCTCGCGCAAGGCGCGAGCCTCGATGACGCGCTGGTCGATACCCTCGAAGCGGCCCGCAAGGAGAAGGAGGCCGGACGCCGCCGAGAGGTCACGCGCCAGTGCCTGCGTCAGGGGCTCTCCTCGCGGCGAGAGATAGATGGCCGGCGCTTCGGGAGCCTTGGCCCTGGCGGCGCCGAGGGCCGCCGCCACCACGTCGGCACGCAGCACCATGCCGGCCCCGCCGCCGGCCGGTGTGTCGTCCACCGACCGGTGCCGGCCGATGCCAAAGTCGCGCAGCGCCACCGTCTCCAGGCTCCACAGCCCCTGCTTCAGGGCCTCGCCCGCAAGCGAGGCTCCCAGAGGCCCCGGAAACAGCTCGGGGAACAGCGTCACCACAGTGGCGCGCCAGGGTGAGGAAGCCATCTGCTCTGCCACGGCTCAGGGCCCTCCTGTCGGCCCCCGTGCCTCTCTTTACCCGGTCAGTCCGACGCTTGTCGCCGGACTTCATCATGCCCATTGCTGGCGCAGGTCAGGTTTGCTGGCGCCCGTCGAGTCCGCGCGCCAGGGCATGGACCGCGCGGCTCGCCGGCACCGGCTCGCCCAGCTTCTCGGCCAGCTCGACGATGACGCCCAGGAGGCCCTCCACCTCGAGGGCGCGGCCGGCCTCGGCGTCGTTCAGCATGGAGGTGCGGAAGTCGCCGAGGCGCCGCGTCACCGCCAGGCGCTCGTCCACGGTCATGGGCAGCCGCAGGCCCAGGCGCTCGCCGACACGGACGTGCTCGCCCATCATCTCGCGCACCAGCTCGACGAGGCGCGGCTCCCCGAAGATGCCGTTGGCGGTGAGCCGCGTCAGGGCGCTGACCGGGTTCATGTTCATGTTGCCCCACAGCTTTGCCCAGATCTCGAGGCGGATGTCGGGCGTTACCACGCAGTTAACGCCACCGGCCCCGGCCAGGGCGGCCAGCTCCTGTGTTTCACGTGAAACGGCGCCGTCGGGCTGTCCCAGAATGAGGCGGTCCACCGCGGCGACCCGGATCTCGCCAGGCGCCTCGGCCCTTACCGAGGCATGCACGACGGCCCCCACCGGGCACGCGCCGCCGAGCAGGGCCGCGGCCGCGCCGCCGGGGTCGACGCTCTCCAGGCGCTGGCCGGCGAGGGGGCCCTTAAGGCCGTGGAGAAACCACCAGGGCAGCCCGTTCATGGCCGTCACCACCAGGGGGCCGCCCAGACCCTCGGAGACGCCCCCGGAGAGCGCCGGCGCGCCCCAGGCCACCGCCTCGGCGAAGGCGTGCGTCTTGACGGCGAGGATGACGGCGTCGGGCTTCGGCAGGTCCTCGGCGCGGTCGGAGGCCGGCAGGTCGAACCGCTCCGTGCGTTCGCCCTCCGACAGAGCGAGCCCGCGCTCCCGCAGCGCCAGCAGCGTGGCCCCGCGCGCCAGCACGGCCACCTCCGCACCGCCCCTCGAGAGCGCGCCCGCCAGCCAGCCTCCCACCGCGCCGGCGCCAATCACCAGTACGCGCATCGTCATTGGGCAGAGTCCCACATGTTCGGCACCATGTCTCCCACTGCGCCGGTCACCGGCATCGATGTTGTGTCCATGTCACGAGTCAAGAGCGAACCATCTCCGGTGGATATCTTTTTCCCTGTTCCCTCCGACCACTGTTTGATATCCGCAGCTGGACAACCGCTGTCGACTCGGCTGCCAGATCGCGGCGGGCCCCGCCTTTGCGGGACATTGCCAAGGGAGAGAATGACATGGGCGACACGGTGAACAAGGGCGGAAGCCGCTTCGTGGCCATGGGCTTTACGACGGTGCTTTGCTTCGGTCTGCTCGCCTGTGCGGGCGGCGAGCTCGGCCAGAAGGAGGAGCAGGGGGCGGAGATCGGCTCGATCATCGGCGGCATCGTCGGCGCTGTCGTCCCCGGCAGCTCGGTCGGCGCCCAGATCGTGCGCAACCACGGCGACCTCATCGGCGGCATCGTCGGCGGCGCCATCGGTGCCTCGCTCGACGAGGAGGACCGCAAGATGCTGGAAAAGTCCACCCACGCCGCCTTCTCGACCGGCAAACCCCAGACCTTCGCGAACCAGAAGACCGGCGTGCGCGGCAGCGCCAAGGTGACGGCCACGCGCACCAACGCCGAGGGCCGCCAGTGCCGCACCGTCAAGCAGGAGGTCAAGCTGAAGGACGGCAAGGGCACCTCGGACAGCGTCACCGCCTGCAAGGGCTCCGACGGCGAGTGGGCGAAGTTGTCTTAGGACTCGGCCAGCGGGGCGGGAGAGGGAAGCGACCTGCTCCCACAACCGCCAACCGGCCCCCTCTCCCCGCTTGCGGGGAGAGGGTTGGGGTGAGGGGCAGCCCCAAGCGAAATCTCATCCACGGGTGCCCTCTTCGAGGCCCAGGGCGGCGCCCTTGGCTGCCCCTCACCCCAGCCCTCTCCCCATCGCCCTCGGGACATTGTGGCGAGTGCGCTCGGGTCGATGGCCCGAGGGCGACGGGGAGAGGGAGTCGCGCGCTGCCACCTTTGACCCCGGCTCAACTCTTGTACGACTGACCGACGCGGTCGATCTGGCGCACCAGCGCGTTGAACACGTCGACGCCGGCGCCGTACCTCGGGTCGAACTGCAGCGACACGCGCGTCGCCTGCTCCAGCACCGGCCGCGGAATCTCGATCAGCTCGTCCCTCAGCCCCTGGGCCGCCACCTGGATCTCGCAGGCGCGCTGCACCGTCCACAGGTGGGCGAAGGCCTGCGGCAGGGTCTCGCCCCAGGCGAGCAGGCCGTGGTTGCGCAGGATCAGGATCGGCTTGCCGTCGAGCGATCTCAACATGCGCGGCCCCTCCTCGGGGTTCACCGTGATGCCCTCGAAGTCGTGGTAGGCGACCTTGCCCCAGAGCTGGGCGGAGTAGAAATTGGTCATCGACAGCCCGCCCCTGGTGCAGGCGACCGCCAGCCCCGCCGTGGTGTGGGTGTGCATCACGCAGTGGGCGGTCTCGATGTGGCGATGAACGGTCGCGTGGGGCGCCAGGCCGGCCGGATTGATGGGCCAGCGGCTGTCGGAGAGGATGTTGCCCTCGAGGTCGATCTTGACGAGGCTGGAGGCCGTCACCTCGCTGTAGTGCAGCCCGAACGGGTTGATCAGCAGATGCCGCTCGGGGCCGGGCAGCCGCAGCGTGATGTGGTTGTAGATCAGCTCGGTCCAGCCGAGGTGGTCGAACACGCGATAGCAGGCGGCGAGCAGCACGCGCACCTCCCACTCCTCGCGCGTCACGCCCTCGAGCGGGCAGGGCCCACAGTCGATGGCGATCCTGGGCACACCCATGCCGCGTCCTCCGCAATTGCCCCTTCACCCATCCTAGCCAAGGTGCGAGGAATGAGCCACCTGTGGGCGCCGCCGGCCGTCCTGCCGGTGTGTCATGCCGCCATTGCACTCCGCCTTTAGGACGGCGGTACAGCCGAGCAGGGAGGGCCCCGGTCATGCAGGAGGATCGCTTCTCTAACAAGGCGGAGGCGTTCGACGCCTACGACGACATCCCGCTCTCGCCGCCCACCGGCGACACCATCGGCGCCGTCATCGCGCGCCGCTACAGCCGCCGCGACATTCTCGAGGGGTCGCTGGGGGTGGCTGCCGCCACTGCTCTGTTCGGGACAGCCGCGCTCAGCGCGGCGCCCGGTCCGGCCAAGGCCGGCTCGGCCGCCTTTGCCTTCCGCGAGCTCGCCAACGGCATCGACGGGAACCACCACGTCGCCGAGGGCTACGACGCCGACATCGTGCTGCGCTGGGGCGACCCGCTCGCCGACGGCCTTGCGGCCTTCGACCCGCGCACGCTGACGGGGGCCGATCAGACCAGGCGCTTCGGCTACAACAACGACTTCGTCGCCTTCTTTCCCCTCGACGACACGGGCACCCGCGGCCTTCTGTGCGTCAACCACGAGTTTACCAGCCCCGAGGTGATGTTCCCCGGCCTCAAGGGCCGCCCCGACCGCAACGACTTCGCCGACATCACTCGGGCCCATGTCGACGTCGAGATGGCGGCGCACGGCGTCAGCGTAGTGGAGATCGCGCTCGTCGACGGCAAGTGGCGCCCCGTCACCGGCAGCCGCCTCAACCGGCGCATCACGGCTGCGACCGAGATGACCGTGGACGGTCCGGCGGCGGGCCACGACCGGCTCGAGACCAAGGCCGATCCCACCGGACGCAAGGTCCTCGGCACCCTCAACAACTGTGCCGGCGGCCAGACGCCCTGGGGCACCTATCTCACCGCCGAGGAGAACTTCAACAACTACTTCTGGACCGATCAGAAGGGGGCGGACGGCAGGCGGCTCATGCGCGGGGTCGGCGGCCCACAGGAGAGGAGCTACCGGCGCTACGGCGTCCCGACCAACGCCTACAGCTGGGGCCGCTACCACGACCGCTTCAACGTCGACAAGGAGCCCAACGAGCCCAACCGCTTCGGCTGGATCGTGGAGATCGACCCCGCCGATCCCGCCTCGACGCCGGTCAAGCACACGGCACTCGGCCGCTTCCGGCACGAGGGCGCCGAGGCGATCGTCAACAATGACGGCAGGGTCGCCGTCTACTCGGGTGACGACGCCCGGCTCGACTACGTCTACCGCTTCGTGTCCAGGGACCGGGTCAGGCCCGGCGACAAGGCGCACAACATGCGCCTGCTGTCGGAGGGCACGCTGTCGGTCGCCCGCTTCAACGAGGACGGGACGGCAGCCTGGCTGCCGCTGGTGTACGGCCAGGGGCCCCTGACGCCCGCCAACGGCTTCCACTCGCAGGCCGATGTCCTCATCGACGTGCGCCTCGCCGCCGACCTGCTCGAGGCCACCCCGATGGACCGGCCCGAGGACGTGCAGCCGCATCCAACCTCCGGCAGGGTGTTCGTCCTGCTGACCAACAACGCCGCGCGCAAGCCGGAAGAGGTCGACAGGGCCAACCCGCGGCCCGAGAACCACTTCGGCCATGTCATCGAGATGACGGCGCCCGGCGGCGACCATGCCGCCGAGACCTACCGCTGGGACATCCTGCTGAAGTGCGGCGACCCGCACGTCGCCGCGGTAGGTGCCCTGTGGCACCCCGGAACGAGCGCCGAAGGCTGGTTCAGCTCGCCCGACAACTGCGCCATCGATGCCGACGGGCGGCTGTGGATCGCCACCGACCAGGGTTCGGGCTGGACGCGCACGCAGCACGCCGACGGGCTCTACGCCGTCGAGACCGAGGGCGAGCTGCGCGGCCTCTCCATGCTGTTCTACCGCGTCCCGGTCGGCGCGGAGCTGTGCGGGCCCTGCTTCACGCCCGACGGCAGCACGCTCTTTCTCGCGGTGCAGCATCCCGCCACCGACGGCGTCAGGAACTGGAAGCCGTTCGGCAGGGACTCCACCTTCGACGACCCCGCCACTCGCTGGCCCGACTTCAACCCCGACATGCCGCCGCGGCCCTCTGTGGTGGCGGTCCGCAAGCGCGGCGGCGGGAAGATCGCCCGCTAGAGCGGGGCAGGCATTCCGGGCGCATGCGGCGCACGGAGGTTGCCAATGCCGCACGGCTCGGCGACAAGACGCGAGGTCGCGCGTTCGGCGCGACCCCGCAGCTGTTGCACGGGGCCAGCACGTGACGGGACAAGGCCGGGCCGAAGCGCCTGGAGCGGAGGTGCCGACCATCGCCGGCGCGGTGGTGGCGCGGGTGCTGGCGCCGTTCGCGGCCGGCTATTTCCTCACCTACATGCTGCGCGCGGTGAACGCGGTGGTGGCCCCGGACCTGGTCGGCGAGCTCGACCTCAGCCCCGCCGAGCTAGGCCTGCTCACCGCCTCCTACCTCGGCGCCTTCGCCCTGTTCCAGCTGCCGCTTGGGCTGCTGCTCGACCGTTACGGCCCGCGCCGCGTGCAGGCAGCCCTGTTCGCGGTCGCGGCCGCCGGCTGCGCGCTGTTCGCCGTCGGCGCCGACGCGCCGACCCTGACGCTGGCGCGGGCGATGATCGGGCTCGGCTTCGCCGGCGGCCTCATGAGCGGCTTCAAGGCCAACGTGGTGTGGGTGCCGGCGCCGCGCCGGGCGCTGGCCAATGCCACCGTGATGTCGGCCGGCGCGCTCGGCCTGCTGATGGCGACAGCGCCGACCGAGTACGCCGTCGGGCTGATCGGCTGGCGCGCGGTGTTCGCCCTGCTCGCGGCCGTCACCGTCGTGGTGGCGCTGCTGATCCTCGTCGTGGTGCCCGAGGGCAAAGCCCAGCCGGCGGCGGAGCGGCTGAGCCAGCAGGTGCGCCAGCTTGCCGGCATCTACAAGGACCGCGCATTCCTGGCGCTGGCCCCGCTGCTCGCCAGCACGGCCGGCACCCACATCGCCATCCAGACCCTGTGGGCCGGGCCCTGGTTCCGCGACGTGGCGCAGCTCGACCGCGCCGGCGTCGCCAACTACCTGTTCATCACCGGTGGCGCCTTTTTCGCCGGCATCCTCTCGAGCGGGGCGATTGCCGACTGGTTCGTGCGCCGCGGCGTCAGCGAGCTCACCGTGATGGTCGGGTTCCTGGTGGCGTTCTTCCTCGCCCAGGCCGGGATCGTCCTCGAGGTGCACGAGCTGCGCCTCGTCGTGTGGTTCGTGTTCGGCATGAGCGGGCAGGTCGCGGTCCTGGCCTATCCCTGGCTGGCGAGCCGGTTCGGCGCGGCGCAGGCGGGCCGCGCCAACACGGCCATGAACCTGCTTCTGTTCCTCGCCGCTTTTGCCATTCAGTACGCCATCGGCGCCGTCATCGGGCTGTTCCCGCAGGGAAGCGCCGGCGGATACGATCCGCGGTCCTACCAGTTGGCGTTCGGCATCTTCCTCGCCGTTCAGCTCGCGTGCTTCTGCATCTACCTGGCCAACCGTGGGCTGTTCCGCAGAGCGTGATCGCGTGCCGCTTCAGCCAGCAAACCTCAGCTTGACAATGCGCCGGAAGGAAGCGTGGTATACCACGCGATCACCCGTCATCCCGGACGGAGCGATGCGCGCCGAAGGCGAGCAGCGCTGCCCCGGACGTGATCCGGGGTCCGGGACCTCGTGAGGCGGGCTTCCGACCTGCTTCGCGAGATCCCGGACAGCTTCGGGCTTCGCCCTCGGCTTCCGGGATGACGGGGGTGCTGAATTAGAAAACAAGGGGAGGCTTGCGCATGAACGCGATCGCCAGAGGGATCATTGCCGCGGCTGCTTTCGCAGCCACTGTGGGCCTCGCCGCCCCCGGTGCCGACGCACAGGGCGCCAAAGTGCGCGTCGCACTCGGCGATACCATCTCCGTCGAGACGCTGTCCTACATCATCGCGCTGGAGCGCGCCAAGGAGAGGGGCGTCGACTACGCCGTGACCTCGTTCGCCAAGGAGGACCTGGCGCTGCAGGCCGTCGTCAACAACCAGGCCGACCTGGGCATCGCCACGCCATACGCCATCATCCAGAAGTCCAAGGCGCCGCTGCGCGGCCTCTTCCAGGTGAGCCGGCTCCTGTTCTTCCCCGTCGCCGACAAGCAGTACAAGACCTGGAAGGACCTCGACGGCCAGCCGTTCACCTTCCACGCGCGCGGCAGCGGCACCGAGGCCATCGGCAACATCATCGCCAAGCGCCAGGGCATCGCGTTCGGCCAGCGCAGCTACGTGCCCGGGTCCGAGAACCGCGTGGTCGCCATGCTCAACGGCCAGATCAAGGCCACCATCGTCGACCTCGCCAATTACAAGCTCCTGATGTCCAAGGGCGGCGACAAGTTCCACACGCTGCCGAGCGTCGACACGCCGGCGAGCGACGAGGTGCTGTTCGGCAACGTCGCCTGGATCGAGAAGAATGCCGCCGCGGTGGACGTCATCGTCGAGGAGTTCGCGCGGCTGTGGGCCGAGACCGCCAAGAATCCCGGCGTCATCGAGGCCGAGCGCGTCAAGCGCAACCTGCTGAAGGACCTGCCGAAGGAGGTCCTCGCCACCGTAACGGGCTACTACGCCGACGCGGTCAAGAACGGCCTGTTCGACCCGAAGGGCGGCGGCGCCGCGGCCGTGAAGAACGACTTCGAGTTCTACACCGAGGCCGGCCAGCTCACCGGCAAGGCCGGCGACCTCAAGGTCGAGGACTTCTGGACCCTGGCGCCCCTCGAGAAGGCGCTGAAGAAGCTCGGCGGCTGACGCCGGCATGTCGAAGGTATCACCCGTCATCCCGGAAGCCGAGCCCCGGCCCGCAGGGCCGAGGGCGAGGCTATCCGGGACCTCGTCGAACGAGTCGAGCCTACCTCACGAGGTCCCGGATCGGAGTGCTGCTCGCGCAAGCGCTCGCATCACTTCGTCCGGGATGACGGGTGAATCCAAGGCCCCGCGGCCGTCGCGCCGGGTGCGCCGGCAGGCCGTCCTCCAGATCGCGTCGATCCTGCTGGTGGCCGCAGGATGGGAGATCGCCGGGCGCATCCCGATCAGCCCGACGTTCCCCACCTTCCTCGACACCGCCAGGGCCATCGTCGCGATGCTGGCCGACGGCTCGTTGCCCCTGGCGCTCGCCATCACGCTCGTGCCGTTGGGCATCGGGATCGTGGTGTCGGCGCTCCTCGGCGTCGCCGCCGGCGTCGCCATGGGGCTCGAGCGCCGGGTCGAGTGGCTCGGGCTGCCGCTCTTCATCGTGCTGCAGGCGGCGCCGCTCGCCGCCCTCATCCCGCTCGTCATCCTGGCCTACGGCATCGGCATCACCACCAAGGTGATCATCGTCTGCATCATGGCGATGCCGGTGATCGTCCTCAACTCGTTCAAGGCCGTGCGCCATGCGCCGGCGTCGCTGATCGAGATGGGCTGCGCGTTTCTCGGCACCCAGCGGCAGCTGATCCTCAAGGTGATCCTGCCCGCCGCGGCGCCAGTCATTTTTGCCGGCCTGCGCCTCGGCGTGGCGTCGGGCTTCATCGGGGCGGTGCTGGCCGAGATCCTGATCACGCCGACCGGCATCGGCGACATCATCACCTACAATCAGTCGATCGCCGAGTACCCGGCCATGTACGGGGCGATCGCATCGATCATCGCCGTGTCGGTCGCGTTCATCAAGGTGCTGGAGTGGGGCGAGGTGCGCTTCTTCCGGCCCGAGAAGAAAGGCACGTGATGGCAGCAGTCGAGAGCGCCGCGCTGGCGCCGGCAACGGCGGCGCCGCAGCCGGTCGTCGAGGTGCGGTCGGTATCGAAATTCTACGGCGGCGGCGTGCATGCGCTCGACGCGGTGAGCCTGGAGTTCCGCGAGGGCCAGCTCACCTCGCTCCTGGGCCCCTCCGGCTGCGGCAAGACCACGCTGCTGAAGATCGTCGCCGGCCTCATTCCCGCGGACGGCGGCGAGGTCAGGGTCAAGGGCCGCAGCGTCGCCGGGCCCGGCCCCGAGCGCTCGTTCGTATTCCAGGACTTCGCGCTGCTGCCGTGGGCGACGGTGCTGCGCAACGCGGCCTTCGGCCTGGAGCTGCGCGGGGTGCCGCGGACACGGCGCGAGGCCGTCGCCGCGGCGCAGATCGCCAAGGTCGGCCTCGGCGGCTTCGAGCACAAGTACCCGCATGAGCTGTCCGGCGGCATGCGCCAGCGCGTGGGGCTGGCGCGCGCACTCGCCATCGAGGCCGACATCATCCTGATGGACGAGCCCTTCTCTGCGGTCGACGAGCAGACCCGGCGCAAGTTCCAGGAGGACCTGCTCGAGCTGATCGCCCGCGAGCGCAAGACCTTCATCTTCGTCACCCACAGCATCGAGGAGGCGGTGTACGTCTCCGACCGCATCGCCCTGCTCACGCCGCGGCCGGGGCGCGTCTCGCAGGTCATCGATGTCGCGGTACCGCGCGGAGCCGACCGCGACGCCATCCGCCGCCACCCGGTGTACCTCGACATGGTGGAGAGCATCTGGGGCGGGCTCAAGCAGTACGTGGAGTAGGTCCCATGCAGCTCTTCGGCAAACGGGTACCCGCGGCGGCGTCGCTGCTGGTCTGGGCGCTGGCCTGGGAGATCGTGGGGCAGGCCGGGCTGACGGCGCTGTTTCCCCCGCTGTCGAGCGTGATGGTCAAGCTCGCCGAGATCGTCGCCGTGCCGGCGTTCTGGGACGCGCTTGCGCTGACCGCGCGCACCTACGTGACCGGCACCGCCATTGCCATCGCGGCCGGGACGCCGATCGGCCTCCTCATGGGCCGCTCGCAGGTCGCCGACGGGCTGCTCCTGCCGTGGGTCAACACCTTCACCAGCGCGCCGCTGTCGGCAATGGTTCCGGTCATCATGGCGTTGTTCGGCTTCGGCGAGACCACCATCGTGCTCACCGTGATCCTGTTCGCGATCTGGATCATCATCCTCGACGCCCGGGCCGGCGCCCGGTCGATATCGCCCTCGCTCGTCGAGATGGCCGCCGCGTTCGGCGCCACGCGCTGGCAGGCCTTCTCCAAGATCTACCTGTGGGCGGCGCTGCCCGAGATCCTGACCGGCATCCGCCTCGGCCTGATCCGCGCGGTGAAGGGCGTCATCATCGGCCAGCTCCTGGTCTCGGTGGTGGGCTTCGGCCACATGTTCGAGATCTACTCGTCCAACTTCCTCATGGAGCACATGTGGGCCCTTCTCCTCGTCCTGTTCGCCCTGGCCTTCCTGATCGACGCGCTCCTAGCCCGGATCGAGCGCCGCATCGAGTACTTCGCGGCCTCGCGGAGCCCATAGGGCGCAATTGCACGTAGGGTGCAATAAGGCGCTAGCCGCATTGCACCGGTCTTCACCGCCAAACGTGCACGACGGTTGCATCGGTGCAATGCGCCTTCGCCTTATTGCACCCTACGACTGCGCCATCGCCGGCATCACCTGCCGGGCGAAGCGGCGCAGGCTCTCGATCGGCTTGGCACCGCCGCCGTTGACCAGCACCTGCGCAACGCCCGCCGCGCGCAGCTCGCCGAGGCGCGCGACGATCTCCTCCGCCGGGCCGTAGAGCAGGTTCTCCTCCGTGCTGCCGGGCGCAGTGTCGTACTGCAGGATATGCGAGCCGCTCGACGCACCGGCGCGCTGCGACAGTGCCACCATGCGCCGATGCACCGCAATCTGCCGGGCGAGCGCCGCCTCCCGGTCGGCCGCCCCCTCCGCCACATACACATTGCGCGCCACCGCCACCGTCAGGGGATCGAACGGGCGGCCGCTGGCCTCCACCGCCGAGCGATAGAGCGCGATGCGCTCCTCGATCTGTGCCGGTGACTGGAACTGGTCGAGCAGCAGGTTGCAGCCGAGCTCGGCGGCCTTGCGGATCGAGCGGGGCGTGCCGGCCGCCATCCAGAGCGGAGGATGCGGGCGCTGCACCGGCTGCGGCTCGACGAGCACGTTGTCGAGCCGCCAGTAGGTGCCGTGGTGCGAGAAGCGCTCGTTCGACGTGAAAGCCCGCTTCAGCACCGCGAACCCCTCGTCGAAGCGCCCGTCCGCCTCCTCCATCGGCATGGCAAAGCCGGAGAACTCCGAGGCTCGGTATCCCCTGCCGATGCCGAGCTCGAGCCGGCCGTCGGAGACGACGTCGAGCGTCGCCGCCTGCTCGGCCAGCATCGCCGGGTTGTGCCACGCCAGCACCATGACCGCGGTGCCGAGCCTCAGCCGCGTCGTGCGCATCGCGATCGCGGTCAGCACCTGGAACGGGGCCGAGATCTGGCCGGCGCCGGTGAAGTGGTGCTCGGTCAGGAACGTCGCCCAGAAACCCAGCGTCTCGGCCTCGACGTGGGCGTCGATGTACTCGGCCAACCTCCGGGCGCTCGCCTCGGGCGGCTCTCCGCGCGGCACCACCGCACCACCGAACAGGCCAAACCGCATGTCCCGTCCTACGCTGCGCCCAGCTCGCGCCGCACGATGGCGGCGCCGTCGACCATGGCCTTCATCTTGGCGAACGCCACCGCGCGCGGCAGGTACTTGAGGCCGCAATCGGGCGCCACCACGATGCGCTCGGCCGGCACATGCGGCAGCGCGCGCCGGATGCGCCGGGCCACCGTCTCCGGCGTCTCCACGGCCATGTCGGAGAGGTCGAGGACGCCGAGCACGATGGTCTTGCCGGGCAGCTTCTCGAGCACGGCGCAGTCGAGGCTCGATTGCGCCGTCTCGATGGAGATCTGCTGCACCTTGGAGCCCGCGAGCTCGGGCAGGAAGGAGTAGCCCGACGGCCGCACATGGATGACGGCGGCATAGCCGAAGCAGATGTGCAGCGCCGTCGTGCCCGCCACGCCTTCGAGCGCCCGGTCGAGCACCTGGACGCCGAACTGCCTGGCCTTCTCGGGGCGGGCCTGCATGTAGGGCTCGTCCACCTGCACGACGTCGGCGCCGGCGGCGAACAGGTCCTTGATCTCGGCGTTGACGGCGGCGGCGTAATCCATGGCGAGCGCCGCCTCGTCCTTGTAGTAGTCGTCCTGGGCCTGCTGCGACATGGTGAAGGGGCCCGGCACCGTGATCTTGATCTTGCGGGAGGTATTGGCTCGCAGGAACTCCACATCGCGCACCTCGACGGGATGCCGGCGCCGCACCGGCCCCACCACGCGAGGCACGGGATTGGGATGGCCGCTGCGGTCGAGCGCCGTACCGGGGTTGTCGATGTCGACGCCGTCGAGCGCGGTGGCGAAGCGGTTGGAGTAGCTTTCGCGCCGCATCTCGCCGTCGGTGACGATGTCGAGGCCGGCCCGCTCCTGGTCGCGGATGGCGAGGAGCGTGGCGTCGTCCTGCGCCTCCTCCAGCCACGCCGGGGCCACGCGCCACAGCTCGCGCGCCCGCACGCGCGGCGGGAAGCGGCCGGCGAGCTTCGCCCGGTCAATCAGCCAATCGGGCTGGGCGTAGCTTCCGACGAGCGTCGTGGGCAGGATGGGCAGCATGCTCTCTCTCCCTCCCGGGGCTGCAGACGTGCCTCGCCATGCCGGGGTTGCCGCCTCCGGCCTGACCCGACCTGGAGGATCGTGAAGTCGTGAAATCGCCAAATCGCGAAATCGACGCTGCCGCACAATTTCACGACTTCACGACCGCATCAAACCTTCATCTTGGGGTCGAGCCAGTCGCGCAGGGCATCGCCGAACAGATTGAAGCCGAACACGGCCAGCGAGATGGCGACGCCGGGGTACACGGCCACCCACGGCGCGCCCTCGGCATCCGCCGCGCCACCCCTCAGCATCAGCCCCCAGGCCGGCACCGGCTCCTGCACGCCGAGCCCCAGGAAGGACAGCGAGGCCTCGATCAGGATCGCCTGACCCACAAAGGCGGTGATCATGATGAGGTACGGGGCCATGACGTTCGGCACCATGTGGCGCAGCACGATCCGGGTATGGCTGAAGCCGCACGCGCGCGCGGCATCGATGTAGGGCATCTCGCGCACGGCGAGCGCACTGGAGCGCACGACGCGCGCGCAGCGCGGGATGAACGGGATTGTGATCGCCAGGATGACGTTGAACGTGCCGGTGCCGAAGATGGAGACCACGGCCAGCGCCAGGATGACGAGCGGAAACGCCATCAGCACATCCATCACGCGCTGGAACAGCAGGTCGAAGCGGCCGCCGAAATAGGCGCTGACGACGCCCAGGATCAGCCCGATGGTGGCCCCCACGAAGGCCGAGAGGAAGCCCACCAGCAGCGCCGTGCGTGCGCCATAGACGATGCGGGTGTAGACGTCGCGGCCGAACTGGTCGGTGCCGAGCCAGTACTCGGCCCCGGGCGGCTCGACCATGGCGCCGAAATTGTTGCGCGTGGGGTCGTGGACCGTCACCACGTCGGCGAAAGCCGCCATCAGGATCATGACAATGACGACGAAGCCGCCGGCGGCACCCAGCGGGTTCTGCCGGCAGAAACGCCACAGCGTTGCCAGCCGCGAGACCCTGGGCGGCAGCTGGTCGGCGGATGCGGAGGGCTGGGTCATGGTCGCCATGGGGGGCCTCAGCGGCTGTAGCGGATGCGCGGGTCGAGCCACGCGTAGACGATGTCGACGACGAGGTTGGTAAGGGCGAAGATCCCCACCACCAGCATCACCAGGGCCTGCGTCATGTTGAAGTCGTGGTTGGCGACCGACTCCACGAACAGCTTGCCCAGCCCGTTGAGGTTGAACACCTGCTCGGTGACGACCAGGCCTCCCATCAGGAACGCGAACTCGATGCCGATGATCGTCACGACCGGCAGGAGCGCATTGCGCAGGGCATGCCGGCGCACGATCAGCTTCCGGAACAGGCCCTTGGCGCGCGCCGTGCGCACGTAGTCCTCACGCAGCACCTCGAGCATGGACGAGCGGGTCATGCGCGTGGCCACCGCCGAGTAGCGGTAGCCGGTGGCGAGCGCCGGCCAGATCAGCATGCTCAGGTTGGTCCACGGATCGACCCAGAGCGGCACGTAGGTGATGGGCGGCATCCATGGGCTGCCCCACCACCACTTGGTGAAGTTGAGAATGCCGAGAATGATGACGATGCCGAGCCAGAAGGACGGCACGGCGACACCGGCGATGGAGAACGCGCGGACGATGTAGTCGATCCAGGTGTTATGCTTGACCGCCGAGATGGTGCCGAGCGGGATCGCGATCAGGATCGCCGTCAGGGTGGCCATGATGGCCACCTGCAGCGACAGCTGGAAGCGCAGGCCGATCTCCTCGATGATCGGCTGCCCGCTCCACATCGACTTGCCGAAGTCCAACGTCACCAGCCCCTTGAGGTAGGCGAGGAACTGCACCCACATCGGCTGGTCGGTGCCGATCTCGGCGCGGCAGGCCTGCAGGATCTGCGGGTCGATGCCGCCGCCGCCGGTCGCCATGCGCAGCGTGCACACGTCGCCGGGGATGGCGCGCATCAGCAGGAACACGAGCACCGCAGCTCCGAACAGGGTCGGGATCATCAGCAGGATGCGCTTGGCGATGTAGTACAGCATGGCGTCACGCCGAGAGGTAGGTTGGGTCAACCGCGGCGCAAGCCGGGGGCAGACCCAACCCACAGTGAGTTTCAGCAGTATTGGTCTGCGCCCCGGCCTTCGCCGGGGCTTTGACCCGACCTACTTGTCGATCCAGACGCCCGAGAGGTCCTGGTTCAGGTAGTGGCTGGGCGTGACCTTCCAACCCTTCATGTACGAGCGGTGGGCGATGATGCGGTACCACCACAGCGCCACGAAGTTGTTGGCCTGCTCGTCCACGATCAGCTTCTCGTAGGCCCGCATCAGCTTGCGCTGCTCGGCGACGTCGCCCGTCTTGTTCATGGCGTCGTGCAGCTTGATGAGGTCCTTGCCCTCGATCCGGCTGTACTGATCGCCGGCGTCGGGCCTGAACTTGGCCACATCGGCGAGCGGATTGACGACCGACTGGCAGTTGAACTCGACGGCCACGTCGAAGTCGCCGGCCTTCATGCCCTCGTAGAAGGGACCATCCGCCAGAACCTTCTGGTCGGCTTCGATCCCGATCTCCTTCCACTGGTCGATCAGCCACGTACCGACGTAGGTATAGGGCTGGTCGACGGCGCGGTTGTGCAGGCTGAACTTGAGCTTGGACACGCCGGCCTCCTTCAGGAGCCGCGTGGCCTCGGCGCGCGCCTTGTTGATGTCCGTCCCATACCCGGCGATCCCCTCGAGCTCCTGCTTGGTGGCCGCCAGCGGGTGGCCGGGGAACGCGACGCCGCCCACGGCCTTCACGATCGCGATCTTGGAGAGGTCCTTGGCGCCCTGCCAGCGGTCCAGCGCCAGCGTGAGGGCCCGGCGCACGCGCACGTCATCGAACGGCTTCCTCGCGTGGTTGGGGCTGACGATCGTCACGCAGTTCCAGTCGCTCTCCTGGATGGTGATGTCCTTGCCCAGCGCGGAAACCAGCTGATCGCGGGCCTTGGGAGGAATGCCGCGGAATTCTGCAGCCGCCTGGTCGCCGCGGATCGCCTGGATGCGCAGGGTCTCGGTCTTGGCGATGATCGACTGGAAGCCGTCGAGATAGGGCTTACCCGGGTGGTAATAGTCGGGGTTGCGCTTGCCCTTGACGAACGCGCCTGCCTGCCGCTCTTCGAAGATGAACGGGCCGGAGCCCATCACGTTCTTCTCGTACCAGTGCTGGTCGGCGTCGAGCTTCGCCTTGGAGTAGATGAAGTGGAAAGGGGTCGCCAGCGCCGGGATGAAGGCACCCGACGGGTACTTGAGCTTAAACACCATCGTCTCGTCGTCCGGCGCGCTCACGCTCTCGACCATGGTGAACTGGGCCACGCGCGAGGACAGCACGCCTTTGGGCGGGAAGATGATGCGCGAGAAGCTGGCATGCACGTCCTTGGCGGTGAGCGCCGTGCCGTCGTGGAACTTGACGCCCTTGCGGATCTTGAAGGTGTAGGTCTTGCCGCCGTCGGCCGGCTCCGGCATCTCCGTGCACAAGTCGCATACGAAGTCGTTCTTGGCCGGGTCGTCCGGGTTGACCCGGATGAGCACGCTGTAGAACGGCGCCAGGGGATGGATCAGCGCGAAGGTGTTCTCGCGGTGCCCGTCCATGGTGGGAAACTCGCCGGGCACCACGAATTTGAGGATGCCACCCTTCTTCGGCGTCTGGGCCTCCGCGGCGGACATCGCGAGGGGTGCTGCCAAGAGCCCCGCGAGCAACGGAAGCGCGAGCTTCCAATGTCGGGTGTCCATTTAGTCCTCCCTGTGGCTGAGTAGGCTTGTTCTGACGACAGCCCCGCCGGCTGTCGCCCGCGAGCCGCAGCATTACCCAATTCGAGTTTCATTTCAAACGCGATCGCGCTCGCCCGTTTCGCGCCGGTCGCACCACCGAAGGAAGCCGCGTGCGCGGCTGCAGAGCTGGGACTACGATTGGACGATTGCCGGCGGTCCCGGGCGCGGGACGGCGGGAAGCATCTGCACGACGTGCAAGCGGAAAGGTTGTCGAGCCATGCATCCGGGTACGAGGCTGCGGACGGCATTGGGGGGCAACGAGCTCGTCGTTGCGCCCGGCGTCTACGACGTTCTCTCCGCCAAAATCGCCGATGGAATGGGCTTCGAGGCGCTCTACATGACCGGCTACGGCGTGTCCGCCTCGCTCGGTCTGCCCGATGCCGGGCTCGTCAGCTACAGCGAGATGGTCGGGCGGGTGGCCCAGATCTGCCAGTGCACGGCGACGCCCCTGGTCTGCGACGCCGACACCGGGTTCGGCGGGCTGGTCAATCTCGAGCGCACCGTCAAGGGCTACGAGAGGGCGGGCGCGGCCGCCATCCAGATCGAGGATCAGGTGTTCCCGAAGCGGTGCGGTCACACCCCCGGCCGGCGCGTGGTGCCGGTCGCCGACATGGTGCGCAAGATCGAGGTGGCCGCTGCCAGCCGCACCTCGCGCGATTTTCTGATCGTCGCACGGACCGACGCGCGCACCAGCCTCGGGCTCGACGAGGCGCTGCGCCGCGCCGAGGCCTACGCCAAGGCGGGCGCCGACATCCTGTTCATCGAGAGCCCCGAGAGCGAGGAGGAGATGGCGCGCATCGGCCGGCACTTCGACGTGCCCCTGCTCGCCAACATGGCCGACGGCGGGCGCACCCCGATCCTGCCCAGGGCGCGGCTCGCCGAGCTGGGCTACCGGCTCGCCATCTTCCCGGTGACCGGCCTCCTGGCCGCCGTCAAGGCGCTGGAGCGCGTGTACGGCGTGCTCCGGGAGAAGGGCTCGAGCGATACGCTGGCGCCCGACCTCTATCCCTTCGACCGGTTCTGCCGCCTGATCGGCTTCGAGCACATCTGGGAGTTCGAGAAGCGCTGGCCCGAGACTTGATGCCGCTCGGCACCCGTCATATCACTCCCGCAACCCGTCATCCCGGAAGTTGAGGCGCAGCCGCAACTATCCGGGACCTCCTCGAGCGAGCCGAACCCTGCTCCCGAGGTCCCGGCTCTTGGCGCGGCTCGCGTCCCGCTCCCCCGGACTTGATCCGGGTCCGATCGGGATGACAGGTGGCTATCCAGATTCGCCGGTCGTGAATCCGCCATCGTCGCCCCCGCCCCCGCCTGCGGATTCGCCGGCAGACCAGTCCCCTCGCGTGTCGGGCTCGCGCCAGTCGCCGCCGAGGGGACCGGAGCTGCCGCCGCCGGGAACCGGGAATGGAAACGGCGACGTCGGGTAGCCGAAGTCCGGCCGGCCGCGCGGGCCGCGGTTGTTGTAGCCGCCCTGCAGAATGTCCCAGAGCACGCCGCTGGTCGCAGTCCCGACCAGGATTTTACCGAGCACGTCGGTGATGCTGCCGTTGTTGCCGAACACGATGTGGGGATGATCGTAGCCGGCACCGCGGAAGCGATTGCGCACCTCCTCCACCTCGAGCCGGCGGCGCGCCAGGTCCTGGGCGGTGCGCCTGAGGTTCACGACCTCGCCATCCGCCTTGGTGACGGCCGCGTCGATGGTCTCGATCTCGCGCACAATGGCGTCGTCGCTGCCGGTCGGGGTGCGGCGCGCCTCGAGATAGAGGGCGGCCAGCTGGTCCTTGCTGTCGGCCAGGGCGATGGTCGTCAGCGCTTCCTCGTAGGCCGGATTGAGGCCCTCCGAGACCAGCGTGCCGCGCTCCTCGTCGAGCTTGCGCAGCTGGCCATGCTTCTCCTCGAGCGCCTTGTCGGCGGCCGCAAGCTGCTCGCGCGCCGCCGCCAGAACCCGCTCCTTGGGCTCGATGCCGGCCTCCACCATCGCCCGCCGCTCGACTTGCGACAGGGCGGTGAGGCGTTCGTTGGCCGCCGCCCGCCTGGTGGCGGCGTGCTCTCTGAGGCGCAGCGGGATGTCGATCAGGGCCGCATAGTTGGCGCGCACCTGCCCGAAGCCGACGAAATCGGCGACAATGCGGTCAACTATGCGGGTGACGTTCCCAGCATTGTAGCGTCCAGTCCCGAAGCCGCGCTGCCACAGGTAGATGAACAGCGGATCGTCGTCGTAGGGCTTCCTCTTGGCGCCGAGATCGGCCTCGGAGAGGGACGCTTTCTTCTCCGCCTCGGTGGCGATGGCGTCGGCTGCGTCGTTGGCGGCCTTGGCCTCCTGCCAGGCAGGCTGAGCCTTCACCCTCCCCTCCACGTCGTCGCGCACCGCCTCCACAACGTCGAGGGCCTCCTCGACCTTCTTGGCGGCGGTATCGCGCTGCGCCTGCCCCTTCTCGACCTCCGTGAGGAACGTCTCGCGGCGCTCGGCAATGGAGGCGATGCGCTGTCGATAGTCCTCGAGGAGCTGCGCGGCCCGGCGCTCGCCGGCATCGAGGTTCTCGACCAGCCGGCCGGCCGCCATCTCGTCGAGCTTCACGCGCGCAAGCTCGCGCAGCGCCTCGCCCCTTTCCTTGCGCAAGCGCTCGCTCTCGCCGACCGCAGAGCGGAGCGCCGCGTCGAGCTGGCTTTCCTCACGGTGCAACTTGGCAATCGCGCTCTCGATCGAGCCTAGCGTTTGGCGCCCGGTCCACATCGTTATCCCGGAGGGGTAGGGCCCCTCGCCTCCAACAAAGGGGTCAGACCCCTCGCATCCAACAGATGTAGTAAATCGCCGGCTCATGCGCGAGGGGTCTGACCCCGCCCCTCGGCGCCCTCACCACTGGGTAATGAAACCGCCCTCGAACGGCATCTGATACTCGATCGCCTGCGATCCCCGCTTCCTTATTCCGAAGACGTTCTTCTGCACGATGCCGTCATCCGCCTTGTCGCGACGCACGGCCTCGAAGACGGCCTCTGGCACGCGCACGCCGAACATCGTCACCGTCTCGATCTTGCCGGTCTCCTCGTTGCGGATCGGCAAGGCGAGTTTGCGCCCGTCGGGCGCGATCGCCTCCACGATGACGTAGTAGTTCTTCGCGTTGCTCCGGCCGGGAGGCCTGCGCCAGACCCAGGTGGTCTCGCGCGGACGCGACACGATGGTGAGCTTGTACTCGGTGGTCAGGTCGTCCCTGAGTGCCACCAGCTCGCCCCGGATCTTGGCTACGCCCGCGCGATTTCCCGCGCGCAGCTCACGCTCCCCGTCCGCCAGCAGCGCGTCGGCCTTGTCCTTCGGCGCCTGGTCGGCGGCGATGCGCTGAACCTCCGCATGGGCCCCGCGCAGCGCCTTGGGCAGGGTGTCGGTCAGCTCGAGACGCGCCTGCTCCTGTGCGACCCGGGCCGGGCGGACGACCATGAAGTAGTAGGCCCAGGCAACGGCCCCGAGCGCCAGGACAAGCCCGCCCGCACGCCTGCCGTAGGTCCTCCGTCGCACCCAGGCCGTGAGCATTGTGCGCTTCCACCCCGCGGGAGGCGGGGTGTAGACGAAGCGGCTCTCCTTCAGGGCCTTGACGCCGTCGAGGAGAACCCGGTCCGTGACCTCGATGCCCTGCTCGCGGTAGATCTTGCGCAGGCGCTCGATCAGCTCGGCTTCCCGCCCCTCCTCGTCGAGCTCCCGTCGCACGAGATCCTCGCGGTGGCGCAAGGTGTCCACCACGTCCATGGCGATCATGAGCTCGTCGAGTGTCTGCGGCTTCTCGGCGGGAGCCGCGGTCTCGGCCATCTGAAGCACCTCGCAACGGCCCGATCTGGGGAGAGCCTGGTCAGGCGGCGGCCTTCAGGTCCTTCAGCTCCTTGCCCCCGGCGACCAGGCGTGCCAGCCGCTTCTTGCCCTGCTCCACTGCGTCGCGGATCTCGGCCGAGTTCTGGGTCGACAGCTTGCGCATCTCGTCGATGATCTCGGTGGACCGCTCCTGGAAGGTGACCACGCTCTCGACGAGCTTCTTCACCGCGTCGGCCCTGATGGTGGGTCCATAGCCGGAGCGGATCGCCGCCTCCTGCACCTTGTCGCCGATCTCCGACAGGGTCTCGAGGCTCTGCGACATGCCCTCCTTCATGGCGTCGAGGGTCTTGGTCGACTCGTGCAGGCCGAACATGCCGGTGAAGGACGCCTTCAGAGCGGTGAGCACGCTGTCGTTGGTGGAGAAGAACATGACCGCCTGGCCGTAGACCCGCTCCTTGGCCGAGGTGGTCTGCATCAGCCGCGCCATCACCACCTCGGTGGTGTTGTAGGAGATGGTCATGTTGTCGGAGAGGTCCTTGGCGACCTGGTAGCGCTTCTCCTCCTCCTGGGTGTGGCGCAGCTGCTCGTCGCGCGCCAGCTCGAGCTTCGCGCGCTCCGCCGGCTCGGTGCCGGAGAAGCTGGCGACCTTGTCGGTGGCCGCCTTGAGATCTGCGCGGGCGGCCTCGAGCTTCGCCTCGGCCTGCTTGAGGATCTCGAGCGCCATCACCTCGGCATGCTTCAAGGCACCGCGATAGTCGCGGTAGGCATCGAGGATCTTCGCCTCCCGCTCGATCTGGTTCTTGGTCTCCCTGGTGACCGCGAGGTAGGTCTTGCGGATCTTGTCGAAGCGGTCGGAGATGTCGCCGCGCACGATCTTCATCCACATGTTGGTCCCGCGCTCGAAGATGTCGATCTTGCCGTCCGAGACCTGGTCCACCAACCGCTTGGAGTCGTCGCGGATGGAGTTGAAGCCTTCGGTGATCTCCTGGTAGCGCTGGCCGATCTCCATCTTCGAGGTCTGCTCGCGCACCACCTCGTTGAACACCTCGGCCTGGCCGAGGGTGCGCGCGATGAGCGCGATCTTGTCCTTGTCGAGGTCGGATATCTGCTCCAGGAGGGCGTTGATCGGGGCCGGCTCCGACTTCTCGGGCATGAGGCCCAGCTCTCTGAGCGCGCTCGATGCCTTGTCCAGGTATTGAAGGGGTGATCTTGCCGCGACTTCGGCCATGATATCCTCCTTTACGATCTCGTCTCGAA